>Ga0105237_10005643_pt1 | contig 14090 bp, 14 predicted proteins | sample KBSC24metaG_FD_81520 | JGI IMG/M metagenome (GOLD analysis project Ga0105237, IMG submission 81520) | Corn rhizosphere microbial communities from Kellogg Biological Station, Michigan, USA - KBS C2-4 metaG | ecosystem: Host-associated > Plants > Roots > Rhizosphere > Soil | place: Michigan, USA...
AAAATGGATTCGTGCCGTCGGCTTCAATCCCGCGGCCCTTATCGCATCGAGCGCGTAGAGTGCGCCGATGGTGCCGGATTTCATGTCGCAGGCGCCGCGGCCATACATGCGGCCGTTCCTGATCACGGGCTGAAACGGCGGGGTCTCCCACAGCTCCAGCGGGCCTGCCGGCACCACGTCGCAGTGACCCTGCAGGATCAGCGATTTTCCGCGATTGCTCGGGGGACGCCAGGTTCCCACCACCGTGCGCGCCCTGGAAAAATCATGTTCGATCGGCCCGAAGCCACGCAGATTCCTGAGATCATCGAGATCGATATGCCAATCGTCCACCTCATAGCCGCGCTGCCGCAGCAGGTCACTGATCATGTCCTGGCATGGCCCTTCGGCGCCGCGGGTCGACGGGATCGCAACGAAATCCCGCGTGGTCGCGAGTTGGGCGTCGAAATTGGCATCGACGGCGTCGAGGATCCTTCGAGTGGCTGCGGCGTCGTTCATGTGGGGAGTGTCCTGTGATCCGGGCCATTGCGATCGCACAACAATGGAACCCGGCTTGCGATTTGTCATCATCGCGATCCGGCTCATAATCGAAGGGGGCGATTCGCCCCCTGGAGACATCAGATGCCCGGCAATCGCAATGTCTTGTACCTCATCATCGGCGCACTGATCGTCGCGGTGGGCGTGCTGGGCTATAGCCTCTACCAGACCAAGAAGGAGCCGGAAGGCCTGCAGATCAACGTCGGCCCGAACGGGCTGAAGATACAAAACAAGTGAAACAGGCGCATCGGCATGCAGGGACGGCGTCCTTCCAGAATCGCGCCCGCGCCCCTAAAGTCGGATCCATGACAGTTCTCCGGATCGCGGTATGCAGCGTCGTTCTGCTTGGCTTCACAATGCCGTTGTTCGCCCAGCAGGTCTCGCGGGAGCAGGATATCGTCGGCTTGCGGCTGGGCCAGCGCGTTCTGGTCGATGACGGAACCTGCCCGGCCGGCCAAGTGAAGGAAGTCTCGGGCGCCCAGATGACACCGGCCGGAATCGTCCGCACCAGCAAATGCATCGCGCGGCAAGGGCCGAAGAAGAGGTTTTAGGTTCAGCCACGCGCGAGGGATGCAACCGTTCCTATTTCACCGGCTCGAACATGCATTGCAGCGCCGGCTTGGCGATCTTGGTGAAGGTCGGGCCGATCTCCGATCGCTTCGAGACCGGCACCCATTCGCTCTCGATGGTGGGGACGCCGGTCTCGCCGATGCCGCGCAACAGTGCCTCGCGCAAGTCATTGTCCTCGACGATCCCGGCGACGTGATCGTGCAGGCAACCGCAGACCTCTTCGGGATGCGCCCACCGCCCCAGCATGTGCGGCGCGCATTGTCGGACGAAATCGCCGCGCGGATCCGACAGCTTCAAGGGATTGCGGATCTGGGCTTGCGCGGACGGGCCCGCGCCCAGCGACAGCATGACGACCACAGCCGCGCAAACACGCTGCAACATGCTCGCTCAGCGCACCACGACGACCACGGCCTGGGACGACCCGGCCATCAGGGGACCATCGTAGGCGAAGGTGCCGACGCCCGGCAGGTTGCCATCGGCCGATCCCGCCATCGATGATCCGGCCAGCACGAAACCGAGAGCAAGGATGATGAAGCTGAGGCTTCGCATGTGACCGTCTCCGCGCCTGTCAAGCTCGCGATTCGAACCGCGTTAACGGCTTGATAACGATGCGCCGTTTCGGAAGTTCTGCGCGGCAAGCGGAAAATGGTTTCGTCGCGGGGGGCAATTGTTTCGTCCGAGGCGGCCGGACGAAACAATCAGGAGCAAATCGATCGCCAAGCCGATTTCTCGGGCAAGTTCGACGGGACAGCCGATCTTCCCGTTCAGCGCTCAACCGTCACTGGATGAAATCGCCGCATTTCTGCACGGTCGCGTCGTTTGCGCCCCACGGCATGATCGGAACCGTGGAGGTTGAGTTCTTGGGCGAGCCCTCGATCAGCCGGTCGGAATAGACCATGTAGACGAGCGTGTTGCGCTTGGCGTCGCAGCCACGAACGATCTGCATCTTCTTGAAGAACAGGGAGCGGCGTTGCCGGAACATGTCGTCGGCCTGTTCCATCTTGCCCTTGAACTTGATCGGACCGATCTGGCGGCAGGCGAGCGAAATGTCGGAGACCTGCTCGGCCAGCCCGAGCCAGCCGGTATAGCCGCCCTTTTCCGGTATGGTGAAGTGACAGGCGACACCCTCGACCTCCGGATCGTCAACACCATAGGTCGCAAGTTTGTCGTTCGGGCTGAGCAGCTTGAACACGGTCGAGCGGCGAAAGATCAGATCGGGCTCATCGGCCGCGAGCGCCTGCGCTACCGGCCATGAGAACCATGCCAAGAGCAGAAGCGTAAAGCAATTGAAGCCGATGTGGCGCAGGCAAGGCACTTTCATGGAAATCTCCGTCAGCGGGCTGCCGCACATCTAGGCGCGCCGAGGGCATCCCGAAAGACCGCGGGCGGTATTGACCGGCGGGCGTTTAACCCGATGTGAGGCTTTTTTGTTACGCTCAGCTTCAAAGTCGCAAGTTATACAAATCAAACCCACTTGAACGCCATACTTCACTGCCACACTCGGAACCAATTGAATTGAGGAATTGAGAATGACAGGCGCTGGTTCTGCCGCGAATGGACGGTTTTTCTGTGTTGCCGTCCTGGCGGTTGGTCTGGTGGTCGGCGCGGGTTCACGGGCGGAAGCGGCGCGCTACTACTGGAGCGACGGCGAACCGGACTTCTATCGGCCCGCCCCCAGGCCAGCCTCGCGGCCGCACAAGGCGCGGCACGGTCAGCCGCAGACGATGGCGAAGCCTGACCGAGACGCAGCCAACAAGCCCCAGGGACCGCTGATCATCGCCATCTCGATCAACCAGCAGCGGTTGAAGGTTTACGACGCCCGCGGTGTGTTCGCGGAATCGCCGGTTTCCACCGGCATGCGCGGCCATCCCACCCCGATGGGCGTGTTCAGCGTCATTCAGAAGCACAAGTTCCACCGCTCCAACATCTACAGCAACGCGCCGATGCCCTACATGCAGCGGATCACATGGTCCGGCGTGGCGATGCATGCCGGCGTGCTGCCGGGCTATCCGGCGTCGCATGGCTGCATCCGCATGCCGATGGCGTTTGCCATCAAGATGTGGAATTGGACCCGAATGGGCGCGCGGGTCGTCGTGACCCCCGGCGAACTGACGCCCGCGACCTTCGCGCATGCGCTGCTCCCGACCCAGAAGGTCGCGCCGCAGCCGGTCGCCGCCGTCGAGCCGGACGCTTCCGACACTGCGAACGCCGAGCTTGCACGCGCCAAGGCCGCAAACGTCGGGACGGATCTCGCGTTAAGGACATCGGTTGGCCATGAGGACGGCGGCAAAGGCGGACCGACGCCGCCGCTGCGCGTGCAAACCCACACCGCCGATGCCGGCAGCGATACGCAAGCCAGCCAGGTCACGATGTCGGACGCCTCTACCGGCAGTTCGCTGCCTCAGCGTGAGGATGGCGCGGCCAAATCCGGGAGCATCCCGTCGGCTTCCGCCGGCCCCGCAAAACAGGCGGTGACATCACAGGCGAAAGTCGAAGACATCACCACAGCCGCCTCCAAGGACGTCAAACCTCAGGATACGGCCGGCGTGAGCGCCAAAGTCGGCGTGAAGCTTGACGACAAGTCGGTCGACGCCAGGATAGACACCAAGACGGAGGCCCCTGCCGAAGCAGCAAGGCCGGATGCGACCAAGATCGAATCCGTCAAAGCTGACGAAGGTGCTGTTGATACCACCAAGGACAAGGATCAGGGGCGCCTGACCGACGCGGCCAAGGACAAGCCCGTCGCGGCAAGAACCGACCCGCAAAGGCGCCCCGGCCAGATCGCGGTCTTCATCAGCCGCAAGGATTCCAAGCTGTATGTGCGGCAGAACTTCGCGCCGCTGTTCGAGGTGCCCGTGACGATCGCGCCCAGCGACCGGCCGCTCGGCACCCACGTCTTCACCACCGAGGTCGACAAGAAGGATACCAACGCCCTGCACTGGTCGGTGGTGAGTTTGCCGGTCTCGACGCGCAGCACCGCGCGCCTCGCCGACGAGGAACGCGGCGCGCGGTGGCGCAAAGCCGGCCCGGCCATCGAGGCCAAGCCGCTTCCCGTGCCCGATACCCCGACCGAAGCGCTCGACCGCATCGGCGTCCCGGCCGATGCGATGACCCGTGTCAGCGACGCGCTGACATCAGGCGCCTCGATCATCGTCTCCGACCAGGGCATCAACCAGGGCGAAACCGGCGAAGGCACCGACTTCATCGTCTCGCTGCGGTAGTGGACAACATCTGACGCTTGTACCCGCCGGCCCCAGGCTTCCTGCGGCCCCACCCCTTCATTGACGATCCGCCTGCCGCCGGAACGCCTCATGGTGGCGGATCACTTCGTGGATGATGAATGCGAGGTATTTTTCGGCAAACTCGGGATCGAGCTGCGCGTCTTTTGCCAGGGCACGCAACCGTGCGACCTGGTATTCCTCCCTGGCCGGATCGGCAGGAGGCATATGATGGGTGGCCTTCAAGGCCCCGACACGTTGCGTACAACGGAAGCGTTCCGCCAGAATGTGGATCATCGCCGCATCGATGTTGTCGATGCTCTTGCGAAGGTCGTGCAATTCCATTTGTGCATCTTGGTCCACTGCCATACGGCCTCCTGATCGGCTGTCCATCGACGCCGTACTTGGCGGTTCAGATGAACCGATCCAGCGTTTTCTGAAATTCGCAGCATATCGATATCACGCCTGAAGCTCGCCGCGAGGTGACGAACATTGCAGCATGGCGTGGAGCTAAATTGCGAGCACGCTCTGATACGCGAAAAGTGCCGGTGCCCCGCCTGTGTGGATGAAGATGACGTCTTCGTGGGGCTGCCATCGATTTGCACGGACCAGCGCAATCAGTCCGGCCAATCCCTTTCCGGAGTAGACCGGGTCGACCATCAACGCCTCCAGCGCTCCCGCGAGCTTGATGGCCTCGATCGTCGCCGCGTGCGGAATGCCGTAGGCCGGGCCGGAATGGCCGGCTACGACTTCGACATCCGCCTCGCGGATGTTGGTATCAAGCAGTTCCGCAGCCGCCGTCGCATATCGCACCACGTCAGCGCGCACGCGCGCCGGTTCTGCATCGATATCGATGCCGACGACTCGTGTTGTGTCGAGAGCCACAGAGGCGCCGACGACGAGGCCCGCCTGCGTACCGGCACTTCCCGAACAATGGACGATCGCGGCAGGACGAAACCCAAGCGCGCGTGACTGTTCGGCGATCTCGGCGATCGTCGTCGCATAGGCCACCGCGCCAAGCGCGTTGGACACGCCGTAGGGGACCACATACGGCCGGCGACCCGCTGCGCGCAGCCGTTCGCTGAGCGCCTGGATCGCTCCATTACGGTCACCGGTCCAGGGCACATCGTGAAGATGGGCGCCGAACAGCCGGTTGAGAAAGGCATTGCCGGACGTTTCGTATTCTGGGGTCGGCGGAGCCAATCGGCCGTGATAGACCGCCAGGTGGCACTGCAGCCCGAGCTTCGCTGCAACCGCCGCGACCTGCCGCTGACTGTTCGACTGCACAACCCCGCCCGATACCAGTGTATCGGCTTTCGTAGCCATCGCCTCGGACAGCACGTAGTCCAGCTTGCGAAGCTTGTTGCCGCCGAAACCGACACCGGTCGCATCCTCGCGCTTCACCCAGATTCGCGGACCGCCGAGATGCGCGCTCAGCCGCTTCATCGGCTCCAGCGGCGTCGGCAGGTGCGCAATCCCCAGTCGTGGAAACCGAGCGAGCCTGGCGGAGAGCTCGGAGGAGGTATCGATCATGACCGCCAAACTAGTGCAGTGGTCGAGTTGCGCAAGAGCGCGGTATGGGGATGTATGTCCAGTCGCAGGCACGCGGGACGGGAACCGTCTCTGCCACCAGTCGTTGTTCCCTCCCAAAGGGGAAGAGCGAATGCGATGGAGCGGCCTGCAGTCGCTGTTGTGCGCAGGAATCGCACTTCTATTGATGATCACGGTTGCGGACGCGGAGGGCAAGCAACCTGCGCATCCGTCCGAATTCCTGCTGCTGGTCCAGATCGCCCTCCTGATTGCCGTAGGCCGCGGGCTTGGCGAGGTGATGCAACGCATCGGCCAGCCCTCCGTGGTGGGCGAACTGCTTTGCGGTCTGCTGCTTGGCCCCTCCCTGTTCGGCTGGGTATGGCCCGAGGCGCAACACGCGATCTTCCCCTCCGCGCCTGAGCAAAAGGCCCTGCTCGACGGCATCGCCCAGCTCGGCATCCTGTTGCTGTTGCTGCTGACGGGCATGGAGACCGATCTTGGACTGATCCGCAAGGTCGGCAAGGCCGCCATGACGATTTCCGTCGCCGGGATCGTCGTTCCCTTCATCTGTGGCTTCGCGCTCGGCGAATCCCTGCCGCAAGACCTCTTGCCGCATCCCGAAGCCCGTCTCGTCGCATCGTTGTTTCTCGGCACGGCACTATCAATCTCCTCGGTGAAGATCGTGGCCGTGGTGGTGCGCGAAATGAACTTCATGCGGCGCAATGTGGGTCAGATTATCGTGGCCAGCGCCATCATCGACGACACGATCGGCTGGATCATCATTGCCATGATCTTCAGCCTCGCCGCGCACGGCTCGCTTGAGATGTACTCCGTCGGCCAGGCGCTGCTCGGCACCTTTGTCTTCCTTGCGATCAGCTTCACCATCGGGCAGCGGCTCGTCTTCCGCCTGATCCGCTGGGCGAATGACCACCTCGTCAGTTCGGCCGCTGTCATCACGGTGATCCTGCTGCTGATGAGCGTGATGGCCATGATCACGCATCTCATCGGCGTGCACACGGTTCTCGGCGCCTTCGTCGCCGGCGTGCTGGTTGGGGACTCGCCGATCCTGACGCGACAGATCGACGAACGGCTGCGCGGGCTGATCAGCAGCCTGTTCATGCCGGTATTCTTTGGATTGGCCGGACTCAGCGCCGATCTGACGGTGCTGAAGGACCCCAATCTCCTGATGCTGACGGCGGTCCTGGTGCTGATCGCCAGCATCGGAAAATTCGGCGGTGCCTTCGCAGGCGGCACGCTCGGCGGCCTGACGCGGCGGGAATCTTACGCGTTGGCCAGCGGCATGAATGCGCGGGGTTCGACAGAGGTCATCATCGCCACGATCGGCCTGTCCATGGGGGTGCTGAGCCAGAATCTGTTCTCGATGATCATTACCATGGCGATCCTGACGACGATGGCGATGCCGCCGATGCTGCGCGCGGCGCTGGCGCGGCTTCCGCTCAACGCGGAAGAAAAGGAAAGGATGGAAAGGGAGGAATTCGAGCAGAACGGCTTCGTCGCCAATCTGGAGCGGCTGCTGCTCGCAGCCGACGAGAGCCCCAATGCCAAATTCGCGTCCCACATTGCCGGCCTGCTGGCCGGCTGGCGCGGACTGCCGATCACGGTGCTTCACGTCGACCCCGCGGCGCGGCGCCGCGACAAGGTCGGCGATGAAGAGAGCCTCGAGGTGGTCGTCGAGAACGCCGCGAAATCGATCACCGATTCCGACGAGGACAGCCCTCGCAACATCGAGATCACCACCCGCGTGCTCAAGGAAAGGCCCGGGCAAGCCATCGAGGACGAGGCAAGGAAGGGCTTCGACCTGCTCGTCGTGGGGATGGACCAGACGCTCGATGCCAAGGGTGGCTTCAATCGGAAAATCGAAGACATCGGCGCCGGCTTTCGCAGCCCAATGGCTGTCGTGGTTGCCAAGGGTCCTCACCTCAAACGACCCGCAGTGCCCGATCTCAAGATCCTCGTACCGGTCTCAGGCAGCGCGGTCTCGCGGCGCGGCGCCGAAGTCGCCGTCGCTCTGGCTCATGTGAGCCCCGAACCGCTGCGAGTGGTCTATGTCTCGACAACGCGGGACAAGGGCGCGCGACGGGGCAGCCCCAGCCTTTCGCTCGGCAGGGAGGAAGCGATACTCAAGGACACGGCAGCAGCCGCGGCGCGCTACAATGTCGACGTCAGCACCGTGCTTCGCACCCACATCGCGCCGGAGCAGGCCATCCTGCAGGAAATCCGCACGTGCAACGCCGATCTCGTGGTCCTTGGCGTCGATCGCATCGCGGGAGGAAAGCTCGACTTCGGCAGCGTGGCGCATGCTGTCCTGTCCAAGTCAAACGCTTCGGTTCTTCTGGTCGCCGATGGGGAGTCTGCCCGAAAGCGTTGACGTGTGGAGGTGCGCTGGAAATTGGTTCCATGTTGATCCAGGTCAAAGGTGACGCTCCAGGCCATGCTCACGGTCCATCGCCTCACAGGGAGGGAACAACATGATGAGCAAGGCCAGGCTTCTTGGACTGATCGTGACTGCCGCGCTCTTGACGGCGGCTCCGCTATCGCCCCACTTCACGCCGGCGAAGGTATTGTCCGTATCCCTTGATCGTGCTCAAGCCAGAGTTGGGCGGCCGCTCACACCGATGAGCGTAGCAGGCGTCCATCGCAGAGTGCATCGGCGCGCCTACTACGGTGCCGCAGCGGTGGGGGCTGCCGCGACTTATGGGGCATATCACAGGCGCTGTGCATATCGTCCCTATCCACCCTGCTACTGAGGATTGCGCCAGGCTCGTCGCTCCCTGATCCGTTGCGAACAACCGTGACGGGCCTCACCGGTTCTTTTTGGGCGTCGGCAAAGGCAAGCTGCCATCCGCAGCCTCTGCACTGTCGCCGACGACCGGGGAACCTGCCCTCAAGTGAGGGCCAATCTCACAATCGCGTCGACATGGATGGCAGCGCAGTCGACCAGCGGAAACTCGCTGTCGTGCTGACCGAAGACCAATGCAAGATCGGTCCCGCCAAGCATGATGGCCTCGGCGCCGTTCTCCTTGAGCAGCTTTCGACTAACGCTGTTGAAGACCAAACGCTGGGCCGCGGTCACAACGCCGGACGCCGCCATCGTCACGTAGGCCTGGTGCACATCGTCCAGGTCCTGTCCGCCTGGCGGGATGATCTCGGCGCTGGTGACGCCTCCATAGAATCGCGTTTCCATCACCGTGCGAGTTCCGAGGATTCCGATCCGTTTGAGGCCGCGCTTATCGACGGCGCGACCAACCTCGGAAATCATGTCGATCACCGGCAGTGCGGACACCGCCTTGAATGCATCGATGCAAAAGTGCCCCGCAATCGACGTGACAACGACGCATTCGGCACCGGCCGCAACGAGGCGGTTCGTGAGCCTCGTATAGATGGCGACCTGCGCTGCTGCGTCATTGCGCGTGAGATTGCCGAGCAGCGTTGGTGTGTCGGCATGCACCATCGTCAGTTCCAGCGCCGCCTTCTGACTGGCGAATGTCGCGATCAATCGCCGGTAATAAAAATCCGTGGCAGCAGGGCCGATCCCTCCGATTAGGCCGATGTGCATGTCTTCAAACCTTCAGCGGCATGATGCGTTGCCGTAGCCCTGCGGAACGGCAATCTCGAGCGATCAATCAAACAGGAACGGGACATCGCGGCAATGTCTCTTGACGGCGTCATGCCGGCGCGCTGCCGGCTGTCTTGCCGTGGCCCATCGCTCGCGGCCACCGCGTACCGCTTTTGAAGCACGAGGTGGTCACGATGTGGCCCCGAAAAAGCTCCACACGGTGGGCGTCCTCGACATGCGGGCGAGACGCCATGGCACCCTCCAACACCGCAGCCAAAACACCGCCACCATGAATAAACCCCTCTCTCTGCCCTTGATCGCCGCGCCCCCCGTCACAGGCACAGGCGATGCCTTTGCACGCCTGACCTTCCTCGGCTGGCGCGGCGGGCTCGCGGCGACCCTCGCCGGCCTCGCCCTCTCGTTCATCCTGTTCGGCTACGCCATCATCTACTGGCGCAACGCCGATATGGATTTCATGGTGATCTACAACGCCTTCGTCATGAATGACGGCCAGCCGCAAGCCTTCTTCGATCATCCCGCCTATCTGACCATTCTCGCCGTCAAATCCTGGTTCGCCCTGCTGCACGATCTCGGCCTGCTCGATGCCTGGACGCTACAGGCGGTGCCGCCGGCGACCGACATCGCAGGCTTCGACGCCGCTATGACCCACGCGGTTCGCGCCGGACGCGTCCTCGTGTTCATGATTGCGATCGCGTGCGTGCTGATCTTCGCCAGCCTGTCCCGCCTGATCCTGCGCGACTGGCGGGTCGCCCTGCTGGCGACGGGGGCGTTCGCGTTGTCCGGCGCCGTGGCCGTGCATGCGCGCATCCTGCGCAGCGAGTTCATTGCGGCCATGCCGGTCGTCTTTGCGCTCATGATCCTGATCGCAGTCGGGCGCCGCGCCGTCCTGGCGCGCCCTCTGGCCGTGGGGCTTGCGGCCGCGCTCTGCATGCTCGGGCTCGAGAACAAGGTGCAGGCGATCCTGTTGATCGCAACGCTGCCCATCGTGATCCTGCCGTTCGGCGAGGGGTCGAGCGCGAGCATCCCGTTCTGGCGCAATACCATCTCCGCCTGGCTTGCGGCAGCCTTGGCTGCGATCGTCGCCCTGGCTGCGGCGTCGGCAGCGTGGCCGCTTCTGACCACCGGCTTCGATCCCGCGCTGCTTGCGACCGCGCAAATCCATCCGCTGCTGGCTGGCCGTTTCGGCCTCTATCAGGTCGCGTTGCTCGTGCTGATCGTCGGATGCATGATCGCCTACGCCGCGATCTGGCAGGTGTCGGCCGCGGAAACCGTCGCATCGATCGCCGCGGTCGTCGCCGGCGCGTCGCTCGCGGCTCTCCTGCTCGATCTCGACTACAACACCGGTAACGTGATCGCGGTGGCCAATCCGCTGGAGAAGATGCTGGCCTTCGCCGACGCCGGCACCTCCGATGCCGCCAGCGGATCGAGCATTGCTGCGACGCTCCTGCTGCTGCTCGACGGGCTCGGCTCGGTGCTTGCCCGCTACAGCTTCGTGCTGCATTCCTCGGCGCGGCCGACCGTGTTCCTGATCTGGCTGATCGTGCCGGGAATTGTCGTCGCCTGGCGGCGCGGCGAACGCAAGACCGCATCGCAGGCGCTGGCCTTGATGCTGGCGGCGCTCGCCATCGATATGATCGGCGTGCGCCGCGGATTGAAATCGGAGTATTTCATTTTCACCGATCCGCTGATCGTGCTCGCGGGCGCGGTGCTCCTGGACCGCATGCGCGATCTGCGCTTCCGCAAAAGCACCTACCCGATCGCGCTTGCGCTGCTGGTCCTGCACGTCGTCATCGGCCAGGCCGAACCGGTCAAATACGCCTTCAAGCGAACCGGCCCACAATCGAGCTGCGAATGGAGCGACTATTATATGCCGTCGCTGCCACTGCCGTGGTGTCCCGCGGTGCGCTGAGAGCGGCACCAGTCACGGGTTGTTGAGCGCCGCCGCGGCATCACGATTCGGCTAAGATGTTACCTATGATGCTGCTGACACAAAGGCAGTTGAAGGATGGGACGCATGATCGACCGACGAACCCTCATCGCAGCGACGCTCGCAACGGCGGCAACCCCGCTGTCCGCCGGAATGGCGAGCGCGGAGACCCAGGTCAGCCGCATGACGGCCTCGGCCTTCAGTTTTCCCGGGTTGTCCGGCAGCGAGATCCGGCTGGCCGACTACGCGAAGACGCCGGTGCTGGTGGTCAATACCGCCTCACAATGCGGCTACACCCCGCAATATGCCGGCCTGCAGGAACTGTGGACCGAATTCAAGGACCGCGGCCTGACCATCATCGGAGTTCCCTCCAACGATTTCGGCGGACAGGAACCTGGCGGCATGGCCGAAATCGCGGACACCGCTCAACATCAATATGGTGTCACCTTCCCGATCGCGGCCAAGTCCGTCGTGCTCGGGCCGAAGGCGCATCCCTTCTACAAATGGGCGGCCGATGCGCGGCCGAAGGAAACCCCGCGGTGGAATTTCCACAAATACCTTATTGGACGCGACGGATATATCGCTGATGTGTTCGCCTCGACCGTCGAACCGACGGACACGAAGGTGAAGACCGCAATTGCCCGCGCACTTGCGGTTTCCTGAACACAGTCCTGGGAATAAGGCCGGGATAGCCACAATTCGGCCGCTCCGGCGGCCGTTTCCTTTTGGCGCACCCGGCCGGACTGGGCTAGAATGCAAAGCAGTTGAGCGGACTCGCGGTCATGCAGCCGCGGCCGGCCATGTGGCCAGGGTTCGGAGGACAACAACATGCGTGTTGCAGCAGGTTTGATCATCGCAGTTTCGCTGGGCATGCCGGGCGCGGCATGGTCGCAAAGCGTTCCGGCCAGGACCGCGGCGGCGCCGCAGGCTGCGGCGCCTCAGTCGGCCCCTGCCCCAATTCCGGCGGCGGCGCCGGCCCGGCCGGCTTGCGCCAATCCCAATGCGCTGGGCATCGGACGCACCGTCGAAATCGACACCACGGGCGGACCGGGCTTCGGCTTCGAGCACTTCAAGGAGCTCGACTTCCTGCGTGACCACGAGGTGGTGCTGACCTTCGACGACGGTCCGTGGCCGGAAAACACCCCATCGGTGCTGAAGACGCTTGCGGACGAATGCACCACCGCAATCTTCTTCCCGATCGGCAAGCACTCGACCTATTACCCGGAAATCCTCAAGCAGGTCTATGCCGCCGGCCATACCGTCGGATCGCACACCTGGTCGCACGCCGCGCTCACCAACAAGAAGCTCACCGATGACCAGCGCAAGGAAGAGATCGAAAAGGGTTTCGCCGCAGTGAAATGGGCACTCGGCGGGGTGGCGCCCTCGCCGTTCTTCCGCTTCCCGGCGCTGCAGCATCCGCCTGAGATGGTGACCTATCTCGGCAGCCGCAACATCGCGATCTTCTCCTGCGACCTCGACTCCTTCGATTTCAAGGCCCGCGACGCCAAGCAGGTCATCGATGTCACGTTCAAGAAGCTCGACAAGCTCGGCAAGGGCATCATCCTGATGCACGACTTCCACAAGCATACCGCCGAAGCGCTGCCCGAATTGCTGCACCGGCTCAAGGCCGGCGGCTACAAGGTCGTCGCCATGCGCGCCAAGAGCCCGGTGCAGGTGCTGCCGCAATACGAAGAGGAGCTGATGAAGGACGTCAAGCTCCCGACGGTCAGTTCGCGCCCGGTCTCCTCGGTCGTCACCACGGTGTCGGAATAGGCCGCAGCGTGTTCGCGAACAGTCGGTGACGATGGCCGGTCAGAACTTGCGTATCGAGGGCTACGTCATCGTGTCGGCCGACGGCATGCTGGCCAATGCCGCCGGCGTGATGCCGGACGAACTGCGATTCGCCGGCGACAAAGCGTTTTTCACCAACGCGCTGGAGCACGTCGACCTGATCGTTCACGGCCGGAATTCCTTCGAGGACCAGCCGAATTCACCGCGGCGAAAACGGATCATCGTGACCCGCAAGGTGACCGCGCTCGCACCTGATCCCGAAAATCCGCTGGCGCTCCTATGGAATCCGGCGGGTGCGCGTTTCGAGGCCGCCGCCGATCAGGCCGGCGTGCGCGCCGGCACGGTAGCCATCATCGGCGGTCCCGATGTGTTCGCGATGTTCATGGACCGCTACGACACGTTCTGGCTCTCGCTGGCGCCGCATGTGCGGCTTCCGGACGGCGAACCCTGTTTCCCCGGCGTCCCGGGCCGTTCGCCGCAGCAGATCCTGGCCGCCCATGGCCTGAAGCCGGGCGCCCCCGAAATCCTCGATTCGCGCTTTGACGTCAGCGTCACGCCATGGCGGCGCGAGACCGAGCGCGGTCAGGCTTCGCCGTAGGCGCTCTCGGCCTCGCTGGTTCCCCGGCCGTATCCGGCGATCATGAACAGCGCCCCGATCAGCGACAGGTTCTTCAGCGCATCGATCAGGGTCTTGGCATTGTCCGGGGCCGCCTGGTTCCAGAAATCATGGAAGTAATAGGTCACCAGCGCGACAAAGACGATCAGCAGCAGCGAGAAGAACCGCGCGCCGAAATTCAGCGCGATCATCAGGCCGGCAATCACCTCGAACCCGCCCGCGGCGATTGCCAGCGTTTGCGCTGTCGGCATGCCGGTCAGGGTCTGAAGCTGCGCCGCATAGGGCAGCAGCAGTTCCGGGATCGTC
>Ga0105237_10005646_pt1 | contig 14087 bp, 11 predicted proteins | sample KBSC24metaG_FD_81520 | JGI IMG/M metagenome (GOLD analysis project Ga0105237, IMG submission 81520) | Corn rhizosphere microbial communities from Kellogg Biological Station, Michigan, USA - KBS C2-4 metaG | ecosystem: Host-associated > Plants > Roots > Rhizosphere > Soil | place: Michigan, USA...
TGCGCAAGCGCTACGACGAAGTCCTCGACATGTTCCCACTGGTGCGGGCCAAGACCGGGATCCGCTGCGGCAACCTGTCCGGCGGCCAGCGCCGCATGGTCGAGTTCGCCCGTTCGCTGATGCTGGACCCCAAGCTGGTGCTGCTCGACGAGCCGTCCTTGGGCCTGGACCCGAAGTCGCTCACCGTGATCGACGAGGCGGTCGCCATCATGCGCGGTAGCGGCAAGGCCGTGCTCATGGTCGAGCAGAACGTTCGCTTCGGGCTTCGCATGGCCACCAGCGGCATCGTGATGGAAAGCGGGCGCGTGCTGCTCACCGGCGCAGCCTCATCCGTGCTGTCCAACCCGGAGATCGCCGAACTCTACTTCGGCGGCGCTGTGCACGCCGCCCCTAGCACCTGACCATCGACTGGGACGTCACGACAGAGTTCGCCGTTCAGTACTTGTTGGCGACGACGAGCTCCTGTGCGGGGAACAGCGTCAGGATTCGCGGCCCGTCGGCGGTGACGACCACTTCCTCCTCGATGCGTGCGGCCGAATGTCCGTCCGAGGCAGGGCAATACGTCTCGAGGGCGAAGACCATGCCCTCCTTGAGCTCGATGGGCTCGGTCATCGAGTTCAGCCGCGAGATGATCGGGCGCTCGTGCAGGCCGAGGCCGAGGCCGTGCCCGAATTGCAGTCCGAACGCGGCGAGTTCGTTGTCGAAGCCGAACTCGGTGGCCTTGGGCCAGACGGCTGCTATCTGGTCGGTGCCGACGCCGGGCCTGACCATGTCGATCGAGGCGTCCATCCATTCGCGGGCCTTGGTGTAGGCGTCGCGCTGGCTGGCCGTCGCGCTGCCGACGTTGAACGTGCGGTAGTAGCACGTGCGATAGCCGTTGAAGCTGTGGATGATGTCGAAGAAGGCCTGATCCCCCGGCCGGATGAGCCGGTCGGTGAAGTTGTGCGGGTGGGGGTTGCAGCGCTCCCCGCTGATCGCGTTGACGGCCTCCACCTGATCAGAGCCCATCGCGTAGAGCCGTTGGTTCACCATCGCGACGATCTCGTTCTCCCGGATGCCGGGTTTGAGCGCCTCGAAGATGTCCTGGTACACCCCGTCGACCATCGCGGCGGCCTGGGTGAGAAGCATGATCTCGTCGACGGACTTGATCTCGCGCGCGTCGAGCATGCGCTGCTGGCAGTCGACGACCTTCAACCCTTGCCGCTGCATTTCGAACAGGAATGCGGGCTCGACGATGTCGACGCCGACGGGGGCATCGGAAAGCCCTGCGTCGTCGAGCATTCCCTTGATCTCGCGGATGGCCGACACCATCAGGCCTGCCGACGGCGCGACTGCGCCCCGCATCCCGAGCATGCCGGGGCGGCAGTTCTCGTCGGGCAGCCAATTCGAGTACAGCTTGTGATGCCGTACCGCAGAACCGAAGTCCCACAGCCAGGGATCGTCGGCCGTGCGGGTGAGCAACGCGTACCGCGTCATCTTGTCGCCGAGCGCGCCACCGATCCAGGTCTGGGTCGTGTAGCGGATGTTGTAGAAGTCGAACAGCAGGAACGCACCGCACTCACTGGACTCCAGTGCCGCCTTCGCGCGACGCAGCCGGTAGTCACGAAGCCTGGCGAAGTCGACGCGTTCTTCGTAGTCGACACCCATGTGGCCAGGAGCCGGAAGCGGGCGTGACTCACTCATCCTCAGGGACTCCCAAACCGTCGTCGACGTCCGCGTCTTCGGAGACCAACTCGACTCCCGAGCGCCGGGCCTGCTCGAGCAGCAAGGTCGCGAAGTCCTCGGTGGTGTGGCCAGCACCAATCGCCGACGACACCATCTCGGCGGACAGGGCGGCAACCGGCATCGGTACGCCGTACTGGCGGGCGGCTTCGAGGCCGAGGTCGAAGTCCTTGCGCAGCAAGATGTTCGTGAACGTCGGCGTGAAGTCGAGGTTCACCAACGCGGGCGACTTGTACCGGGTGAACACCGATCCCATGACCGAGTTGTTGAGGAACTCCAGGAACGCCTCTCGGCTGGTGCCGCCCTGCTCGGCGAGCACGGTGATCTCGGCGAGGGACTGCGCGACCACGCCGAGGAAGACGTTGTGGCAGATCTTGACGAGGCGGGCGACCTCGCCGTCACCGACGTAGGTGACGCCCCGCCCGAGCGGGCGCAAAAGGTGTTCGGCGCTCTCGTAGGCCTCGCGCGGACCGGACACCGCGAGGGTGAGCTTGCCCGACCTGACGACCTTGGGGTTGCCGCTGACCGGTGCGGCCAGAAGTGCGGTGCCGCGGTTGGCGGCAAGGCCGCGGATCTTCTCCGAGATGGCGGCCGAGACCGTCGAGCTGTCGACGATGATCTTGGGCGAGACGTCTGCGGTGAGAAGCCCGTCCTCACCGACGGTCACGGCCTCGAGGTCGTCGGATGCGGCGACCATGATGAAGACGACGTCGCGGTCGGCGAGCTGCGCAGGGGTGTCGACCAGCTTGGCGCCGCGCGCGGCCAGTGGCTCCGCCTTGGACCTGGTGCGGTTGTACACCGACACGTCGTGCCCGGCGTCCAACAGGCGTTCGATGAGCGCGTAGCCCATGCGTCCGGCGCCGATCCACCCGACGCTCATGGTCTCTTGGTTGTTCTCCATTGCCTCTCCCGGGCTCGACTGCAATCGGTTGCAATCCTGCCGTGCGGCCCAGCTCAAGTCAACACCGCAGCGTGTGCGGGTTTCATGGAAGATTCGTCACACCCGGGATAGACCGCTGGTAGCGAACGGTTGCAGCCGTTGCAGCGACGGGGCCGGGAAGGCCGTCGGCCCTCAGGTACGGGGCGCTGGGACCGGACCGGTCGAGGACCGGACCACCATCGTCAACGGCAGAAGTAGCGAACGAGGATGGCGATCGGGGTCATTGAGCACTTCGAGCAGCAGACGCGCGGCTTCGGCGCCGATCTCGTAGTGAGGGATGCGCACCGTCGTCATGGGTGGTGAAACCTTGTCCATGAACGGCATGTCGTTGAAGCCGACCACGCTGATGTCGTCCGGGCAGCGCATGCCACGTTCGGACAGGGCGTCGTAGACGCCGAGCGCCAGTAGGTCGTTGCCTGCCAGGACCGCGGTGAACTCGGGACCCGAGTCCAGCAGCGCCCGCATGGCCTTGGCACCCGCCTGCTCCGACCATTCGTCGCAGACGAACGTCCGCGTGCTCTCGGCGGGGAGTTGGAGCTCCTCGAGGCTGGACAGGAACGCTCGACGCCGGGTCACGCCGGTCGACAGGTCCTGCGGCCCCGCGAGATGCACGATCTTGGTGTGGCCCAGGTCCACGAGGTGCTGCATCGCCATCGCGACGCCTGCCGCGTCATCGGACGTGACCGATGGGATGTCGGCGCCGCTGGTGCGGCGGTTGACCAGGACCATCGGCGTCGACGCCGCGGCGAGTTCCTCGAGCAACGGGTGCTTCAAGTGCGCCGTCGCGAACACGAAGCCCTCGACGTTGCGCTGGCGGAACGACTCGACCGCCGTCTTCTCCACGTCGGGCCGGTTGTCCGTGTTGACGATCCACGCGTTGTAGCCGATGGTGCGCAGCACGTCCTCGACTCCCCGCACGATGGGCGGGAACAGCGGGTTGGTCAGGTCTGGGATCACCAGCCCGATGCTCGCCGAGCGAGAGGTCTTGAGGCTGCGCGCGATTGGATTGGGCGAGTAGCCCATTTCGGCGGCGACCTTCTTGATTCGGGCGGCCGTTTCGGTGTTGACCAAACTCTCGGTCTGCTGATTCAAGGCGCGCGACGCGGTGGCCGGATGGACACCGGCCATCACCGCAACCTCACGCAACGTCGCCCTGTGCACCAACCCCCACCCCCTCCGTCGCTGCAATCGGATGCAGCGTCCCGTCCATGATGGCGTTCCCCTCGGCCAGGTGCAATACAACCAGACCCGTGTCGGGTGGACGACGAAACCGCGCCCGACCGCCTACGCGAGTCGGCCAGTGGCAAACCCAGTCGTCGCGAGCATCGTCCGCCAGGTGGCAGAAACCACGTCGAGATCGGGGCTCGGGCCGTGTTCGCGCCTGAGGTCGATCAGGGTCTCGATCGACGATTCGTCGACTCGTCCGTCGGTGATCAGGCCGTGCGTGGGATCGAGCAGGCAGTCGAGGTGAGCCCTGGCTTGCGGCTCCGCCAAACCGAGCAATCGTCCCGCCGCCTCGAGCACCTCCGTCCGCAGCCTGCCGGCGACGACATCACGCGCGGTGCCGATGACCACATCCGCGAGACGTTCTCGCGGACCGGTGATTTCGGGGTCGTCGGCCGACATCGCCGCCATGACGGTGCCGAGATAGGGACCAATGTCGGCGACCGTACTCACGACACGGCACCCCGCCGCGATCGCCCGCAACTCGTTGCCCGCATTGAGGACCGTGGCCGCGCACGCGCCCTCCGCCAGCGCACCGGCGCGCCGAGGGGTCGATCCCAGTGACTGGATCGCGTAGTCGTCGTGGCCAAGGCCGGCTCGCTGCAGGAGGGCGAACGCGACGAACGCGAACCCCGAACCTGGCACGTCGACCCCGACCGCACGACCGCGGACGTCCGCGACGTCCGGCACCGACGGCGCGAGACACAACGAGAGCCCGAGGCCCCGGTCAACGCCGGCGATGATCTCCACCGGCAGGTTGCGCTGGAGGGGATTCGAGCTCAGGAACCGATACGCGAGAACGTTGTCCGGGCTGGTCATGACCACGTCGAACTCACCGGCTTCGAGCGAGCGGAACTGCGCCGGCGACGAGGGGACGGCCGTCTCGGTGACGTGGAGCCCGGCGCGATCCAATCGCCCGGTCGAGCGGGCGATGTCGACCAACAGCGACGGGGTGAACGTTCCGATGCGTAGCCGGGCTGGCGTCGTCATGAGCACATGGTGCCATAGCTGCAATCGTTTGTAGAGAACCTTGTTGGTCGCCTGCCTGCCCATTTGGCGACACCACCGACATTCCCTTCGCGTGCCCATTGACATGACCCACGTCACATCGCAGGATAGAGCAAACGATTGCAGTGACGGTGCAAGTCCACAGACAGAGGTTGCGATTTCATGAGTCAGGCCGTCCCCTCGGTGACCAACCGCCCGCGACCGAGCGCCGACGACGCGCCGACAACCCCGGCACCGCTGATCGAGATTCGCGGCGTCAGCGCCGGATACGAGAACAAGCGGCAGAAGACCCGGCTCATCGCCCTTCGGGACGTGAACCTGGACGTGCAGCCCGGCGAGTTCCTCGCCATCGTCGGCCCGTCCGGCTGCGGCAAGACCACGCTCATCAACATGATCGCCGGGTTCATGAAACCCCTCGAGGGCACGATCCGGGTCCACGGGGAGCTGGTTTCGGGACCGGGCGCCGACCGCGCCATGGTGTTCCAGGACTACGCGGTGCTGCCATGGCGCACGGTCTACAAGAACGTCATGTTCGCGCTGGAGAACCGGCACCCCCGCCCGTCCAAGGAAGTGTCCGCCGAACGCATCGCCAACGCCCTCGAACTCGTCGGCCTGACCGGCTTCGAGAAGTCCTATCCCTACGAACTCTCCGGCGGAATGCGCCAACGGGTCGGCATCGCCCGAGCGCTGGTATCGGAACCGGAGATCCTGTTGATGGACGAACCCTTCGGCGCCGTCGACGCGATGACGCGCGAGGCCATGCAGGCGGAGTTCGAGAAGATCATCGCCCACACGGGCCAGACCGTCTTCTTCATTACGCACTCCATCGACGAAGCCCTGACGCTCGCCGACCGGGTGGTCATCGTGTCGAACCGGCCGGGGCGGGTCAAGGAGATCCTCGACGTCGACCTGCCTAGACCCCGCTTCGACGACGGCGTGCGGCGAAGTGACCGCTTCGGCCAACTGCGCGAACACATTTGGAACCAGCTCCAAGCCGAGGCACTGGGCGCGAAGACGGGAGAGGATCGATGAGCGCGGGCACATTGGCGACGAAGAAGCCAGGAGCCGAGTCGAACTCGGTCACCGAGTCGATCACCCGCAGCACATGGGATCGGTACCGAACCCTCGTCATCACGCTGGTCAACCTCACGCTGTTCTTCGTGATCTGGCAGCTGGTCGCACTGTCGGAAGTCATCAACCCGTTGTTCTTCCCCAAGGCCACCGACACCTTCGCGGCGCTCTACCACGGTTTCGTCGACGGCATCATCGGTCCGCAACTGCTGCACAGCGTGCAGAACTTCACGATCGGTATGTTGATCAGCGCGGCGATCGGCATCCCGCTCGGCCTGTTGATGGGCGGCGTGCGGATCATCGACCTGATCCTCAGCCCTTACGTGTGGGCGATGACGGCGTTGCCGCGCGTCGCGCTCATCCCGCTTCTGATTCTCGTTCTGGGCTTTGGCAATTCGATGCAGCTCACGATCATCGTGCTGTCGGCGGTCTTCCCGATCATGGTGAACTGCATGGAGGGGGTGAAGACCGTCGATCCATCGCTGGTGCGGGCCGGTCGCGTCTTCGGCACCAGCGAAGCGCAGCTATACCTCAAGGTGATCCTGCCGTTCACGCTGCCCTTCGTCGTCAGTGGCATCAACCAGGGCATCGCCCGCGGGCTGGTCGGCATGCTCATCGGAGAGCTACTCGGCGGCGGAGGAAAGGGCCTCGGATTCCTGCTCGATCGGGCGGGCGACCAGTTCGATGCGCCGATGATGTACGCCACCTTGCTGCTACTCGCGGTCCTCTCGGTGGGGCTGGTGCAGGGCATGCGCTGGATCGAACGCCGAGCAGCACCCTGGCGCGACTTCTCGCGGGCGTAGACACCCCAAGATTTCCCCGGCTTCACACAACAAGGAGAAGTGCATGAGGAAGAGCAAACGATTGCTCGCATTGCTTGGCGTGAGTTTGACGTTCGCAATGGTGCTCACGGCCTGCGGCGGCGGCGCAAGTACCGGGGGTGGCGCGGCATCCAGCACTCCGACCAACGCCGACGAGATCGACGGAAAGATCGACGCGTCGAAGGTGAAGAAGAATCTCACCGTCGCCGTCGACAACCCGTATTACCTCTTCCACGAGGACATCCTGGTGGCGCAGGACAAGGGCTACTTCAAGGAAGTCGGGATCGACAACGTCGAGATCATCACCGTCGAGGACCCGCTGCCCGCGCTCATCGGCGGATCGGTGGACTTCGCGCTCTACGACACCGACACCACCATCGCGGCGGCGAACAAGTCGAAGGCGGGTGTGCGGTACCTGTCGCCCTACCTCGGCGGCGAGGCGAACATCCTCGGCGTGCACAAGGGCATCAACACCGCCGACGACCTCAAGGGCAAGACCATCACCGGCGGCCAGTTCGGCAGCCGCAACGACTTCCTGATTCGAAAGCTCCTCAAGGACAACGGACTCAACCCCGATACCGACGTCCAACTGGTGAGCACCGGCGGTCAATCCAACGAGCGCCTGCAGAACGTCATCGCAGGCACGGTCGACGGTGCCAGCCTCCAGCTGCGACACAAGGCGTTGATCGAGCAGGCCGGCGGCAAGTTCCTGTTCCAGGAGTTGGGACGGGCACCGCAGAACGGTTGGGCCGCCAACAAGATCCTGACCGAGAGCCCCGAGACCGCAGCCGCCTTCCTGACCGCGACACTGAAGGCACGCCAGTTCATCAACGACATGGCCAACAAGGACGCGGTGCTCGATCTGATGGCCGCCAAGGGATTCGACCTCCCCCAGCCGTACCGCGATGCCTACGCCGACGAGCAGAACCCCAACTACCACACCGGTGACGGAGGCTTCGACGTCAAGGACATGGATCAGTTCGTCAACGAGCAGATCGACCTGAAGGTGATCCCGCAGGGCACCAACTGGCACGACTACGTCGACCTCGTCCCGCTGTGGCGCGCGCAGAAGGCGCTTGGTCTGCCCCTGCGGCCCAACCCCGCCGACTTGACCAAGTGACGACGGAAACCGCCTCGGCCCAAGGTCTTCGGCTCCTCGGCCAGCACGACCTCGACGGACGTGGCGATGGCATGCAGGTCATGCGCCACGGCGACACGCTGTACGTCGGGCACGCCGGGACCAGCGGGGCGGGCACGTCGATCCTCGACGTGTCCGCCCCGGATCGTCCCCAACTGGTGGCACAGTGGGACGCGCCCGCCAACACCCACACCCACAAGGTTCAGGTCGCAGACGGACTGCTGCTGATCAACCACGAGCGCTTCCCGTACCGGCCCAAGAAGCCGCTGGGCCCGCACTCGGCGGGTGTCGCGGTCTACCGGGTCGACGAACCGTTCGCGCCGAAGCAGATCGGGTTCTGGGAGTCCGGCGGCAAGGGCGTGCATCGGATCGTCTGGGAGGGTGGCCGGTACGCCCACATGTCCGGTGCACCAGATGGTTTCACCGACCGCATCTGGATGACCGTCGACATGATCGAGCCCGAGAAGCCCGTCCTCGTCAGCCGATGGTGGTGGCCTGGGCAGTGGAGTGCAGGCGGCGAGACGCCCGACTGGTCCGAGGGTCATCGGGTCGCCGCGCACCACGGCCTCGTCGAGGGCAAGTTCACCTACCTGGGTTACGACGACGCGAACCTGGTCGTGCTCGACACGTCCGACCCGAGCACCCCGCGCGAGGTGTCACGCCTGCAGTGGGACGGCGGGGCGACCCACACCTGCATGCCGCTGGTCGGTCGCGGACTACTCGTCGTCACCGACGAACAGCAACACGACGGCCCCAACGGCGAGGATCGGCGGATACACCTGATCGACGTCGCGGACCCGTCGGCACCGCGATACCTGCGGACGTTGCCGGCGCCCGTCGGGCCGTTCGACGAACTCCCCCAACGCTTTGGGCCCCACAATCTGCACGAGAACCGGGCCGGGTCGTACCGCAGCGATCGGCTGGTGTTCGCGACCTACTTCAGCGCCGGTCTGCGGGTGTACGACGTATCGGATCCGCAGAATCCCCGCGAGGTGGCGCATTGGGTGAGCGCAGCACCGGCGGGTTCGGCCGTGCCGCAGGCCAACGATCTGTTCGTCGACGAGCACGGGCTGATCTGGGTCACCGACCGCGGTACCGGCGGGGTCTCCTGCCTGGAGCCGCTGCCGGAACTGGCCGATCTGATGAAGCAGGCGGCTTCGTGAGCGGAAGCGCGCCCGGGTTCACCTCCGACGGCGTCGATTTCATCGGCTACCACGACGTCGGCGGCAAGCCCGTCTTCAAGCTCGCGATGCAGGTGGTCGACGACCGCTGGTACCTCTACGCCAGCCACTTCTGGGAACCCCGGCTGTCGATCTTCGACGTCACCGACCCCACCGACCCGCACCTCGCCGGCGCGATCGACGGCCCCGAGCACGCCGCGACCTGGCAGGTGCAGGTCGCCGACGGGCTCCTGGTCCAGGGCATGGAGCATCGGCCACCGGCGTGGGGAGGCGATCCCGCTCTCAACGCCGCCGAGGGCATCCGGTTCTTCGACGTGAGTGATCCGGTGGCGCCGAAGCCGTTGAGCGAGTGGCACACCGGTGAACACGGAGTACACCGCAACCACTTCACCGGTGGCCGCTACGTCCACGTGACGGCGAGTCGCCGCGGATTCGACGGCAACATCTACGTCATCCTCGACATCGCCGATACGCGGAACCCGGTCGAGGTGTCGATGTGGTTCCTCCCGGAGCAATACGTAGCGGCTGGTAGGACACCACCGCGCCGCATCTCCCTGCACGGACCGCCCTACGTCCTCGGTGATCGCGCCTACCTCAGCTACGGCGCGGCCGGGATCGTCATCCTCGACATCTCCGACATCCAGCGACCGACGCTCGTCTCCCGGCTGGACATCGGCGCGGCGTTCTCCAGCATGATAGCGATGCACACCGTGATCCCGCTTCCTGCGCGAAACCTGTTGCTAGTCAATACCGAGGCGATCGCGGAACGGCAGCAGGAGCCGTACAACTTCGCGGGCATCGTCGACGTCGGCGATGAGCAGAACCCGCGCCTGATGTCGTTGCTGCCGATCCCGTCGCCTGCGGCCGACGCCGGGTATCCGAACTTCAGCACCAGGGGCGGGCGGTTCGGTCCGCACAATCAGCACCACCCACAGGGGCCGGAGCTCTTCGCCGACGACGACCTGATGTTCATGACGTGGTTCAACGCAGGGCTGCGGGTGTACGACATCAGCGACGCCTATCTGCCGCGCGAGATCGCCTGGTACCTACCGGATGACCCCACCGAACGCCGTGGCCTACTGCCCAAGACGTTGGTCACGCAGTCCGAAGACGTGCTGGTCGATGCGCGTGGCAACGTCTACTTCTCCGACAAGAACCACGGCCTGCACATCGTCCGGCTGACCGGCCGCTGAGCGGTCAGGGCGCCGACATCGGCGCCGACAGCCCGAGGTCGGAGAGCACCGTTCGTGCGGTGTTGCGCCCCGGCCGCCCCGAGACGGAGCCGCCGGGATGCGACGTCGAGCCGGTCAGGTAGAGACCGGGGACGTCGGTGCGATAGTCCAGCCAGCCCGGGATGACGGTGCCGTCGTCCATCGCGAACTCGCCGCCATGGCAGGATCCGCCGATGTTCGAGAGATTGTGCACGGCAAGCGATGTCGGTGACTCGGGTCTGATGGCCAGGATGTCGTCGTCATCGATGCCGTCTACGTGGCGGCGCGCGATGCCGAGCAGCACCTGCGCGTAGGCCATCGCGTCGGCGTCCGACCACGGGCTACCGTCGCGAAGCATCGGCGCGGCGGTCAGGAACTTGAACGTGCCACCCGGCGCGCGGTCTGGGTCGACGGCCGTCGACGACATCATCAGCAGCCACGGGTCCTCGGTCTCGAGGCGCCCCGACGACAGCCCCTCGACCTGACGCAACAGGCCGTCCGGGCTGCCGAGTCCCCCGGCGGCCGACGTGATGGGTCCACTTCCCGACCGGTAGCGGGCATCTTCGCGGAGCGCGAAGTGTACGGCGAACAAGGGGATTCCCGGCCGCCAGCAGCGCGCGGCCTCGTCGGCGACCGTCGATGCGGTGCTGAGCATTCCGCGTAGTTCGCGTAGATGGCTGCCAGCGACGACGGCCCGGCCCGCCCTGAACTCGCGCCCGTCATCGGTGCGTACGCCGACGCAGCGCCCCTCCTCCACCACGAGTGACCGCACCCACGCGGACGTTTCGACGGTGCCGCCGTGGTCGGTGATGTGCGCGGCCAAGGCATTCGGCAACGCGCCAGAGCCGCCGACGGGCGTAGCCCAGCCATACGCCAGGCGCCCGGCCATGATCGCGGCGGGCAGCGCGCCTGTTCCTGGTCGCTGCGGCGGCTGGATGGTGGCGAAGCCCATCCAGGCCATCACCCGGCGCGACACAGGGTGCTGGAACGTCGAGGCGATGACGTCCCACGCGCTGCGCTGCCGCAGTTGTTCGTAACTGCGCGACCAGGATTCGTCGGGCAGCGGAAGCCCTGCGGACAGATGGGCGTGCGCGATCCGCTGCCCGGCGTTCCAACTCTCGATCATCGTGACGAGCGCATCGGCGTCGGCGCGGGAGTAGCGGGCGAACTCGGCAGCGGTATCGGCCAGGCTCGGGTGCACCGTCAGCAGGTCACCGTCGGGCAGCGGGAAGGCCACTGCCGGGTCGGTGACGATGTACTTGAGCCCATAGCGTGCGATCAGCCCGAGTTCGTCGTCGCGGATCAGCGGATTCGATTGCAGCACCACGTGGGCCGTCGAGCACGAGTCGTGATGCCAGCCAGGGAGGGTGAGCTCTTCGGTGACCGTGTTACCGCCGATCACGTCGCGACCTTCGAGCACGATGACGGACAGACCGGCCTCGGCCAGGTACGCCGCGCACACCAGCGCGTTGTGCCCGCCGCCCACCACGATGACGTCGCTGGCTTGAGCCACTTTCGTCCTTCCGCCGGTTCGCCCCTCCTGCTACGTTAGAAGTCTCCGCAATCGTTTGCAATAGTGGAAATGAAGAGGATTCGAGCATGGACGAATACGTCGCATCCGCCCGTTCACACTGGGGTCCCCGATTCACCGCCAACGGCGTGCCCGCGGCCGACTTCGATCGCGTGATGGCAGGGTTGGAGTCCTGGGACGACTGGTGCACGGCATGGTCCGCCGCAGCGCGCGTGCACGAGGAGCTGGGCCTCGAGGCGCTCGAGGACGGCCGGCTTCAGTCCGCGGGCGCACACCTGAGCACCGCGGCCGTCGTGTATCACTTCGCGAAGTTCGTCTACGTCCGCGACCTCGAGCAGATGCGTACCGCCCACCGGTCATCGGTGCGGTGCCTCGACGCCGCGCTGCCGCACCTGGACCCGCCCGGCGAACGGATCGAAATGCCGTTCGAGGGCTCGACGATGTACGGGATTCTGCGCAAACCCGAAGGGGCGTGGCCTCATCCGACCGTGATCTGCGTACCCGGCCTGGACTCAACCAAGGAGGAACTACGCGCCACCGAGCAGCTCTTCCTCCAACGCGGGCTCGCCACGCTCAGCGTCGACGGTCCCGGGCAGGGCGAAGCCGAGTACGACCTCCCGATCCGCGCGGACTGGGAGGTGCCCGGCCGGGTCTTCGTGGACACCCTCAGCGCCCGCGACGACGTCGACACCGACCGCATCGGGGTCTGGGGTGTGAGCCTGGGCGGCTACTACGCGCCCCGATTCGCCAGCGGCGACGACCGAATCAAGGCATGCGTCAGCCTCTGTGGCCCATACACTTTCGGCGAGAACTGGGACGTCCTTCCCGCCCTGACCCGGCAGACCTTCACCGTGAGATCGCGCTCGAAGGCCGAGGACGACGCCCGTGCCCTGGCGCTGACGCTCACCATGACCGGTCGGACGTCGGCCCTGCGCTGCCCGACGCTGGTGATCGCGGGCAAGAAGGACCGGCTGATCCCGTGGCAACAGGCCGAACGACTGCACCACGAGGTGGACGGAAGCGAGTTCCTGCCACTGGCGGACGGTAACCACGGCTGCGCCAACGTACTTGCCGCACACCGGTACCGGACGGCGGACTGGATGGCGGCGCGGCTGAAGGCGTGACCCGTCAGGACTGAGCGTCGATGCCCGCGACGATGTTGTCGTGCGTGAACGGCAGCGTCCGCACCCGCACGCCGATGGCGTCGGCCAGCGCATTGCCGATCGCAGCAGGCACCGGCCCCTGAGTCGCCTCACCGGCGCCGAGCGACGGCTCATCGGGACGGTGCAACAGGTGCACCTCGACATGGGGCACCTGGTCGAACCGTGCGATCGGGTAGGACTCCCAATCGGTGCTGGTGATCGAGTGCCTGTCGAACCGAACCCTTTCGAACAGGGCCCAACTGGCGGCCTGGATGGCACCGCCCTCGACCTGGTTGCGCACACCATCGAGGTTCACCGCCTGGCCGACGTCGACTGCGATCGTCAGGCGGGTGACTCGCAACTGATCGGTCGCCTCCACCTCGGCGACCACGGCGCAGTACGAGCTCTTGTTCTTGTAGCGGCAGAACCCCACGCCGCGGCCCCATCCCTCGGCGAGCGGCGCACCCCACCCCGCTGCGTCGGCGGCGGTGCTGAGCACCTCGCGGGCGCGGGCGTCGGACAGGTGCGCGAGTCTCATCTCCAGGGGGTCGCGTCCGATCGCCAGCGCCAGCTCGTCGATCGCGGACTCCGTGGCGAACGTATTGAGGTTGCCTCCCAGCGAACGCAGCGACGACGTGCGGATCGGCATGGTCAGCAACCGGTGAGCCGTCACGTCGACTCTCGCGAAGTCGTAGTACGGGATGGCATTTCGCTGCGAGCCGTATCCCCGATCGGCAGGTGGGTCCGCTGCTGGCGGGAGCATCGGCAGGCCCGCGCGGTGAGCATCGGCCAGCAGTACGTGGCGCGGCGCGTATCCCGGGCGCGACATGTGTCCGTTGCTCCACAGTTCGTAGGACCAGTCGGTGATCGTGCCGTGCTCGTCGACACTGGCGGCGACGTCGGCGACCATGGCCGCGCCGAACGGGGCCCACGACAGTTCGTCGGCGCGGCTCCAGAGCGCCCGCACGTGCGTACCGGGCATGCGCGTGGCGAGCAATGCGGCGTCCATCGCCACGTCGTCGGCGCCGTTGTGGCCGTAGGCGCCCGCGCCCTCGACGTGCGGGACGACGACGGCCTCCTGACTCAGATCAAGAGCCA
>Ga0105237_10005647_pt1 | contig 14085 bp, 9 predicted proteins | sample KBSC24metaG_FD_81520 | JGI IMG/M metagenome (GOLD analysis project Ga0105237, IMG submission 81520) | Corn rhizosphere microbial communities from Kellogg Biological Station, Michigan, USA - KBS C2-4 metaG | ecosystem: Host-associated > Plants > Roots > Rhizosphere > Soil | place: Michigan, USA...
ATGTCATCCCGCTCCTGAGCCGCGCCGGGTGCAGCGCGCGCGAATGCCACGGCTCGTTTGCGGGGCAGGGTGGCTTTCGCCTCTCGCTCTTCGGTTACGATTTCGATGCCGATCACCACGCGCTCACGGAGGACGCCGATGGGGGAGAAGGCGAAGTGCGCGTGAATCTGAAAGACCCGGCGAAGAGCTTGCTCGTGATGAAGCCCAGCCTGCAGATGAAGCACAAAGGCAAGGAACGGATCAAAAAGGATTCGTGGGAATACAATCTCCTGCTCCGCTGGATCGCGGGTGGGGCAAAGAACGATGCGGCAAAATCGGCCGAGTTTGACCAACTGGAAGTATTTCCCCGCGAAGTCATTTTCCGGGCGCCAAGCGAGAGCGCGCAGCTCAAGGTGGTCGCACGCTGGAAGGACGGCACGATCGAGGACGTGACGCAACTCACCCGATTCCGCTCGAACGATGAATCCATCGCCGGCGTTTCCGATCGGGGCGTCGTGACGTGCCAGGGAAAAGGGGACACACATATTGTGGCGTTCTACGACAATGGGGTAACGCCGATTCCGGTGATGTTCCCGGCCAGTAATCTGATCGGCGCAAACTATCCCCAGGTCCGGACGCCGACCAAAGTGGATGAGTTCGTCGTGGCCAAGCTGCGCAAGGTGGGAGTCGTTCCGTCGGAACTTTGCACCGACGCGGAGTTTCTCCGCCGGGTGAGCCTGGATGTCGCGGGGACGCTGCCAACGCCCGCGGAGGTGATGAAGTTCCTCGCCGATAAGGCGCCGGACAAACGGGCGAAGAAGATCGACGAACTGCTCGACTCGCCCGGCTATGCCGCCTGGTGGACGACGAAGCTCTGCGATTTCACCGGCAACAGCGCGCGCCAGATTTTTTCCGATGGCGTGCCCGAACTAAACGGGGAGTATTCGCGGCAGTGGTGGGACTGGATTTACCGCCGCGTGGAGCGGAATGAACCCTACGACAAGCTGGCGGCGGGCATCATCCTGGCGACGAGCCGCAGTTCTCCCGATCAATCCTACAAGGATTACGCGCTGGAGATGGCGTCGTATTTGCGGCGCGACAACCGGGCCGATTTCGCCAACCGGGAAACCATGCCGCATTTCTGGGCGCGGAAGATATTGCAGAAACCCGAGGACCGCGCGCTCGCCTTTGCGCACGCATTTCTCGGCGTGCGGATCGAGTGCGCGCAGTGCCACAAGCATCCGTTCGACCAGTGGACGAAGGCCGACTACGTGCAGTTCCAGGCATTCTTTGAACCGGTCCGCTACGACAGCAATCTCCGCAGGGACGACGATGTGAATTTTGCGACCGTCGCGAAAGAACTGCGCGGAGTCGCGGGCGGCGGCAATGACATGCGCTCGAAAGACGCCCTGACCGAAGAGACCCGTCGTCGCATCGATGCCGGCGAAGTCTTTCCGGTTCACGAGGTCTACATTGCCACGAGGCACCCGCGGAGCACCACGGCCGCGCAGAATACCGAAGCGTATTCCGGCCGCGTGCTGACGCCCAAACTACTCGGAGGCGATCAGGTCTTGCTCAAGGACTATGCCGACCCTCGGGAACCGCTGGTTCGGTGGCTGCGCAGCAACGACAATCCCTTCTTCGCTCGAGCCTTCGTCAATCGTGTTTGGGCCGGCTACTTCCACCGCGGCCTCGTCGAGCCTGCGGACGACATCAATCTCGCCAATCCCCCGGTGAACGCGGAACTCATGGATTACCTGGCCGGGAGTTTCGTGGCGCACGGTTACGACATGAAGCTGCTCCACCGGGTGATCCTGAACAGCGACACCTATCAGCGGAGCTGGCGGCCCAATGCAACCAATGAGCTCGACGAGAAGAATTTCAGTCGATTTATCGTGCGGCGGCTCCCGGCGGAGGTGCTGCTGGATGCATTGACGCTGGCGACGGCGGCGAGTGATCGCCAGCGTAGCTTCGTGGCCGACGTCGCCAGCCGCGAAATCGGACCGAACGTCGCGGCGTTCGGCCTCGCGGAACAGTTTTCCAACCGCAATATCCCGGACTACGCGCTGACCACATTCGGCAAACCGGTCCGGGAGAACAATTGCGACTGCGAACGCACGACGGTGCCGACTTTGCTCCAGACGCTTTACACGCGCAATGACCCGGAGTTGCTGGCCCGCATCGAGGGCCAAAAAAAGAATGCGCCCGCCTGGATCACGGAGCTTCGCGGAGCCGGACCGGGGCTCACGGGCGGCAGGCTGGATTCCGCGATCGCCGAGGTCTTCCTGCGCACCGTAAGCCGGTTGCCGACGGCGGAGGAAGCGCAGCAGGCGCGCCGCGATATCGCCCAAGCTGGGGAGCCGATCAACGGTGTGCGCGACCTTCTTTGGGTGATGCTCGGTACGCGCGAGTTTGCGGTGAATCACTGACTGAATCGTAAGATCACAATCGAAGTCTCATGAAATACAGCAACTGCGATGGAATCTCCCGGCGCGATTTCCTGCGCGTCGGCGCTCTCACGGGCATCGGTCTGGGCCTGCCGGAATATCTGGCAATGGCCGAGGCCGGAGCCGTTCATGGCAACGCGAAAGCGAAGGCCGCGATCTTTGTGCGTCTCGGAGGCGGGCCCAGCCACATGGACACATTCGATCTCAAGCCGGATGCGCCGGATTCGTATCGCGGGGAGTTCAAGGAGATCGCGACCAGCGTTCCCGGCATCCGCATGTGCGAGCACTTGCCGAAGCTCGCCCGGTGCGCCGATCGCTACGTCATCCTCCGCGGTGTGAGCCACAACCTCGCCGCGCACGAACTCGGTCTGCAATATCTCGGCTCGGGCAATCGCCCGGTGCCGTCGCTTCATTATCCATCGTACGGGTCGGTCGTGGCCCGGGAACTCGGTGCGGCTGCGGAAATCCCGCCCTTCGTCGCTGTGCCATCGGAAGGCCCTGACTCGAGCGGCTATCTGGGCGTGGCCTATGGGCCATTTGAAACGGGATCGATGCCGCAAGCTGGCAAGCCGATGGAGATCCGCGGCCTCTCGCTCAAGGGCGGCGTGGCGCTCACCGATGTGGATCGCCGCCAAAACATGCTCCAGTATTACGATCGGGCGTTCGGCGATTTTGCGCACAAGGACAAGCTGCTCGAAGGCATGGATGAGTTCAGCCAAAAGGCCTATGCCATGATGCGTTCCGCGAAGACCCGTGAAGCATTTGACCTTGGCCGGGAGTCCGCGGCCATCACCGCGCTCTTCGGAGCGATGCCATTTTCGCAGAGTTGCCTCCTCGCGACGCGTCTCATCGGTGCCGGAGTGCGCTTCGTGACCGTGAATCTCGGCGGATGGGACACGCATGCCAACAATTTTAATACGCTCAAAAGCACCAATCTTCCCGCGCTGGACGATGGCCTGAGCGGCCTGTTTCTCGCCCTCGAGGCCAAGGGCCTGCTCGAATCGACGACCGTGTTTGTCACCGGCGAATTTGGCCGCACCCCGAAGATCAACGAACGCGCCGGTCGCGATCACTGGCCGAGAGCCATGTGTTGTTTGCTTGCCGGCGGCGGCATTCAAGGCGGACGCGTGATCGGAGAATCGGACAGCAAGGGAGAAGGCCCGAAAGACACCGCGATCGCGCCCGATGACGTGGCCGCGACTTTCTACCAGTCGCTCGGAATCGACTCGCGCAAGGAATATCACACACCGACCGGCCGTCCCGTGATGATCGTCCGCAACGGCACGCCGATCAGGGAATTGGTGGGGTGAGGGGTGAGCAGGGGGGCCATTTTCTGCGCCAGCGGCTTTCCGCCTTCTCTCAGCCTGCCAATCATTGGCATCCGCTCAACACTGCTCCCATGCGGGCCTTCGCGCTTCCTACAGCCCCGGGCTGCTCTGCATGATACCCCCATCGGCAAACACCGTGGTCGCCGTCATGTAGCTGGCGCCATCTCCCGCCAGGAATGCCACCAGGCTGGCGATTTCCTCGGGCCTGGCCAAACGCCCGAGCGGAATCGCTGCGTTCAGTTTTTGCAGCAAGGTGGCGTCCTGCATCGTCGATTGGTTGATTGGCGTCGCCACCGCGCCGGGGCCGACGCCGACGACCAGGATATTGTGGGGCGCCAGCTCGACGCCCGCAGTGCGCGTGAGCATGCGCATGCCGCCCTTCGATAGGCAGTAGGCGGTATTGCCCGGCATTGGCCAATCTTCGTGCACCGAGGTGATGTTGATGATGCGGCCGCCGCCGCCTTGCTTGATCATCTGCTGGGCGGCGAACTGCGTGCCGAAAAATGCGCTCTTGAGGTTGATCGAGAGAACCCGGTCGTATTGCGCCTCAGTGGTGTCGAGAACGGAGGTGCGGGTCTCGACGCCCGCATTGTTGACCATGATATCCACGCGGCCAAATTCCTGGACGGCGGTCGCGAAGAGAGCCTGCAATTCCGCGACCTGGCTCACGTCGGCCTTCACCCCGATGGCGCGATCGCCCAGCGCGATGATCTGCTTTTGCAGCGCCTCCGTGGCTTCCGGATGCACGACGTAGTCGATGACGATGTTGGCGCCCTGGCGGGCGAGCTCCAGCGCGATGGCCATGCCGATTCCGCTGTTGCCTCCGGTGACGATGGCGACTTTGTCTTTGAGATTCATGGGATGTGGTAGGTGGTTGGTTCGAGAGAGTGTTGTTACCTGGAACGGCTGCCGGACGCGATGGAACGAATCGAGAAATCCGGAGACTTCGCTCTCCTAGCCCAGGCGCTGGAGCAGGTGATCGCCGACTCGCAGGGCGTTGGCGATGGCGGTGAGCGAAGGATTTACCGCGCCGATGCTGGGGAAGAAACTCGTGTCCACGACGTAGAGATTGTCGACCTCGTGCGCCTGGCAATTCACATCGAGCACGGAGGTCTTTGGGTCATTGCCGAACCGGCAGGTGCCGGATTGGTGCCCGACTCCGGCGATGGGAATGGATTTTCCAAGGTAGAGATTGTTCGGAATGAGGTGCGGGTGCAGGTCGAGGTGCTCCAGCATCCCTTGCAGTTTATGCCGCAACCGGTTGGCTGGATCGAGGTTGGAGAATTCGTAGTGGAGCTGGATGCCGCCTTGGGAATTCAGCGTCACGCGGTTTTGGGCCAAGGGCAGATCTTCCCCGGTGAGCCAGAAATCCACGGCGTGCCGCGCCATCTGGTCGAGCGTCCACCCCGGGGCAAACCGCGGGGCATCGTCCTGGAACATCGGTCCTTGGGACTTGCCGATCATCTGGATATTGCCCAGCGGGAACTCGTAGTCCGGCGCATTGAAGTAAAAATCATTTACCGTCAGCGTCTTCTGGAACACGGTTGGATTCTCATGCTGAGAGAGGGCGACGACGGCGATGGCGTTATGGAACATGTAGTTGCGGCCGACGAGGTCGGAGCCGTTGGCGAGGCCCCGCGGATGCCGGTCGCTGCTGGACGCGAGGAGCAGCCGGGCCGAATTGGCGGCGCCGCACGAGACGACGACCACGCTGCTGCTGTACTCCTCGCGCTGGCCGCCGCGTTCCACGATCACGCTGGTGACCTCGCGTCCGCTGGCGCTGGATTCCAGGCGTTGCACGTGGGCATCGGTCAGCAAGGTGACGTTCGGATATTGCAGGGCGGGCCGCACGGCGACGACTTCGGCATCCGCCTTGGCGTGAACGAGGCACGGGAAACCATCGCAAGTGTCACAGCGAATGCACTGGCTGTTGGCCGGGTCCGCTTCATTGAGCATGATGCCCGTGGGTGCGAAGGACGGGTGATAACCCGCGCGCTTCAAATTGTCGGCCAATTCCTGGATCCGCGGTTCGTGGCTGACCGGTGGAAATGGATATGGCGCGCTGGCCGGAGGATCGGTGGGGTCATCCCCGCGCTGGCCATGCACATTGTAGAGTCGCTCCGCCTGGGTGTAGTACGGCTCGAGGTCGTCGTATGAAATGGGCCAGTCCGGAGTCATGCCGTCGGCTGTCCGGTGTGCCGTGAAATCCTCCTTCCGCAATCGGAACAGCGCCGCGCCGTACATCTTGGTCGCGCCGCCGACGAAGTAGTGCACGCCGGGTTGAAACGGTTTGTTGTCCCTGTCGTGCCAGATGTCTGCCGAGACGTAGCGGTTCCTTGGGAATACCTCCGTCGCGTTCCAGTTTTGCTTTTCGCGAGGCAGATGCGGACCGCGTTCCAGGATGAGAATGCGCTTCCCGGAGGGCGCGAGTTTGAGCGCCAGAGTCCCACCGCCCGCTCCGCTGCCGATAATGATGACGTCGTAGTGGCTCATGGATTCGCCATGTGTGTGGCGATTTCAGGAACGGACCGCGAGCTTTATCCCGAAGGGGAATTGCAACGATTTTGTCATTCTTCCGCGCGACAAATTGCCGGTTCGCGAGTTTCACCCATCCACCCACCCACGGCAGCGCGGGATTGAGCCGGCCAGGCCGACCCCGTGGAAACGCCGACAAATCCACCTCCATCAAGCTCTATGAAAACCACCTCCGCCTCCCTTCTCGCCGCGATGCTCCTTACCCTGCCTTCCACGCTCTGCCATGCGGGAAAGGGCGCCGACATCAAGCCGATCCTCGCCACGCCGGGCAAATCCACCGCGGAGGACTCGTTCCCCGGCACGGGTCTCGCCAAGACCTGGAATGTCGCGAAAGGTGACTGGCAGGTGCACGACGGCACGCTCGTCGGCAAGGAGAAGAAGGAGGACAATCACGCGGCCGTCTGCGGGCTCGTGGTGCCCAATCACGACTCGATCATCCGCTTTTCCTTCAAGTTCGACGGGAGCAACAACCTCGCTGTCAGTTACAACCATGCCAAGGGACACCTCTTTCGCGTCACGGTCAGCCCCACAGCGGTGTCGGTCGCGACCGACGCGGACAAGAATGACCCAAACTCGAAGTCTGTGCCGATTGGCAAGGCGGAAGCGAAGTTCGAGAACGGCCAGTGGTACACCATGCAGGTCGAGGTCTTGGGACAGAAGGTGGCGGTCCAGACCGACAACGGTGTCAAGATCGAGGGCAGCAATCCCGCGCTCGACGTCGACAAGACCGGCTACCGTTTCGTCACCCGCGGCGAGTCGCTCGTGCTTTCCGATCTGAAGGCCTGGGAAGCCGCGAAGTAATTCGCATGAAGCCGGCGGGAGGGTGACTTGCGATTCAGGAGAACGGTCCACTATGGTGTCCGGATCGTTTTTCCAGTGAGAGCAATTTTCATTTCCTGCCTGATTGGCGCAGCCTGTGCATTCGCCTTGGACAATCGTGTTCACGGTCAGGACACGCCCTCGAAAAGTGCGGCTGACCAGCCAGCGTCAAAATCCGGGACCCATCGGAAGAAAAAGACTCCGCCCGCGGACGACGATTCTGCGCCCGCCACCCCGGTGAAATCCACGCCCGCGCCTGATGCCGATGCAGCCCCGCCAAAAAAGAAACGCAGTACCGCCGACAGCGATTCGAATACGAATGCGCCCGCTGGTGACCAATCCCACCACGCGCCGGCAGCGACCATCGAAGCGGAGCAACTCGCCGAATTTTCAAGCCAGCCTGCCGCTGTCCAGCAGATCATCAAGGCGGCGCTCGATCTCACCAAGCTCAACCTGACTTATACCTTCGGCTCCGCGGAGCCATCCAATGGCGGGATGGATTGCTCGGGCGCCATCTACTATTTGCTGCGGGCGCAAGGGCTGAAGGACGTCCCGCGGGATTCCAGCGAGCAGTATGTATGGGCGCGAAAGCGCGGCCAGTTTTTCGCCGTGGTCAGTACCGAGGCGGACAGTTTCGAGTTTAAGGACCTCGTGCCCGGCGACCTGATGTTTTGGACCGGGACCTACCAGACCGGACGTGCGGTCCCAATCTCGCATGTGATGATGTACTTGGGAAAAGAAAAGGGCAGCGGGAAACGGGTCATGTTCGGTTCGAGCGATGGTCGCAGCTATAATGGAGTCCAGCGTTGGGGCGTGAGCGTCTTCGATTTCAAGATGCCGAAAGCGAATCCTGCTGACCCGGAGAAGCACGTCGATTTCGTCGGCTACGCGCACATCCCGACACTGCGGGAATCGACTGCTCCGGTGCAGGTGGCTGTCAATGCCCACCCAGCGAGTGACAAGGCGGTGCCGCCGCCGTCCACGGCCAAGCCTGCCCGGACTACACCCGCGCCCGTTCCCATTCCCGCTACTCCATCACCGGTGATTGCGCCCACCACGCCAGCACCCGCTCCGGCGGCACTCGCGTCTCCGGAGCCGGCAACGCAGCCCCCGCCTTCTGCGCCGGTCTCCAAGGTTGCGACTTCGAATTTCCATGCTCCTCCCGACCCGCTGCACGAGCCCGAGCGTGGAACTGCGGAGCGGAAGGCGATCATGGATGCATTGCGCGCGGATAGATTTCCGGATCAGGCCAAAAGCGTCGTCTTTCAGGTGAACTACCTCCGCGTACACAGCGGCTGGGCGTGGGCGGACGTCACACCCCAGGATAAGAATGGCAAGCCGGTCGAGAGCCGCACCAAGGTTCTGCTGCATTACGACGAAGGGAACTGGAAGGCGGTGGATCTCGGAAAGCTGCCGTTCGACATGGCCAAACCGGTGAGTGCGGATTTCATCAAGGGGTTGTCCGAAGCCATTCCCGGCGTCCCTCCCGACATCTTTCCAAAACGGCGCGAGTGATCGACGGCTGTCGAATTCAGTGGAGGCAATGACGTGCACTTCAAAAGCTGGCGCCGACCCGATCCTCCTTCCGAGCGCACGTGGTCTTCACTCACGCGGGTCTCGTCGATTCGCGAGCGGTGTGCAGCGTCCCCCGCTCAGTGCGTGTGTGAGTGCGAGTGGGAATGAGAATGTGAGGTTGCAAATGGTACGTGGGAGTGTGAATGCGAGTGTGAATGACTGAGCCCGTAATCGGGGTGCGAGTGCGAGTGGCTGTGCGATGTGTCCGGGAAATCCTGAACGATCGGAGTGCTTGTCGTTGTTTGCTGATCCTGAGCATCGGCCGCTGGCAGGCAGAAAGAACAAACCAGGAATGCACCAATGGCGAAGATGAGAGATTTCATAATACCTCCTTTTCGCGATTCGAAATTGCTCCGCTCTTCGGTCGCATCGACCTGCCGCCATCGCGGGAAAATCCGCAGGCAAAAGCGAATTCTTGCGACTTTTCTGCTCCGAAACAGCATGCATTTCCGTCACGCTGTGCGTGTCTGCCATGACCACGGAACCACGCCCCCTCTCCGACTACGGTGCTTTTCATACGACGCGATGGACGCGCGTCTGTCTGGCGAGAGTGGACTCGGAGGATGGGCGGGCCGCGCTCGCGGACCTTTGCGATGCCTACTATGAACCGGTCGTCGCTTTCCTAAGTTGCAAGCTTCGTGATGCGGATTCAGCCCGCGACCTGAGCCACGCCTTCTTTGCCGAGATACTCTCGGGCGGAGCCATTCACACGGCGGACCGCGAGCGTGGGCGTTTCCGCTCCTACCTGCTTGGCGCGGTGAAGCATTTCCTTTCGCGGCACCGCGAATTTACGCACCGAATGAAACGCGGTGGCGGTGTCGAGGCAGTGTCGATGGACGACGAAGCGGTGGGCACGGTCTCCGATGCGCGACAAATTTCGCCCGATGCAGCCTTTGACCGCCAATGGGCCCTGACGGTGATCAACCGTGCTCTCAATGCGTTGAGAAGCGAGTGCGCCGCGGAGGGGCGCGAAACTCTCTTTGATCGGATCAAGCCGTGGCTCATGGGCGACGCCGCACATGGTGACCAGGCGGCGCTGGCGGTGGCCTGCGGGATGAGTCCAGCCGCCCTGAAGATGGCCGTCCATCGCTTGAAGCACGGCTTTCGTCAGTGCGTGAAGACGGAAGTCGCAGGCACCCTTGAAGATCCCGCACTGGTCGAGGCGGAGATGCGGAGCTTGTTCGCCGCGCTGGGAGGGTGAGAAATCTTTGTTACCTTTGCCTCGCGGCGCATCAGTTACTGGCATGAGCGAGTCTTCCGCCAGTTCCACCCGGTGCATCCGCTGCGGCGCCGAACTCCCGGATGCCCCGGGGGCCCTCTGCCCGCGCTGCCTCATGGCCGCCGCACTTCAGCCCACCGGCACCGGGGACCAGGCCGTCCAGCACGCCACGCTGACACCGGAGGAACTTGCGCCGCATTTTCCCAACCTGGAAATCATCGAATGCCTGGGCCGGGGCGGGATGGGCGTGGTCTACAAGGCTCGGCAGAAATCGCTCAACCGTCTCGTCGCCTTGAAGCTGCTGGCGCCGGAGCGGGCCGATGATCCGCAGTTCGCCGCCCGCTTCGAGCGCGAAGCGCAGGCGCTCGCATCGCTCAGCCATCCGCATATCGTCGCCGTTCACGATTTCGGCCAGGCGGGTGGCTTCTATTTTCTCCTCATGGAGTTCATCGATGGCGTGAACTTGCGCCAACTCTTGCGAGCGAAGAGGCTCACTCCAAAGGAAGCGCTCAGCATCGTGCCGCCGGTCTGCGAGGCGCTGCAATGCGCGCACGATCACGGCATTGTGCACCGCGACATCAAGCCGGAAAACCTGCTCATCGACAAGGCGGGCACGGTCAAGATCGCGGACTTCGGGATCGCGAAGATCATCGGCAACGAGGTGGAAGGCGCCGCTTTGGGTGATCAGGCGGGATCTGCCGCGCCGGCTTCGTTTCAATTTGGCACGCCGGATTACGCCGCGCCGGAACAGCACAACGCCTCCGGCACCGCCGACCACCGCGCGGACATCTACTCGCTGGGAGTCGTGCTTTACGAGATGCTCACCGGCGAACGGCCCAAGGACAACATCGTGCCGCCTTCGAAGCGCGTGCAGGTCGATGTGCGCATCGATGAGATCGTGTTGCGCGCGCTGGAGAAGGCGCCGGAACTGCGCTTCCAGACCGCGGGCGATTTCCAGGCGCAGGTCGAGACGCTGGCTCATCCCGCGCCCAGGGGAGGACCCGCCGCGGGCGACAATCAGCCGCGGTCGGCGCGCCTTGCGCCGATGCTCGCCTTCGGTCGCTCGCGCCCATGGTGGAAACGGCAGTTGATTCGCGTCATTGCGGCCCTGGCCATCGTGTTGCCGCTCCGGCAGTTTGTCATCGCTCCCTATGTGATCGCTGGCAGTTCCGCCGAGCCGGAACTCCCCTCGGGCAGCCACATCCTCGTCTGGAAGCCGGGGCAGGCATTCGCACCAGGGGACATGATCGCCTACGATCATGAGGGAAAGACATTCGTCGGACGCGTCCTCGGTGCCAGCGATTCTACCGTGAGCGTCAATCGCAATGGGCAACCCAATGAGAGCGTCCCGCGAGCCGGCGTGATCGGCAAGGTGATCAGCGTCTATTGGCGTGCGACGCCCCACGCCGGGAGCGTTGCCTCCCCTCCGACGACGCCCGCAATCACTCGCAAGGTGAAGGGGAGGCCGGTGCCGACGGCAATACCGGATTCAGCCGCGATCACCTTCACGGGCGTCACCACGAATTCTTCCGCCGATTTGCCACCCGTTCGGGATGGCTGGCGTGCGCGTTTCGAAGCCGCCTACCTGCTGAACGAGGTGGAACTGGTAAAGCACATCCGGCCGCCTTTTATCCCGGAGCGCACGACGTTCTATCGCAACGAAGAATCCCTGCGCGGACAGGCGGAGGCGATTCCGGAACCACCCAACTATTTTACGTTTCGTCAGAATGGCCGGACATTGCAGCACTGGGGCCTGGGCTTCATCGGGACCGACCGGCACACGCTGTATTACGTCCTGCGCCACGTCTTCGGGTTGAAGCGGTTTGAGATCCAGGGCTCAGCAGTGCTGCTGAACCTCAGCATGGAGGGCGATTGGACGCTGCGCGAAGGTGCGGAGTTGCCCGCCTTGATGGGCGCCCTGGAAGCGCTCCTGCGGCGTGAACTGAATCGCAGCGTGCGTTGTGAGAAACGAGGCATTGAGCGTGAGGTGATTGTGGTTCGAGGGCGTCCGCCTGAGGAAAACGGAAAGGCCGTATTGATCTACGCCGAGGATGCGAGCGATGACGGGGCTGGAGGCGGAACCGGAAACTTCACCGAGTTTCTAAGCCACGTGGGTGATAAACTTGGCCTGCCATTGGTCAGCGAGGTGGCCGGTGGTGGGTTGTGGAAGATCACATGGTACAACCACGCGGATGCGGATTACACGACCATGGACGCCCGTTTGAATGAACTCACCGGAAAGGTCCTCCAGAACATCACTGCTCAGACGGGGCTGATATTCTCGCGCGAGAAGCGCATCGTCGATGTCTGGTTCGTGACGGATGAGCCGTAGGCATCCGCTATTTCTTCCGCTGATACGTGCCCATGAGCTGGCCCTCGGCAACGATATGATGCTCCATGGCGTGAAGAACTTCCTTGCGAGTTGCGCCAGGCTTTAACGCCAGTTCGGTGTCCAGCGCGTAAAGCCGGAAGAAATACCGGTGCGGTTTGCCGGGAGGCGGACAGGGTCCGCCGTAGCCAGTCTTTTGAAAATCATTCGTCCCTTGCTTCGCACCGTTTGGTAGCGTGGCCGCTGGGTCCATCTTCTCGGGCAGACTGGTCGTGCTGGCCGGCAGATTGAACAGCACCCAATGCGTCCACGTTCCCGCAGGTGCATCGGGGTCGTCGCAGATGAGGGCCAGGCTCTTCGTCATGGCTGGTGTTCCCGACCACTCCAGCGCTGGTGAGACATTGGCGCCCTCGCACGAGTATTTGGCGGGAATGTTGCTGCCCCCCTGAAACGCAGAACTGGTGACGGTGAGAGAAGCGGAAGCTGCCGATGCTTTTGGCGGTTCGGCATTTGCGAGAAGCGCGACCGCAGCCCCCACGAAGCTCGCTAAGGAAAACGTGATTCGATTCATAATATGAATGTGACGTGTCTTCAAACTCCGTCCCGGTAAATGAGACCGCAAACGATATTTCCCCAGGCATCGCGCACCGGGAGCTGGGACATGCCGAAGCCGGGGCTGCCTGTTCGTGCTTGGCGGCAATTGCCGCGAGGAATATCAACAATGCTTCCCCCCCCGATGAATCCCGCCCGCGAGCAGTCATGAAACTGTCGTCAGTCCATCTCGCCCTCGCGGCACTGTTCCTGGGTGCCACGGCGCGGGCCGCAGAGGAGGATGGGATCGCGTTTTTCGAGTCGAAGATCCGTCCGCTGCTCGTTGAGCGTTGCTACGAGTGTCATGGCGAGAAGAAGCACAAGGGCGGGCTGCGCCTCGATTCGCGAGCCGCCTGGCAGAAGGGTGGCGAGAACGGCGCGGTTATCGTGCCGGGTGATCCCGAGGGGAGCCTGCTGATCAAGGCGGTGTGCTACCAGGACAAGGATTTGCAGATGCCACCCAAGCAGCAGCTCGCCGTGGAGGAGGTCGCCGCGCTGAAGCGGTGGGTGCAAATGGGTGCGCCCGATCCGCGGGAGGCAAAAGTGGCCGCCAGCCCAAAGGTGATCGATTTTGTCGCGGGCCGGAAGCACTGGGCTTTTCAACCCGTCGCCAATCCGCCGCCGCCCGTGCTCGCGCAGGATCGCTGGAGCCGGGAAGACCTGGACCGTTTCGTCTACGCACGGTTGCAGCAGGCCGGCCTGCTACCCAGCGCACCCGCCGATCGGCGCACCTTGATTCGCCGCGCCACGTTTGATCTCACCGGACTCCCGCCGGCCAGCGAGGAAGTGGATGCCTTCCTGCACGACACTTCTCCGGATGCCTTCGCGAAGGTCGTCGACCGGCTGCTGGCGTCCCCGCAGTACGGCGAGCATTGGGCGCGGCACTGGCTCGACGTGGCGCGCTATTCGGACACGAAGGGGTATGTTTATGCGCGTGAGGAAAAGCAGTTCGTCCACGCCTGGCCGTATCGCGACTGGGTGGTGCGCGCCCTGAACGAGGACATGCCGTATGACCGCTTCCTCCTGCTCCAACTCGCGGCGGATCAAGTGGAGGCGCCCGGCTCGCCGGAACTCGCGGCGATGGGCTTCCTGACGCTGGGCCGGCGCTTCCTTGGCGTCACGCACGACATCATCGATGACCGCATCGATGTGGTCATGCGCGGCACGCAGGGACTCACCGTCGCCTGCGCCCGCTGCCACGATCACAAGTTCGATCCCATCACCGCGCGTGACTACTACGCGCTCTACGGTGTTTTCCAAAGC
>Ga0105237_10005648_pt1 | contig 14082 bp, 15 predicted proteins | sample KBSC24metaG_FD_81520 | JGI IMG/M metagenome (GOLD analysis project Ga0105237, IMG submission 81520) | Corn rhizosphere microbial communities from Kellogg Biological Station, Michigan, USA - KBS C2-4 metaG | ecosystem: Host-associated > Plants > Roots > Rhizosphere > Soil | place: Michigan, USA...
GTCGGCATTATTGGCGAGGCGTTCGCTGGTGGCGGAGTCGAGTTGGAGCGGATCGGGCTTGCTGGGATCGGTCACCGGCACCTGCTCCTCGATGATCTCGTGGTAGCCGTCGTTGTTGGGATTGCCGTCGGAATCCTTGTCGTTGCTCATCGAGTCATCGAGAAAGTTCGGGTCGAGGCTGGCGAGGGGCGTGTCGAAGAGCTTCTGCGTGTCGCCGCGATGAGGCGGATCGTTCCTGTCCCAGTTGTCGTCCAGCCCGTCGCTGTTGATGTTGGGTTTCTCCACGCCGTAGCGTGAATCCTCTGGGCGAAAATCGAGCGTCTGTGATCCGGTGAAGGTCACATCCTTCATGAAATTCAGCGAGTTGTGTGCGGTGAAGAGATTGCCGCCCACATAGACCGTGCCGTTGACATACATTTCGGGGCCGGGGTGATATTCGATGTTCGGCTGGGTGCCGAAGAAGAAGTTATCGAAGAGGTTGCGTCCGCCGCGAACGAAGACGCGTTGCACGGAGGCGGTATTGGCACCGGAGGGGCCGCGAAATTGCACGGTCGCGGTGGCGAGATAGTAGAGGCGCACCCGCATCCGCGAGCGTGTGCCGTTTTCGGGCGTGGGCCGGCCGGCGGCATCGGTGGTGGGAGCGAAGAGCGGAGTGCCAGCGGTGACGCTCCAGCTCAGGAGACTCACTCCGGATGGCGGGGGCAGGTCGATATTTGTCGGCGCCTTGAGCGTTGCGGCGAGCGCGCTGTTCGCGAGTCCGCCGTTGCGATCGGTGGAGTTGGTCACGTTGATCATCGCCTGCCGCCACTGGTCGTAGAGGCTCTCGATGACGCCATCCCCGTAGCTCACCGCGACGGCACGATCCACGGTTCGCCGGGCCATGTTTACATGGGTGTTGGTGATCGTGAAGATGGTGGCCACGAGGAAGCTCGTGAGGACCATCGTGAAAAGTACGGCCAGCAGGCCGGCTCCGGTCTGCTGGGCAGATTGGAGTTTAGCTCGCATTGGTCGAAGAGGCGGGACTCGGGACGGTTCGCGGGGGCACAGTTGCCTGGAGGGTCACGGTGGCTCCCATAAACTTTCGCGCAGTGTAGCTGCTATCGTACGACTCGAGGGAGATGCGCAGGGCCAGCCCATCGCTGACGGCGGAGCCGGAGGCGAAGAGCAGTGCGAAAGGTTTCGGCGAGGTGATCTTGTCGCGCAGCACCGTATAGCTGCTCTTGTTTGGGCCCGTGTAGTTGGCGTGAAAGCGGAGCTGGCCGTTGTACACCGTATAGGCGACCTCGCGGTAAAAGTACGCGGTGGTCACGTTGCCGGCGGTGGTCGCGTCGATTGTGAATCCGAGTCCCGTCGAGTCGGAGATGGTGACGGTACCGGTGGGGCTGCCGGTCGAGGGAGCCTTGACCACGGCGGTGATATCGAACTCGCGGGCAATCAGCGGCATCGCCAACTTGTCCCCGACCTGCGGTACATACGGCACCTTGCCTCCGGCGCCGAAGTCGAATTGCAGATTGGTATCAGTCGCCTTGGCGTCGCTGCTAAACTTGTAGGGTCCACCCGCGAGCAGGCGAAATCGCACGCCATTGGCTCGGGTGCTGGCGTAGAGTTGGGTGAGGGCGTCCTGGTCGGTGGTGGGCGTCGGCGTGGAGTCCGTGAAGTTGGTGCCGTCGAAGTCGACGAGCCGGAACGCGCAGGCCGAATTGTGGAGATCGCGCACGAGCGCGAGATCGGAGACGCGCACGGTTTCGTGGCTGTGATTGGTCGCCAGGTTGCGCGCAATGAGCCGGCTGGAGGTCGATCCAAATGCCAGGAGCGCAATCGAAACCGTGCTGAAGATGGCGATCGAGATCAGCATCTCGACGAGCGTGAACGCAAGAGGATGGCGGCGGCGCATTTGTTCAGATATCGTCGATCGCGCGCAGGGTCGTGAGGCTCACGTTGAATGGGCGAGTGCGGTAGGTGAAAGAGACGGTGATGACCGCGCGGACCGTCCGCGTGTTGAGATTGGTGATGGTCGTGGTTCGCGTGGCCGGGACCGCCGTGTCCAGGGAGGTGAACGCGCCGCCCAGCCCGATCCCGCTGTTGTAGTTGTCGTTATTGAGCTGGAGGCCAGGTTCCGTGTTGGTTCCGGCGGTGAGAACGGCGGGCCGGGCGGTCGCTGTTTGCCATGAGGTAGTGAGCACCTCATCGACCTTTTGCTGGGCGAGTGCCAGCGCCAGGGTCCGTAGCCGCGCTCCGGCCGCCCAGCGATTGATCTGCGCCATCGTGGCGACGGAACCGGCGACGAACACGGCCAGAATGGCCCCGGCAATCACCACCTCAGGCAGGGTGAAAGCGAGGCAGCGACGGCAAAAATGACGGCTTGGACAGGCAACACCCATGGCCCATCTGAGACAGCAGAACGCAGACCAGTGGCTCTACTGAATATGGAAAATACGGATTTACTCCTAGGGAAAGGCCCTACGTGGATCAACTCACTCCATCTTTCACGGCGGCCATCGCATATTCGCGATTCAAACGTGAGATAACGGAGACGGGAATTTCCGCCGGGCAGACCGCTTCGCACTCCAGGTAGTTGGAGCAGTTGCCGAAGCCTTCCTCATCCATGGTCCGGACCATCTTGAGGACCCGCTCGGTCCGTTCCGCCTGTCCTTGGGGCAGGAGCGCGAAGTGGGACACCTTGGCGCCCACGAAAAGCATGGCGCTGGCGTTCGGGCAGGCGGCCGCGCAGGCCCCGCAACCGATGCAGGCGGCGGCTTCCATGGCGGCGGCGGCTGTCACCTTTGGAACCGGGATGGCATTGCCGTCGGGCGCTGACCCCGCACGGGCGGTGATGAACCCGCCGGCTTGTTGGATTCGATCGAATGCCTTGCGATCGACAATGAGGTCGCGGATCACCGGGAACGGCTTGGCGCGGAAGGGTTCGACATGAATCGTGTCGCCGTCCTTGAATTTCCGCATGTAGAGCTGGCAGGTCGTCGTCTCGCTGGGACCGTGGGGCACGCCGTCAATCGTCAACGAGCACGTGCCGCAGATGCCTTCACGGCAGTCATGATCGAAGGCGATCGGTTCCTCGCCCTTGCCGATCAGGTCGTTGTTCACGATGTCGAGCATCTCGAGGAAAGAGCAATCTTCCGGGATATTGCGCGCTTCGAGATCCACGAGGCGGCCTTCCGCCTTTGCGTTTGGCTGACGCCAGACTTTTAAATGCAAATTCATCGGAGGTTGATAGTGGATAGTGGATGGTTGATAGCCTCGGCTCGCGTGCGCGAACTCAATCTGGAAGGGAGGGACGACTGCCGCCTGCGCCAGGAAGAAGACAACTGGCGATCACGGTTCATCTTCGCGAATTCTGGTGGAGATTGAAGAACGCAGGCCACTGAGCATCTTTCCGAGCTCTTCAGCGGAGGCGTAGATGGATTGGAAGTTCGGTTCATTCAGGAATCCCTGTCTGCGTCCTAGAAAGGCTTGTGAGACAACTTCGAAAACGGAATCGGTGGCGATCTCGATGAAGCGAGCGAAATCATTGTTGGAAAATCGCGATGTTCCCTCAGCCAAGTTCGAAGAAATCGAAACTGCTGCCCTTCGCATTTGATTGGTCAGGCCGAACCGTTCGTTCCTCGGAAAGTTCTTGGTCAGCGAGTATACGGTATCGGCAAATTCAATCGCTCGCTGCCAAACTTCGAGGCGTTCAAAGGTAAACATGGGGGCTAGTTGATAGTGGAGGGTGGATGGTTGATAGCCCCGGCTGAGCCTTGTGGTCTGTTCTTGGAATCTTTTCGCATCGCTGTCTCGGTGTTCGTCGAAGTCATGAGCGGGGCTATCAACTATCAACTATTCACCATCAACTACTTGTAGCTCCGCACACTCGGATGCACTTCCTCGAAAACGAGTGGCTCGACGTTCCGAACCGGCTTGCTCACGTCACCCGTATATTCCCACGCGGCGACGTGCTGGAAGTGCTCGTCGTCGCGTTTCGCCTCGCCGTCGGGGTACTGATATTCCTCGCGGAAATGTCCGCCGCAGCTTTCCTTGCGCTCGAGCGCATCGCGGCAGAGCAGTTCGCCGAATTCGAGGAAATCCGCGACGCGTCCGGCTTTCTCCAACTCCATGTTGAGCGCTTCGCCCTGGCCGGGAACGTTGACGTTCTTCCAGAATTCTTCGCGAAGCGGGGGGATTTGTTTGAGCGCGCGGTCCAGGCTGCGTTCGGTGCGGGCCATGCCGCAGTAGTCCCACATGATCCGGCCGAGTTCACGGTGAAAGTGATCGACGCTGCGCTTGCCTTTGATGCTGAGGAATCGCTGGGTGCGCTCGCGCACTTCGGTTTCGACCTTCTTGAACTCTTCGCGGTCCGTAGTGGGACGCTTTCCGATCTCTGGCGCGAGATAGTTGCCGATCGTATAGGGGAGCACGAAGTACCCATCGGCGAGGCCCTGCATGAGGGCGCTCGCTCCGAGTCGATTGGCTCCGTGGTCGGAGAAGTTCGCCTCGCCGAGGACGAAGAGACCCGGCGTGTTGGACATGAGGTTGTAGTCCACCCACAGGCCACCCATCGTGTAGTGCACCGCCGGGTAAATGCGCATCGGCTGCTGATACGCGTTCTCCCCGGTGATCTGATGGTACATGTCGAAGAGATTGCCGTAGCGCTCGCGGATCACGGGTTCGGAGAGGCGCTTGATCGCATCGGCGAAATCCAGGTAAACGCCGAGCCCGCCTGGGCCAACGCCGCGCCCGTCGTCGCAGGCTTCCTTGGCGGATCGTGAGGAAATGTCGCGCGGGGCCAGGTTGCCGAAGCTCGGATACTTCCGTTCGAGGTAGTAGTCGCGCTCGGCGTCGGGAATTTCGTGCGGTTTGCGAGTGTCCCCTTTCTTTTTCGGCACCCACACCCGCCCGTCGTTGCGGAGCGACTCCGACATGAGGGTGAGCTTGGATTGGTAATCGCCGGCGACGGGGATGCACGTCGGGTGGATCTGCGTGTAGCAAGGATTGGCGAAGAGCGCCCCGCGCTTGTGAGCGCGCCAGGAAGCCGTGACATTGCAGCCCTTGGCATTGGTCGAGAGGTAGAAGACGTTGCCGTAGCCGCCGGTACAGAGGAGCACGCAATCGCCCGCGTGCGAGGTGATCGCCCCGGTGACCATGTCGCGCACGACGATGCCCTTGGCATGGCCGTCCACGAGGACGAGGTCGAGCATCTCCGTGCGGGGGAACATCTCGACCGACTTTTCGGAGATCTGCCGGCAGAGCGCAGAGTAGGCGCCGAGGAGGAGCTGCTGACCGGTCTGGCCGCGGGCGTAAAACGTCCGCGAGACCTGCGCACCGCCGAAGCTGCGATTGGCCAGCAAGCCCCCGTATTCACGCGCGAACGGAACGCCCTGGGCGACACACTGGTCGATGATCGCGGCGCTGACCTCTGCCAGGCGGTAGACATTCGCCTCGCGGGAGCGGAAGTCGCCGCCCTTGATCGTGTCGTAGAACAGGCGGTAAACGCTGTCGCCGTCATTCTGGTAATTCTTCGCCGCATTGATGCCGCCCTGCGCGGCGATGGAGTGCGCGCGCCGGGGGCTGTCCTGGTAGCAGAAGCACTTCACCTTGTAGCCCATCTCGCCCAGGGAGGCGGCGGCGCTGGCCCCGGCCAGACCCGAACCCACGACGATGACCTCGTATTTGCGCCGGTTGGCGGGGTTGATCAGCTTCGAGGCGAACTTGTGGTTCTGCCACTTCGTCTCGATCGGGCCGGAGGGAATCTTGGAATCAAGGACGACGCTCATAAATTACTTTCCAAAAACGCCGCACATCACCGCGATGGGGATCGATGCGTAGCCGAGAAAAATGAGCCACGAGAAGGCCGGCCCACCCTTTTCCCAAAGAGGCCGCAGCTTGCCCGTATTCGCCCCCAGCGTCTGAGCCATGCTCATGAGGCCATGGTTGAGATGCAGGGAGAGCAAACCCACGCTGAGCAGATAGAAGAAGGAAACGATCGGGACACGGAAGCCGCGCACCATCATGCCATAGACGTCATGGCGCGCCTGGGCGTCGTGCAGGGTTTCGAAATCAGACCCCGTCAGATTCACCGCGGGCACTTGCACGGTAAAATGGAGCAGGTGGTAGATGATGAAGCACAGCACCATCAATCCGCTGAGCGTCATCCAGCGCGCCGGTAATGAACTCGCCCGGTATTGGGTGACCGCATAGCGGCCGTCCCGCGCCGCCCGATTCTCCGCGCGCAGCTTGATCGTGAAGACGATGTGCAGCACGAGCATCACGAGCAGGCCGATTCGCACCAGCCAGAGCAGCTCTCCGGTGCTCTGCAGGAAGGCGCCGTAGCGATTGATCGATTCCCGCCCGAGGAAGATTTGCAGATTGCCGGCGAGATGGCCGACGACGAAACCGAAGAGGACGAGACCGGTGAGGGCGACAATCCATTTGCGGCCGATGGAGGAAGAGAGAAAACGGAGCAGGGGATTCACAAAATGGTTCGAAAGATCAGGCGTCGGGAAATTCACCCGGTGACAGGCCGAGCGCGACGATGGAGCAGGCGACGATGGCCCGCAGGTGCAAGTCGGCGGCGGCTTCGATGAGTTCATCGCTTTCCGCGCCGGGATTCAGCCAGACCTCCTTCGGCTGCTTGGCGGCAATGGCCGGGAGCAGTTGGAGGCCGACCGCGGGGGGCACGTAGAGGCTCACGAAATCCACCGGATCACTGATGGCATCCAGATTGGGATAGGTCTTCAGGCCTTCGATGGTGGGTTCGGTGGGGTTGACCGGGAAAACCGTGAAGCCGCTCTCCACGTAGGCACGCACGGCCTTGTTTCCGTATTTGCGGCGGTCTCGAGAAGCGCCAATGACGGCGACGGAGGATTCTGACATTGCAATCAATGATTCGTAAATGGGCCTCGCACGCCGTGCAAAGAAAGAAATTGCGAGTCTTTGGCGGAAAGGGTGTCCGCGGAGCGGGGCTTCCCATAGGTCGCATCCAGTCCCGTGGCACAGATGGGACGGATGCGACTCATGGGACGCATGGGCATTCCAACGGTGGATTGGCAGTTGAAAACACGAAAGCGACTCCCTAGCATCCGCGCGTTTTACACCACGAATCCTCAGCGCACTATGATCAAGCTCACTCACGTTCCCGGTCTCTTTACTCTCGGTCTTCTTGCTCTCGGCCTGGCCGCTTGCAACAAGGAGGGCGGCACGAGCGACGCCGATACCATAAAAGTCGGTGAATTTGCTTCGTTGACTGGCGGTAGCGCCAGTTTCGGGCAATCGTCGCACAAAGGGACGGCGCTGGCGATCGAGGAGATCAATGCCGCCGGGGGCGTGCTCGGCAAGAAGATCAAGCTGATCACTGAGGATGATCAATCCACCGCCGGCCAGCCTGCGACGATTGCGCGGAAGCTGATTTCGCAGGATCACATCGTGGCCTTGCTCGGCGAGGTGGCGTCTTCCAAGTCGCTGGAAGCGGCGCCGATCTGCCAGCAAAACAAGGTGCCGATGATCTCCCCGGCGTCCACCAACCCGAAGGTCACGGAGGTGGGTGACTATATTTCGCGCGTTTGCTTCATCGATCCCTTCCAAGGCACAGTGATGGCGAAGTTCGCGCTGTCTCGGGGATGGAAGAAGGTGGCGGTGCTGACGGACGTGAAGCAGGACTACGCGATGGGGTTGGCGGAATACTTCAAGAAGCACTTCAAGGAGAACGGCGGCGAAATCGTGAAGGAGCAGAACTACTCGACGGGCGACAAGGACTTCACGCCGCAGCTCACCTCGATCCAGGGCTCCTCGCCGGACGCGATTTTCATTCCGGGCTACTACGCCGAGGTTTCCTTGATCGCGCGTCAGGCGAAGAAGCTGGGAATCAACGTGCCGCTGCTCGGGGGCGATGGCTGGGTGGGCGATTCGCTGATCAAGGTGGCGGGCAACGCTCTCGACGGCTCCTTCCTTTCCTGCCATTTCAGCGCGGAGGATCAGGACGAGGTGGTCCAGGGCTTCGTGAAGAAGTTCAAGGATAAGTATAAAGAGATCCCCGATGACATGGCGGCGCTCGGCTACGACAGCGCGATGATCCTCGCGGAGGCGATCAAGACCGCGGGAACCACGGATGGTGACAAGCTGAAGGACGCGATTGCCGCGACCAAAGATCACAAGGGGATTACTGGTGTGATCACCCTCGACGCCAATCGCAACGCCACCAAGCCGGCGGTGATCCTTGGGATCGTGGACCAGAAGTTCAAGTTCATCGAGAAGGTCGCTCCCTGATCCTTCGGCGTCGCGCTTCAGAACGCCGCAGGCATGTCCACGGATTTCATCGGTTTTCTCCAGCAGATCATTAACGGGCTGGCGCAAGGCTCGATCTACGCCCTGATTGCGCTGGGCTACACGATGGTCTTCGGCGTCCTGCGGTTTATCAATTTCGCGCACGGCGACGTTTACATGCTCGGCGCGTTTGGCGGCTTCTACATGGCGCCTCGCATCCTGAAGTTGTTTGGCGACAAGCCGGGGTTCATTTGCATGACCCTGGTGCTCCTGTCGACGATGGTCCTCTGTGCTGTCATCGGCATTGTCATCGAGTGGCTCTGCTACCGGCCGCTGCGCGACCGGCCCAAGCTGACCGTGCTGATTACGGCGATTGGGGTTTCGCTGTTCCTGGAAAACGGCGGCCAATACGTTTTTGGCGCCCGGCCGCAATTCTTTCCCACAATCATCAACGATCCGAACTTGGTGCTGCCGAAATGGTTGGGGAGTCTCTCGACCTTGCACATCGCCGCTTCCACGGTCCTGATCTTCGGCGTCACGCTCTTCCTGCTTATCGCGCTGACGATCATCGTGCGCTACACGAAGATGGGAATGGCGATGCGCGCGCTTTCGTTCAACCCCGTGGCGGCGCAACTCATGGGGATCAACATCAACGTGATCATTGCCTTCACGTTCGGCCTCGGTTCGGCGCTGGCGGGCGCGGCGGGCATTCTCACCTCGATTCCCCAACCCTCGATCGATCCGCTCATGGGCGTGAATGCCGGGCTGAAAGCATTCGTGGCTGCGGTGCTCGGAGGGATTGGCAACCTGCCCGGCGCGGCGCTCGGCGGCGTTTTGATCGGGCTCACGGAAGTGATGGTCGTGGGATACGTAAACCCGACCTACCGCGACCCAATCGTGTTTGGAGTTTTGATTCTGGTTTTGCTGGTCAAGCCAACCGGCCTGCTCGGCGCGAGTGAACGGGAGAAAGTGTAAGGAAATGGATAAAACGAAATTCATCCTCCTCGGATTCCTGGTGGTGTTTGGCGCCGTCTCGCACTGGCTCGGCGGGATGAATCCTTACTATTACGATATCCTAATCGGAATCGGGATTAACATCATCCTGGCCGCCGGCTTGAACCTGGTGAACGGCTACACCGGCCAGTTCTCGTTGGGGCATGCGGGATTCATGGCCGTCGGGGCCTACCTGGGAAGCGCGTTGAGTTTGTCCATCAAGTTGCCCTATCCGTCATTCCCGGATTGGTCGGGGAATCTCATTTGGTGGATTCCGAAGGCGCTCCTGGTGGTGATCCTGCTGCTGTGCGATGTGGCGGTGAGTTTTCACAATGCGGTGATCGGCGTGGCCCAGCACTTCCCGGGCTGGGGGCAGTTCCTCGTGGCACTTCTCTACGGGGGGATTGGCGCGGCGGCGGCCGGCTTGCTGGTGGGGATTCCCTCACTCCGGCTCAAGGGAGACTACCTGGCCATCGTGACGCTGGGCTTCAATGAAATCATCAAGGGCATCATTCAAAATGCCGAACCGTTTGGGGCGCAGCGCGGCCTCGGCGGGCAGGCGCAGTACACCAATTTCTTTTGGACCTTTGCCTTTGCGGCGGTGACGATTTACGCGGTGCTGAGCCTGGTCCACTCGACTTACGGGCGCGGTTTCCTCGCCGTGCGCGATGACGAGATTGCCGCCGAGGCGATGGGCATCAATACGACTAAATATAAGGTGCTGGCTTTTGTGCTGGGGGCCTTCTTCGCCGGCATCGCGGGCGGCCTCTACGCGCACTTCAAGCAGTTCATCCATCCCGAGGGATTCAACTTCATGAAATCGGTGGATGTGGTGGTCATGGTCATCCTCGGCGGTATGGGTAGCACGGCTGGCGTCTGCGTGGCGGCGGCTCTCCTGACGATCCTGCCGGAGATCCTGCGCACCGTCTCTCGCATCGAATGGCTGCCCACCTGGCTCCAAGGGATGGCGGAGAATCGCATGATCCTCTATTCGCTGCTCCTCATCATCCTCATGCTCACGCGTCCGCAGGGCCTGTTCGGCGTCGGCGCCTTGAAGAAGACGAAAAAGGCATGAGCGCGCCGCTCCTCAAACTCGACAACGTCACGGTGCGCTTTGGCGGATTGAAGGCCGTCAGCGAGCTGTCGTTCGAAATCTGCGAGGGAGAATTGGTCGGCCTCATCGGTCCGAACGGCGCCGGCAAGACAACGGTCTTCAATCTGATCACCGGCGTCTATCAACCAACCTCGGGCGCGATCACTTTTGCCGGCAAATCCGTCGTCGGTCACCGGCCCTACAAAGTCACCGCCCGCGGCATCGCGCGCACGTTTCAAAACATCCGCCTCTTCAGCTCCTTGAGCGTCCTGGATAACGTGCGCACGGCTTGCAACATGCATCTCAAGCACGGGATTTCGCATGCCCTTCTGCGCGGGCCGAAATTTTGCCGGGAGGAGGCTGAGATCGAGAGGACGTCGCATGAACTGCTGGAGATTTTCGGCCTGCATGCCGAGTGCGACGTATCCTGCAAGAGCCTGCCCTATGGCGACCAGCGGCGGCTTGAAATCGTGCGCGCCCTGGCCACCCGTCCCAAGCTTCTCCTGCTCGATGAGCCGGCCGCGGGGATGAATCCGACGGAGAAGGCGGAACTGATGAAATTGATCCGTTTTACGCAGGAAAAATTCGGCCTCGCGGTACTGCTCGTGGAGCACGATATGAAGGTGGTCATGGGCATTTGCCAGCGCATCAATGTTCTCGATTACGGCAAGAAAATCGCCGAGGGCACGCCGGCGGAGATCCGCAGCAATCCCGAAGTCATCGAAGCCTACCTGGGGAGCTGAGTCCGCCGAGGGTTGCGCGTGAAGGTCATCTTCCTTTGTCCCAACGTCCGGAAGATCACCGGCGGCATCAAATGCATTTTCCGCATGGCCGCGACCCTGCGGGACCTTGGCTACGACGCCGTGGTCTACGAACAGAATAGGCTGCGGCCGAAGTGGTTTGCGACCGAAGTGCCCGTCGTTGGCCATGAAGTCTTCCGCCCAACGCGGGAGCAAATCCTGGTGTTTCCCGAAGACCAGCCTGAAATCCTGGAGACCTTTTCCACCCGGCCCCATCGCAAGGTCATCTATTGCCAAAACCATTTTTATGCGGCGCAGAGCATGCCGGACAGCCGCACCTACGCCGATTTTGGCGTATCGCACATCCTGTGCAGCGGGCGGGCGATCCATGATTATTGCCGCCACCGGCATCCGAGCTTGCCCGCCTATGTGATCCCCGTTGGAGTCGATCCGCAGCGTTTTTATCCGCGCCCCAAGCAGGAACGAATCGCGTATCTCCCGCGCAAGCGGCCTGTGGAAGCAGCCTACATCCGCGATCTCTTCCGTTTCGACTATCCGCAGTTTCGCGATATCGAATGGCTGCCCCTCGAGAACAAGAGTGAACCGGAAATTGCCGAAGCGCTCGGTGGTTCGAGTGTCTTCCTGGTCCTGCACCGGCTCGACAGCCTGCCGCTGACGGGACTCGAAGCCATGGCCTCCGGTTGCGTGGTGGCCGGCTTTACGGGAATTGGGGGGCGGGAATACGCGCGGCCGGAAAATGGCTTTTGGGTGGAGGAAGACGATTTTCCCGCCTGTGTTCGCGGGCTGGCCGAGGCCGTCTGGCTCTCGCGCGACACCGGTCCACGGCGGCAGGCCTATGCCGAGGCCTGCGCAAAAATGGCGAGCCTCTATACCCCGACGGCGTTTGAGGAAGCGGTGCGGACCTCGTGGGAGAAAATTGTGAACTCCTGAGATGCGGTGCATGAAGTTCCCTCGAATTCATATCCTGTGCTGCGGCCTGGCAGTGGATGATGATTTTGCGGGGCGCGTGCGCCAATTGGCCGGAGCCGTGTGGCTCGCGCGAGAGGGGAATCGCCGGGAGGCTTACGCCGCGGCTTGCATGCGCACAGTCGCTCCATACACTCCGGCGATCTTCGAGGCGGCTACCGTCGTCGCGTGGACGGAAATCCTCACCCAACATGCTTGAGATCAAAGACCTTGTCGTCAATTACGGCTCCATTGCCGCGCTGCACGGGATTACGATCAAAGTGGAGAAGGGGAGCATCGTCACGCTGGTTGGCGCCAATGGGGCGGGCAAATCCACGACCCTGCGGACCATTTCGGGCATCGTGAAGGCGGCCTCCGGCGAGATCACGTTTGACGGGCAATCGATCACCAATATTCCGCCGCATCAGATCGTGGCGCGGGGCATCGCGCAGTCACCGGAAGGCCGCATGGTCTTCGCCAATCTGACGGTGATGGAGAATCTGCGCATGGGCGCCTACCTGCGCAACGACAAGCCCGGGATCGCGAAGGATCTCGACTACATTTTCGGCATCTTTCCACGGCTCAAGGAGCGCGAATGGCAGGCCGCGGGAACCCTGAGCGGTGGCGAGCAGCAGATGCTGGCCATCGGCCGCGCCCTCATGAGCAAGCCGAAATGCCTCATGCTCGACGAGCCATCGCTCGGCATCGCCCCGCTGCTCGTGAAGACGATCTTCGAGAAGATCGTAGAGATCAACAAGCAGCTCGGCCTCACCATCCTCCTGGTCGAGCAGAATGCCAACCTGGCGCTCGAGGTCTCGCATTACGGCTATGTGCTGGAGACTGGCAAGATCATCCTCGAGGACACTTCGGCGGCCCTGCGCCAGAACCAGGAAGTCCGCGCCGCCTATCTCGGTGGCTGAAGCGTCACGAAAAGCTGGACTTTGGCGGGTTCCGCGACCAAGGATATTCTGAGAGAAACCCAACGCATTTATGACCAAGTTCGCCGTTCTCTTCCCCGTCGCGCTTCTCGGGCTCTCCACAATGGCCGGGGCTGTCGACGAGCTTTTTCGTGACGATGGCCCGCGCGCTTTTGATTTTGACCATGACCGCGGGTGGCATGGGCCCAAAGTCGACTCGCGCCAGTTTTATCCCGGCAACAACGTCCCGCTCTATTTTCGGCCGACGCAGCGGTATTACGGCGCGGGCTATACCATCAGCTATCGCTACGTCCCGGTTTTTCCGACCGATGGACCGTACAGCGTTGCGGCCAATGGCGCGTCCAATTTCCGGACGGAGAAATTCCACATCGCGACTGATGACATTCCATCTTGGGGAGCGAACTCGCCGCGGTTGACCGTAAAGGACCCGAAATCCGGGACCCCGCGCACGGCGATCACTTCGATCATTCGGAAAAAGACCACGACGAAGGCCACCACGGGTAAACCCGTGGATGCCGTGGAGCCGGAAACGCCCGCGATCGATCCGGCACCGGCAGGCAGCCAGAGACCGGCAGTCACGCCTTCGGGCGGATCGCCAGCTCCGATCCCGCCGCCGGTGGACGCCCCGGCTCCGAAGCCGTAGCCCCATTTTGCATCCCGGAGGGATGCGCCTCGCTTTCAGACAAGATGCAGAATTTCCTAAAGATTCCCTTGTCACCCCGGCCCCTCTGTGGCAGCTTCGCGCTCCTTTTTTCCCAAAGACCTATGGCATACGCAATTTTCAAAACTGGCGGTAAGCAATACCGCGTCGCCGCGGGCGACGTCATCGAAATCGAGAAACTCGACGGCGAGGCGGGCGCGGAGATCACCTTCTCCGAAGTCCTTTTCCGCGGCGAAGGCGCCGATTTCAAGACGGGCTCCGCGCTCCAGGGGGCGACAGTTGTCGCGGAAGTCGTCGAGCAATTCCGCGGACCGAAGCTTCTCAGCTACAAGTATCGCCGCCGGAAGGGCTATCACCGCGCCGTTGGCCACCGCCAAAGCCTGACCCGCGTGAAGATCACGAGCATCGGGGCCTGATTTTCCAGTTCATTCAACTCCA
>Ga0105237_10005653_pt1 | contig 14074 bp, 16 predicted proteins | sample KBSC24metaG_FD_81520 | JGI IMG/M metagenome (GOLD analysis project Ga0105237, IMG submission 81520) | Corn rhizosphere microbial communities from Kellogg Biological Station, Michigan, USA - KBS C2-4 metaG | ecosystem: Host-associated > Plants > Roots > Rhizosphere > Soil | place: Michigan, USA...
CGGCTTCCAGTTCCTTAATCGAGATGTCAGCGTCACGAGTGACGTGAAAGGGGTGCGCTTCCAGCACCTGCATGCCTGGGAAGAGCGCCGTGAGGTGGGCGGCGACTACGTGCTCCAGCCAGACGAGGTCGATGCGTTTGGGTCCGGCCTTCCACGGCTTGGGCGTGAAGCGTATGAGCGGCACCAACTGGGGCAGGGAATCGGGAACCTTGACGCGCGCGAAGTGCTGACGGCCCTGGCTGTCCTGAATCAGCACCGCCATATTCAGACTGAGATTCGAGATGTGCGGAAACGGTCGGCCGGGGTCAAAAGCCAGAGGGGTCAAGACCGGAAAGACGGTTTCTTCAAAATACTTCTTCGCCGTGGAGCGCTGGGCTTCGTTCAACTCATCGTAGTTGAGGATGTGGACGCCGTGGTCCTGGAGTTGAAGCAAGACGGATTCGAGGCATTTGTGCCCCTCTTTGACGAGCCGCTTCATTTCGCGCCGGATCGCGATCAATTGAGCGCGCGGGCTCATGCCGTCGAGAGCCACATCGAGGGTGCCGGCGTCCATCTGTGCGAAGAGTCCGGCTACGCGGACCATGAAGAACTCGTCCAGATTGGAACCGAGTATGGCCAGGAATTTGAGCCGTTCGAGAAGCGGGTTCTTCTCATCCGTGGCTTCTTCGAGAACACGCCGCTGGAATGCCAGCAGGGACAACTCGCGATTGATATAGAGGTCGGGATCTTTGAGATCGATTGCAGGCGCACCCGATCTCGAAGCGGGCTTGGCGGCTGTCTTCGCTGCGCGCTTGGGAGGTGACGGCGGTGGTGTTTTTACTGAAGGCTGTTTAGCCATCTGCCGTTATGCCGTCAGCACCAGGGGCCGGTCCATCATCTCCAAGACCTGGCCCAGCAACTGCGCGCGCCGGAACGGCTTGCGTAGAATGCTGCGGATAAAGCCGGCATCGGGTAACGAATGGAGAAGTTCTTCAGGGCTTTCTTCGGTCAGAAAGAGAGTGCGGATGCCGGGATTCACTCTTTCCAATTCACGGGACAACTCGGCGAAGTTGACGCCGGGTGTGGTGGTGTCGATCACTGCCAGATTGACGGGATTGCGGCTGTCGCAGGTAAGGCGGACGGCAGTCCCGTTGGTGGAGGCGGAGAGGATCGTGAAGCCCGCCTTTTCCAAAGTGGCCGAAACCGCTTGCAGAACGGTCTCATGATTATCAGCGACCACGATGGCAGTATTCGGGGGATCTTCCGTTCGCATCTTACTATCATACTCTGCAAAATTGAGGTGCGTGGCTGTAATCTGAAGAGGTGGCGGCAACCTGCAACCTACTGATTGCGCATCCATACCAACGCCGGATCGAGGCCGTCCTGCGCCGTCTGCCGCCTCTTTCGGGGGCCCCACTCCACGTGCATCAGATCGACGGACTTCGCGACCGTCGTGGTGAAGTGCACGGCGGAGCGTTTCTGCGCGAACGGCGGATTGCCCTGAACTGCACGCAGCGAGAACTGCCGCGCATCCTGGTGCACGAGTTGTTTCATTTTGCCTGGCTTCGTGGCGGGAATCCGACACGGCGTACCTACGAAGAGTTGTTGCAGGCCGAAGTGCGGGCCAAGGCGCGCGGAGAATTGGGCTGGTCGTCGGAGTGGCGCAAAGACCTTTTGCAGCAAGGCGACTGGAGCTCACGCAGCCGGCGATGGCGAGAATACTGCTGCGAGAGTTTTTGTGATTCGGCGGCGTGGGTGTATTCGGGTATCGAAAGCCATGCGGAGTTTACACTTTCCCCCAAGGTTTTCCGGCACCGGCGGCGTGCCTGGTTTGAAACCACGATTGGGCGAGAGGGATTGTCGATATAATCAATACAGGACTTATCTGTGCCACGACTGCGTCTCACAACTGTTGTGCCCATCGCGGCGGTCACGCTGTGCCTGCTGCAAAGCTGTAACAACTGGAGCGCGCCTGGCTCTGTAAAGGCGGCTTCGGTGAAGCCGGACAAGCAACGCAAAGATGCGCCGGATTTCAGCCTCAAAGATGCTGATGGTAAGGTCGTGCACCTCTCGGACTATAAGGGCAAAGTCGTCCTTCTGGACTTCTGGGCGACCTGGTGCGGTCCCTGCAAGATCGAGATTCCCTGGTTCATGGACATGCAGCGCAAGAACAAGGACAAGGGATTCGAGGTACTTGGGGTAGCGATGGATGATGAAGGATGGGAAGCGGTCAAGCCCTTCCTGGCGGACCTTGGCGTGAATTACCGGGTAGTGATGGGCAACGACAAGATCGCAGAGACGTACGGCGGTGTGGACGCTTTGCCGACCACCTTCCTGATTGACCGAAGTGGAAAGATCGCGGCAGTCCATGTCGGGCTGGCCAGCAAGAAGGATTTCGAGGATGGCGTTCAAGAACTCATACAATCTCCCGCGACCAGTGCTCGCGGCTCTGCTGTGCCTGCCCTTATTGGCGCAAAGTAGCGGCTACCTAAGCGTCACCGAAGCTCCCAAAGTGAGCGGGTCGCGTAATGCAGCGGTGCAGGCGAAGATCCCGGTCGCGGTGAAGAGCGGGTATCACGTCAACAGCAACGTGCCAAGCGACGACTACCTGATTCCGCTGAAGCTGACGTGGAAGACTACGGGGGCGTTGGAGCCGGGACAAGTCTCGTATCCGAAGCCCGTGGTACAGAGGTTTGAATTCCAGCAGGCGAATGAGAAGCCGCTCTCGGTCTACATTGGCAACTTTGAGATCGCGGCAAATTTCAAAGTGGCGGCGAATGCTCCGGCGGGCCCGGGCGTCGCGGTCGGGCAGTTGCGTTATCAGGCTTGCAGCGATCGCGCCTGCTACCCTCCGAAGACGATCGAAGTTACTGTTCCTTACCAGGTGCAGTAAGGCAAGAAAGCTAGTCTGCCGAGCCGCAGAGAAGGCGGAGGAAAACTGCTGGAGAGGGTTGGTAGAGATAAAAACCCGGCTGAATCGGCATTCGGAATGGGCAGGCGGAAGCGCCTACCCCACAATTGCAGACGTGCCGGGGCGATTGTTTTCATTCGTTTTGATCCTGGTCGATTCCTTTGGTTTTGAGCCAGTCGGACTGTTTGCGCGCGATCTGGGCTTCGGAGGCGCGCGCGCCGTCATCGACTTTTACGTAGGCGGGGACGGCACCGAGTAAATCACCGTATCGCTTGATGGTGCTGGTATCTTCTCCATCGAGCACCTTGATGGCATGGGCGACGGCGGATGCGGAGAGCGCCTTCCAGATTTGCTCTCCGATCTGACGAGTGGCTAAGCGCGGCGAACCGACGTAGCCGGGCCAGTCCGCTTCGTGCGCCACTTGCATGCTTTCGTCGAGATTCGCGCCGGTGTGAACGGGAGCGCGCTTGTAGTCGGAAGCCACGAGATCGGGCCGCAGGTAAAGCATCAGGCTAGTCTCGTCCATCCCACCGTGAAGCGATACTCCGTCTTCTTTTTTGATCGCGGCTGGAAGCGGTTCCATGGCCTTGCCCCAAGCGCCGATGACGGGAACCATACCCCACAGGTGAGCCATGCGGCCTCCATAAGCATCGTGGAAATAGTCGCTGGCCTGGTCGAGGGCGCGATTGTGGAGGCCGGCGCCATGAACGTGGACTACGATAATCCAGCGGAAGCCCTGTTCGCCGATGTTGGAGGCCATATCCATAAAAATGGCGCGGAGGGTGGACGAGCGCACGGGGTAACTACCCGGGAAAGAGGTCTTGGCTCCCAGGTGATTGTAGGGTTCGGCGCCGAGCGGAATCTGCGGGAAGACCAGTGCCTTCCAGCCGGGTCGCGCCGCGATCGCCTTCGCGACTTCGGCAGTCATTCGCAGGCTGAGATAGCCATCGGTGAAGGCAGGCAGGTACGGCCCGTGTTCTTCGAGAATGCCGCCCGGAAGAATCACGGCGGTGCGGTTACGATCGAGTTCGCGGATCTGACGGGTATTCAGATCCTGGACGTTCAGCACCTGGGAGATTGCCGGGAGCGCGGCGAAAAAGAGCAATAGAGCAGTCTTCATGGTGAGATCGTTCCAGTATGCCAGACCTTTGAACTCCTGTTGGCGTTCTGCAGGAGTGCGTGGTAGGCTCTCTGTAGAGGCTCTACATGACTGATATTCCGCAGGGCACTTTGGACGTGATGGTGCTGCAGTGCCTGCACTCGATGGGTCCACTGCATGGTTATGGGATCGCGCGCCGGCTGGAACAGGTCAGTGAGGACGCCATGCAGCTCAAGCAGGGAACGATTTATCCCGCCCTGGTACGGCTGCAGGAGAAGGGCTGGATCGTGGCGGAATGGGGCGTGTCGGAGAACAATCGCAAGGCAAAATTTTATTCCATTACGCGGACCGGCCGTAAGCAACTGGTGGTCGAAACAACGCAGTGGAAGACGCTGGCCGCGACCATGGCCCGGCTTCTCAAGGTGACGGAATGATGCCGGACTACCTGCGCGGGCTGCTGTTTCGCGCCAGGAACTTCTTCCTTCGAAATCGGACTGAGCACGAGATCGACGAGGAGCTGGAGTTCCACCTAGCGACCTTAGCGGAGCGCCATGCGGCGCGGGGGATGACCGCGGACGAAGCGCGACTGGCCTCCCTGCGCGAGATGGGAGGCGTTACGCCGACCCGCGAAGCATACCGCGATCAAATGATGTTCCCGGCGCTGGAATCGGTTGTTCAGGACATCTGGTACGGCTGCCGGGCGTTGCGCAAGAATCCAGGTTTTACGTTGACGGCCGTCGCTGTGCTCGCGTTGGGCATTGGCATCAATGCAGGAATCTTTTCGATTATCTGGACACTCTGTTTTCGCCCCCTGCCACTACCTGACGCGGAACATCTGGCAGGAATTAACGGCCGAACGGTGCAGGGAATTCAGCGACGCATCCTTTCGTACGAGACGTTCTCGGCGCTGGCGGAGCAGGGGAAAGACCAGGTCGATCTGGCTGCCTACACTCCCTATTATTCGGTGCAAGTGGGAAGCACACCGGCGGCTGCGCCCGGTGTAGTGCGTGCCGCACTGGTGTCCGACAATTTCTTTTCGATGTTGCGGACACCGGCCCGGCTCGGGAGAACGTTCGCTCAGGGACGCTCCACGGACGTTCCTTCGGTGGTGGTTAGTTACAACTTTTGGCTGCGGCGTTTGGGCGGTGAGGCGAGTGCGACGGGCGGCAGCGTCCGGCTGAACCAGCAACTGTTCACAGTGATCGGTGTGATGCCGCCGGAATTCACCGGGCCGGATGTGACGTTGCCGGAAGTCTGGATTCCGCTGCGTGACGAATCCATCCTTCAGCCGGGACGCGAATTGCAGAAGAATCGAACGGAGCGGCGGCTCATTGTGATCGGACGGATCCAGCCCAACGTTCGGCTGACGGAGGCGCAGGCGGCGCTCTCCGCGATCGCAGGCCGAATGCCGGCAAGCCCGTCTGACCGGGAAGCGATTCGATCGGTGGTCCTCTACCGGGCAGTCCTCTTTCCACTGAACTCTGAGATGAAAGCATTCGCATTTGTCCTGATGCTGCCGACTGCCCTGGTGTTGTTGATCGCGTGCGCTAATCTTGCGAATCTCCTGCTGGCGCGGGCGGCACGCCGCGGTAAGGAGATCGCGACTCGGATGGCGCTCGGCGCCAGCCGGCGGCGGATCATTCAACAGTTGATGACGGAGAGCCTGCTGCTGGCGGTGTTGGGAGGTTCGGTGGGAACGTTGCTTGCGATCGAGATGCTGCGGACCGGATCTCAATACCTGTTCCGTATCACAGGCGGCATGGGATACGCGCTGCCGGTTTTCTCGTTAGATACAGGCGTCTGGGGATTTACGCTTGGAGTCTGCATGATTGCCGCGGTGGTATGCGGCTTGACGCCGGCGTTATACGCCAGCCGCCGAGATTTGGCCGCGGCAACCCGCCAGGACGCAGGTGCGACGCACAGCACGCGCCTTCGCAACGGACTGATGATTGTGCAGGTAGCGGTGTGCACGGTGCTGTTGTCGGCGGCCGGGCTGATGATCCGCAGCTTCCAGAAATCGATGGTGACGGAGCCGGGATTTGCCACGACGGGCATTGTCGCTTTGCAGTTCGACCTGGGAAACGCCGGCTTCTCGGCCATGCGTGCGGAGGCTTTTCAAAAGCAGGTGCGATCCCGCCTGCGCGGGTCCGGCCATGTGCGGGATCTAGCCCAGGCAGACGCACCGCCGCTCTCCGACCGGCCGATGATTTCCCTTGCCACAAACGGTACGGCGGTCTCGGCGAGTCCCTTCAATCACGTCTCGCCGGATTTCTTCCGGGTGATGGGGATCCCGCTGGTGGCCGGCCGCTCGTTCTTCGAGACGGAGATCGCGGCCAAGGCTCCCGTCGCGATCGTTAGCCAGGCGACGGCCCGCCATTTGTGGCCCGGCGAAGCTGCGCTCGGGAAGAGCTTCCGCATTCAGGCGGATGTGAATTCGGCGCCGCTCGAGGTGGTTGGAGTCGCGGCGGATACTCGCAGCGTTTGGCTGTCGCGTGTGGATGAGGATTACGTTTACCTGCCGCTCGATTTCAGCGCACGGAGTCAGAGTGCGGTGTTACTACGGCTGGATCGCGATACGCCGGCGGTGCGGTCCGAATTGTCGGATGTGATGCGCGCTATGAACGCGGAGTTGCCGGTTTCGATCGCGTCAATGAACGACAGTTTGAATCAGTGGAGGCTGTTGCCGCTGGCGGGATCGGCAGTGGCGATGTGCCTGGCGTTGGCGGCGCTCGCGCTGGCGGGCGTGGGGATGTACGGCGTGATGAGCTACCTGGTGAGCCAGAGGAAGCGCGAGTTCGGGATTCGCATTGCGTTGGGGGCGAGCAAGGCCGCGGTGCTTTCGATGGTGCTGCGACAGGGATTCCGGACGGTGATGGTGGGACTGGCTTTGGGTGTGGCCGGGGCAGTGGCGCTCGCCCGGGTGCTGATGGGATCGTTCTACGGGCTGAGTCCTTACGATCCCGCGGCGTTCCTGTTCGTGGTGTGCTTTCTCGGGGCGGCGGCGTTGCTTTCGATGTTTGGGCCGGCGAGCCGGGCCGTTCGGGTGGACCCGGCGATTTCGTTGCGGGAGGAATGATGAAAGTGTGCGATTCGAGGCTTCCCGATGCACAGGCGGAAGCGCCTGTGCCACAACAGCGCGGGTACTTGATCTGGGACTTCGATGGGACACTCGGATACCGGCCGGGGCAGTGGTCCGGCGCAATGGTTCAAGTAGCACAACGCTTTGCCGGCCTCGACGTAGACCTTGAAACGGTTCGGCCGTACATGCGAAAGGGCTTTCCCTGGCACAACCCCAGTCTTCCGAATCCACCCATGCGGGCCCCCGACGACTGGTGGAACGGGCTCCTGCCCGTTTTCGAGGAAGCGTTCATTGGGTGCCGAATTTCTTCGGAGCAGGCGAGTACCCTCGCCACAAAAGTACGATCTGTTTACACGGACGTGTCTGAGTGGAGGCTGTACGACGACACCCTGGTCACGTTGAGAGAACTCGGTGCAGAAGGATGGAATCATGCGATCCTCTCGAACCATGTTCCCGAGTTGCCTTTGCTGATCCATGGTCTCGGTTTGGATTTACTGGTTGACCACGTCGTAAACTCAGCCGAGACCGGGTTCGAGAAGCCGCATCCGGGGGCTTTCCAAGCTGTACTCGCCAAACTGCAGGATCCCGCGGAGATCTGGATGATCGGAGACAACATCGAGGCAGACTTCTTCGGAGCGGAATCAGCCGGTCTGAGCGCGATCCTCGTTCGAAGTTTCGATGTGCGGGCGGGGCGACGTGCAGACAGTCTTCGCGAGGTGCGTCAATTTCTCGGTTGACGCTGGTGCTGCGGCATCCATTCACCTTTTCAGATATCCTAGTTCCCGTGCTTTCCCGACGCCTCGTCATCTTCGCGCTTTGGCTCCCGATGCTTTGCCACGCGCAAGCGGCCGTTGAATATGCAGTGAGAAAGGGTGCTGGCACTGTTTCCCAATCTTCAGCAAACTTGCATATCGGCTCCTGCAGGGTTGACGGTGAGTTGTTGTCCTGCATCAATCGGTCCTATCCCCGAACGGTCACGGCTGTCATCGTGGTGATGTGCGTGTACCTGTTGGTCCACCTATTTGCTGGTTTCTCACATCGAACGCGGTAGTCTGGCGCGAAGTACCAAGCCAGCCTCCGGAATGGACAGGCGGAAGCGCTGCGGAAGCGCCTGTCCCACAAGGCTACGATTGGAGGAACTGGCCGATAGAGCGGGTGGCTTGGCGAATGCGCTGATCGTTTTCGATGAGCGCGAAACGGACGAAGCCTTCACCCATGGGGCCGAAGCCGATGCCGGGGGAGACCGCCACCTGCGCCTTTTCGAGGAGCAGCTTGGCGAATTCGAGCGAGCCGATGTCGCGGAAACGCTCGGGAATCGGCGCCCACAGGAACATCGAGCCGCGGGGCTTTTCTACCGGCCACTTGGCCCGATTGAGTCCAGTGACCAGGACATCGCGACGCTTTTGGTACAGTGCGCAGATCTTGCGGGTGTCTTCTTCACACTCGCGCAGCGCGATGATGGACGCAATCTGAATCGGTTGGAAAACACCGTAATCGAGGTAGCTCTTGATGCGGGCGAGAGCGGCGATCATCTTGCGATTGCCGAGGCAAAAGCCGACCCGCCAGCCTGCCATGTTGTAACTCTTGGAAAGCGAGAAGATTTCGACCGCCACGTCTTTGGCGCCTTCGACCTGTAGAATGCTGGGCGGTTTGTAGCCGTCAAAGCCAAGGTCGGCGTAGGCGAAATCATGGATGATCATGGTTTCGTTCTCGCGGGCGAGACGCACGACCTTTTCGAAAAATTCGAGATCGACGCAGGTTGTTGTGGGGTTGTGCGGGAACGAGATCAGCAGCACCTTGGGCTTTTTGGACGAACGGGCGTAGAGGTCTTCGAGGCGGCCGAGGAAAGTATTCGCATCGGGCATCGGCAGCATGCAGGCCTGACCCTCGGCCATCAACACACCGTATTGGTGAATCGGGTAGGCGGGGTTCGGTGATACGACGGTGTCGCCGGGGCCGATCACCGCGAAGAGCAGGTGAGCTAATGCATCCTTGGCACCGATGGTGACGATGGCTTCCTTTTCGGGATCCAGTTCTACGCCGTAGTTCGTCTGATAGCGTGCCACAATCGCTTCCCGGAGCTTGGGGATGCCTTTCGACTGGGAGTAGCGATGGTTGCGAGCGTTACGCGAGGCCTCGATGAGTTTATTAACGATCACACGAGGCGTAGCGCCATCCGGATTCCCCATGCCCATATCGATGACGTCGATTTGAGCAGCCCGCGCCTTAGCGCGCATCTCATTGATTACTGCGAAGACGTATGGCGGGAGCTTCCCGATCCGGTAAAAATCTTCAGAACTCGATTCCATCCACTTAGTTTACGATGGCGGCGCGGTGGATCTGTATTCCCGGAGGGCTGTACTTTGAGAGCGACTACTGTGGGCCTGACCGTCTTGCGATGGAGTTTGACTGCTACCCGCTTCACGGGCGGCTTTACGGGCGGCGGCGTGGAAGCTTCAAGATGAACAGGCGGAAGCGCCTGTTCCACAAGATCCGCTTCCACTACGAAACGCTTGGGCGCGGAGCCCACGTAATAAAAGGGGTAGCAGGTGATGAGGTGGAGCTTCGCCTCGCCGCCCTGATGAAGGGCGGTGATGTCGTCGGGCGAAACGATGGAGGTGGATACGACCTTGTAGCGAAAATTATCGCGGCCGTTATTGAGGGCGATGACGTCGCCCTTATGGATGTCCTTCAGAACGCGGAAGTGGGTGTCGCGATGTCCGGCAATGACGCAGTTGCCTGGAGCTCCTGGCATGGCGGTTCCGGTCATGTGTCCAGGTCCGCGGCGAAGATCGGAATCGTCGCTCCCTTCTACGACGAAGAGCTGGGTGTCGAGGCGCGGGATGGAGAGTTTCGCGACCGGGGATCCGGGCAAGATATGCGGTGCTACCGTAACGGGATGGATAGAGGGAGGGACTTGGGTACCGAAGTCGTGAGCTACTTGGGACTGGCCCCAGTGAGATTCGATGACTTCGCGAGCGCCAAAAAAGAGTAGGACCAGACCTGCCGCGAGCAACAAGTACGACAGCAGTTGTCTGGTCCCGCGCATTTTCATCAGTAGAGCCTCCCGTTACCGGCGGCGGCGCAGTGCCATTCCGATACCGGAAAGAGAACCACCACCGAGCAGCATCATCAACCAGCCGGCAGACGTCGCAGGCATAGAAGTAGGTGCCGGGGTTTCAACCGGAGCCGGAGTGTCATTCATCGCGCGGTCTGCGGAGTTAGCGTCCGTTGGCGGCGGCGTCGTGACAGTGGTATCCGGAGTGGCTACCGGAGTTTCGGTAGGGGGCGGCGTGCTGCTGGCGACAGTGGTGTCGGTAGTCGCAGTCGTGTCAGTAGTCGTGGCTGGCGTGGTTACGGGCGTATTGGAGTAGGTCGCGGGTACGCTGACGGAAGCCATGCGCTCCTTCTCGCGGCTCTTGACGCTGCTCGGGACGGGGAATTCATAGCCGTACTCTTTGCCCTGAACCCAGATCTTGTCGAAGTAGTAGTCGGAGCCATAGTGATGAAGGACGACCTTGGTGTCGCGAGCGGTGTCGGGGTCGAGCGTCGGGATGGTCATGGCGGACGTTTCGAATTTCATGCCGTTATTGGAATAGATCAGCATGACACGGCTCCCGCCGCCTGCATCGCGATTCTGCTGGATCACATACTGCCCAGGCTGGAGAACTTTATCGCCGATGGTGACGCTGTATGGCATGTTGACGTGCACCACGTCCCATAGTGGACCTTGGGCGTTTCCAGGTGCACAAAGCAACGCCATACCGAGCGCTACCCCAGCTGCGTAATTTCCGATTTTCATTTGTGGTGCTCCTTTGTTCTGTCTCGTCGAAGGGCGCGCCGGTCGAACGTTGCCTACAGAAGAGCACTCGGACTGCCAAGGCGGCGGAAGAGGCCGAGTTTAAGGTGCGATGGGGGACACTCTACAGATTTTGACGAAGATGCCGATGTTCATAAAAGGAGCAGAGCGTTGAGCCGACAGCTTTCGCAGACCGAGATTGACGCGGTATTTCAAAACATGCAGGAGCGGAAGCGGGAGACGCCTGCGGTACGCTTCGATTTTCGGCGGCCAGACCGGATTCCCAAGTCGCAGGTCCGCGCGATTCACTTGCTGCACGATACGTTCGTGCGCAACCTGGTTTCGAGCCTTTCTGCCTATCTCCGTTCTTATCTGACAGTTAACCTGGTCAGCGTGGAGCAGCTCTCGTATGCCGAATTCCTGGACGGGTTGCCGTCACCGACCTGCATGATTTCTCTCGGGCTTTCCCCGTATGACGGAAACGGAGTGATGGAGTTGAACCCGTCACTGGTGTTCCCTATTTTGGAAATGCTCCTCGGCGGGACGGGTAAATCAACGGCGGTAATCCAGCGAGATGTAACGGAAATTGAGCAAAAGCTCTTAGATGGACTATTCCGCATCATTTTGAATGACCTCCGCGAAGCTTGGAAGGGCGTGACGATGGTGGACTTCACGATCGAAGCGATGGAGACCGAGCCGCAGCTTCTGCACATTCTGGCGCCGAACGAGGCGGTGGTATCGATCGGTATCGAGATTCGCATCGGGGATTCAGTCGGGATGATGAACATTGCGATGCCCTCGATCGTGATCAAAATGATGCGGCAGAAGTTCGATCAGCAGTGGTCGGTACGGAAGACACATGCCAGCGCGGAGGAACAGGCACGCATTCTGCGGTATCTGCGGGAGGGAACATTGATGGCGGAGGCTCGGCTGGAGGGTCCGACCCTGACGATTCGCGATCTATTGGACCTCCAGGAAGGGCACCTATTGGCTTTTGACTATCCGGCGGAGAAGTCGATTGAGCTGACGCTGAACGGAGTACACAAATATACGGCCCAAGTGGTGACTACGGGCAGGAAACGGGCATGCCTGATTGATGGAATCCGGGCTCCCCTGGATCAGGGGAGGATCAATGAGGAAGTGGAGGGCGCCGAAGGTTCGGGCACCTCGTAGTAGTCTTTGAGCGCGTGCAGGAAGGCGCGACCGCGGCGACGGCCGTTGTTGCGGTCGAGCTCGATGCGTTGGAGGTAGACCAGAATCATGAGGATGTGGGAATCGCGGGTTTTGGAGAGTCCCAACTGCTCGTGCTCGTCGGTGCGGAATTGCTGGATGGCTTGCTGCAGATGGCGGAAGAGATTGGCCGCTATTGCGTTAGAGGGAACGCTTTCGTAATACACGCCGCTTTCGAGCGTCCGGTAGGTGCGGATCAAGCCGTCGAGAGCGTCACGGACGTCGAAATCAACGACGCCGCGCGTGGAGAGCGCTGCCGTGACCAGGGTGCGAACGAGGAATATCAGGAGTTCCTCATTGGCCTCGAGATCTTTGCGGGTGGGCTTGATGTCGGAATTCGGTATGGCGTCGGCGACGATTTCGCTGAGTTTTTCGTGCTTGCGGGCTATGAGCAGAAACTCGCAATCCAAAGGGCAATCGACGGTGACTTCGCGCTCTTCGCCACAGCAGATTGTACAGATATTCCCGTTTATGCCGGGGCAGAACCGCCTTGGACGGCGAGTCCCGCAGATTGCGCAATCCATTCCCTTAGTATAGGTGGTAGAGGCTTATTAGACGGATGAACCGCACGAATCTATTCATCAAGGTTGAAGTGGAGCACGAGCCGGACGATTCGCCGGAAAAGATCGGTGAAGAGATTTGCCAGCGTGTCGCGAAGTGGTACGGAGTGCGCAACGTGGAGCTGTCGCACGTCACGAAGCAGGGAGAGTAGTGTCGGCACCGACGGTCTGTTCAAAGGTGCGGAGAAAGAAGATGTCGGTCATGCCCGCGATGTAGTCGCAAATGACGCGTTGGATGGGATCGGTTAGGGCCTGCTCCTGATAGGCGTGGGGCAGGCGGTCGGGCTGCTGGAGGAAGAAGTGGAAGAGCTCGGCGATACGAGCCATGGATTGGAAACGGTCTCCCGCCAACGCTTCGGAATCGTAGACGCGAGCGAAGAGAAAACGCTTGAGCAGTCGGCTGGTTTCCGCGGCTTCCGGTGTGAAGGCGACGAGTCGTTCGGGGTAAGCGCGCACATCCTGAACATTTTCGACTTTTGCGTCGCGAGCCCGCGCCAGGGTTCCTTCGATGAGGCCCGATACCAGCGTGTCGATTAACTGGCGAAGGCCTTCATTGAAGCGCTCCCGCTCCGTGGCGCCGGGATACTGCGTCTCGACGGCTTCGTGGATGTTGCGGTAGACCGGAACAACGGCGGCGATGTCCTCGGCAGCGAGCAGGCCCGCCGAGAAGGCATCATCGAGGTCGGCGGTGTTGTAGGCGACTTCGTCGGCAAGATCGATGAGTTGTGCTTCGAGCGGAGGGCGCAATTCGGGGAGATACGGCTCGACTTCGAGGCGCTCGCCGGGCTCGAAGTCATGCGAGTGTTTGACGATCCCCTCGCGCACCTCGAAGGTGAGGTTGAGGCCGGGGAAGCGGGCGTACCGCTGTTCGAAGCGCTCGACAATGCGAAGGGCGTGGAGGTTGTGCTCGAAGCGATCGCCGAAATTCGCCATTTGACGATTCAGCTCTTCTTCGCCGGCATGGGCGAACGGGGGATGACCGATATCGTGGGCTAGCGCGAGGGCTTCGGTGAGATCCTCGTCGAGGCCGAGGGTGTGCGCGAGGGTGCGTGCGATCTGCGCGACTTCGATGGTGTGGGTAAGACGGTTGCGGAAGTGATCGGAGAGGCCTGGAGCGAAGACCTGGGTCTTGGCTTCCAGGCGGCGGAAGGCGCGCGAATGAATCACGCGGTCGCGGTCACGCTGGAAGCCGTTCCGGTAAGGATGGTCGGGTTCAGGAAAGGAACGGCCCCGGCTGTCTTCGACTCGAAATCGGAGCTTCGCCAGCATTCCGGGGCGCGTGGTTTACTGGGCCGGCAGTTCGCCGTAGACCGAGAGAGCGGTCTGGCCGACGGCACCGGGCTTGGAGCGCAGCGGATCCAACAGTTTGCGAGCTTCGGCCGGCTTTTTGGGGCCGATGAAGCGGGCCAAGGCGATA
>Ga0105237_10005654_pt1 | contig 14071 bp, 8 predicted proteins | sample KBSC24metaG_FD_81520 | JGI IMG/M metagenome (GOLD analysis project Ga0105237, IMG submission 81520) | Corn rhizosphere microbial communities from Kellogg Biological Station, Michigan, USA - KBS C2-4 metaG | ecosystem: Host-associated > Plants > Roots > Rhizosphere > Soil | place: Michigan, USA...
CAGCCGCCGCGCCGCCTCGGCACTGGCCGCGTAGAAGCCGTCCTCGGCATAGACCGCCATGCTGCCCAGCGTGAAGACGAGCGGCGGCGCTCCCGCCTCCAGGAAGGCTTGCACCTCGGCCGAGAGCCCCTCCCCTGCGAACCCGCCATCATAGAAGAGGAAGCCGGTCTGGGCGAAGCTCGGCGGGGCATCGGCGGGCGCAGGAGAAAAGACGGAAGACCAAAGCCCGATCGCCCGGTCCACTACCAGTGGTCCGGCCAGCACTTCATTGCCGGCGAAGGGCGGTGCACCGGCGGCCGCGCGCATGGCGGCGAACGGCTTGAGCCCCTTGGCGTAGCGCTTCTCGGCGAGCCGCAGCAGCGGCCGCACCGCCCCCGCCCCGAACCAGCGGCGCAGCGTCACCAGCGCGGTTTCGCCGCGGGTGAGCACCGGCGGGTCCTCCGCCGAGAGCAAGGTAATCGGCTGGAGCAGCGCCGAGGCGAGCGGCACCCCCGCTGCCTGCGCCGCGATCCGCGCATGGATCGAAAAGCTGCTGGCGAGCACCAGGTCCACGCCCGCGACCACCGGCGTCAGGTCCGCCAGCGTCACCTCAGCATAGGGCACCAGCACGCGGTTGATGATGAAGTCGAAGTCGGTGGCGATCGCCCGCGCGATCGCGCCTTCGTCCATGCCGGTATCGGCGATCAACTGCGGGCCGTCGGGGCGGATGGGGTGGAATTCGATGCCGTGCCGCGCGGCAATCGGCCGTACCGACTCCGCGCCCGCGAACACGGGCGTATGGCCCCGTGCCTGCATGCCCAGCGCCAGCGCGATGAAGGGATGTACGTCCCCCAACGTGCCCATCGTCGCCAGTACCACCCGCATGCGTTCGCCCCCTGTCGGGAGCAGGGTCGTTACAGGGTGATGGCCCAGCGTCAATCAAGATCCTCCCCGGCACGGGAAGGATCTTGGAACTCAGTAGGCGCGCGCGACCAGGATGCGTTCGACCGCCGGCTTGCCGGTGAACGGGCAGGTGCCCTCGGCCGGCGCCCCGTCGCCCGGCACGTTGCGGAAGGTGAGCTTGAGCGCTTTGAGCCGCTCGACCACCGCGTCCAGCTCGGCGCCGGTCGGCTTGGCCCAGCTCACCTCGGCCCAGCCAGGGAACTTCACCGAATCGGCGAACATCGCGGCGAGCGTGTCGAAGTCGGTCACGTCGCGGCGGATGTTGCTGTCCAGCCGCTCGCGCGCGTCGAGGTACAGGCCCTGCTGGATGCTCTCGAGGATCGCGGCGGCCTCGGCGACGAAGTCCCCGCGCGGCATGATCCGCGAATCGAGCTTGCCATCCTCGCGGTACAGGTTGTTGCGCTGGATCACCGAGACATTGCCGCCGGCGACATCGCGGCCGCCGACTTCGATCACGATCGGCGCGCCCTTCTTCACCCAGCCCCAGCGCTTGGTCTGCGCCTTGACCGCCTTGAGGTCGAGCAGCGCGCGCACCGGCTCGCCGAGCGCGCTCAGCTTGGCCAGCTCGGCCTGGAGCGACTTGCAGTATTCGATCGTCGCCGCGTCCTCGGGCTGGTCGCGCAGCATCGGCACGATCACGATCTGCCACGGCGCCACCATCGGCGGCACGCGCAGACCGTCATCGTCGCCGTGCACCATGATCAGCCCGCCGATCATGCGGGTGGAGACGCCCCAGCTGGTCGTCTGCGCCAGCTCGAACTGGCCTTCCGAGTTCTGGTACTTGATGTCCTGCGCCGAGGAGAAGGTGGTGCCCAGGAAGTGCGAGGTGCCGGCCTGCAGCGCCTTGCCGTCCTGCATCATCGCCTCGATCGAGAAGGTCGAGACCGCGCCGGGGAAGCGCTCATTCTCCGGCTTCTCGCCCGCGACCACCGGCATCGCCAGGCAGTCCTCGGCGAAGCTGCGATAGACTTCGAGCATCTTGAGGGTTTCTTCCTGCGCCTCTTCGACCGTGGCATGGGCGGTATGCCCTTCCTGCCACAGGAATTCGGCGGTGCGCAGGAACATGCGGGTGCGCATTTCCCAGCGGACGACGTTCGCCCACTGGTTGATCAGCACCGGCAGGTCGCGCCAGCTCTGCACCCAGCGCGACATCGCCGCGCCGATCACCGTCTCCGAGGTAGGGCGGACGACCAAGGGCTCTTCCAGCTTTGCCTCGGGATCGGGGACCAGCCGGCCGTCCTTCTGGACGAGGCGGTGGTGCGTGACGACCGCCATTTCCTTGGCGAAGCCGTCGACATGCTCGGCTTCCTTCTCGAAATAGGAAAGCGGGATGAACAGCGGGAAATAGCAGTTCTCGTGCCCCGTCGCCTTGATGCGATCGTCGAGCAGGCGCTGGATGCGCTCCCAGATGCCATAGCCCCAGGGCCGGATCACCATGCAGCCGCGCACGCCCGAATCCTCGGCCATGTCGGCTTCGCTGATGACGGTCTGGTACCATTGCGCGAAATCGCCGTCGCGCGTGACGGAAAGGGCGTGCTTGATCATGCCCCAGCGCTTAGCGCCTGGGCGCGCCGACGCAAGGGCCGGCGCGCCCAGGCCTTACACCGAGAGCGAGCCCACTGGCGAACCGGCGTCGACCGGGTTGCCGAAGCTGTCGAACGGGATCAGCGGCTTGCGCCCGATCCGCAGGATCTCCTTGGGAGGCTGGTAGCGCTCCTTCTCGCCGAAGCGCAGCGCAACGTCGCGCAACCGGCAGAATTTGCCGCGCGGCTTGCCCTGCAGCAGATGGGCATGCTCGATCCGCAGGCCCCAGCTCGGCAGTTCGGGCAGGTCGGCATCGATCCGAGTGCAGAGGTTGAACAGCTGGACGTGGTTGCGATGGCCATGTCCGGGCGCCTTGCTGCGGAAGGTGAGGCAAGCGGGCTCGCTGATGAACGTATTCTGCGCGAGCAGGAAGTTGCGATGGCCGTGCTGGAACTGCCCCATCTCGTAGCTGTGCCCGGTCTTGCGGAGGGTCGACAGCGCCATGACGAAATCGGTCATCGTCTTGGCGCGCTCCACCGGCGCACTGGTCTGGTCCCGGCTGAAGGGTTCGAGCAGCACGCCCGACCCGGTGGCCTTGTCGAAGCTCTTGACGAAGCGGTACTCGCCGGGCTGGGCGCCCCCCTGCAGCTGGAGAACATCGTCGGGCAGGATCTCGTTCTGCCCGGACGGGCTGGCGATCCGGAAGGCCGTGCCGTTGGTGGTGATCACCGAATTCGGCAGCAGCGCCACGAACGCCTGGGTCAGGAAAAGCTGCGCCGTCGGTGCTTCGGCATGGTAGCGGAAAACCGTGGTGTTGCGCATGCCGCGCTGGTCCGGCCGGCGTACCCCGCCCTGCTGCATGAAATCGACATGGAAGATCGCGTACACCATGATCTGGTCGCCGGGGGCCAGGGTCCCCACCAGATCGTCCTCCACGACGATGCGGCGGCTGGCGGGATCGGCGAGCAGGAGCTGGTGCTGCTTGGGTCCGGCACCGGCGCCGGACAGGACCCGGACCTGGAGGTCCCACACCTTCTTCAACGGCGACAGGTCGGCCGCATCGCGCACGGTGATGGCGGTGCCCCGCCCCTCGCGCGCGACGGACTCCACGGTAAGGGACTCGGGCGTATGGAGCCGGATCGAGGCCGGTTCGCCGATTACCGCGTCATAGCCGTCGACCACGACATTGTCATAGTCCGCCCCGCCCTGAAAGGCGTCCGTCGACAGTTTGGCGGTCACGTTCCGGAAGAGGCGGGGCGCAATGGGGGACGTGCCTTCGAACAGCGTCTCCAGCAGATAGAAGCCGTGGTCGCCCAGATAGGGCATCAGCGGGAGGATATCGCGGACACGCGGATCGCTCTTGAACAGGTTCAAGCCCATGCTGCGCCCCGCCGCGTCCCGCTCGCCGTACATGCGATCGCGATCCAGCAACTGGCAGCCGAAAAAGCCCACCTTGGTGCCGTTCATCCCCATGATCCTCGGGAATTTGGACATGTCGACGGTCACGCCGTGGAAATGCACCCGCCGCGCCGGGATGCCCCAGCGCGGGTCGGGGAGAAAGCGGTCGGTGCGGGTGATCACCACTTGGTCGGGGAGCAGCCCGTCGGCCGGCTTCACCTCGATGACCCGCGCATTGTCGATCGCGCTCATCCCGGGGACGCTGTTGCGATCCTCGACATAGCGACCGGCGCGGGTGAGGATCAGCAGGCCGCCATTCCCCACCCCGCGGCTGGTCAGGCCGCGCGCGATCGTCTTCCAGGGCGCCGACTGGGTTCCGGCAGCGCTGTCATCCCCGTCGACCGGATCGACGTAGCGGGTCGGGCGCTGCGCATCCAGGCTGCGATCGACGTTGATCACCAGCGGCAGTTCGATCCGCCGTTCCAGCCCATGCTCGCCGCGCAGATAGCAGTAGAGGATCGCGTCGCCCGCCGTCACCGGCCCTTCGCCCGCGCCGATCTCCACCGAGAAGCCGATCGAGCCCTGCGGCGCCATCCGGCCGTCGTACATCCGCACCGGCGTCTGGTTGACGCTCCAGTCGGTGACGGTAACCGTGTTTCCCTCCAGGTAGAAAACGGCTTCCTTGAAGTAGTTGATCTCGCTGCTGTTGGCCGATTGCGGCGGCAGGCCGAGCGCGGTGATGCGGATTCCTTCGCCATGGATCCACTGGCCGGGCGCCGCCGAGAAGCCGCCGATGAAGCGTTCGTCCGGCACCAGGGTGCCCATCGGCACGTCGCTCTGCGCCGGTGCCGTGCCGCCGCTGCCCGCCGTCCCGTTCCAGTTTCGCCCGGGCCGCAGCCCGTTGCCGCGCCCGCCGGGGGCGCCCTTATGTGCCGAACTCGCCGCGCCGGAACAGGCTGCAGGCGCAATGGATCCGATCAGCAGTCCGCCGACCGCCGCCCTACGCGTGACGTCGATCACAAGCTTCTCCTACTTGGCCAGAAACGGTCAGCGCATGCCGGCTCCGACCGTCTTCATTCCCCCTGGCATGGGATCTCCCCGATCCCGCAGGCGCGCCCTGTAGAGGGTCGCCAGGGACATGCCGAACAGGATCACGAACAGCGGATCATTGTCCACCTGCGCCAACACCGTTCGCGTCGAAATCATCACCAGCAGCGATATCGCGATCGGGAACTCGGGCGGAAACGCCGAGGTCACGTCGCGCAACCCCGCGCGGAAAAGGCTGACGGCCGAGAGCAGCAGCGTCCCCATCCAGGCGAGGAAGCCGAACACGCCGACGTCGGCGCAGAGCGAGACGAGGCCGAGATCGATCGTCAGCGTGCCGTCCGGGGTACGCCAGTTGATCGCGGCGCCGCCCTGGCCCATGCCATAGCCCAGCAGCGGCCGACGCGCGATCACCGGGATCGCCATGTGGAACTGCGCACTGCGGGCATCGGTGCTCGCCTGCGCCGCGCCGCCGCCCAGCACGCGGATGTGGATCGCCGGCACGAACGCGACCGCCAGCGCCAGCGCAACCATCAGCGCCGGGTAGATCATCGTTGTGGAAATGCCGAGCATGTCACCGCGCGCGTTGCGCCAGCGCTGCACGCCCCAGAGCAGCCCGAACAGCGCGTGCGACGCGATGAACCCGACCAGCGCCAGCCGCGCGGTCGACAGCACCGCCGAGTACAGGATGAAGGCGTCGAATGCGGCCCACAGCAGCCGCGCCGGCCAGGTCTTCGCATTCATCACCCGGAACAGGATGAAGGGCGTGGTCAAGGCGAGCAACTCGCCATAGGCCAGCGGCGTCGTGTAGGTGGTGACGACGCGGTACATGCCCCGGATGTGCGGCTGGAGCAGCTGCTGCAATACCGTATCGTCGATCCGCAGGAAGCTGGGGATGTGGTCCAGCCACAGCACGTGCTGGGCGCGCGCCTCGACGACGCCGATCACCATCACCACGAACACCGCCAGGGCGAGGCGGTTGACCAGCCAGGGCACGGTCTTGCCGCCCGGCCCCATGAGCCAGATCGTCGCGAAGCACACCGCCGTGGACGTGAAGGTGGCGTGGACCCAGCGCCCGATCGTGTCCGCCGGCGCCACCGAGAAGACCGTGGCCAGGAACTGGATGATGAAGAAGCCGATCAGCAGCCGGGCCAGCCAGGGCGACGCGCGGAGCACGTCCGCCATCTGCTGGCGGAAGGGCCTGGAGATCGACAGGCAGATCATCAGGATCACGGTCAGCACCAGGCCGACGAGACGGCGCATCGAGATCCACGGCAACCCGCCCACCGCGATCGCCAGGTAATTGGGCCAGACGATGAAGACGACGACGAACAGGCTGTAGACGCGGGTGAGCGCGCGCGTCGGCGCCGTTCTCGCGTCGGGCAGCGCCCAGACCACCAGCAGCGCGAGAACCCCGAGCGGCGCGGCCGCCCCCACCAGCAGCGAGGGCGGCAGGATCGCGACCAGGAACCCGTAGATCATGGCCAGCAGGACGATGCCGCCCAGCAGCGCCAGCTTGCGCAGCGCGACCGACCAGCCGGCGCGCTCCGGGTGATAGACGGGCAGCACGTCGCGACCGGGGCGAAGCAGCGCCCGGAACGGCGCATCGAGGCGCAGTCCGCCTCCGCCGAGTGTCATCTTCGAACGTCGCACGGCCCCTGCCAACCAAGCCTCCTCAGAAAATCGGAACGCCAAGGCGCCGGACTGCTATCATGGAGGCCAGCCGCAAGAACAGCAACGGACCCAGAATCGCAATCGCCGCGCCCAGCGCACCATAAGGCGGAATGAAAAGCAACGAGAGAACGGTGCCAATCACCGCCGAAATGGTCGTCAGCACGACGGTGAGGCGCTCCCGGCTCGCCATCATCAGCACGCTGCCGCTTGCGGCGAAGACCAGGCTGAAAACCTGCCCCAGCACCATGATCTGCATCGCGGGGGCGCCGGCGGTGAACTGCGCACCGAAAATCTGCATGATCCATTGCGGCACGACCAGCACCGCGAGCGCGAGCGGCGATGCGAGAAGCAACAGGCCGAGGATGGTCAGCCGGAGGATGCGACCGATCCGCCGCAGGTCCCCCTGCCGATAGGCGACCGCGAACACGGGCTGCAGAATGGTTTCGGACGTCGCGGAAAACAGCTTCAGCGTCGCGGCGATCTGGTAGCCGACGCGGAACAGCCCGGCCTCGGCGGGGCCGTGCGTCGCAGCGAGCATGATCGTCGCGAACCAGTCGGTGAAGACGTTGTTGAGATTGGCGATAAGGATAAGGAAGCCGGGCTTGAGCAGCGATTCGTCAAGCGTCGTGCGCGGCTGCCAGGAGCGTACCGCCCGCGCATAGAGGAAGGTCGCCAGCGCCGCGGTGATCAGCCAGCCGATCAGGTACAGCTGCGAGGGGAAGACCGCGCTAACCGGCGTGCCCGTCACCAGCACGACCGCAAGCACCAGGCTGCCGAACGACGTCGTCATCGGCCCGTCGATGAACTGCGACAGCCCGATCCACTTCACCCCGCGCAACACCGTGGAGAGTAGCCGGCAATAGACCATGATCGGGATGATCAGCGAGAGCACCATCAGGCTCTTCGCGATTGCCGGGCTGCCGATCAGGTCGACTGCGATCTGCCAGTGGAAGAGAACGATGATCGTAGTCAGCGCCAGTCCGGCGGAGGTGCCCATGATCAGCGCATGCCGCGCTGCAGCACGGGCCCGCCCGGTATCGTTTTGCGCAAGGTGGACGGACACCGACCGCACCAGGATGGCGTCCAGGCCCAGCAGCGCCAGCGTCACGGATAGCTGCACCGTGGTCAGCGAGGTGCCGAAGGTGCCGACGCCTGCTGCACCTGCGATACGCGCCAGCAGCCACGTAAACAGAAAACTGGTGGCGGCACCGAGGCCCTTGACCCCGAAGCCCACCACCATTTGGCCGCGCACGCCGCGCAGATGAAAGTTGTCTAACTTCAAAGCGAGCGCCCCCAAGAACCTGCCCCGCGCTTAAGACAAGCGCTCGCACGGGGCAAGCCATCAGGGACGGCCCGTTTTTCAGCCGTGATACAGCTCGAGCGAGGCGAGCCGCGGCGTGGTGAGCATCGAGAAGGTCGATGTCGCCTGGTAGAGCGATCCGTTCGCACTTGCGGTAGCGAGCGCGGTCGCCAGCGGCGAGGGCGACGATCCCGTGGTGCCGAACGCCCCGGCGAGGCTGAGCGTCGCCGGCGCCGCCATCGCGCCGCCCCAGGCGGTGCTGCCGGCCAGAGTCGCGGCGGTGTCCGCCACGCCCTTGGCCACCATCACCTTGAGCGTGTCCGCCGCGGTCGACGGCTTGCTCACCGTGCCGCCGCCGTTGATCGCGAGGATCTGCGCCTGGCTGAGCGCGGTCTCGCGCATCTCGACATCCCCGACGGCGCCGCTGAACGCCGCGTTGAACGGGGCACCGAAATAGAGGCCGTAATATTCCTGCTGCCGCGTGCTGCCCGACATCTTGGCGGTCCCGACCGCCTTGCCGTCGACATAGAGCGTCGAGGTGCCGCCGCTCTGGTAGCTCAGCGCAATCTTGTGCACCGCGGTGTCGGTGATCTTGGCGCCGCTGGTCGTCATGGTGGAGGTGACGCCGGCGTCGTTGGTCATCGTGAACACCAGCTCGCCATCGGCACGCAGCGCGATGTTCCAGCTCTTGTAGATGCCCATGATCTGGCCGGCCGGCGCGGTCTGGCCGTCCCGCTTCATGTCGAAGTTCAGCGTGAACGCCGAGAGGTTGTAGAGCTGCCGCGACGTGCCGCGCGACAATTCCAGGCCCGCCCCGGTCTTGACGCTCAGCATGCCGTTGGTGATCTTGCCGGCCGTGAGCGGCGCCACCGTCTCGTCGGTGCTCCACTCCGAGCTGTCGACCAGGCCAGTGGCACCGAAGTTGAGATCCAGCAGCAGCCGCGGCACGGCCGCAGGCTTCGGCGCGGCGATTTGCGCCGCGACTTCCTTGGCGAACTGGCTTGCGGCCCCGGCCAGATTCTTGCCGGTATGATAACCGACGCTGTACCCCGGATTGTTGTACGTCAGGCCGGCGATCGTCGCGTTGGCACCCTTGTTGAGATCGGCGATCTGCCGCGCGACCGCCGGGTTCTTGACCAGCTCGATATTCTGGCTGGTCGTGACGTTGTTGGTGCCTTCCATGATGATCTGGTCGGTCAGATTGTTGGCGATGTTGCCGGTGACATCCTGCACCCGGATCCATTCCGACTTCTCGTCGCTGACCGACGTGACCGTGTTGTTCGTGATACTGACGTTGTCGCCGTGCGTCACGTTGATGCCGTGATACATCCTGCTCAGATAGATCAGGTTGTTGTCGATGGTGACGTTCTTGTACGGCAAGGTGCCGAGTTCGTCCTGGATATAGAAGCCCTGGGTGCCTAGGCCGTTGCCCTGGAGGACGACATTGTTCGTGATCTTGATGTTGCTGCTGCTATAGGTCGTCCCCGTCGTCATGAACTGGATCGCATCGGGATGCTCGTCATTGATCGGGTAGAGTCCCTCGAACCGGTTATCGTCGATGACGATGTTCGTCATCTCGGCGAAGTTGGTGTGATCGCGCCGGTTCTCGTGGAAATTGTTCCCGCGCACGAGCATGTTGGTGACGCCGCGCGCCTCCATGCCGGTCACGAAATGATCGAAAGTGGAATTGATCAGCGTGACATTGGTGCCGCCCCGGACGGACAGGCCCCAGCCCATCGCCTTGGTGGGATCGCCGGTGCCGCCGCTGAAATTGACGCCGTCGATCGTGAGGTTGCTCGACGACAGCGCGCGGTTCGCGACCGCGAACTCATCGGTCGGCAGCGTCGGGCGGACGACGTTGAAATCCTTGAGGGTGATGTTGTTCGTATTGGTGAGCCAGATCTTGCCCACCACTGCCTTGTTGTTCGTATCCAGCGACTGGATCGTGATGTTCGACGCCGGCGTGATGTTCGTCATCGTGATCGAGCTGTACGTGCCCGGCGCGAGCAGGATGACGTCGCCGCTCTTGGCGTTCTTGATCGCCGCGTCGAGCGCGGCCTGATTGGTGACAACCGGCATGTTGAGCTACCCTTACGTTACTCGTCGACCCCAAATCGACGCGTGATTCCCTCAGTGCCGAAATTGCCACAAGGCCATGAAATAAGTGGTGTAATTGCGTGGTGTAAAAATGCTTAACGGCAGCCGTTACGAAGCTATTCAGGCTGCATGACCGGCCTTCCGCAACGGCCTGTTTCTCGGCCGATGCCGTCTCGACGCTGCAACGCTTTGCCGATAGAGTCCTGGACATGAGCACCGAAGCAACGCCGCACGTCTCCGTCTTGGTGGTCGCCTATCACTCGACCGACTTCATTCGGCAGTGCGTGGCCGGCATCGCGGCCGCGGCGCCGACGACCCCGCACGAGATCCTGATGATCGACAATGGCGGCGGCGATACCGAGGCGCTGGTGCGCGCCGAGCTGCCGCAGGTCCGGATCGTCCCCTCCGAAGGCAATATCGGCTTCGGCGCCGGCAATAATCGCTGCGCTGCGCATGCCCGCGCCCCGCTGCTGCTGTTGGTCAACCCGGACGCGGTGCCGCAGCCCGGCGCGATCGACCGGCTGGTCGCCTTCGCCAAGGCGACCCCCGAAGCCGCCGCCTGGGGCGGCCGCTCCTATGATCCGGCCGGCAATCTCGATACCGCCAACTTCCTGGCGCTGCCGACCCCCGGCGACTTCGTGCTGTCCGTGGTCTCGGCCGGCCGGCTGCGCCGCGGCGGGCTGCCCGCGGAGGCCACGACGCACGGCCCGGTCGACGTGCTCAACGGCGGCTTCATGATGGTGCGCGCCGATGTATGGCGCGAGATCGGCGGGTTCGACGAGAGCTTCTTCCTCTATTCGGAGGAAGTCGACCTGTTCAAACGCATCCGCGACAAGGGCTATACCGTGCTGGTCGATCCCGAGGTGAAGGTGATGCACGACGCCGGCAGCGGACATTCGCTGTCGCCGGGCCGCATCATGTTCATGACGATCGGGCGGATGCACTATGCCCGCAAGCATTACAGCCCCACCGGCGCGATCGTCGCGGGCTGGGGGATCTGGCTCGCCGCGGTCAAATATTCCGTGCTCGGCAAGCTGCTGGCGGGAGTCGTGCCGGGGAAGCGCGAGCGCTTCACGACCGTGAGCCGCGCCTGGACCCCGATCGTCCGCGAGCGGCAGCGCTGGTGGTACGGCTATCGGACCGGGAAAGAAGGCCGCAGCTGAGCCGCGGCACCTCTGAAAAGGCGATGCAAAAAAAGGGGTGGTGCCGCGAGGCCCCACCCCTTTTTCGGTACTTACTGCGCCGCGGGGCTGGCGGCCGGCGAAGGCGCACTGCCCTGCACCTGCGGCGGCGCCTGGTAGCCGGGCTGGTACTTCACCGTCGCCCGCGCCTTCTTCAGCCGCTCGTTGAGCTGCGCATCGGCAGCCTTGCTAAAGCGCTCGTTGCGCAGCGAATTCAGCGCCAGGTCGTGCGCCTGGTCCGCGGGCAGCGGCTGCACCGTCGACGCGGTGATCACGTTGGCGGTCAGCCCCTGCTGGGTCGGCAGGATGAACATCTCCGCCGGCGGCAGCGCCGCGATCTTGCCGGCGATCTCCGGCGGTAGCGCCACGGTATCGAGCTGGGTCGGCGCGCGACGGAACTGGATGCCGTCGGCGGTCAGCTTGGCGGCGAGCTGGTCGAGCGTCTTCAGCGGGGCGAACTGCTTGTACTTGTCCGGCGAGCTGGGCGGCGGGAACACGATCTGCTCGATGCTGTAGATCTTGCGCTGCGCGAACCGGTCCGGATGCGCCGCCTGATACTGGGCGATCTCCGCCTCGGTCGGCTGAGTGACGCCGCCGGCGATTTTGTCGCGCAGCATCGTCGTCAGGATCAGCTCGTCGGCGCGGCGCTGCTGGATCAGGAAGGCGGGGGTCTTGTCGAGCTTCTGCTCGCGCGCGACCTTGGACAGGATCTTGCGCTCGATGATGCGCTGCAGCGCGAGCTGCTCGGCGAGCTTGCGATCTGTCCCCGGCGGCACCGGCGACGCCTGCACTTCGGCGTTGAGTTCGAAGATGGTGATCTCGTCGCCGTCGACGCTGGCGACGACCTGCCCCTTGTCGAGCTTGCCGTCCTTGCCGCCGCATCCGGATACGGCCAGCGCGGCCGCAGCCGCCGCCGTCACCAGGAACCATTTCTTCATGAAAACCTCCCCGCCGGCACGGAATTGCGCACGGCACAAACTTCTACTTGAACCTATTCGGGCGGGCGGGCATCCGCAATAGTGTTGGCAGTGCAGCATGGCTCCCGCCGGGAGACAGATGGTACGAGGGGGATACATGGCAGACGCGACCGCGACGGAACGAACTGCGGGCAAGCCGCTCAAGATGTGCCTCGCCGCATCCGGCGGCGGCCATCTGCGCCAGATCCTCGATCTGGAATCGGTGTGGAAGGAGCATGATTACTTCTTCGTGACCGAAGATACCGCGCTGGGCCGCAGCCTGGGCGAGAAGCATCCGGTCGAGCTCGTCGAGCATTATGCGCTCGGCCAGGCGCGGCTGGGCCACCCGCTGCACATGGCCGCGGGCGCGTGGCGCAACTTCCGCCAGAGCCTCGGCATCGTCCGCCGGCAAAAGCCCGACGTGGTGATCTCGACCGGCGCGGGCGCGGTGTTCTTCACCGCGCTGCTCGCCAAGCTGTCGGGCGCCAAGTTCGTCCATATCGAGAGCTTCGCGCGCTTCCACCACCCCTCCGCCTTCGGCAAGATGGCCAAGCCGGTCGCGACGATCAGCTTCGTCCAGTCGCCCGCGCTCAAGGAAATCTGGCCCGATGCGGAGCTGTTCGATCCGTTCCGGATGCTCGACACGCCCCGCCCGCCCAAGCAGGAACTCACCTTCGCGACGGTGGGCGCCACCCTGCCCTTCCCGCGGCTGGTGCAGGCAGTGCTCGATCTGAAGCGCGCCGGCGGGCTGCCCGGCAAGCTGGTGCTGCAATATGGCGACCAGGACCTGCCCGACCCCGGCATCCCCGATGTCGAGATCCGGCGCACCATTCCCTTCGACGACCTACAGCTGCTGCTGCGCGATGCCGACATGGTGATCTGCCATGGCGGCACCGGCTCATTGGTCACCGCGCTGCGCGCCGGCTGCCGCGTGGTCGCCTTCCCGCGCCGCTTCGACCTGGGCGAGCATTATGACGACCACCAGGAGGAGATCGCCCTGACCTTCGCCGATCGCGGCCTGCTGCAGGCGGTGCGCGACGAATCCAAGCTCGGCGAGGCGGTCGCTGCCGCCAAGGCGGCCGAGCCCAAGCTGGCGACCACCGATCAGACCGCGATGGCCAACCGCCTGCGCGACCTGTTCGCAGGCTGGGGAGCGAAGAAGAAATGAGCACGCCCCGGATCAGCGTCGTCCTGCCCCATTACAACGATCTCCACGGGCTGGCGCTCTGCCTCGATTCGATCGACCGGCAGACGATCGACCGCGATGCCTATGAGATTATCGTCGGCGACAATGCCTCGCCCTGCGGCATCGAGGCCGTAGAGGCGGTGGTCGCCGGCCGCGCGCGCGTCGTGTCGGTCACCGAAAAGGGCGCCGGCCCCGCGCGCAACGGCGCGGCGGCGCAGGCCCGCGGTGAGATCCTCGCCTTCATCGACAGCGACTGCATCGCCCAGCCCGGCTGGCTGGCGGCGGGCGCGGCGATGGTGCAGCCCGGCACCTTCCTCGGCGGCCACATGTTCGTGCTGCCGCCCGAGGGCAAGCTCACCGGCAGTGCCGCGGTGGAGCTGGCACTGGCATTCGACAACGAAAGCTATGTCCGCAAGTCGCAGTTCACCGTCACCGCGAACCTGTTCGTGATGCGCGCGGATTTCGAGCGGATCGGCGGCTTCCGCACCGGCGTGTCCGAAGACATCGAATGGTGCAACCGCGCGATCCGGATGGGCATGAAGATCGACTATTGCGGCGATGCCTCGGTCGGCCATCCGCCGCGGCCCGACTGGAACGCGATGCTCAAGAAGACCCGCCGTATCCAGCGCGAGCTGTTCCTGCTCAGCCTCGAGCAGCCGCGCGGCCGGCTGCGCTGGGTGGCGCGATCGGCGATGCAGCCGGTGTTCATTCCGTCGGACTATGCGCGGATCCTGCGCACCCCGGAGACCGAGGGCGCCCGCGCCAAGGC
>Ga0105237_10005655_pt1 | contig 14069 bp, 12 predicted proteins | sample KBSC24metaG_FD_81520 | JGI IMG/M metagenome (GOLD analysis project Ga0105237, IMG submission 81520) | Corn rhizosphere microbial communities from Kellogg Biological Station, Michigan, USA - KBS C2-4 metaG | ecosystem: Host-associated > Plants > Roots > Rhizosphere > Soil | place: Michigan, USA...
CCGGGCCTTCCCGACGAGGTAACACGGGAAGCCTATTCGCATGAGGTGAGCAGCGCCGGATTCTGGCCGGGAAGCGATGCCTTTCCGCAAGCGGCCTTCTATTCTTACGCATATCCCGAGCCGAAGGGGTTTCGAGATTGTCCTATCGTCGAGGGGGCCCGATTCGAGAACAGCCTGGGGGAGTTTATCTTGCCCTATGACGCGGTGCGCAGCGCTACGTCGCCTGATGATATTCTCTTGGATTTTCTTAGCACAACATACGCTGCGGCGGCAGATTGCGGTAACTGGGATCGCTCCGCATTGGACTGTCCACTCGGCTCACCACGACGGCCGCGTCACGTTCCACGCCAATGAAGGACGCACCCATCGTGGGGCCCGAGACTGTCCGCAATCTGGCAGCGGACATGCGTAAGCGGACGTTCCGCGATGAGTTCGCAGTGTCGGCATCCGCCGACAAAGCCGACCTTCGCGGCACCCGAACCGCTCACTGATACCTGCCCTCCGTTCATCTCGCAGCGTTAGCGCAAGCGAGGAGCCCTGGGATTTAGCTTCCGCTCGAGATGGCTGCGGTTAGTGGCAGCTTCATCTGAAGCGGCCCTAGACCGCTCGCCCGACAGCCCAGAGTATCTGTAACCGTGCCCGTTCGGGTTCGTGATATCTTGCATTTTCATAGGCTCAGGGGAGATCCAGCAGATCGCCGTTTGGCACTTCCCGTGACTCGTGAGGAAAGATAGGCCAAGCTGCGCCCGTGAAGCTGACCTTCCGCCATGTGCCCCACTGGGAAGACCGGCCCCACGTCGTGGTACGGCCAATGTCGACCTTTGGCCTGTATTGGGCAGACCCTATCCGGCTTCAGGAGGCTGTCGCCCACCAATCCGAACGTATCATGTTTACCGCGTGTCGTTACATTCCAGACGCGAGAGACCGGGAATACTATACCGAGTTCGACGAGCTCGCAGACGTGGAAGTTCGGTTCCTAGCCGCAATGGTCATGGCTGTAGGCTTCGACGAAGGTTTAGTGGCTCCATACCCGGTGTCAGATTCGTTCGCACTCGAATACGACGGGCCGTTACACGACCCAGATTTCCTGCACGCGGCCGAAAAAGCTTTGCGAACAGAAATTGCCGGGTTGCGCCGCCTTGCTACGTCTCCCCCGATTTTGGCAATCGATGGGGCCTCGTTCGAGTATCATCATCGACCGCTGAACCCGGCGCGACTAGCAGAGATATTTTCAGCGGTCAGCACGGAGGATGATCTTATGCTGCGGGGCCTCCATGCCCTACTAAAGTCTCGAATGGTCGCGATGCATACTGAGCTTGCAGAAGAGGCAAATTACGCTCTTTACGTGGCTTTAGATGCGCTGTTTTCGCTCGTTCGGCGGCAACTCATGAAAATGGGCAATCCTAACCCGTCGTCGTATGACTCCCAGATCTTCGTTCACAATCTTTTCGATGAAGATGAGTCGGGGATGCGCTTTTTTGAAGAGTTCTATGACGACAGAATTATGACAATGCATCCGGACAACAGATACGGCATTTTCCGCCACGCGCCGATTTCCCACTGTGACTTCCACTCGCTATTCGAAATGGTGCGAGAGGTTTACCGTGAGGTCGCCCTCATCTCGAAGATAGCTCCCGCGTGCGAAAGAACCCTGGACTGACGGTCAGAATGCGCTAACAAAGCCGTCGCTCGAGGGAGTCAGTCGGATCGTTTATAGCTGCCGGTGGTTCATGCGGCGCCCGGCTCCCTGAGCGGCCATCAGGGAGCCGGTAGTGGCTCAAATTTCCGTTCTCTCGGACAAGGTGAGCGCATCGTCGATATCCACGCCGAGATACCGCACGGTGTTTTCGATGTTGGTATGGCCGAGCAGTATCTGGACGGCCCGCAGGTTTCCGGTCGCCTTGTAAATCAGTGCGGCTTTCGTTCGGCGCAGCGAGTGCGTTCCATACTCATGCCGATCCAGGCCGACCGAGGAAACCCATTCATCGACCAGGCGAGCATATTGCCGTGTGCTGAGGTGGCCGAGGTAGTCGACGCGGCTGGGGAAGAGGAAATCATGAATGTTGCCGCAGCGTCGCGCCAGCCATGCCGTCAGGTTCTTTCGAGCTTCGGACATGATCTCAAACTGGACGGGTTTGCCCGTCTTCTGCTGGATGACGGTTGCTCGGTTCCGGATGTCTCCGCCACTGACCACGTCACCGATCTTAAGTTTGACGAGGTCGCAGCCACGCAGTTTGCTATCGATGGCCAGATCAAACAGCGCGCGGTCCCGCAGTCTCCTGTGCTCATCGAGATAAAATCGAATGGCCCAGATGTCGCGAGGTTTCAGCGGGCGCTTGGGGCCGACATTCTGGCCAGCATTCCAAGGACGCCGTTCATGGACGGCGGGGTCGAGGTCTGAATATCCCATGACGTTTCTCTCCGAATGGCCGGAATGGCCGATCCGAAAGTACGCGCGGGTGCGGCGCCCTTGCAGCAGGCGACCGGGTGATCCGAGTCCGGAAAGGCAGGTGCGGCACGATTGAGGGCAAGGCTGCCATAATTGGGGGCTCGGTCGATCCAACCGCGCCCCGGTTGAACCCAGTTCAAAACCGAACCGAAGCGCGCGCATAATAAAATCCGCCACTCAGCCCGAATGGCGCGAAATTGCCGTAGGCGCCGGAGCCGTCATAGGCGATGATGCCGTTGCGATCGGGATAGACGTCGAACAGATTGTTCGCGCCCACGGATAGGGTGACGTTGTGGCTGAGATCATAGCCTAGCTCTAGATCCGTAACCCATTTCGCACCGAACCGTCGGTCCCCGCTCGCGACATTGCTCGATTCCACATAGCTGCCATAGCGCGTCAGCCGGCCGAGCAGGTGGAAGCGGTCCAAGGTCCAATCATTGGACAGGACAATCTTGCTGTGCGGCGTGGCCGCGACGAGATCGCGCTGTGCCTGCCGCCCGAACAGGACCACATTGAGCGAACTGAGCTGCGCCGGATTGTCGATCACATGCAGGATCTTGGTCTTGTTGTAGCTATAGGCCGCATTCAGCTTGAACGTGCCGACACTGTCGGTGCGCAGCGTATATTCGCCCACCACATCGATACCGCGCGTGCGCGTGTCGATGGCATTGGTGAAGAATTGCGCGCTGTCGACGCCAGTCACGCCGTTGGCGATCAAGATGTTGCGGATCGCCGTTCCGCCATTGGAGGCAGTACCGAGGAATTCGGTCTTCACGATCCGGTCGTCAACACGGATCTGATAGGCATCAACGGTCAAGCGGGCTGGTCCCCGCTCGGCGGTGAAACCCAGCGTATAGTTGAGCGATTTCTCAGGCTTCAGCGGTTTAGCGCCGAGTGCGAGCGCCGCAACGCTATCCACCGGCAGGAACTTGGACGTCGTCGATACGCGGTCCGCGCCGATCACCGTCACGGTGTTCTGCGTGGTTGAAAAGCCGGTCTGCGCCAGCGAGGGCGCGCGGAAGCCGGTATTGACACCGCCCCGGATTGCAAACCCCGGCGCGAATTCATAGCGTGTTGAGAATTTGCCGCTGACCGTGTTGCCCGCGCTATCGTCATAATGTTCGAACCGACCGGCGACCCCGACGAACCATTCCGGCGTGACGTTGGTCGAAAGATCGACATAGGCGGCGAGGTTGTTGCGGCTGAGCGAGCTTGCATCGGCAGGTGACGTGCCGGTGAACGACACGAGGCCGGGCGACGGCGACCGGCCGCCATAAAGGATACCGAACGGCGTGCCGTCATTGGGAATGACATAACCGCCATCGCGGTAGCTGTCCGGTTCGCCCGCGATGTTCTGGAATTTCTCCCAACGATGCTCGAAGCCGAAGGCGACCGCCAGCGGCTTATCGAACCCGATGTCGAAATCGCGGTTGAAGTCGAGATTGTTGACCCACAGATCCTGAATCTGCTTGCCCATGAAGAAGCTGGTCGGGCTTGCCGGCCCAAGCGAGGGATTGAGCGTATTGACCGCGCCAAGCTTCACATGATCCCGCCCATAGCTGGACGAAAGATCGAAACCCCACTGACCGAGATCGCCCTTCAGGCCCAGCGTCGTCTGATAGTCCCATTCCCAGATTCGGCGATAGGCCTGGAAACCGGCTGGATAGATTTGCGGCAGCGCGGTCAGGCCCTGCGGGTTTGTCTGTCCGCCATAGCCGGTGGGCGAGGGGACAAAGGCGCCACGTGCGTCCTTGATGTCACGGTAGCTGAGTGTCGAGAAGCTGTAGAGGTCGAGCGCATCGTTGAGCGGCAGCTCGGCATTGAGCGCGCTGTTGACAATCTTGTCGCGGTTCGACCGGCCATAGCCGCCCGCGATGACATGATCGACATTGGCTTCGCGGGGGTCGGGCTGTCCGCTCACCAGAGGAAACACCCGCGGCAGCGGATCGGCCGAGGATTCCGCGCGATCGCGATATTTGCCCTCGACCGAGAAGCGCACGAAGCCGTCGCCGAGATGGGTGCCGTAGCTCAGGGATTGCTGGAGCAGTTGCGCCCCCTTTTCGTAGAGCTGGCCCGCTGTGGCGTTGAATTCGCCACCGCTTGGGGAGTCATCGAGAATGATGTTGATCACACCCGAGATCGCGTCCGATCCATATTGGGCGGCAGCACCGTCGCGCAGCACCTCGATGCGCCCCACGGCGTTGGTCGGGATCAGGTCGATATCGACCGGGGTCGATCCCCCCGAGATGCGCGAGAGATTGTTGATCAGCGAGGTGATGTGGCGGCGTTTGCCGTTGACCAGCACCAGCAGATAATCCCCGGACAGGCCCCGGATCGAGATCGGCCGCACGCTGGCCGAGGTGCCGCCGCCGCCCAGCGCGGGCATGGTGAGCGAAGGCACGATATTGCCGAGCACTTCCTTGAGGCCGGTGCGGCCGGTGGCCTTGAGTTCCTTCTGGCCGATCACGTCGATCGGCACCGGGCTGTCGGCGACGGTGCGGGCACTCACGCCGCGCACGCCGGTAACGATAATGACGTCCTCATTATCCGTCGCCGTGTTGGCGGCAAGCTGCGTGCCGTCGCCGCCGGGAGCGGCATTCTGCGCGAACGCAGCGGAATGGCTGAAAAGAACAGTCGGCAAAGCGACACCTGCGAGCAATATCTTTCTCATGTTGGTCCCCATTTTCTGATGGCGTTGGGCCGCATTTCTCCAGCGCCTGGGGCATGGCCCCGGCGTCCAGCGGCGTTCGTTGGTTGGCGGATCGGCTACTGCGCGGCAGCGACCTCGGTTTTCGAGAAGGATCGGTCGAACGCGGCAGCAAGATCACGCTTGCCTTCGACCGCGCCGGCCGCCTTGAAATCATTCAATACCTGCTGCTGATCGGAGACGACCGTATCGCTCATCGGCACGGCGACACGCCGGTTCTTGTCGGCATAATCATAGGCAATTTCAGCGGGTAGCCCGGTTTCCTTCGCGAGCACCTTGGCATAGGCGCCGACATTCCGGTCGGACCACTCGAGCGCGTTCGCCTCGCGCTTCAGGAAGTCCGCGATCAGCGCGCGCTTGCCCGCGATCGCATCCTCATTGGCGACTTCGAAGCCATAGCCCTTCACCAGCGCCTGCCCATCAACAAGCGTCCGGGCTCCGGCCTTGAAGGCGGCGGGCAGATAGGGCGTCCAGATTGCCCAGCCGTCGATCGATCCGGATTCGAACGCAGCCTTGGCGTCGCCGGGCGGAAGGAAGGTCAGCTGGACCCAATCCGGCGGCAGCTTGGCCTGCGCCAGCGCACGAATGACGAGATAATGGCCGACCGAGCCGCGCGTAGTCGCGACCTTCTTGCCCTTCAGGTCGGCCAGCGAACGCGCTGGCGATCCCTTTGGCACGATCAGCGCCAGCGCGCCCTCGGGCCGCGCGCCTTCAAACTGAGCGCCGACCGCCTTGATGCGGCTGCCGCTCTGATAGGCGAACATGAAAGGCGCATCGCCGACCAATCCAAGATCGACCGCCCCGCCCCCGATCGCCTCCAGCAGATGCTGCGCGGCGGGGAATTCGGACCATTCGATCGTGTAGGGGGCGCCTTCGAGCACACCGCTGGCCAGCATCACCGCCTTGGTGCCGCCGCGCTGGCTGCCGACGTGGAGCGTGGCGACATCGTCGCTTGCTCCGCCGCCGCAGCTGACAAGTAGGAGAGTACATAATAATCCCGTCACCCCAGCGGGCCGAAGGCGACCGAAGGTCAACGCCGGGGTCCATCTCTGCAACCACTCGCGGTGGTTCCATAAGGAGAGAGAGATGGATGCCAGCCTCCGCTGGCATGACGGAAAGACGGAGAATGTCACGCGACCGCCTTCTCGTTCTCGCGCTCTTCATCGAAGCGCGCGACGCGTTCGCGTACCAACGGCAGCAGCTCGCGGCCATATTGGATGGCATCGCCCAACGGATCGAAGCCGCGGATCAGGAAATGATCGATGCCGAGCGCATAATAATCGATCAGCGCCTCGGCGACCTGCTCTGGCGTGCCGACCAGCCCGGTCGAATTGCCCTGCGCACCGGCCACGGCGGCAAGCCCGGTCCACAGCCGCTTGTCGGCACGGTATCCAGCCTGCGTCGTCTGGAGCAGGCGCTGCGATCCAGCGTTGGGCGGGGTGTGATCGCTGGTGCCGAGACCAGCTTTCTCGCGGATGTCGCGCACGATCTCGACGATCTCCTCCGCCCGCTTCCAGGCGGCTTCTTCCGTATCGGCGATCACCGGGCGCAGCGAGAGCGAGAAGCCCGGAGCCGGACGGCCATTGCGCCGCGCCGCCGCGCTTACGGTGGCAACCGCCTCGCGCACCTGTTCCTGCGTCTCGCCCCATAGCGCATAGACATCGGCATGGCGCCCTGCCACTTCGATCGCCTCGGGCGAGGAGCCGCCGAAGAACACCGGCAGGTTCTGGGGCTTCACCGCCGCGAAGCCGCCACGGATGCGGTAGAAATCGCCGTCATGGTCGAACGGCTTTTCCGCCGTCCATTCCTGACGCACCACCTTCAGATATTCGTCGGTACGGGCATAGCGCTGAACCTTGTTTGAGACGTCGCCATCCTTCGCCATCTCCTCATCGGCGCCGCCGGTGATGATGTGGACGGCCACCCGTCCGCCCGAAAGCTGATCGAGCGTCGCGAGCTGCCGCGCGGCAATAGTAGGCTGGGTAAAGCCGGGGCGATGCGCGATCAGGAAGCCGAGCTTCGTGGTGATCGCGGCCGCATGGCCAGCGACGATCAGGCTTTCCGGCGAATTGGAGCCGAACGGCACCAATACGCGATCGAAGCCATATTCCTCCTGCGCCCTCGCCGCCGCCTCGACATAGTCGCGGTCGAGCGAGCGGATCTGGCGCAGGCCATGGATCTCGCTCTCATTGTTGAAGCCGATATAGCCGATGAACTTGACGGGCATGGATAGTCCTCCTGCTTGGGATTTCAGATGACGAAGAAGCCGTGGGTGCCGTCGCGCGCGAGCTGGTCGACCAGGCCAAATTCCCAGTCGAGATAGGCTTGCATCGCGGCGGCGGGATTGTCGGTGCCCTCATAGGGGCGGCGGTAGCGGCCGGCGGCGGGGCGCGGCGGCAGGGCATGGGGATTGCCGGTCTCGGTGGCATCGAACGGCCCGGCCAGCACATAGACCTCCCACCCCATCTGGGCGAGCCAGGAGGCGGTCATGTCGGCGCGCGCGCCGAGATCATCGGCCAGCACGATCCGAGCCCCGCGCACCGGCGCGAAATGATCGGTCTCCTGCACGAGCTGCCCGCCCGGCGCCGACAGGAAACCCCGCAGATGGCCGCGCGCATACTCCTCCGGCGTGCGCACGTCGAAACGATAGAGGGTGCGGCGCGTATCGCTGGCGATCGCAATCAGCGTCTCACCATCGATCTGCTTCACGCCCGCCCGATAGGCGACATTACGGGCACGATGGCGCGCTTGCGCTGCCTGATCCGGCGCGATCTCCGGCGCGCGGTCCTCCCGGCCCTGATCCAGCGTCTGGCCCGCCAGCGTCCACCCGATCGTGCCGTTGCGCAACGCCACGACCGTGTTGGGCAACCCGGCATTAATCAGCGACTGCGCACCGATGATGCTACGGGTCCGGCCTGCGCAGTTGACGATAATGGTGGTTTCCGGATCGGGGGCGATTGTCGCGGCCCGCAGCACCAGCTCGGCCCCCGGCACGCTGATTCCGCCCGGCAGGCTCATCGTGTTGAATTCGTCGAAACGGCGCGCGTCCAGGATCGCGATATCGGCCTGTCCGTCGATCAGCGCCTTGACCTCAGGCGCGGCCAGCGATGGCGTACCCCGGCGATGTTCGACAAGTTCGCCGAACGCCTTGGAGTAGCTGTTGACGTCCTCGAACAGCTCAAAACCCGCGTCCCGCCAACCGGCAAGATCGCCTTCGAGCCGGCGGACATCGCGATAGCCCAACGCCGCGAACCGCTCTGCCGCCGTCTCCACGATGCCGGTGCCGCCGTCGTAAAGGATGACCGGCGTCGCATGGCGCGGGATGCGCTGCGCCGCCTCGATCTCGATTCGATCCAGCGGCAGCTGCGCCGCGAACAGCGGATGTCCGGTCGCGAACGCCGCTTCGTCGCGCAAGTCGATCAGGGCGATTTCGAATCGCGTCAGCAGCGCCGTGCGCACCTTTGCGGGGGTGATGCCGGTCATGGGATCAGTACCGGCAGCGGATAATAGCCGGAGACGAACGGCTTTTCCTGGCCGCTCCGGTCATAGGTCGCGCGCTCGACCTTGCCGATGTCGGCCCCATAGACATGGATGCTGATCGACACGCGGTCGTCATAGGCATTGGCGACCCGGTGGATGTCGCCCAGCCGTGGCGACACCGCCTCGACCTCGCCCGGATAGACCGTCCTCACCGGCCCGGCCGGACGGATCGCGCCTTCGGGATCGCGGAAGAAGCGTTCGCTGAATTCGGCCCCGCGCAGCACGCCGATCAGGCCCCAGGTGCGGTGATCATGGACCGGCGTCGCCTGTCCCCGCCCCCACACGAACGACACGATCGAGAAACGCGCGCGCGGATCGAGGTGGAGCAGATATTGACGGTAACGCTCGGGATCCGGCTCTGCATAGGCCTGCGGCAGCCAGTCGTCATGGCTCACCAGATTAGCCAGCAACCGCCCGCCACGGGCGATCAGCGCACTCTCGACCGGCCGCTCATCGATCAACAGGGCGAAGTCGGCGACGAAATCCGCCAGCCGCTGAATGCCCAGATCGGGCGCAATGGAGGAGACCGCGTTCATTCCGCCGCCACCGTCTGCGGCTCGTGTGCGCCCGCAACGAGATCGGCATAGGAGGCGGCATGCGCATCGACGCCGAGATAGCCGAGCAGGCGCGCACGCAGGTCACGAATGGTCGCGGTACGCTTGCCGCGTTCCGCCTCTATCCGTTCCTCGGCGATAATGCGGCCCTTCGCGAGCACCAGCACGCGATCAGCGAGCGCCATGGCCTCATCGACATCATGCGTCACCAGCAGCACCGCGGGCCGGTGTACGCGCCATAGCCGCAGCACCAGCGCATGCATCTTGAGCCGGGTCAGCGCATCGAGCGCCGCGAAGGGCTCGTCAAGCAGCAGCAACTCGGGCTCGCGGACGAGTGCGCGGGCCAGCGCGGTGCGCTGTGCCTCGCCGCCGGAAAGGGTGAGCGGCCACGCATTGAGGCGATGGGTAAGCCCCACCTCCGCCAGCGCGGCTTCCGCCCTGGCGCGGACATTGCGCCCGCCAAGGCCGAGCACGACATTCTTCCAAACCCGCTTCCACGGCAGCAGGCGCGCATCCTGGAACACCACGGCGCGCACACCGGGAATGGTGACGTCCTGCCCCTCGACGCTATCCAGATTGGCCAGCGTGCGCAGCAGCGTCGTCTTGCCGCTGCCCGAATGGCCGAGCAGCGCGACGATCTCGCCATGGGCGATGTCCAGATCGAGATCGTCGAGGATGACAGTCTCCCCGAACCGCCGCGTGAAACCGCGCAGCCGGACGAGCGGCGTCTCAGGATCGACAGGCCGTTGAGGCGGACGGGCGAATGCGAGCGTAACGGACATGATTCAGGCCTCCACAAGCTTGGGGCGCCAGGCGAGCGCACGATCTTCGATGAGACGGATAAGCAGGTCGGCGCCAAGGCCGAGGAGCACGTAGACCATCAGGCAGACGACGATGATGTCGGTCCGCATGAAATCGCGGGCATAGTTGATCAGAAAGCCCAGCCCCGCGCTGGCATTGATCTGCTCGGCGATCACCAGCATCACGATCGAGATCGTCAGCGCATAGCGCAGGCCAACCAGCAGCGACGGCAAAGCCCCCGGCAGGATGACGTGCAGGATCAGCTGCGTGCGGGAGAGCCCGAAGCTGACGCCCGCATCGACCAGTCTTTTGTCGACACCGCGAATACCGTTGTAGAGGTTGAGATAGACTGGGAAGAGCGTGGCGAACGCAATCAGCGCCACCTTAGGCGTTTCGCCGATCCCGAACCAGATGATGAACAGCGGGGCGAGCGCGACGACCGGAATCGTTCGCTTGATCTGCATCACCGGATCGACCAGCGCCTCGCCCGGCCGCGAAAGCCCCGCGACCAGCCCGGCGGCGATGCCGATCGCGACGCCGATCGCCAGCCCAAGGCTCACCCGGCCGAACGAGATCAGCAGATTATGCAGCAGCTCTCCCGACCGCACCATCTGCGCGAGCGTGACCAGCACCGTTGACGGTGCGGCAAGCACATGCTCGGGGATCACCCCCGAGCGGCACAGTGCTTCCCAGAGGAAAAGCAGGGTAAGGGGCGAGAGCCAGCGGGATCGGAACAGCGACATTCTTCCAGAGTGCCGCTATTCTCCACCTATTCAATAGAGTTTGCCTTCACAGACTTATTAGCGGAACTTGTATGTGGAACATCTAATTGATTTATAACAACATTATTGTGCCGTCTTGGCTTGCTGTAGAAAGGCTTTAGCGAGCTAAAGAATTGTGCGTCTCTGTTTCTCTATCTTTAAGATAGAGATGACGCATGGCCGTCAATCTCCCGACCAATATGCTCCGCAGTTTCGTCGCGATCGTCGACACCGGATCGATGCTCAATGCGTCCGAGCAGGTCTTCGTCACCCAGTCGGCGCTCAGCCTTCAAATCAAGCGTCTTGAGGAACTGATCCAGCAGCCATTATTTGTACGCGACGGCCGCCGCCTGTCGCTGACACCGGTTGGAGAACTGATGCTGGGCTATGCCCGGCGCGTGCTGTCAGTCCATGACGAGGCGCTGGCTGCGATCCATGCCGGGCGCTTTTCCGGCCCAGTGCGGATCGGCATGGTTCAGGATTTCGCTGACATGCTGCTCACCGGCCTGCTCGCACACTTCGCTGAGCTTCATTCCGACGCGCAGATCTTCGCGCGCGTCGCGGGAACCGTCGAATTGGAGGAGATGCTGGAGCGCGGCCAGCTCGATGTCGTGATCGGTTATGCGGCGCCCGGCCATGCCCATGCGGTCCGCACCGCGACGACCCACTGGCTGGGCGAGGAGAGCCTGCTGGACAAGGATGTCCTGCCCCTGGCCGTGCTCGAAAAGCCCTGCCGCTTCCGCGAAGCGGCGATCGCCGCGCTGGATGTGAAAGGCCGTCCCTGGCGGATCGCCGTCGAAACCCCCAACCTGACGACGCTGCGCGCCGCCGTCACCGCCGGCCTGGGCATCACCTGCCGCACCGATATCTTCATGCGCGATCTCACCCTTATTGAAAGCAACGCCCTGCCGCCGCTGCCCGACGTAAGCTGCATTCTGGTCTCACGTGAGCAAGGCGGCGAGGCCGTGGGACATGTCGTCAATCTGGCGAAGGAAGCGATCCAAGCTCTTTGATGCCATCTATAAGCAAAGCTCAGCAGCTGTTTGAACATCCTCGTTGGCGCAGTTCCACGGGAGAATTCTAATCCTCACACGCTCATTCAATGAGGATTATCCCATGACCCCAATATCCACCCTCAGCCCAATGGATGTCCCTCTCACCGGCAAGCTCACCGTCGAACAGCTCACCCCCGTCATCGGCGCGGAGGTCGGCGGGGTCGATCTCGGCAAGCCGCTCGATCGCGGCGTGCGCGACGAACTTTACGCGCTGCTGCTCAAACACAAAGTCCTGTTCTTCCGCGATCAGGATATCAGCCGCGATGAACAGCTGGCGTTCGCAACCAATTTCGGCGAGCTTTACGCCCATCCCTCGGGCGGGCTCCAGAGCCACCGCATCATCCAGCCGATCGCCGCCGAGGACTTCAGGAAATATGATGTCCGTGAAAATCATTGGCATACCGACACAAGCTGGCGTCTAAACCCGGTGCTGGGGGCCGTGCTGCGGGCAGAGCATATTCCCGAAGTGGGCGGCGACACGATCTGGGCCAATGGCGGATCGATACTGCGCGGCCTTTCGGACCGACTCCGCGCGAAGATCGACGATCTTTACGTTGTCCATGATTTCCAGTCGGCACTTGCCAAGGCCGGCGAGATCTATCCGCTGGTCTCGCACCCTGCGGTCCGCACCCATCCGGAGACGGGCGAGGATATCTTCTGGGTCAACTTCAGCCTGAAGCCACGCTTCGTCGATCTCGACCGTGCCGAGAGCGATGCCCTGCTCGCCGAGCTTTACGAGGAAGTGAAAAAGCCAGAACACAGCGTCCGTTTCCGCTGGCGCAAGAATTCGGTGGCCTTCTGGGATAACCGCGCCGGATTGCATTATGCTGTTCGCGATTATGGCGATTTCCCACGCGTGATGCACCGCGTGCTGATCGCCAGCGACGATATCCCGTACCGCGTCCGCGCCAGCGCTTGAGCTACTCCAAGGGCCGCCGCGCGCAAGCCTCCCGCCGCGACGGCCCATCCATCTTCAAGGAACATGAAATGTCCGAATCCCTACACCAGCTTCTGGCTGACCTGCATGCCGAGCGCGTCCGCACCTGGGATCCCGCCAAGCTTCAGGTGAACATCGATCAGCGCCGCGAACTGGTCGAAGCGTTCGATCCATCAGCTGTTGTACAGGTCGGCGATACGCTCCCACCATTCACGCTTCTGAATGTCGAGGGCGGCGAAATCACACGGGACAGCTTGCTGGCTGACGGGCCGGCGGTCCTGATCTTCTTTCGCTTCGCCGGCTGCCCCGCCTGCAATATCGCGTTGCCCTATTATCAGCGCAACCTCTGGCCCGAACTGAAGGCCGCCGGCGTCCGCCTCGTCGCGATCAGTCCCCAGGTGCCGGAGCGCCTCGTCGAGATCAAGAAGCGGCATGACATCGACTTCACCGTCGCCTCCGACCTGGGAAACACTCTCGCCCGCGCCATCGGCATCACCTATGAAGCCAACGCTGCCTCCCGCGCTGGCGGCGAGAAACCGGGCTGGATCGGCGAGATCGTCGGCACCGGCACGTGGGAACTGCCGCAGCCTTCTGTGCTGGTGATCGATGAGGATGGCGGCGTGGGGTTTGCTGATGTCAGTCCGGACTGGCTGGTAAGAACAGAGACCGTCGAGATAGCCGAAGCACTCGGCAAGAGGGTTGCCAGCTTAGTTTGAGTTTGTGAGATGTGCTCACCGCAACCTATCCGGGTGAACTAAAGAGGAGTTGAGGGCCTGCCCTCCCTAGAACCGCGAGGGCAGCTTCGTCCTAAAGTCGGTCCTATCGGGCCCCAGGGTGGAGCGAAAGAACGAACGGCAGGTTTCAGGATTAGCGTTGCTGACGTTAAACGGCAAAGATTGCACACATTCTGTCTGTGCAGGCGATGGCCGGAACGGCAGCTTACCGCCATTCTGCGCTCCAAAGGAGACTGACCGGATCGTCCGACATCTCGGACATTTTGCCTTTCATTTATGACGTCCGCTTCTTTAATCGGGCATGGAGGTCAAGCTCCTTGTTTCAGCCATCGCCATCGTATCGTTCATGCGGGTCACGCTTCTTTTCGTGGTCAGCTTCGCGGCCGAAGCCGGCACCGCCACAAGCATTAGTCGGATCGGGTCGGGGTGCCTCGCTTTCAGACGCGCTCACAGCGCAGCAGACATTAACGGCTTGGCCCCGAGTCCCTCGTCCGCACGGACGAAAACTGCAACGAGAGCTGGGTTCGACGA
>Ga0105237_10005656_pt1 | contig 14064 bp, 8 predicted proteins | sample KBSC24metaG_FD_81520 | JGI IMG/M metagenome (GOLD analysis project Ga0105237, IMG submission 81520) | Corn rhizosphere microbial communities from Kellogg Biological Station, Michigan, USA - KBS C2-4 metaG | ecosystem: Host-associated > Plants > Roots > Rhizosphere > Soil | place: Michigan, USA...
CTCGGTTTCGAGCCGAGCTCGCTCCAGTTCTGCGCCCACGAGATATCCGACGGCCGACAACAACCGCACTTCCTGGTCGGTGTGGCGGTAGGCTTTGCGGTGCTGCAGATTGATTACGCCAACGAGCTTGCTACGGCAGAGAATCGGCACAGATAAGAACGCTTCAAACGAGTCTTCTGGCAGGTTCTTGAATCGCTTGAAGCGGGGATCCTGCAAAGCATTCGCGGAGATTGCTACCGGTTCCCGGTGCCAGCCTACCCAGCCGGTAATTCCCTGCCCCAGCCAGATACCCAGGTGATCAACTAGATCAGAGTGCTCGTTCTTGGATGCACGCAGGACGAGCTGATTATCTTCCAGAACATAGACGAAACACGAATCGCAGTTAATCAATGCGCACGCAAAATCCACGATTCGATTCAGAACCACGTGAAGCGGGTCTGCAGCAGCCATACGGCTGCCAATCTCATGCAGGAAATCGACCCCGAGGGCAGCCGACCTGGTCGCTTGAGCAACTGCCGGCTCTCCCTTCAGCAGAGGGCTGATGACGGGAGGTGGTGCGTCATCCGGAACGTGCAATTCCGCCGCACTGCGTTTTTGCTGGAGCAAGTGATGAGAGCCCTCTGCCAGCTCCTTCACAAGGAAGCCCATTTTTGACTGAGTTGGCTCGTAGTCTGGCACAACGCCATAGGTACCGAGGCCTTCCGTGGTGCTTGGACCAATAGATCCAACGACAGTGGAACGAAAGCCTTCAAAGAGCGACTCGACGTACCCCATTCGCTCTGCCATCAAGAACAGGTGCATCACCTGCCCGGCATTCATAAAGAGCACAACATCGACATGGCCGTGAGCCAGCGCAATCACGGCCTCTCGCAAGGGCTGCGTATCCTCGGGCAGAGCCCACTGGTAGACCGGAAGCCGGGTGATCGAGATACTCTTCTCAGCCAGTGCCGTGAGCAACTCCGGGTTGGACGTCCCGTACTCCTGGACCGCAATGTTCATGCCACTCAGGCTTGATCCGAACTTTGCCTCCAGGGAGCCCATCAGCGCACGCCACGTGAAGGGTTCCTGAGCGACTACGGCAATAGGGATTTGCAGTTCGCGCAGAGCGCTTGAAGATTTTGGACCACGCGCGGCTATCTTCGCTTTTCGCAAAGCATCCAGGAACTTCTCCCGATCCATGTGCTCGGAAACGGTTTTGACGAGGGCCCTGACGCCGACGCCTGTAGTGAAGATAACGAGGTCAAATGCGCCCCTGATGAGAGCTTCTGCAAACTCCAAAACTGGTTTCTGAGATTCGAGCGAAACCTCGCGCATAGCTGGCGCGACAAGCGGCTCTCCACCATAGGTGCGAATGAGCTTGGCCGTCTCCACTGCCCGGCGAGCTTCAAGGCTCAGGACCCGCAGACCATTGAAATTCGCGGCTGGCATCTTTTCTCTTTCCGTTTCGTCTTTTCTCTGGACAGGCTGCGGAGAGTTCATTCGGTCAGCGTTGGGCCAAGTCGCACGTGACCTGTGCGGCAGAAGCTGAGGCTATCGTAACATCGTTGTTTTTCGCCGAGTCTCATTAGAAAACCAGGCGCGAGGTGAATAAGAGTGCATGATTGTAGCTGTGGTAGTGTGTGACGGCAATCTGCTCGGCCGCTCCGAATACGACGGCGAGCCTGCTTGTCTCATTCGATGTCAGCTTGATCTTACTCACCTCGAATCCAGGTGTAATAAACGTCTGGTCCTTGCCGTCGTGGGTGCCGCCGCGGAAGAAGGTCGAATTGATTTCAACCTCCGGCCAGAAAATACGTTTCACGCGACCCTGAAATGCCGTATTCCAGACGATCGGTCTGCCAGCCGCCGCAGTGTGGCCGGTCGGCAGAGTGATGCCTGCTGCCGTCTGAACATCGAAGGACCGAATGCCCTTACCCACGAAGAGCGTGGGAGTGACCGCCCCATCCGTGCTGCCGTTTTTGTAGCTCCCCGTCGGCGCAGACCCTCCCAAAGCCGCGCTGACGTTGTAGTTACCTTTCGTCTCGTTCGCGCTAAGCAGGCGGTATTTGAGGAGCATGGAGAAGTCTCCAGGTCCATCTGGCGTGCTCTTCACATTGTGAAAGAGGAAGGGCGGAAGGTTCACGTCCACTTCGGTTCTGTACCAGGGAATAATGTTGAACCCCTTCCCACCGTCGATATTCCAGGTCGTGGTGTGAGTCGGCGTGTACTGGCGAATAGCGTCAAAGCGGATCAGTTGAACGAGACCCGATGAAGGCGTGAAGACCGGCACCGCCCAACCGGGCTGCCGCGATGAAGTCATCCGCACACGCCGTTCCCATGCTCCCATGAACCTGGACTGTCCAAAGCAGGAGGGAACGAACAGCAGCATGACAAGAACACTGACGAATTTGCGCACATTGACCTCCAGATGTTTGTAGCTATGAATCATGCGCGCACGGATAACGTACGCGCCGCAGGAACTCTGATGTCAGGAAGATCGCAGGAAGATTCGAGGAAGAAGCCGCGCTGCATTTGCGCGTTCGTGAATTGCATCCGCACATCCCGGTGCTGAATGCAGTGATGCGACCTTCCCCGGTTGTACACGCCAGGTCGTGAGGATCGCATGAGAATTGAACGGATATATCTGCGCTCTGATCTTCACGCCATCTTTACGTCAGTTTTGTGCAGACCTCTTGCATGTCGCGCAATCTCCGGTTATGCTCGACGCAATCGCACCGATCGGAGCGTCCTTCAAACGATGCTCCGTCTAGCTGGCTATGCTGCTGGCGATTCCACGCTGCGACAGCCTTAACGCTCCTCGAAGAGCTCTCAACTGTAAAGATCAGCCACGCGCGAACCGACATCTTGTCGCCCGCCCGCGGTGTCACTCTTCGTAACCGGCGCACCCGCGTCATCTGGAGCACTGTGGACCTTCCCCTTATTGAACGCATGCAGCAATCTGCGACCGCATTTTTCCCGGCTACTGCAAGCAGCAATGTCGAAGCAGTAGCAATGTGCGGTGCTGCTCCACCCGTCCGTGAGTTGCCGCTGCCTGGCCCGGGCGAGCAATACCGCTTCCATTTCGACATGACGAAGTGCATTGGCTGTAAGTGCTGCGTGGTAGCGTGCAACGAACAGAATGGCAACCCCGCCGACATCCTGTGGAGACGCGTAGGCGAGATCGAAGGTGGTATTTATCCGTCGACGCAGCGCCACTATCTCTCCGTAGGCTGCAATCACTGCCTGGAGCCCACCTGCATGACGGGGTGCCCAGTGGACGCCTATTCAAAAGATGGAATCACCGGCATCGTTCGGCACAGCGCGGATTTGTGCATCGGATGCCAATACTGCACCTGGAATTGCTCCTACGGCGTTCCCCAGTACAACGCGGAGCGCGGAGTCGTCGGCAAGTGCGATATGTGTTACGGACGCCTCACGCGCGGTCAAAGCCCCGCCTGCGTTTCCGCGTGCCCGGAAGATGCGATTCAGATCGAGCTGGTGAACATCGCTGAATGGCGTACTCACTACGAGCCGCTCGCCAACTCCCCCGGAATGCCCTCCGCCGACGACAGCCTTTCCACTACGCGCATCACGCTCCCAAGTTCCGGCGGTAGCGGTCTGCGCAGAGTCGATATCACCCACTTACAGACCGAACAGCCTCATTGGCCCTTGATCATCATGACGGTGCTAACGCAGCTTTCAGCCGGCCTGTTTGCCGTTAGCACGTGGATGCAGTTCGAGCACAGGGGTGCGATCAGCTTTGCAGCAGAACTAGGCCTCGCCATCGCGATTGCGGCGCTATTTGCCTCCACGTTCCATCTTGGGCGCCCCATACACGCCGCACGCGCTCTCAAGATGTGGCGACGCTCCTGGCTCAGCCGTGAAGTCCTCCTCTTCAGCCTTTTCGCCGCGTCGGCGACGATCTGCTCGGCTTCCATGTTGTTCGGCAACTCTGCAACAGGCGTGCTGGGCATATTTACTTCACTTCTGGGAATCGCTGGAGTAGCGGCGAGTGCGCGACTGTATCTCGCGCCAGGCCGACCCGCGTGGGACACGCGCATCACATTCATGGAGTTCTTCGCGACCACATTTCTCCTTGGTGTGGCTGCAATGACGGGGCTGAGCAAAGAGGATTTGCATCTGCATGCTCTACTTTTCTGCGCAGCGATCTTCTGTGCGCTCAGCATGAGCCTCAAGATCGTGCGGCTGCGTTTCGCCTCTCGTCACGAACTGTTCGCGAGCTGGCAGCTCCTGTCCACCGTGCTGGTGAACAAGCTGCTGTTGCGCGGCGCTTTCCTTCTTCTCGGAACGTGGCTCTTCGCGAACAGTCAAGACATAGCCCTGAAGTCTCTCGCTTTTGCTGCGCTGGCCGCGGGTGAATTCATGGGGCGATATCTATTTTTTGTCAGCGTCGTCCCGAGCAATATCGCCAGCGGCTACCTCGCAGCGGAGGCCGCATGAGCCTTCTGCGATGGCTTCGCCAGAAGAGTGGCCTGGACACGCGTGCGCCGCAGTATGCCTTCGCTGACGATCCCGTTCTTGGATACACCTCTGCGCGCAAGGTCGCAGATCGATGGGTAAACACCACGTGCGGCTATTGTTCGGTCGGTTGCGGCATGCAACTTGGAGTGCGTGGAGCCAAGGTGGTCAGCGTCCGGGGCAATCCTGAGCATCCGGTTAATCGAGGGAAACTGTGCCCCAAGGGGCTGGCGGAACACTATGCGATTGAAGCCGAAGGTCGTGCACTCTATCCGTTACTGCGGAAGGACGGCGCCCTCGCTCGAATTTCCTGGGATGAAGCATTTAGGGCGATGGCCGACCAGCTCCGGAGAATCCAGCAAAAATATGGTCCCCACTCCATCGGGGTCATTAGCACCGGTCAGCTTGTCACTGAAGAGTTCTATGCTCTTGGCAAACTCGTCCAGCTGGGCATCGGCACACGCAACTACGACGGAAACACCACACTGTGCATGTCCACAGCCGTCGCAGGGTACAAGCGCTCCTTCGGCAGCGATGGTCCGCCCGGCGCCTACGAAGATCTCGAACTCGCGGATGTAATTCTGCTCATTGGGGCCAACGTGGCGGAGAATCATCCGATTCTTTGCACGCGTATCGAAGCAAACACAAATAAAACGCTCATTGTGGTGGATCCTCGAGTCACGAAAACGGCGATGATGGCTCATCTCCACCTGCCTGTCAAACCGCGCTCTGATCTGGCGCTCATAAATGCCATGCTGCGCGTCATCATCGATGAGAAGCTTTATGACGCCGCTTTCGTTGAAGCGCATACCTCGGGTTTCAATGAACTACGAGCATCGCTCGCACCATACACTCTCGAGTACGCCGCCAGCATCACATCCCTGGATGCGGACCTCATTCGGCGCACCTCACACATATATGCAAAAGCACGGGCGCCCTTTATCGGCTGGACCATGGGTGTCAACCACAGCACAAAGGGCACGGAGACCGTAAATGCCATCAACAATCTCGCACTGATAACAGGAAACGTAGGTCGTGCCGGGGCCTCTCCCTTTTCGATCACGGGCCAGTGCAACGCAATGGGGACGCGCGAAGCCGGCTTCACATCATCGTTGCCGGGCTATCGCAAGTTCGAGTCAGAAGCTGATCGCAACGAACTCGCGAAAATCTGGAACATCGATCCTGGTCGTATTCCTGCTGCGCGCGGTCTGGCTTATCCCGACATCATCGAAGCAGCGGTCGCCGGAAAGATCCGTGCGCTCTGGATCATCGGCACGAATCCCATCGTTTCCTACCCGAACGTCGACGTGCTCCGCCATGCTTTAGGAAATCTCGAGTTCATGGTCGTGCAGGACGGCTTCCACCCGACGCCAACATCAGAACTCGCGACCCTGGTTCTCCCCGCCGCCATCTGGGGCGAGAAGGAAGGCACCTACACAAATTCTGAACGTCGGGTAAGTAAGGTGAACAAGGCAGTAGATCCACCAGCGGAGGCCCGTTCGGACCTGGATATTTTTTTAGGGCTGGCTGAGACGCTCGGATGCCGCGAAGAACTATTTCCGCAATGGAACACGCCCGCCGATGCTTTCAACGAATGGCGCGGTGTATCAAGAGGCCGCCTCTGCGACTACTCAGGCATGACGCACGACGCAATCGAGGAAAGCGGTGGGATGCAGTGGCCGTATGGTTCTGACCTCGACCAGAGCCCGGCTGCAACACGCCGACTCTACGCAGATGGTATCTTCCAGACCGAAGATGGCCGCGGCCGCCTCATTCCGACGCACTGGTCGCCTTTCCCCGAGCAACCATCCTCCGAGTTTCCTTTCGTGCTGAACACCGGGCGCACCGTGGAGCACTGGCACACTCGCACCAAGACCGGAGCCATCTCGATCTTGCAGCAGCTTTCGCCGCGTGCCTGGCTGGAAATGAATCCCTCAGATGCCTCACGCCTCAACCTCAAGCCTCACGACCGAGTTGATGTTGTCTCCGCACGCGGGCGGGTGAGCCGTGTGGAACTTCGCGTCACAGAGATCATCGCGGCAGGACAAGTCTTTCTCCCGTTCCATTTTGCTGAAACGAACGCAAACCAGATTACACAGAGCGCCTTCGATCCCATATCGCGCGAACCGAACTTCAAGCAATGCGCAGTTCGCGTGGAGAAATCTCCATCTGCAAAATCCTGAAGACCATCGTCTGCCCAAGGAGCTACTCATGACCAACACATCCTTCGCAAAGAGCGGCCACCTTCCTACACTTATCTCCGCCTTTCTCTACTTCGACATCTCGTTCATGGTGTGGGTACTGTTCGGGCCAATGACTCCCTTCATCGCTGAACAGCTACATATTTCCGCTACCCAGAAGGGTCTTCTGACCGCTGTTCCGTTACTGGGCGGCTCTTTCTTCCGGCCCCTTCTTGGGTTGCTCGCCGATCGGCTTGGGGGTAGGCGCGTGGGATTGATCGGACTATCGCTCACCCTGATTCCTCTCATCATCGGCTGGAGATTTGCCTCTGACCTCTGGCAGCTCTACGCGGTCGGATTCTTGTTGGGCATCGCCGGAGCGAGTTTTGCAGTAGCTCTTCCCCTGGCCGGCCGATGGTATCCGCCTGAGCACCAGGGACTCGCAATGGGCATTGCAGGCGCCGGCAATTCGGGCACTCTCATCGCCACTTTGTTTGGTCCCCGCATTGCGCAACATTACGGATGGCATGCAGTGTTTGGCATTGCACTTCTGCCCATCTGCGCGGTCTTGGCGGCCTTCTATTTCCTCGCTCGCAATAGCCCGTCGAAATGCGCTCCGAAGCCTTGGAGCAGCTATGGCGCGCTACTTCGCACCGCCGATACCTGGCGTCTTTGTTTGCTCTATAGCCTGACCTTCGGCGGGTTCGTGGGCATGACCAGCTTCCTCTCTGTGTTTTTCCATGACCAGTACCACCTCAGCAAGATTGTCGCGGGCGACCTCACGACCGTCGTGGTTCTCTCCGGAAGCTTTCTGCGCCCGGTTGGCGGTCTGCTCTCTGATCGCTTCGGCGGATTCCGTATGCTGATCGTGCTGTTCGGCGCCATCGCGCTTTGCCTGACACTCGTTTGCACTCTTCCTTCCGTCGTCGTTGTTGTCCCGCTCCTTTTTGTTGTCATGGGTATGCTGGGCATGGGCAACGGAGCAGTATTTCAGCTGGCGCCGCAGCGGTTCCCACTCGATATCGAAATCATTACCGGTATCGTGGGCGCCGCCGGCGGACTCGGAGGCTTCTTCCTGCCATCGCTCCTCGGCCTGCTTAAGGACGTAAGCGGCACCTACGCGGCTGGCCTTGCCTGCTTTGCGTTTTGCACGGCTGGCATCTGCATTCTCCTGCTGGAGTTCGGTGTTCAGTGGAAGCGCACCTGGCCGGCACCCGCTTTGATCCGGGCTCAGATATTTAGTTACCGCAATGCGGGTGCATCCTCCATCATTGGCGAGCCGGTCAGTGAATGATAAGCAGAGTTGCCGCTCCAGACACCTACGATCGCCACCGGACCTTCGTCGCACTTCAACCCGGCACTACCCTGCAGCTCGGCATTGGTGCGCAGATTACAGTATTGGATCCGCAATCACGACCAGCTTGATCTTCGTCCCCCCGGGACGCGGTTGGCATCGTTTCTGTCGTGCGGTACGCGCAGACTGGCCTGTTGAATGTGGAGTCGACGGAGCTGGGCCCATACCGGGTGAGCCATTTACGGATGGTCATTCAGGCCTTGATCGGCTTCGATCAATTGCTCCGGAGATAAAATCAACAGCTCCGGACATGAAATGTATTCTCGGCGTTGACTTCTTTGGGCGATTCGATCTTCTCCTCGACATTTTTATCTCGTTTCGGATGGATTTGTGATCTTCAATCCTTGCGATGCGTGTCCGCGAATGGAAACGAATTAAGCCCAGGACCTTGTCACTTTCCAGGACTCCGTGGATCAAAGGCGCAAGGAGGTTGTACGACATGGGTAAGAGAACGAATGCATTGGTGGTTGCCGCTGTTGCCGGCCTTGCGATCGGAGTGAAAGCTCCGGCGCAGGAAGCAAACGCGGGACAGCCGGCTGAAGTGAAGTGTTATGGCATCAACGGATGCGCGGCAAATTCAAGCTGCGCGGTGAAAGGTGACGACGTCGCGGCAGTAAAGGCTCTGCTGGGCACGGAGGCCTTCAATGAGCGCTTTGGCAAGTCGAAGGAGCACTCCTGCAAGGCTCACGCTGGGTGCGGCGCATCTTCGCACATTCTGAACTGGACGAGTACCAGCCAGGATGCTTGCCAGCAGGCGCATGGAATCGTGATCGAAGAGACCGACGGCAAGAAGGTCGCTAAAGAGCTCTAATCAAAAATAGACGGGGCGGCGGTCTTTTACGAGCCGCCGCCTTTCGCTTGTCAGGAGATGTTATGGAGAAGCCCCACAGGGTCCTTATTCTTGGCGGTGGTTTCGCCGGGGTGTATGCAGCTCTCGAGCTCGATCGGGATTTCGCCTCGCGACCCGATGTGCAGATCACGCTTGTGAACCGTGAAAATTTCGTCCTCTTCACACCGATGTTGCACGAAATTGCGGCTGGCGATCTCGACATCACGAACATCGTCAACCCGATCAGGAAGCTGCTGAAGCATGTCCATTTCATGGAAGGGCGCGTGGAAGAGATCGATCTGGACAACAGGCGCGTTGTCGTCGGGCATGGTATCGACGAGCACACGCATGCGCTTGAGTACGATCAGCTTGTAATTGCACTGGGTTCGACTACGCAGTTCTTCAGGCTTCCCGGTGTTGAAGAGAATGCTCTGACGATGAAGTCGCTCTCGGATGCAGTCCAGTTACGCAACAGGCTCATCGCGATTCTCGAAGCCGCCGATACTGAATGCTCTGCCGGCGAACGCCGTTCTCTTTTGTCGGTCGCTGTCGCTGGAGCAGGATTCGCAGGGGTGGAAACGCTGGCCTCCATCAACGACTTTCTCAAAAGCTCGTTGCGCTATTATCCGAATCTCTCCAAGGCAGATCTGCAATTGAGGCTGATTCATCCTGGAGATGTGATTCTTCCTGAGCTGAGCTCGAGACTCGGCACGTACGCTCAGAAGAAGCTGGAGGAGCGCGGCATCGAGGTGCTCTCGCATGCGCGTGTTGTGTCTTATGACGGCGACCTGATCGAGCTTGGGGATGGCAGCAGGATTCCTGCCAGGACATTAATCTGGACAGCCGGAACGACGCCCAACCCTCTGGTGGGGAAGCTTCCCTGCTTCGTCGAGCGCGGGCGTGTAAAGGTGACTGCGGAGATGGCGGTGCCGGAATGGCCCGGCGTCTGGGCCTTGGGCGATTGCGCCCAGGTTCCCGACCTCACGACCGGCAAGTTCTGCCCGCCAACGGCGCAACACGCGCTGCGCCAGGGTAAAGTGGTTGCACAGAACATCATCGCTTACCTTGATGGAGGACCGTACAACAGATTCAAGTTCAAGACTATCGGACAGCTTGCAACGATTGGCCATCGTGCCGGCGTTGCCAGCATCTTCGGCGTGAACATCTCCGGCTTTCTCGCATGGTGGATGTGGCGCACCATCTACCTGAGCAAGCTGCCGAGATTGGAGAAGAAGATGCGCGTGGCGCTCGACTGGACACTGGATCTACTTTTCTCGAAAGATCTGTGCCAATTCCTTGATGTGCGCCGGGAACACAGAATGGCGCCGGACGCGGGCACGGCGGAGCAGCAAGAACGCCTCGAGCCCGCTTCCCGTTAGGGCGTTAAGCCACACGCAGCAACAAAAGAGGCGCACCATTGCGGTGCGCCTCTTTTGCGTGTACTGCACTATCAGTCCAAATTGCTAATCGTTGGTGTGAGAGCAGCCATCCTGGCTCCTCACGCCACAGGCGTTTCCTGCAGCTCCCGTGCACTTTCTTTCTTCCGCTCTTCGGCGCGGCTCTCCGCCACATCGAAGATGAGGCATGCGACGAGCGCGGTCCATCCAGTTTGATGACTGGCTCCAACCCCTGCACCCGTGTCGCCGTGGAAGTATTCGTGGAACGGCAGCAGATCGCGCCAGTGTGGATCGGTCTGGAAAAGGAAGTTCGATCCGAGCACGGGCCGGCTACCCGTCTCGTCCCTTCGAAAGATTCCGATCAGCCGGCTCGAGATTTCGTTTGCGATCTGTTCGAGATTGAGGAACCGCCCGGAGCCAGTAGGACATTCCACCTGGAGGTCCGGACCGTAGTACTGGTAGAAGCGCCGCAGTGCCTGGACGAGAAGATAATTCACTGGCATCCAGATGGGCCCACGCCAGTTCGAGTTTCCTCCGAACAACCCGGTGGAGGATTCGCCCGGCTCGTAGTGTACGGAGTGCTCGGCTCCATCCAGCAACAGAGTGTACGGGTGCGCTTTGTGCCTTCGTGAAAGGGCGCGTATACCGTAGTCCGACAAGAACTCTTCCTCGTCGAGCATGACCTTAAGTATGCGCTCGAGCTGATCGCGGCTCGTAATCGAGAGCAACCGTCGCTCCGCCTGGCCTTTGCTGCGCATGCAGGCCATGTTCTCCGTCAGATCCGGACGATGAGCGATGAACCAGTCGAGGCGACGTTTGAAGGCTGGCATTCTCTCCAGCAGATCAGGCTCGAGCGTCTGCGCAGCGTAGAGCGGAATCAGACCCACCATGGAACGGACACACATCGGAATGCGCGTGCCATCGGGCGTGTGCAACACATCGAAAAAGAAGCCTTCCTCCTCGTCCCAAAGGCTCATGCCATCGTTGTCGATGTGATTCATGGCCCGGGCGATGTAGACGAAGTGCTCCCAGAATTTGCTCGCTACATCCTCATAGGTGGGGTCGTCTGCGGCGAGTTCCATGGCGATGGCCAGCATGTCGAGCGAGTACATGGCCATCCAGCTTGTCCCGTCGGATTGCTCGATATGACCGCCGGCAGGGAGCATCGAACTGCGATCGAAGCACCCAATGTTGTCGAGGCCGAGGAAGCCTCCCTGAAACACGTTCTGACCTTCAAGATCCTTCCTGTTTACCCACCACGTAAAATTCAGCATCAACTTATGAAAAACACGCTCGAGAAAATCTCGATCGCCTTTGCCAGTGCGGCGTTGCTCGATCCGATATACCTGAAGCGCTGCCCAGGCGTGAACGGGTGGATTAACGTCGCCGAATGCCCATTCGTACGCGGGAATCTGGCCGTTCGGGTGCATGTACCATTCGCGCAGCATCAGCAATAACTGTTCTTTCGCAAATGCTGGATCGACATGTGCCAAGGCAACGCAATGGAAGGCGAGGTCCCACGCTGCGTACCAGGGGTACTCCCACTTGTCAGGCATGGAGATAACGTCGGCATTGTAAAGATGTCCCCACGCGCTGTTGCGTCCTCCCCGTCTTGATGCGGGCGGAGGCGCGAAGGCGGAATCGCCTTCCAGCCATTCCTTCACGACAAAGTGATAGAACTGCTTGCTCCACAGGAGGCCGGCAAAGGCTTGGCGCATGATCATCCGCGAATGTCCATCGAGCGACTCAGGCGCGATCGCGTTGTAGAAAGCGTCGGCTTCGCGGACACGCGTTGCAAACAGCGAATCGCAGGCACAACTGAACCTGGCGGGCGTCTCCAGAGGAGTTGCCGTCGATCTAAGGCGCAGATGAACGACATACTCTGAATGCGCTGGAATTGAGAGCCTATAGTGCAGGGCTGCTTTGGTCCCATTTGCAGCTGGATTGACTGCGTCACGCTCGCCGTGGACCACATAACGATCGATAGCATCCTTGACGTAGGGCGATGAATTCTGGCCGCCGTACAAACGAGCGAAGTTCGTTTCATTCTCAGTGAACAGGAGCTCCGGGCTTCCTTCGAACAGCAGTTCATATTCGCCGAGCTCGTCTAAGTTAGCCCGTAATCTGCCCTCCCCGGCCGCAAGTACCGGCCTGCTCGTGTTTGGGCGCCACGACCATGTGTTCCGGAACCAAAGGGTTGGGATCAGCCTCACATTTGCCGGTTCATCTCCGCGGTTCGCAATGGTCAGGCGAATGCAGATATCGTCGGCATCCGCCTTGGCATATTCCACGAACACGTCAAAATAGCGGCTCTCCTCGAAGACTCCGGTATCGATCAGTTCATACTCAGGCTCGCTCTTGGAACGGCTTCGATTGACATTGATCAGTTGCTCGTACGGATACGCCGCCTGCGGATATTTGTAGAGGTACTTCATGTACGAGTGCGTCGGCGTATTGTCGAGGTAGTAGTAGTACTCCTTCACGTCCTCGCCATGATTCGCCTCGGTGCCGGTCAACCCAAACAGCCGCTCTTTCAAGATCGGATCCCGTTCGTTCCAGAGCGCCAGCGCGAAGCACAGGTTTTGGTGACGATCGCTGATACCGGCGATTCCGTCTTCATTCCAGCGATAGGCGCGCGAGCGCGCATGATCGTGCGGAAAGTAGTCCCAAGCCTCACCGGTCGCGCTGTAATCCTCACGGACCGTGCCCCATGCGCGTTCGCTCAGGTAGGGGCCCCACCGCTTCCAGTGCTTGATCCGCTGATCCGATTCCTGCAACCGCTTCTGTTCTGCTGTCATGACTACCTTCCTTGAGTGGCGATGGATTGGCCGGCCGGCTGTCCCACTGCGGCAATTACGTGGCCATCGGGATCGGCGAAGAGAAACTCGGGACGATGATTGGCGGATTCAACGCTACTGGAAATGAACCTGACATGTGACTTGTACAAGGCCGCCCAGACTGCGTCAGCATTCGCGAAATCGATAAACGTTTCCCAATGCGTCAGATCATTGGCACGTGCGTCCCCCGGTATGCTGCGGCCATTGCGGGGAGCCAGGTACTCCAGCAATTCAATGCCGGGACCATGAGAAGCGCGAAGGCTCGTGATTCGCAGTCTCGCTCCGAATACGTTGTTCAGGCGTTCCTGCTCTTCGCCGTAGTTCTCGCTCTCTCCGGCCACGCGCATCCCCAGTTCGTCGCGATAGAACGCGAGACTCGCCTCTGTGTTGCTGACGGCAATGGCGGTATGGTCAATGCCCAGAAACAGGTCGGATCCGTGTTGCTGCCAGCGGGGATCTCCCTTTCCCGCTGGGAAATGGATCAGCTCCAGCACGTGCCCATCGGGATCGCGGAAATAAAAAGCCTGGATGCCTCCCGCATTCGGATTCCATGCCGGCAGGATCTGAGGACCGCTTGAAACGTGTTGGACGTGGTGATCGCGAAGCCAGCGATACGCCTGGTCCATGTCGCTGACTACGATCGCGAGATGCTGGAACCAGAGATCGTTGCTGTGCGAGTCTGCCGGAATCGGGCGTCCCTGAGGTGCGAGATATTCGGCAAGCTCGATTTCTTCATTCCCCAGCCGCAGGCGAGCAACACGCTCACGCACGCCGAACAGTCCTTTCAGGTGTTCGATCTCAGGCCCGGCCAGCTCTGCTTCCCCTTCTTTCTGGAAATGCAAAACCTGCGTGTAGAAATCTACTGCTCGATCGAGATCGCTCACCGTGATTCCGACTGCTTCGACTCCGCCAAGCGAAGGTATCTGCGCCAATGCAGCGATCGTGCAGAAGCAGATCCAGAAGATCCACGCAAGAATTCGTGAGGTCTTCATGCTGCTCCTGCCTTTCC
>Ga0105237_10005657_pt1 | contig 14064 bp, 15 predicted proteins | sample KBSC24metaG_FD_81520 | JGI IMG/M metagenome (GOLD analysis project Ga0105237, IMG submission 81520) | Corn rhizosphere microbial communities from Kellogg Biological Station, Michigan, USA - KBS C2-4 metaG | ecosystem: Host-associated > Plants > Roots > Rhizosphere > Soil | place: Michigan, USA...
AGGAGAAACGCCATGGATCATATCGCGCAGGCCGTCGATCCCTTCGTGTTCCGGCTGTCGATTTTCGTGCTCGCCGTGTTTGTCGGCTATTTCGTGGTGTGGTCGGTGACCCCGGCCTTGCATACGCCGCTGATGTCGGTGACCAACGCGATCTCCTCGGTGATCGTGGTCGGTGCGCTGCTCGCGGTCGGCGTCGCGATGGTCGGCAGCGGCGGGGGCTGGGCGCGCGGTTTCGGCTTCATCGCGCTGACGTTCGCATCCGTGAATATTTTCGGCGGCTTTCTGGTGACGCAGCGCATGCTCGCGATGTACCAGAAGAAAAAGAAGTGAGCCGAATGGTTGTTTTCCAGATGACGACGACGGGCACAATGGGGCATTTCCAATGAACGCCAATCTCGCCGCAGTGCTGTATCTCGTCGCCGGCGTCCTGTTCATCCTGTCGCTGCGAGGGCTGTCGAGCCCGGCATCGAGCCGCCGCGGCAACTTCCTCGGCATGGCCGGCATGGCGATCGCGGTGGCGACCACGCTGGCGGCGCATCCGCCGGCCGACGCCATCGCCTGGGTGCTGGTGATCCTCGGCGTCGCCATCGGCGGCTCGATCGGCGCGGTGATTGCGCGCCGGGTGCCGATGACATCGATGCCGGAACTGGTCGCGGCGTTTCACTCGCTGGTCGGCATGGCCGCGGTGCTGGTCGCGGCCGGTGCGTTCTACGCGCCCGAGGCTTTCGATATCGGCACGCCCGGCCACATCCACGGCGCAAGCCTGGTTGAAATGTCGCTCGGCGTCGCGATCGGCGCGCTGACATTCACCGGCTCGGTGATCGCGTTCGCAAAACTGTCCGGCCGCATGAGCGGCGCGCCGATCATTCTTCCCGCCCGCCATCTCATCAACATCGCGCTTGGCGTGGCACTGGTGGTGTCCATCATCGGCCTCGTAATGACGGGCAGCGCGATCGACTTCTGGCTGATCACGATCATCGCGCTGGTGCTCGGCGCGCTCCTGATCATCCCGATCGGCGGCGCCGACATGCCGGTCGTGATCTCGATGCTGAACTCGTACTCCGGCTGGGCCGCCGCCGGCATCGGCTTCACGCTGGGCAATTCGGCGCTGATCATCACCGGCGCGCTGGTGGGTTCGTCGGGCGCGATCCTGTCCTACATCATGTGCCACGCGATGAACCGATCCTTCATCTCCGTGATCCTCGGCGGATTTGGCGGCGAGACGGCCGCCGCGAGCGCAGGTGCCGGCGGCGAAGCGCGTCCCGTAAAGCTCGGGTCCGCTGATGATGCCGCCTTCATCATGAAGAACGCGCAGAAGGTCATCATCGTGCCCGGCTACGGCATGGCGGTGGCGCAGGCCCAGCATGCCTTGCGAGAAATGGCCGACCAGCTCAAAAAGGAAGGCGTCGAGGTCAAGTACGCCATCCACCCGGTGGCGGGCCGCATGCCCGGCCACATGAATGTGCTGCTCGCCGAAGCCAATGTGCCCTATGACGAGGTGTTCGAACTCGAGGACATCAACTCCGAATTCGCCCAGGCCGACGTCGCCTTCGTGATCGGCGCCAACGACGTCACCAATCCCGCCGCCGAGGACGATCCGAAATCGCCGATCTATGGCATGCCGGTGCTGCAGGTCTGGAAGGCCGGCACCGTGATGTTCATCAAGCGCTCGCTCGCCTCAGGCTATGCCGGCATCGACAATCCGCTGTTCTATCGCGACAACACCATGATGCTGCTCGGCGACGCCAAGAAGATGACCGAGAACATCGTCAAGGGGATGTGAAGCTCCGAAAAATCATGACCGTGCTGAAATGGCTCCTGATCGTCGTTTCGGTCGGCTATGTCGGCGGCCTTGCCGTCCTGTACCTGGCGCAGCGGTCTTTCCTGTTTCCGATTCCGCAAACCGTGCGCACGACGCCCGGCGCCGCCGGCTTTCCGGCCGTCGAGGAACATGTGCTGATCACGGCGGATGGCGAGAAGGTGATCGTCTGGCACGTTCCGGCCAAGCCGGGACACCCCGTCGTTCTTTATTTTCACGGCAATGGCGATTTCCTCGCCGGCTTCTTCGGCCGCTTTCGCGAGATCATCGCTGACGGCACGGGCGTCGTCGCGCTGTCCTATCGCGGCTATGCCGGCTCGAGCGGACAGCCGAGCGAACGAGGCCTGCTGCAGGATGCCGCGGCCGCTTACGCCTTCACCGCGGCGCGCTACAACGTGGACCGGATTGTCGTTTGGGGCTTCTCGCTCGGCAGCGGGGTTGCGGTGGCGCTGGCTGCCGAACAGCCGGTCGGCAAGTTGATCCTGGAAGCGTCCTACACATCGATTGCCGACGTTGCCGCGTCGGTGTTTCCGATCTTCCCGATACGCCTCGTGATGCGGGATACCTTTCGCTCCGACCAGCGCATTGGGCGCGTCAGCGCTCCGCTTCTGTTCATGCACGGCGCACGCGATGCCACCATTCCGATAGGCTTTGGCGAGCGATTGTTCGCGCTCGCCCATGAGCCGAAGCAATTCGTGCGATTTCCCGAAGGGGACCACAATAATCTGGACGATTACGGTGCGATCGAAAGGGTTCGAAATTTCATCGACGCTTCAAAGGGCTGAAGGCTATCGTTGTTTGGCGCATGGTGATTCTCGGGATTTAAGGATGTGATCATATGAGCGTGCACGGTCCGATGCCGCGATCGGCGTGGGTTTTCCCCGCGCTGGCGGTGTCATTCTTCGCAGCCGATACTGCGCTGGGTGTGCCGTTCGCGCCCTGGGTTGCGGGTCTGGCATTCGCAATCGTGCTGCTTGCGATCCTGTTCGGCACCGTGTTCGCGGCCGTCCATCATGCCGAGGCGATCGCCGAAAGGACCGGTGAGCCCTACGGCACGCTGTTATTGACGCTCGCGGTCACCATCATCGAGGTCGCGCTGATCGCGACCATCATGCTTGGCGATAAAGCTGTGCCCACCCTGGCGCGCGATACCGTCTTTGCGGTTGTGATGATCGTCTGCAACGGTTTGGTCGGTATCTGCATCCTGACCGGCGGGCTTCGATACCGCGAGCAGGATGTTCAGGTGAGCGGATCAAGCGTTTACCTCAGCGTCCTGATCGTGCTGGCGACCATCACGCTGATCCTGCCCAACTATACGTTGACCACGCCGGGGCCGACCTACTCGGCGGCCCAGCTTGGCTTCGTCAGTGTCGTCACCATCCTTCTTTATGGCGTGTTTCTCTATACCCAGACCACCCTGCATCGAAATTATTTCATCGGCGGTGCCGCCGGCAAGGCGAACGATGGGCCGCGCACTTCGAACCGGATGTTGGCCGTCAGCATCGCGCTACTCCTGGTCTCTCTGCTGGCGGTGGTGCTGCTGGCGAAAAAATTCTCGCTCGTGGTCGATCTTGTCGCCGCGTCGATCGGCGCGCCGCCGGCGTTTGCGGGTGTCCTGGTGGCGCTATTGATCCTGCTACCGGAGAGTCTCGCCGCCGTTGCCGCCGCGCACAGGAACGATCTGCAGAAGAGCATTAATCTGGCGCTTGGCTCCTCGCTTGCGACCATCGGGCTGACCGTCCCGTCGGTCGCGGTAGTCGCCTACGTGCTGGACAAGCAACTGGAGCTTGGGCTCAATGCTCAAGAGGTGGTGCTGCTGGTGTTGACGTTCATCCTGAGCATGCTCACCTTCGTCACCGGCCGCACCAATATCCTGTTCGGGCTGGTTCACCTGGTGGTATTTGCCGTATTCGTATTCCTGGTGTTCGTGCCGTGACCTGCGTGGGAGAATAGCGACAATGATGCGCGCCAAATCGGACGTTCAGGTCGACACGCCGGAAGTCCGCGTCACCGAATGGCGGCTGGCGCCGGGCAGCGCCACCGGTCATCACATCCATGAGATGGACTACGTCATCGTCCCCGTGACTTCGGGCGAGATGACTATCGTGGCGCCCAATGGGGAGCGCTCCAAGGCGCAGCTCGGCCTCGGCAAATCCTATTTCCGCAAAGCGGGGGTCGAGCATGACGTGCTCAACGAAACCGCTGCCGAAATCGCGTTCCTGGAAGTCGAATTGAAACCATAACCGCGCCATTGGCCGAATTGCCATCGATCTGTCGCACTTGATCCCTCAATGCGCCTCAAAGTTCCCTCATCAAAACCGGCGCGGGGAGTGGCCGGTCATGCTGAAATACGTCTCGAAATTTGCTTTGGACATATTGCCGTCGGTGGTCGCCACCATCATCGGGGCCTACATCGTTAATCATTACATCGTTACCAAGCCTGGCGCAGACGCCCCGGTCGCCGCCGCGGTTTCGACCACCGAGCCGAAAGCCGACGCCAAGGGTGCGCCTGAGACTGCGACGGCATCGGAAACCTCCTCTGGCGTCGCCAACATCCCCGAGCCAGGCGTCAAGGCGAAGGGCATCTCGGAAAAGGCCATCCTCGAGAAATCGGCAGCCGAAAAGCCCGCGGAGAAATCCGCTGACAAACCGGCGGAGACCGCCAGCATTCCCGTGGAAACGCGGCGGCATCAGCCGCGCGAAAAGGCGATTGCCAAGTCTATCCCGGCGCCGGTGCAGCCCTCTGCGCCGGTTTCCGTGCCGGTGGTGGTCGCCGTGCCAACTACGGCCCCGCCAGCGCCGCCCGTCGAGGCCGCAACCGCCCCGGAAGAACGCCGCGACGCCAACGATCTGGCGCGCGCGGCCATCGAGCGCCTGCGTGGCGCGGGCGACGGTTTGCCGCGCGCGCAGGAAGCCGCTCGCATCCCGGATGCGGCTCGTGTCCCGGACCAGTCTCGAATCGTGTCGGCGCCGCCGGTTCGGCCGCTTCCGCCGCCGATTATGGTCTCCACGCCTCAAGCCGAGACGTTCGAATCAGCGTCCGGATCGTCGCAGATGAAGCCGCCTTACGCGGGCGCCGCGCGGATCGACGACCCTCGCCGCCCGACGCCGCCGGCCGACATTCCCGAGGTCTCCTCGCGACCGCTCGACCTGCATGCCGAGGCGACGGAGCCGTCAGCGCAGGAACACACCACGGTGGCCGAAGACATGTTGTCGGCTGCGAAATCGGTGTTTCACGCGGTATTGCCGAAATAGCTTGGAACGCATCGTAGCATCGGGCATTTCCGGCAAAGTGGAATCCGGTTTGCCGCGACAAAACCTTGCGCGAAAAAATAACGCGGGCACAAAGGCCCGCGTCATCGGATTCAAATCTGCAAAATCCTGGATCAGCGCGACCCGCGCGGACCGCCGCCGGGACCGCCACGGCCGCCGGCACCACCGCGCTCAGCGCCCGGACCGGCGCCAAACACCGGCTTCGGCTTCATCGGCAGCAGGCCTTCGCGCTGCAGCTTCTTGCGGGCGAGTTTGCGCGCGCGGCGCACGGCTTCCGCCTTTTCGCGGGCCTTCTTCTCGGAGGGCTTTTCATAATGGCCGCGGAGCTTCATCTCGCGGAAAATTCCCTCGCGCTGCATCTTCTTCTTCAGCGCCTTGAGGGCTTGATCGACATTGTTATCGCGAACGAGAACCTGCACGCGGCATCCTCTTTCCATTAATCGGATTGGAATTCTGGTAAAGCAAAGGGCTGGCGAAAGGCCGAGCCCTTAACCTTGAGCGCGCGGATGTATCAGATCGGACCGGGAATGTCCACCAGCGGGAACGCGATTGTGCACGCTCCACGCGGCCAAATGCAGCCTTTTTGACGCCGATCAGGTGGTTTTCGGCGGAACCGCTTCGACCTGCGTTACGTGCCCCATCTTCCGGCCAGGCCGTGGCGGACCCTTGCCGTAAAGGTGAACGGTCGCGCCCGGGACGGTCAGCCATTGCTCGTAGTCGTGGATATCGTCCCCGATCAGATTGGTCATGGTGACCGGGCCATGACGGACCGGCTTGCCGAGCGGCCAGCCGGCAATGGCGCGGATGTGCTGCTCGAACTGCGAGATCGTCGCGCCGTCCAGCGTCCAGTGCCCGGAATTATGCACCCGCGGCGCGATCTCGTTGACCAATAGCGTCGGCCCACGGGCGCTCGCCACCACAAACATTTCGACCGCCAGCACGCCGACAAAATTAAGTGCGTTGGCGATCCTTTCCGCGATCGAGCGTGCCTGCGCCGCCAGTGCCTCCGCGACCGCAGCCGGCGCGCGCGAGATCTTCAGGATGTGGTCGCGGTGCTCGTTTTCGGTGACGTCGAAGCATTCGACATGGCCGTCGGCCGAGCGCGCGGCAACCACCGAGATCTCGCGCTCGAACGGAACAAATACTTCGAGGATGGCGGATCTGGTGCCGAGGTCCTCCCAGACCTGGTCCGGGTCGTCGCCGTCGCGAATGATCGCCTGGCCCTTGCCGTCATAACCGAAGCGGCGGGTCTTGATCACCGCGGGCAGGCCGATGCGCGCGATCGCGGCACGCAGCGCCGCCGCCGACGACACGTCGGCATAATCGGCGGTGCCGATGCCCAGTTGTTTCACGAAGTCCTTTTCGGCGAGGCGATCCTGCGTGGTTTCCAGGATTTTCCGGTCGGGCAGCAGCGGCCGCCGTGCCGCCAGGATCATCGCGGCGGCTGCCGGCACATTCTCGAACTCGTAAGTGATGACGTCGACGTCGTTGGCGAACAGCTCCAGCGCCTCGACATCGGCATACTCCGCGCAGGTCGCATTCAGCACCACGTCGAACGCCGGCGATTCCGGGTCCGGTGAGAACACATTGCATCGCAAGCCGAGCCGCGCCGCCGCCATTGCCAGCATCCGGCCCAATTGTCCGCCGCCGAGAATTCCGATGGTGTCGCCGGGCTTCAGCTTCACCCGATGGGAGGCCGTCACGCAGATCCCTCCGGGCGCTCGCCGACAGTCTCGGTCTGCTGCTTCCGCCAGGCCGCAAGCCTGCCGGATAGCGCCGGATCGTTCAGCGCCAGCACGCTGGCCGCGAGCAACGCGGCATTGATGGCGCCGGGCTTGCCGATCGCCAGCGTTCCGACCGGGACGCCGGCGGGCATCTGGACGATGGAATACAGCGAATCGAGGCCGGACAGCGCCTTGGATTCAATGGGAACGCCGAATACCGGGAGTTCGGTAAGCGACGCGGTCATGCCCGGTAGATGCGCGGCACCGCCGGCGCCGGCGATAATGATCCTGAAGCCGGCCGCCTTGGCGCCTTTGGCGAAGGTGAACAAGCGCTCCGGGGTGCGATGCGCGGAGACGATGTGTTTCTCGCAGGCAACGCCGAGTGCGGACAGGGTTTCGGCGGCATGGCGCATGGTGTCCCAGTCCGACTGGCTTCCCATGATGATGGCGACGGGGGCGGTCATGCGGTCAATTCTTTTCGGGAATCCAAAAACATAGGCCGGATTATAGGATCGGCCCAAGCTTCGGCAAGGCGTGGCAAGGGGACGGGAATGGACTATCCTGTCTTGGTGAATCTCGGCAAGCCTCCTCAAGGAAGTTCATGAAAAAGAAAACCAGGGCGACCGCTCCGAGGGGGGCGAAACGCCGTAAAAACGTCTTGACGGAGGGCAAGGCTGCACCGCAGCGCGCCAGACAGGTGAAAGCGCCTGCTTCTTCGTCCCGGCGGTCGGTCCCGCCCAATGACGCCAGGCTGACAGTGCGACGGCACAGGGCGCAATCGGCGCAGGCGCTGGCGCGAATCGAGGAACTGCGAGCCTCGGCAGATACCGACTTCCTGCTGGATATTCCCAACCGGCGCGGCTTTGAGCGCGGGCTCAATCGCTCCATCGCCTACATCAAGCGCTATCATGCCAGCGGCGCGCTGATCGTGCTCGACGTCGATCGCTTAAAGCCGATCAACGACGCCTTCGGGCACGCCGCAGGCGATGAGGTGTTGAAGGCCATCGTGGCTGTGCTGCTGGGCCACGTGCGCTCGTCCGACGTGATCGGACGGCTCGGCGGCGACGAGTTCGCGCTGCTGCTGTGGAACCTCAGCGAGACTGACGCCAGGGCCAAGGCGGCCTCGCTGGAGGAAGCCGTCGACCGGCTCACATTCGTGTTTCGCGGCCGCACTTTAACCGCCGGCGTATCCGCAGGCGTTGCGATTCTCGGACCCCATACGGAGGCCGGCCGAGCGCTGGAAGAAGCCGATCGTGCGATGTATGTGCGCAAGGCGCAAAGGCGTCATGAAGCGTGAGGCGAGGCGAGTTCCTTACAGCCCGCTCAGATCATCCGGAACGTTGCCGAATTTCTTGAGCAATTGAGCATCGCCGAATTCGCCGATCATGGGATCCCCGGTGCGGCTGAAGGCGATGGCGCCGACGCTGCCCGGGACTCTCGACAAGGCTTCCGCGCGTCGTAACGCACCCGACGAACTCTGGCATTCTTCCGCTGCGCCTGCGACCGGCGAACCGGTGTCGTCCTGCAGGAATGGCAGCGCGACGTAATAGGTGACATCGGCCATGGTACCGCTCCAGGTTTGATCGATCGATCAGGCCGCGTCGCTCCTGGCTCCCGGCGAACTTGCCGGCGCGCAGTCTCTCGACGCCGCGGTCTGCAATTCCTGCAATTCCCCTTCCAGATATTCGTTCGCCATGATGAGCGCCTTGATCGTGCTGCGCATGTTTCCATCGCACATCGCGATCGCCTGGTCGCAGGCCTGCTCGTAACGGCTGACGTCGGACAGTGAAGAAGGTTCGGACATGAGGTCTCCCCGCAATGGCTAGAGGCAAGGACCGATGTTCCTATTTTGTTCTCATAGAGTCAAGTGGAGGTGAGGTGGATCGGCGCGAACCTAATCGTCGATTTCCACGACCGATCACTGACGCGCGAGCCGAGTGTCGGTGGGCCAAGGGGCGGGAACGAAAACAATATCCGGCGCTTAATGGGTATTCGCATGGAGTGGAAGCATGGGTCTTGTGGAGTCCAAAAGACCCGTGGTGCTGATCGTCGAGGACGAGTTGCTATTGCGAATGAATGCGCTCGATGTGATCGAGGCGGCCGGCTTCGAGGTCGTGGAGGCAGCGAATGCCGACGAAGCGATCGAAATTCTGGAGGCGCGTCGGGACATCGGCGTGGTTTTTACCGATATCCAGATGCCAGGCTCGATGGATGGATTGAAGCTCGTCCGGGCGGTGAGAGGTCGCTGGCCACCGATCAAGATTGTCGCAACCTCGGGCCACATCGGTGTGGCGCAAACGGATTTGCCCGAAGGCGGGCGGTTTCTGCCGAAACCCTATAGTCCGGGACAGGTCATGGATGTGCTGCGAGAGTTGACGGCCGGCGGGTGATCGTCCGCCAACCAACGGCGCGGGCAGCGCGAACTACGCAATGATATCCGGCGTAATCTGGTCTTCGATGAAGGCGATGCGGTCGCGCAGCTGCAGCTTGCGCTTTTTCAGCCGTTGCAGCCGCAACAAATCCGGCGCGGGCGATTGATGCAGGGCATCGATCGCCGCGTCGAGATCGCGGTGCTCCTGCTGCAGCCGTGCGAGCTCGGTTTCGAGTTCGCGCTCATCTTCGTCGGTCATGGTGCACGTTAACTGAAAAACGCGATGAGATTGCGAAAGGTTGCGGAAGCGGCTCGAGAGAATATCGTCCTTGCCGGCGCACTCTGCAAGCTGACGTGACGGTCGCGCGGTTCACTTCATTTCGCTTGTGGATAGCTAGCGAGAAGTTTGAACCAAAACCACACGGGAATCATGGGTTTCAGAGCAACCCCCGACTTAAGCCCAACGCCTGCCCGGCGGATGCCGCGGACGCTTCTCCGAATCCGAAATTGGCTCGAGAAAGGATGCCGCAGGGGTCGGCGGATTTCGGATCCGGGAACAGCGGGGGGGCGGGTTCCGTGCTCACGATTCGTTACAGATGATAGCGGAAATATGAGGCCGCGTTTTTCGATACCCATCGACAGATTCGGCCACTCGTGTAGACTTCCTTGTCCGGATCGAATCTGAAGTCTCATCCAACCGAGGAGGTTTCGTATGGCAATTCAGGCGCATCTCGTTGAACTGGAACGGAAACACAAGATCCTCGAAAACGAATTGCACGAAGCTCTCGTGCACCTTTCAACAGACGACCTGCAAATTGTTGAGTTGAAGCGCCGGAAATTGATGGTCAAGGACGAGATCGAGCGGTTGAAGCATACCGCTGAAGAAACACTGCATTAGGGATTAGCACGGGGCTACTGCCGCAATCGTCCGCGAGGGTGGACGAAACGGTAAACTGTGCTGTCACAATTCTTCTTACTACTTCGTAATATTGGATGCCCCGCGCTGGCGGGGCATGACTCTTTGGTGTTGCCGGGTCTGGCCTTTTTGGACGGCGCTCATACCCCTGCAAGCTCGGCGACATGATCGGCGATGGCCAGCGATGATGTCAGTCCCGGCGATTCTATCCCGAACAAATTGATCAGCCCGTCGACGCCATGATCCCGTGGCCCCTGGATCAGGAAATCCTGCACGGCGACCGCCGGCGGCACGATCTTGGGTCGAATACCGGAGTAGCTCGGCATCAGCGCTCCGTCCGGCAGCGTCGGCCAGTATCGCCGGATGGCTGGATAAAATCTTTCCGCCCGCGCCGGATCGACCGCGTAATCGATCGCATCGACCCATTCCACGTCGGGACCGAACCGGGCCTGTCCCGCCATGTCGAGGGTGAGGTGCACGCCGAGCCCGCCGGGCTCGGGCACCGGATAGATCAGGTGCGAAAATGGCGCCCGGGCGGTGCAACTGAAATAGCTTCCCTTTGCGAGATAGGCCCGCGGTATCAACTCGATCGGCATGCCGTCGATGCTGCGCGCGACCGCAGGCGCCCCGAGCCCCGCGGCATTGACGAGAAGCCCGCACTCAAGGGTGATCGGCGCGCTACCGCCGGCGTCGAGTTCGATCCGGCCCGCGAAAGCCTTGGCGCGCAATAGCGGCGTGTGAAAGGCACAGGCCGCGCCTGCATCTTCGGCGTCGCCGCGCAGCGCCAGCATGAAGGCGTGGCTGTCGATGATGCCGGTGGAAGGCGAGAGCAGGGCTGCGTCGCAATTCAGCGCCGGCTCCAATGCTCGCGCGGCCTCGCCGGAGAGGGTTTGCAGGTCGAGCACGCCATTGGCTTCGGCGTGGGCCCTGATCGATTGCAGCCTCAAAGTCTCTTGCGGCGTGGTCGCGACGATCAGCTTGCCGCAATTGCGGTGCGGGATGCCGTGATGGCGGCAGTATTCATACAGGGCGCGCTTGCCGCTGACGCACATCCGCGCCATCAGGCTGCCGGCCGGATAATAGATGCCGGCGTGGATCACCTCGCTGTTGCGCGAGGATGTCACGGTGCCGATGCCTTCCGCCGCCTCCAGGATGATCACCTCGCGGCCGGCCTGCGCCAGCCGCCGCGCCACCGCAAGACCGATCACCCCTGCACCGATTACGACGCACTCAACTTGGTCCATTCGCGGTTCGAATCCGGGCCTGTCGGTTAATCGGCCGGTGCGGTGACGCCCGGGGTTTGGCGCCCGTCCCGGGTCAATCGCACCTACGCTATCGCTTTGTTGGGGATGATGTTTTCGAACAACCCGTCGGACTCGTTTCCACAGTCTTTCCCGCGCCAGGTTCTCTTTAGTGAAGCATTAATCATGTCAGGGCAATTGCCGTAATTTAAGTCGCATTCTTCGGTCGCAGGGGTACGCGTTTACCTGATCCAAACCCGTGAAGCCAGACACTCCGCACCGGAAATCCGCGGGTGACTGATGGCTGACAAGAATTGGCAGGCAGGCGGCAAGATTCTGATTCCTGCGCGGGCTGTCGTTAGCCTGATCGCCACCGTTGCGTCGTTCGGCACCGCCTGGGGGCTGTCCGATAACTTTGCGCCGTCGAGCTATGTCGGCTCCGCCGACCCCAATACCGTTTGGGAAATCCTGATTGGCGGCATCGTCGTCTGCTCATTCCTGGCGGCTGTCGCGCTGTGGGTGCTCTCGGCACTGCGAAGGGTCAAGCGTTCGCAGCTACGCAGAAATGCGTTTGTCAGCTCCGCCCTGAACAACCTGAGCCATGGCGTGGTGATGACGGATCAGCAGAGGCGGGTCGTGTTCTGCAACGACCGCTACCTCGAAATCTACGGCCTGACGCGTCCGGATATTCCCAGAAACATGACCGGGCCGGAATTGCTGGAGTTGCGGCGCAAGCGCGGAATCCTCGACGTCAGCGTCGCGGATTTCTATGCAAACGCCGGCGCTCCGGAAGGCCTCGTTACCGAACTGCCCAGCGGGCGATCGATTCTGGTCAAATATTTTGCGCTGCCAAACGGCGGTTCGGTGGCGACGCATGAGGATTGCAGCGAGCAGCGCAAGCTTTCCAGACAACTCGCATCGACCAAGCAGTTCCTGGAGTCGGTGCTCGACAATGTGCCGGTATGCGTGGCCGCCAAGAGCATCGAGGACGGCCGCTACATCTTTGCCAACCGCGCGTTCGAACGCTTCTCGCGCTTCTCCCGCGACGCTATCGTCGGCAAACGCGCCGACGAGATCTTCCGCCCCACGACCGCGGCGAGCATAGAAGAGGCGGACCAGGCCGCGCTCAATTCGCCCGAAGGCCAGTTCCGCAACGAACTCGTGGTCGAGCGCGGTTCGGAGAAGCGCGTTCTCGCCTCCAACCGCGTGATCGCGCGCAACGAAAAGAACCAGCCCGAATTCCTGATCGCGCTGTTCGATGACATCACCGATCGCCAATCGCTTTCCCACGAGCTGGAAAACACCAAGAAGTTTCTCGAACTGGTGGTCGACAACATTCCGGTCTCGCTCACCGTCGAGCGCGTCAGTGACGGACGATACCTGCTCGCCAACCGCAGCGCCGAGACCATCCTCAATCGCCGGCGCGAGGATGCCACCGGATTGACGGCAGCGGATATTTTCAATCCGAAAGAAGCCAAGCTGATCATCGCGCGCGACGAGGCGGCGATCAGGAAGCGCGGCCTGCTCACCGAGGAGCATCCGATCAGCACCAAGGACGGCTTGCGCCTGTTCCTGACGCGCCGCATGACGGTGCTCGACGACGCCGGCGAGCCGCAATATCTGATCAAGACCCACGAGGACGTCACCGACCGCCGCCAGACCGAATCGCGCATGGCGCATATGGCGTATCATGACGGCCTGACCGATCTGCCGAACCGCGCCGCGTTCCTGCAGGCGCTGGCGCAGATGATCGAGGCCTGCGAAGGCACCGGTGAGGAATTTGCGGTGCTGTCGGTCGATCTCGACGGGTTGAAGGAAATCAACGACGTGTTCGGCCATGCGACCGGCGACAAACTGCTGATCGAAGTCGCCCACCGCCTCCAGGACTCGGCGCGCGGCGGTGTTGTGGCCCGGCTCAGCGGCGACGAGTTCGGATTGATCATCGACGGCAAGCAGCCCGTCGCCGGGGTGCTGTTGGCCGAACAGCTCGCCGAGACGCTGGCGAAAGAGTTCCAGATCGAGGGCAAATCGGTTCGCACCGGTGTGACCACCGGCATCTCGGTATTCCCGCACAACGGCGGCGACGCCGCATCGCTGCTCGCCAACGCCGGCGCGGCCTTGTTCCGCGCCAAGGCAAAATCGCGCGGCTCGATCAGCATCTATGAACCCGAGATGGATCAGCAGGTTCGCGATCGCCGCGTGCTGCACCAGGATCTCTCGCTTGCGATCAAGAACGGCGAACTCTCGCTGCATTATCAGCCCCAAGCATTGTCGCGCCAGACGGTTGCCTCTAGCGAGGTCATCGGCTTCGAGGCCTTGGCGCGGTGGCTCCATCCGGTGCGCGGCTTCGTCTCCCCGGGCGATTTCATCCCGATAGCGGAAGAAAGCGGCTTGATCGTCGAAATGGGCGAGTGGATTCTGCGCGAAGCCTGCCGGGAAGCTGCGTCATGGCCAATGCCGCTGCAGATCGCGGTCAATCTGTCGCCGGCGCAGTTCATGCATGGCGATCTGGTCGGCCTCGTGCATTCGATTCTTTTCGAAACCGGTCTCGCGCCGGGCCGGCTTGAACTGGAAATCACCGAGGGCGTGCTGATCGAGGATTTCGATCGCGGCTTGGCGCTGCTGCGGCGGCTGAAGGCGCTCGGCGTGCGTATCTCGATGGACGACTTCGGCAGCGGCTATTCGTCCCTGAGCTATCTTCAGGCGTTTCCGTTCGACAA
>Ga0105237_10005659_pt1 | contig 14060 bp, 6 predicted proteins | sample KBSC24metaG_FD_81520 | JGI IMG/M metagenome (GOLD analysis project Ga0105237, IMG submission 81520) | Corn rhizosphere microbial communities from Kellogg Biological Station, Michigan, USA - KBS C2-4 metaG | ecosystem: Host-associated > Plants > Roots > Rhizosphere > Soil | place: Michigan, USA...
TTATACCTATATGTATTTTAGTAAGTTGGTCATCAATAAATGAGGGGATAAGACGATACTATATATTATTTTTAACATTAGAAGGATTATTAATAGCAGTATTTATAGTTTTAGATTTATTATTATTTTATATAACTTTTGAAAGTTGTTTAATACCTATGTTTTTAATTATAGGTATTTGGGGTTCTAGAGAAAGAAAAGTTCATGCCGCTATGATGTTTTTTTTATATACTTTATTAGGTTCATTATTTATGTTATTTGCTATTTTAATAATGTATAGTGCTATTGGTTCAACAGATTTTCAAATTCTTTCTTTAACTGAAATAAGTAAAGTTAGACAAAATATTCTTTGGTTAGGTATATTTTTATCTTTAGCTGTAAAAACACCTATGATACCTTTTCATTTATGGCTTCCAGAAGCTCATGTTGAAGCTCCAGTAGGAGGTTCAGTAATATTAGCAGGAGTATTATTAAAATTAGCAACTTATGGATTTTTAAGAGTTTGTTTACCAATTTTACCTGAAGCAAGTTATTATTTTACTCCTCTTATTTATACTATGGCTACTGTTGGTATTATATATTCTTCATTCACTACTTTAAGACAAATAGATTTAAAAAAAATAATAGCTTATTCTAGTATTGGACATATGAGTATTGGTTTATTAGGAATATTTTCAAATACTATTCAAGGTATAGAAGGTGCTATATTACTTTCTATTGCTCATGGTATTGTTTCTCCTGCTTTATTTATATGTGTTGGTATTTTATATGATAGATATCATACTCGACTTATAAAATATTATAGAGGTTTAGTTATTTCAATGCCTTTATTTGCTATATTCTTTTTTATTTTCACTTTAGCTAATATGGCTACACCTTTAACTGCTAATTTTATTGGTGAATTTCTTACATTTACAGGAAGTTTTCAAAAAAATTCAATATTAACAGCCATATCGGCAACAAGTATGGTTTTAGTGGCAGGATATTCTATTTGGTTATATAATAGAATATGTTTTGGAAATGAATCAATGTATTTAATAAAAGCTAAAGATTTAACAAGAAGAGAAGTATTTTTACTTTTACCTTTAGTATTTTTAACTTTTTTATTAGGAATTTATCCAAATATAATACTTGATTTAATACATTATTCAAGCTCTACCTTACTTTATAATAATTAAAATAATATTTTATATGCTTTATCTCCTACTATAATTCTTCGTTCAGGAAAATAAGACAAAACATTTATGAATCTTAATAAGGAAGAAAGTGCTGATTTAGTGGAAAGTTTTGGTAATACATTAGCTGAAGGTGCATTAGGTTTTGGAGGTATTTATACAGGTATTATTGCTAATAGTGCTCCTACTCCTACAGCTAAAGGTTTAGTTATAGCTGCTGGGGCTTCTAATTCTATAGCAGTTGCAGGTACTTTTAAATTAACTTAAAAACTATTAGCTAGTTCTATAAAAAAAACTCCTGATTCTTTAGCTGATAATAGTAGATCACCTTCATCAGGATTAGGCCCAAATATTAATAATCCTTTAGAAAAATTTTGGGATTGGCTTGGGTTAACAAATTTAATTGAAACTAATCTAGAATATGCTTTAATAATATTAATTTATGTTTTAATATCTTTAAATTTAATTTTTCTATTATACGTGATCCTTGATCACTTTTTTAGAAATTGAATTTCTCCCATTCTAGAATCAAAAATAAAATCTAAATGGTTATTATGGTTAATCAATTATAATAAAAAGGTATCTATAATATTTTTATACTATAGTTTTTTTATGTTATTATTTAATAGTTTAAGTATTTTTTTTCCCTTATCTATTCTTATATTTTTTACTAATATATTTAACCCCCCCCTTTTATAGTAAAAAGTGTAACACCAAGAATATTGAATTTAAATAGTACTGGATGCCCAGTCCTGTAGAGATTGTACTTTTTGAAAATTCATAAATAAATAATTTTACCAATAATTATATCATAATAATTTAATGTTACAAAATAAGTTATATATTTATTAATAAATTTAAATAAATTAATAGGGGGAATTATTAAATGTTTTTGTGGGTACAAATTTTAATGCTCCTTTACTAAATTCATAGATAAAACCGATAGTAAGAATTATTAAAAATAACATAACAACCCAAAATCCATAAAAAGAACTAAAATATAAAGCAGTAGTAAATGGAAATAAGAATATAACTTCAAGATCAAAAATAATAAATAAAATAGCTATTAAAAAGAATTGAATAGAAAATTTTTCTCTTGCAGTTCCTAAAGGATTCATACCACATTCATAAGGAGATAATTTTTGAATATCTGGTTTATTTACAGCTAAAATAAAATTTAAACTTAATAATGCTATTACAAATATTGGTGTAAAAAATAAATAAATAAAAAGTGTATTCATTTATAAAAAAATAAATAAAAATAATTTACCTTCAAGGGAGGGTAATAATTGATTTGGAATAAATCCGTTAAAATAATAAAGATATAAATTATAATATCTTTATTAAAGCTGTTTTTATTAAATATAATTTGATTATTTTTAGTTACATTCTTTTATTATTTTATCAGATATGCTTGTCTGGCATTTAACTATTATTATAAATATCACGGCCATAGGCCGTCGAAAAGGATAGATGGCTGAGTGGTTTAAAGCACCTTACTTGAAATAAGGCCGTGAGTTTACACGCGGGGGTTCAAATCCCTCTCTATCCGTTATTTTACTTATATAAATTAATAGGGATATTAAGATTGAATAGGTAAATGATTAAAACAATGAAAATTAGGAGGACTAGTTAAACTCCATTCAAGTGATGAAGCAGTATTAGTGATAAATCCACCTTTTTCTGATTCAAAGAATGAAGGTATTTGCCAATAATTTGCTGGTACATTATATTCTGTTCGGTTTGATAATAGATCAAATAATAAATATAAAAATACTAATGAGGATACAATTGATATAATAGAACCAAAACTAGCTATAAAATTCCATCCAGTAAATGCATCAGGATAATCAGGTATTCTTCTTGGCATACCTGATAAACCTAAAAAATGCATAGGAAAAAATGTTAAATTAACTCCTATAAATAATGTCCAAAAATGAATATTTGCTAATATTGCATTATATGCTTTACCAATAATTTTAGGTACCCAATAATAAAAAGCAGAAAACATAGCAAAAATAGCACCCATAGATAAAACATAGTGAAAATGACCAACTACATAATAAGTATCATGTAAAGCAATATCTAAACTTGCATTTGCTAAAATTACACCTGTTACACCACCTACTGTAAATAAGAATATAAATCCAATAGCAAATAACATAGGTGTAGTTAATCTAAGAGAACTACCATACATAGTTGCTAACCAACTAAAAATTTTTATTCCTGTTGGAACAGCAATTATCATTGTAGCTGCTGTAAAGTATGCTCTTGTATCCACATCCATACCTACTGTATACATATGATGAGCCCATACTATAAATCCTAAAATACCAATAGAGATAATAGCATATACCATTCCTAAATAACCAAATACAGGTTTTCCAGAAAATGTAGAAACAACATGACTAATAATACCAAATCCAGGTATGATTAAAATATAAACTTCTGGATGACCAAAAAACCAAAATAAATGTTGATATAGTACTGGATCACCTCCTCCTGCGGCATCATAAAAAGATGTATTAAAATTTCTATCTGTTAAAAGCATAGTAATAGCACCAGCTAAAACAGGTAAAGATAATAATAATAATACAGCAGTAATTAAAATAGCCCATACAAATAAAGGTAATTTATGAAAAGTTATACCTGGAGCTCTCATATTTATTATTGTTGTAATAAAATTCATTGCTCCTAACATTGATGATATACCAGCTAAATGTAATGAAAATATTGCTAAATCTACAGAACCTCCTGAATGTGATTGAATACTTGATAAAGGTGGATAAACTGTCCATCCGGTACCAGCACCTTGTTCTACAAAAGCACTAGATAATAATAAAATTAATGATGGCGGTAATAACCAAAAACTAATATTATTTAATCTTGGAAATGCCATATCTACACTTCCTATCATTAATGGTACAAACCAGTTACCAAAACCTCCAATCATAGCAGGCATAACTAAAAAAAATATCATAATAAAAGCATGTGCTGTTATTATAACATTAAATAATTGATGATCTCCTTGTAAATATTGAATACCTGGACCTGCTAATTCTAATCTTATTAACATTGAAAAAGCGGTACCTATTAGTCCTGAAAATAATGCTAATATAAAATATAAAGTACCTATATCTCTAGCATTGGTTGAAAACAACCATCTCGTAATCATTGACATTTTATAATAGACGCAAATCTTTCTCTATAGTTTATATCTTATATTCAACAGTTTTTAACTGTTGTTTATATGTGGATAGTGGGACTTGAACCCACATGGTATTCACCAATTACTTCTAAGATAATCACGTATTCCAATTTCGTCACATCCACACCTGAAAGGCTTAGGAACAACAATGAAAAAATAGGGGAATTAGAATCACCGCTAAAGCGGGGATCCGTTGTAGGGTCAAAATTTAGATTTTTATTAAAACATAAAACAATAGGAGCTATCATAGCTAATAATAATATAAAACTTCCAAGTAAAAACCATAATAATCCATAAGAATAAAGAGTATGACCTAAATTTTCTATATGACTAAAAGAGTAATATATTGAGTCCCATATTTCACGTCCTGTTTGAGTTATTAAAATAGATTCATTTTCTATATCATTCTTAATTAAATTGCTTAATTGATTTATGTTTGTTTTAAAATATTCTTCTTTATAATTACCTAAAGGGATTAAAGTACTAGATAATAATTCTAAAATAAATAAAGTACCAATAATAGCACCTAAAGGTAAAATTTTAGTATATTCTTGATTAATTTCACTTAATTCTATATATTTTATATTCATCATCATAACAACAAATAAAAATAATATAGCAATTGCTCCAACATAAATAATTAAATAACTTAGCCCTATAAAATAAAATGTTAAACCCGTTAAATAGACTGCTATATGAACATATACTGCTATTAAACCTACTACTGAATTTACTGGATTTACAGAAGTTATTGTCAATATGGCTGAAATAAAGGTTCCAAGAATTAATAAATTTAAAATAGTATTAATCATAAAATATAAAATAATTATAAGCGACCCACCATAGGTGGGGCGCCCCGGCATAGCCGGGTCGCTTTTTTGATCACCTTCTCATGTCAAAATAATTGATAGAAAAGGAGTATGTTGAAAATCTTTTTTCCTCGCTTTTAGCGGAATATTAAATATTTATATTTCTCATTAAAAATGATTTTAATTAAAACTCTATGCATATTTTATGCATTTTTATATCTAATTAAATTTTATTATATTTAATTACTTTTATAAAATATAACGATGGGGAATTATCTAATTGTTCATTTAACCAAGATAAATATTTTTCAAGAGATACTGCTTCTACTACAATTGGCATAAATCCATGCCAAACTCCACATAATTCACTACATTGTCCATAATAAACACCTTCTCTTTGAATTAACATAGAAGATTGATTTAATCGACCAGGAATACAATCCATTTTTAAACCTAGACTTGGTACTGCAAAAGCATGAATTACATCACTTGCTGTTCCTATAATTCTTATATGGGTATCAATAGGAACTACAATTCTATTATCAACTTCTAAGAGTCTCAATTGTCCAGGTTCTAATTCATTTGTAGGGATCATATAAGAATCAAAAGAAATTCCATTTTCAGATGAATTTTCATTAATATAATCAGAATATTCATAACTCCAATACCATTGTCTTCCTATAACTTTTAATGTCATAGCTGGTGCTATAACTTCATCCATTAAATATAATAATTTAAAAGAAGGAAATGCTATAGCAACTAAAATTAATGCTGGTGTAATAGTCCAAATTAATTCAATCAATGTACCATGGTTTTCATATTTTGCACTTAATTTATTTTTATTATTAGAAAATGTTAAAATAGTAGAAGATAAAATCCAAGTTACAAATACTATAATTATTATTAAATAAAATAATATTTGATCATGAAATTCAACTATACCTTCCATAATTGGTGTTGCACCATCTTGAAATCCTATTTGCCAAGGTTGAGGGGCATCATTTAATAGATTACCGCTAAAAGCGGTTGTAAAAATTTTAATAGTCATAATTAATAAAATAATATAATAACTTTTAATAAGATCATTTATCCTTTTTATAAAATTACCGCTAAAAACGAGTAATTAAGTTTTTATGAAAATAATAATTTTTGTATTTTTTTAACGAGTGCGACGCCAAAAGCGGGGGGAATTTAATTCCCAATAAAAATATCAATCAGCTACAGCTTCCGCTACAACTACTTTGTTACGACTTAAAACCAGTTATGAATGAATCATCGTTCAATTTTCATAAAAGAGTAAAATCCCGCGGAGCGGAGATAAACAACTTATTATGTATGCATTAAACTTCTTACATCACCCACTTCCAGCTCTTGACGGGCGATTAGTACATCTTTCAGATTTTATTTCACCGTAACGTCATGATTTACGATTACTAGCAATTCCAACTTCAAGAACTCGAGTTGCAGAGTTCTATTAGTACAAGATTAAGTTTTAAGATTAACTTAGGCATAAACCTTTGTTTCTTTTTGTATTAATCGATGTGGCACGTCTATAGCCCAATCCATAAGGGCCATGAGGACTTGTCTTAATCCCTTAAAAAAAAACTTTTAGTTTTTCCAATTTAGATATAAACTAAATTGTGGGGTTTTGTTCTTTAGCGGACTTAACCTAAAATTTCACAACAAGAACTGAAGACAGCCATGCAACGCCTGAAAAGATTATTAAATATCTTTTTTCAAGGATTGGTAAGGTTAATTGTGGGCCATCAAATTAAACAACATGCTTCACTGCTGGTTTGAAAGACCGTCTATTCTTTTGGGTTTTAATCTTGCGATCGTACTTCCCAGGTGGAGTGTTACGGCGTAAGCCAACTATCCAAATAAATAATCTAAATAATTACACTCATTGTTTACAGTATGGACTACAAGGGTATCTAATCCTCTTTGCTACCCAAACTTTCGTATTTCAACGTCAGTGATTACTTAGAAAGAAGCCTTCGCTTTTAGAGTTCCTTCAAATATCAATAGATTTCATCCTTCCATTTGAAATTCCACTTTCCTCAATTTCACTCAAGCAATCATTTAATAAAAATGTATTAGATTATTAATCTTTTTAAATTTAAATATATGATGCCGTCTACATACACTTTACACCCATTCAATATGAGTGACGCTTATCCTTCTCGTCTTACCGCGACTGCTGGCACGAAATTAGTCAGGATTACTAGAAAAGTAATGTCATTATCTTCCTTTTCTTTAGAGTTTTATGATTATTCACCTATTCACTCTTCTATTTAGCTGGATCAATCTTTCGACCATTGTCCAAAATTCCTCACTGCAGGCGATCTTAAAGATCGCATAGCCATTCTTTCATGACTATTGTGACCGATCATTCTCTCAAACCGGCTATGAATCATTGGCAAAGTTGGCCATTACCCTACTTTATACCTAATTCATGGTAAGCACATCTTTAGGCGGTAAATCCTTTTATATTGATTATTTTATAATCAACCTAAAGGTTGCATTCTTACTTTTCCTCACCCGTACGCTACGAAGAATTTTATTCCCGTTCAACTTGCATGTGTAAAGCTAATAGAAAGCGCCCACTCAAAGCCAAGATCAAACTCTTGTTAATTAGGTATGAAAACCTTTTTTATATCTAGAAATCAAAGGTGTGATTTTTCTTTATTTAAAATTAAAAATTTACTTTAATTATAAGTTTTCATTTTCTCTTACAGGGAAAAAAGGATTTGAACCTTTAAAATTAATTTTGGAGATCAATATTTTACCTATTAAATTATTTCCCTTAATGCGAATGATTGATTTGAACAATCCCCTCAAGATTATGAGCCTTGTATGCCACCTTTACACTAATTCGCAATAGATTATATAAGGGGAATTATTAGTAGTTATAGTAAGATTTATATAATAAAAAAACATAGTCCATAAATATAATAATAATAATTTAGAACTTATTTCAAATGAAATTAACGAAAGTAATGAAATTAAACCTATAAATATATATAAAGCATAAGATGGGATAAATCCAGAATCAAGACTAGTTAGTTTTGTAGATGTATTTTTAATAACTTTAACTAATCCATAAGGACCAATTAATTCTAATAATCCTCTATCAAATACTTTATTAGAAATATAACCAAAATTTAAACTAAATTTTAATACAAAAGAATATATATCATCTATATTATATTTTCTACTCAAGAATCTGTAAATATTTAATATTGGTTTTTTAAATATTCCTCCTTTTAATGGTACCACCCTTTTAGGGTTATATTGATAAACAATAAAAATAAAGAAAGCACCTAAAATACTACCAATTAAAGGAAGCAATTTATAAATATGAGTTAATGCAAATTCAGCTTCAATATAAGAAATATGATTAGGATGTGTAAATAAACTATTTGCTAAAAATGAACTTCCCATTCCTACAAAAATATCACGTGTAAAATAACCAAAAAAGATACTAAAAATAGCTAATACAATTAAAGGGATTCCCATTATAAATGAAACTTCATGAATAGATTCATAAATTTTTTTACTATTATTAGGATAACCAAAAAAAGTTAATGTTAATAATCGAAATGAATATATTGATGTCAATATTGCTGATATTGTTGCTAACCAATATGTTATTGTACCAATATATGAAAATTGTCCTTTAGCTAATTCAATAATAAGATCTTTTGAATAAAATCCTGTTAAAAAAGGCATAGCCATTAAACTTAATGAACCAATAAACATCATAGTATAAGTTAATGGTAATAAATGTCTTAAACCTCCCATTTTTCTAAAATCTTGTTCACTATTTAAAGCATGAATAATTGCACCTGCTGAAAGAAATAATAAAGCTTTAAAAAATGCATGATTTACTAAATGAAATAATGCTACATTATAATTTGATAATCCACATGCTAAAACCATCATTCCTAATTGACTACAAGTAGAATAAGCAATTACTCGTTTTAAATCATTTTGAACTAATCCTATAGTAGCAGCAAATAAAGAAGTTGCTGCACCAATACAACAAACTGCAATTAAAGCAGTAGAAGATTGTTCTAATATAGGAGAAGTTCTTAATAATAAATATACTCCCGCAGTTACCATAGTTGCTGCATGAATTAAAGCTGATACTGGTGTTGGACCTTCCATTGCATTAGGTAACCAAGTATGTAAACCTAATTGAGCACTTTTCCCCATAGCGGCTAATAAAAAAGCTAACATTATTAAAGTTATTATTTCTGGGTTAATTCCTTCTTGAGATACTAAACTAAATACTGTATAATAATCCATATTTCCAAATAGCCAAAACATAATAAATAAAGCAATACTAAATCCCCAATCTCCAATTCTATTCATAATAATAGCTTGAATAGCGGCCTTATTTGCTTGTAATCTTCTAAACCAAAAATTTATTAAAAGGTAACTACAAATTCCAACACCTTCCCAACCTACAAATACAATAAGAAAATTTTCACCTGTAACTAAAATTATCATAAAAAATGTAAATAATGATAAATATGAAAAAAATCTTTGAATATGAGGATCTCCTTCCATATATCCTATTGAATAAAAATGTACAGCAGTAGAAACCCATAATACAGGTAATAACATTGAGACACTTAAACTATCCCATAAAAATCCCCAATCTAATTTAAGAAATTCACTATCAATCCAATTAAAAAGTATAACTGTAACAGGAGATTCATTTAATCCTACTTCATAAAAAGCTACGCTAACTAGCATAGAAGTTAACATTAATAATGAACAACTTAAGATTTGACTCCCTTTTATACCTATCTTTCTACCTAAAAATCCAGAAATAAAAGCACTTAATAAAGGAAGAAAAATTATTGTTAAATACATAAAAAAAATAAATAATACCTCTTTCTTTGACGTCAAAGGCGTCACTATAATTTTACCATCCCAACCCAATGGAATTTGGATCATATTTCATAGTCTTGAATGATTAATAGTTTAATTAATAAAATAAAAAAGCCCGGTTGAAAAAAATTATTTTAAGAGAAGAAACATCATTTTTAAAAAGTTTCGTAAAATTACCGCAAAGCGGGGATTCCATAAGGAATTCTTGTTTTGCGATGATTCTAAAAAGAGTCTATAAAGGATTACGTTTAATTAATGCAAATTAATTCTTTGAATATTTGGTATTAATTAGTTATTTATCTAATAAAAGCGGGTTTATATTTTATATTTATGCCACAATTAGTACCTTTTTATTTTATTAATCAAATTACATTTTGTTATATATTTTTCATTGTAATACTTTGGGTATTAAGTAAATATTTATTACCTAATATACCACTTACATCTTTTGCTAGAATGTCATTATTAAATCCTTATAAAAAATGGACAGCCTAATTTATTTTCCCATTTAAGATTTTTAATCGGATTAATTGGATTTGAACCAATAACATCCCCATCCCAAATGAGGTATTCTACCAATTGAACTATAATCCGATAAAACAATAAAAAAATGTCGAACAAGAGACTCGAACTCTTACTAAACCACTTACAAGGTGGATGCTTTACCAATTAAGCTAACTCGACATATAACATTAAATATTAATCTTATTAAAGATTAATTTCTTTAAATTTTTATATTATTATTTACATTAATATAAAAATTATGAAATAAATAATAAAAATATATAAAATTTTACATATTAAAAAATCTACGTTAGGTATAAAATATAAAAAAAAGAAAAAAAAGGGCTTATTAAAGATGACTAGCCAATTTATAAAAAGGAGGTTATAAACCTAAATCTTGGAGAAAGAATAATTACCCAAGAAAATCCTTAAGGGAAACCAAAACAGAATAACCCTACGAATTGAAACATCTTATTAGTAGGAGGAAAAAAAATCAACCGAGATTCTATAAGTAGTGGTGAGCGAACATAGAAAAGCCTATAAATTTTGAAAATTCTTGATAAGAATCATCATAGATGAACCGAAGATAGTTTGAGTCTAGTAAAGATAGAATTAGAACCCAACCCCTATTGGGTTGGGTTTTTACAAAATTATTTTAAGTAAAATGAGAGAAAACTTGTTTGAAAAAAGGGGAACCATCCTCTAAGGCTAAATATAATAAATTGAGCGATAGTGAAAAAGTACCGTGAGGGAAAGTTGAAAAGAAGGATAATAATCCGAGTGAAAAGATCTGAATTAGTAAGTCTATAAGCAGTTGAATGATCAAAGATAAATCAAACAACGTACCTTTTGCATAATGGGTCAGCAAGTTAATTTTTGAAGCAAGAGCTAACAACTCCCAATGAAAATCATTGCCTTTTTTGGGCTACGTTAAGTTTCAATAATTAGACCCGAAACCAAGTGATCTTACCATGAACAAGTTTTTTGACTGAATGGCCGTCCGTAGAAATGGGCCCCAATGATTTGTGGTAAGGGGTGAAAAGCCAATCGAACTTGGAAATAGCTGGTTTTCCGCGAAAACTATTTAAGTAGAACATTCTTTAAATAATCTTGGGAGTACAGCTCTGGATGCGATACTTTAAGTTTTATTGGGGGGTTTAAAAACTCTATCAATGGCATCTAACCTTGAAAAACCAAAGATTACCACCTTGCCAAAGGCGGTGGTAAGAATAGTCAGAAAATGGTTGATAAGGACCATTGTCAAAAGGGAAACAGCCCAGAACCAAAAATAAGGTCCCTAAATACCCGCTTAAGCGGGGACAATAATTATTGTCTTTACTAAGTGAAATAAAGATAGTCATTCCATATTATTAAAATATGGATTTCTCATAATGGGAAAATTTTTAAATACAACCATGAAGTAGGCTTGGAAGCAGCCATCTTTTAATGAAAGCGTAAAAGCTCAATGGTCAAAATTCATCAGCTCTGCTGATGATTTTAAAAATTGGCATCTAAAATGTAACGGGTCTAAGTAAAATACCGAATTTTGGTTAAATCAACCCCCACCTTTGGTGGGCGATTTAGGTAGCGGAACATTCAGTAAATGGAATAAAAATAAATAATAAAATTGTTAATTTAACATATCTGAAGAGAAAATGCTGACATGAGTAACTTGAAAGAAAAATATAAAATTTCTCGCCAAAAACATAAGGGTTAAAATGAAAGGATAAACCACATTTTAAGAAGTAATTAACGGCCTCTAAGAAACGACCCAAAAGGGTCATTCGATGAGAAAATCTAACTTATTTAAGATTCAATATAAAATATTTTATTTTGGAAAATATGTTATATTATACAAAATATTGATAATATAAAATAAATTCCCAGGAAAAATAATAAGTAATATTAACCGTACCCTAATTCAACACAGATATGTAGGTAGAGAATACTAAGGCGTTTGAGATAATCTTCTTGAAGGAACTCGGCAAAATGCCTCTGTAACTTAGGGAGAAGGAGGGAAACGACGTAAAAACGTCTGTTTTCGCAGAAAATCGAAGAGAGCGACTGTTTACTTAAAACATAAGACTTTGCCAACACTAATGTGTTCGTATAAAGTCTGACACCTGCCCAGTGCTAGTAAGTCAACAAAAAATTTTGAAAGAAATTTTTGGAATCTCTAGTAAACGGCGGTTTTAACTATGAGAATCCTAAGGTAGCGAAATGCCTTGTCCACTAATTATGGTCTTGCATGAATGGTGTAACGACTCTCTAACTGTCTCCAAGAATAACTCAGTGAAATTGAATTATCCGTGCAGATGCGGATTACCATTAGCTAGACGGGAAGACCCTTTGAAGCTTTACTGTAAATAAATAATGTGGATTTTTAAATTAGGATGTAGAATATAAGGGAGTTGATAAGAAATTTATTCTTCATTTTAATGCCAACATCAGTGAAATACCTTAACCTGATTTTTAATCTCACTGGAATGTTATTTTACATCCGCGACTATCTTTTGATTGGTTGTAACCATTATTGGAAAATTGTTTATTGGGCAGTTTTTCTGGGGTGGAAGCCTCCTAAAAAGTAACGGAGGCGCTCAAAGGTATACTAAAAATTGGTCGGAAACCAATTAATTATCACGATAATTAACTCTTATTGTGATTATCTTTTTAAAAAAGTATAATGGCTAAAGTATGCTTAACAGTAAGGCCTATTAGCCAAACTGACACGCAAGTGGGACATAGTGATCCGGTGATCTCATTATGGAATGGTCATCGCATAACTGATAAAAGCTGTTCCTATGTAATTTAACTAATCATAAATTGATTTTATGAAATTATAAAAATAAACCGCTTCCTGCGGGTCGTAAATTAGAACCTCTACGATTAGTCGAAAAATTTTCGATCTTATAAAAAAACTTGAAGGATATCGCAAGGTGCGATTTTGTGTAAATTTATAAAAAAATTATTAATTATTAACAATGCAAAATACTTATTATTATAATAATATGGATACTCAAAGACTTAAAATTTTATAAGATTTGAAAAACAAATCTGGAATTTATCAGATAATTAATAATCTTAATAACAAGTTTTATATTGGAAGCTCTATTAATTTAAGAAGACGGATTGCTTTTTATTATGGTATGTTTAATTTAACTAGGAAGAATAGAGGAGAAAGTAAAATCCATAATGCTTTATTGAAATATGGTTACTTAAGCTTTTCTTTTACTATTCTGGAATTTGTAGATATTTCCTCTCTCAATTCTTTGGAAGCTTTTAAAAAAATTCTAACAGATCGAGAGCTACATTTTATTAATACTTTAAACCCGCAGTATAATATTTTAAAAACTGCGGGAAGTAGCCTAGGTCACAAGTTAAGTGAAGAAACAAGACTTAAGATGAGTAAAGCTAAAAAAGGGCTTTCATCTCATCGTAAGGGATCTAAACATTCCGAAGAAA
>Ga0105237_10005661_pt1 | contig 14059 bp, 11 predicted proteins | sample KBSC24metaG_FD_81520 | JGI IMG/M metagenome (GOLD analysis project Ga0105237, IMG submission 81520) | Corn rhizosphere microbial communities from Kellogg Biological Station, Michigan, USA - KBS C2-4 metaG | ecosystem: Host-associated > Plants > Roots > Rhizosphere > Soil | place: Michigan, USA...
AGCTACATCTATCTCTTAAATGTTTAATTGCTATTATTTTACGGGATTGAACCCTGAATGGTCTATAAAAGAAATATCCTGCAAGGTTCTCAGTGTATTGTCGAGTGATATTATTTCCAATTTTTTGACCAAAAAAGGTGAAAACCGATGCGCTCAAAAAAAAGGCCCAAGTATGGGCTTTGAGCTTGAAGATTATGGCAGCGGATAAAAATAGCCACGGTTTTCTTTCTGTATTTTGGCGATTTTGGCATTCATCTCGTCCTGCAATTTCTTTGGAACGGTATCAAAGCCGGCATCGAATTCCGTAGATCTCAACTCATCAAAAGTGCTACTTTGATGGCGCATAGCAAACTTCTTTCCTTTGAGGTAGATAATGAACTTGATCCGGCCGTTATCATATCCATCATTCCCCCATGTACCGTAGACCAGGAAGGGATCCACGAGCCCGTCGCCATCGTAATCCTCGAAAGAAAGATAGCTCTTCCAGAACCAGATGGCATACTCCTTTTCGTCGTTCTTTACGATATGATCGTTCAGTTCCCACACTTTCGCAAAATTGTTTCCGTCCAGTTTCAGGTCGACGGCCTTGATGTTGCGGCTAAAGGTGTCAGTTTTTCCCTCTGTCAGCCCTATCGAATCATGACTTTCCATTAGCACGCAAAAGTAAGTGCCTGATTTGTCCATGTATCTATAGACCTGGGAGATGGGGAAACTAAGTTTGAATTTAATTTTTACCGAATCCTTTAGGACTTCGTTGATTTCGGATGTCGAAAGCGCTCTAACAATAGGATTCGGTTGTTGGCTGCGCCCCGTCGGTCCGATGAGCAAAAGTGCGGCAAGGCAAATGGAGGCAAAGCATTTATATTTTGGCATAATGCTCCAAAATATAGATTATCTGGCATGAGTGCAAACACTCCCAGGGACACAGGTTTTGTTATGCGGATATTTCAAAATCAATATCTTTTGAATAAGTAATATTCAAGTTAACTAAATTAGGTTTTTTAAAACAATTCCTAGTCGGCTTGCCAAAGTGTTTAACAAAGTACCCATACAAGACGATATTTGGTCAATTATAGAAATGGCAATGCAAGCTCCCTCAAATCCGCCAAAAGCCGGTTTGAAAAGTGTCCAATCCGGGTCACGCTAGCTTTCAAATCTTTGAATATGAAGGCCTTCTTTTGTTTATGTGAGTCTCATGATTTTGCAAACTGCTTAATATCACCACTAATTGGTTTGAATCCAATTGGCGGCCAGCTTTATGCAGATGACTGGCAGTCTGTCATGGGTTTATTTTAATGCTTTTTAAAATATTCACAACAATTTTTCCGGAAAAGCCGGGCAGTTCCACCTGGATCCATACTATTCCTCTTGAGGGTCCGCCTCTTTCAGCACAGGAAATCATGTTGATACATCAGATCACCAAATCTTTTTTTGGAACGTTGTATATCGATTTCAAGACAAATGTTCTTAGAAAATAGGACTTTTCTATTTGCCCGACATGTTCATCCAATCCGGGTCACGGCCCACTACTCCCAGTCCCGAGCTCTTTACTGAGCTTTTCAATATTGACGCTCACCTTGTCGATAAAATTGAACTGATCTACAATAGGCTTGAATGCCGACAGCTGCTTCCGCGTCGGACTTTCCGTCGTGCCCTGGTCCAGCTCCGCCTTGCGCCTTTCCACCAGCCCGTTCATCCTGTCATTCAACATCCGGAGACCCTCCCTGGCAGGAATGGGGACAGCGGTAGTAATGTTCTCGCCAACGGCAACTTCCCCCTTTAACCACAAGTTCGTATTCTCCAGCCTTGTCTCTATCTCCTCGACCACTGGCTGGTAGGTCCCCGGGTCGGCCAACTCATCCCCCACGCGCCCCGGCCCGGCATTTCCCCCTTGACCACCCGGCCCCGGCCCCACATAATATGCCAGCGTCGCAATATGCGACGTCAACATATGATTGGACACGACGAACTGATGCATCCTCCCCGACTGATCCTGCCCCCTTCTCTTAGGCTCCGACAATATCCTCCCAAACGCATCGGTGAGATTGGCCAACGCAACAAACGCCTTCTTACGCGACAGCTTATACTGTGTCACTCCCACAGGCCTACCCAGGAACCCACCGGCAACATCCCTGAAATATGCGGCATTGGCCTCGATGATCTGCACCATATAGTCGCCGATCTGCTCCCTTTCCCAGGACGGCACGATAAACATATTGGCGATAAAGGCGATTGCAGACCCAATGGCCGTATCGATAACCCTGTCCGTAAGAATGGCCCTGAAATCAGTCGGATACAACAAATGGAACAACAACAGCACATATGGCGTCGTCAGCGTCACGCAGATCAGATAATTTGTCCGGATAAAAACATAGGTGCCGATCATGAAAAGGATCATCAATACGAACAGCACATCCCTGTCGTGGATAAAAAACAGTATCAGCAAACCCGCTAACCCCCCGGCCAGCGTTCCCATCAGCCGCTGGAAATTCCTCCGCTTGGTCAGTGTATACGCCGGCTTGATAATGACGATGATGGTCAGCAATATCCAGTACCCATGCCCGATGGCCCGCCACCCGGGCACGATTGCGCCGATAATGCTGGGAATGATATAGCCGATCACGGTGGCAATCCCCATCCGAAGGCTATGCCGGAAAATATTGCTGCGTAGGCTGAGGCTCTCGAATACCAGCTTCTTGTCGACATCCTGGTGAGAGATGAATAGCTCGTACTCTTCCGGTTTGTACAGATCCTTACTCAAACGACGGTCATAGGTGGTATAGCCATGCAGGGTATGCAGCCTGTCCCCGATGTCCTCGATACTATCCAGTATCTGGCGGAGTCCGATAAAAGCCTCCACATTCTCCGCTGTCCGGTGCCGATCCCGATATTGAACAAAGGACTCACGAAGCCGCCGTATACCATTGGACAGATGGGTAGTCTCTACCGATGGCTTGCCTGCTTTTATGGCAATACCTATCTCATCCAGCTCTACAGCCATCTCCAATATCAGCTGCCGGAATTCCTCCAACAACCCGCTATCGTCAAATGTTTCATGCAGCATGGGATAATCCTGCTGAGAGGTCATCACCCGCTCGAAAAGATCGACGATATCCAGAAATATCATCGTCAACACCCGGCCCCGATGAGTAGACTCCTGGACGATGTTCCGGCCTTTGAACAACAGTTCCCGTAACAGCTCCTGCTTTTCATGCAGATCCACCTGGCGGTCCACCAGGTGCTTGTAGCTCTTGTTATAATCCGGATTCCGCGCATAGAAGGAAGCTTTGATCCGGAGATAGTCGGCCGTTGCCTCCACACACTCGCCCATCGCCTGCTGCACCAGCATGTAGGGACGGAAACTATACAACAGCAGGCTCAGCACCGTGTACCAGACCCCTCCGGCCAGTATAAAGACAGCATTGATAAGACTCTGCCATCCCGGCAAGGGCCTGTCGATACTCAACACCATGACCAGCAGTGCATTGACGCCAATGGAACTGGCCCGGGTGCCATAGACTCCCATCATGGAAAAGACAAAGCAAAACACAAACACCAGCACGCCCGTCAGCAGACGGGAGCCCCCCGCAAGACCAGTCAGCAGACTGACGATGAAGATGATGATCACACAGGCGATCATTCCATTGCGGCGGTGATGAATGGGGCCGGGATTATCCGTGTTGCCTACACACATAGCCCCAAGACTGACGGCAATACCTATGGAAAGATTGTTGAAATAGCCGAGCAAAATGGCAGGAAGAGTAATACCCGCCACGATCCGGACGGCGCCACTGAGCTTATGGCTGTTAATGAAGCTTTTATATTCCCTGATATAATCCATTGCCCGGCATAAAGATAGCCTGTTTTTACCCCCGGTCCACTAAGTATTTTTCCCGGCCCAACTAAGGGATTTCTGTGTACTGTAATGGATGAACAGCTTTGTGCGACTAAAGAAGAAAACATAACTTGCAACACCACCTTCGTATCGAAAAACTGCTTTAAACATGAGAACAACCTTATTGTTATTGACTGCCATTTGCCTGTCCTGTATTCTTCATGCACAGCAGATCAATGGCATAACACAAGACGATCAGGGCAAACCACTATCAGCTTCGTCGATAGCGCTCAAAAAGACCAAAGACTCTTCCGTTGTTAAGCTGGCCATCTCGGACGCAAAAGGAATATACAGCTTCAGTGATATCCCCCCCGGCAGCTATTTCATCAATGCCTCCCACGTTGGCTATACCCCTTTCAGCACTCCCGCATTCGAAATGGCAGCGGAAACTGGCATCGCCGTCCCATCCATAAATCTTTCCAAAGCAGCATCGGACCTGAAAGAAGTAGTAGTCACCTCCCGCAAACCCGTCATCGAGGTCCGGGCAGATAAGATCGTTCTCAATGTCGAAGGCAGTATAAATGCCGTGGGGCAGGATGCGCTCGAACTGTTGCGAAAATCCCCGGGCGTCCTGGTGGATAAGGACAATAATATAAGTATCAGCGGCAAAAATGGCGTACAGGTATACATTGACGGCAGACCGACACCCTTGTCCGGCAATGACCTGGCGGAATACCTGAAGACCATCCAATCCTCCTCCATAGAATCCATCGAGATCATCAGCAACCCATCCGCCAAATACGACGCAGCGGGCAATGCGGGCATCATCAATATCCGGCTGAAAAAGAACAAAGCCTTTGGCACCAACGGATCGATAAACGCAGGCTTCAACCAGGGCTTTTATTCAAAATACAACGGGGGCTTCTCGATCAACCACCGGGACAGGAACATCAACGTATTCGGCAGCTACAGTTACAACCATAATCCTAATCGGTTTCAATCCTCACTGGTTCGCCAGCAGCTGGACACCTTGTTCGATCAGGCCTCCACCATTAAGTTTGCCGCCAATACCCATAACTTCAAGGCCGGGCTGGACTATTTCATCGATAAAAAAAATACCCTTGGCGTCATTGTCAGCGGGACCTTTGCCGGCAACGACTTTATCACCACCAGCAATACGCCTATCTCCTATATTCCCACCGGGGTCCTCTACCGCACACTGGCAGCCAACAATACAAGCATAGGCAGGAGGGATAACGGCGGCCTCAATCTGAATTATAAATTTGCCGACACCAGCGGGCATGAATTGAATGTGGATGCGGACTACGGGAAATATAAGATTACGAGCAACCAGCTTCAACCTAATATTTACGACTACCCCAATGGCAGCCATCCATCCGACACGGTCATCTACAACATGCTTTCTCCCAGCGATATCAAGATCTACAGTCTCAAGGCGGACTTTGAGCAGAATTTTGCAAAAGGACGGCTGGGACTGGGCTTCAAGTTCTCCTACGTCACGACAAAAAATGATTTTGAACAATACGACGTCTCCCCCTCCTATGAGGAGAAATGGATGGATACCCTGCATAGCAATGATTTCAATTACAAAGAGCATGTCAACGCGGCCTATGTCAATTACAACAGGACCCTGAAAGGCTGGGTATTCCAGGCCGGTCTGAGAGTGGAGAATACGAATTCGAAAGGAGAGTCCACGGGTTACTCCAGCGGCGGCGGCGGATATATCACGTACGATTCGCTCATACGGCGCGACTACACCGACTTCTTCCCCAGCGGCGCTCTCACGTATAACAAGAACCCGATGAAACAGTGGACCCTGAACTACAGCCGGCGCATAGACAGACCCGCATACCAGGACCTGAACCCCTTCGAGTTCAAGCTGGATGAATATACCTATCAGAAAGGCAATACCCTGTTGAGACCCCAGTATACTAACAGTGTCGGGCTCACCTACATGTATAAATACAAGTTGACCACCACGCTCAACTACAGCCATGTCAAAGACGTCTTCACCCAGATAGTGGATACCACCGAAAAATCAAAGGCATTTATCACCAAGAAGAACCTGGCCACACAGGATATCACCAGCCTCAACATCAGCTACCCCTTTCAATACAAGTGGTATAGCCTGTTCGCCAATATAAACACCTACTACAGCATCTACCAGGCCAACTTTGGGGTAGGGAGGACGGTGAATGTAAACGTCTTCTCGGTCAATCTCTATGGACAGCAGTCAGCGCGGCTGGGGAAGGGCTGGACAGCAGAGCTCAGCGGCTTCTGGACCTCACCCTCTATCTACCAGGGCACTTTCAAGACCAAGGCCCTCGGCAGCCTGGATGGGGGATTTTCAAAGACAGTGCTCAAAGGCAATGGCACCGTGAAAGCTTCTGTCAGCGACATCTTTCATACCCTGCACTGGTCTGCCACCAGCGACTTCGCCGGCCAGATCCTCCACGCATCCGGCAACTTTGAAAGCCGCCAGCTAAAGCTCTATTTTACCTGGCGATTTGGGAGCATCCAGGTCAAGGCCGCCCGCCAGCGTAAGACAGGGGACGAGGACGAAAGCAAACGAGTCGGCTCCCAGGGAGCAGGGGGATTGAGCCAATAGGTTTATCGTCATAATAGCCTTATTTTTACGCCCCAGAAATTCATTATGACGAATATTATAGAGGACATCCGGAAAAGTTTTGAAACCTATGACCCTTCCCCCATCACCGGGCTGGATAAAATACCACAATCGGGGAGCAACCGGATATACTTCCGTATCCGCACAGCAGAAAGATCCTATATCGCCACCTATAACGACAACATACGGGAGAACCGCACCTTTATTTATTTCAGCCGGCATTTCCGGAGCCGCGGCTGCCCCGTACCCGAGATATATTGGATCAGGGATGATTACACTATGTATGTACAGCAGGACTTCGGGGATATCTCCCTGCTCAATGAGCTGGAAAAGCACGGACACAACGATCATGTCTATGCTCTGTTCAAAACCAGCCTGCGCGAGCTGGCAAAACTGCAGATCATGGGCGACGACAGCCTGGACTACAGCAGGTCCATCACTTCCAGGGAGTTCGGCAAACAGGCCATCCTAAGCGATCTGCTCTATTTCAAATACTATTTTTTAGACACCCTGCAGATCCCCTATGACAAGGAGAAGCTCATCGACGACTTTGAGGCGCTGAGCACCTACCTCACACATGTGGATCATAAATATTTTATGTTCCGGGACTTCCAGAGCAGGAATATCCTTATCCGGGACGAACAGACCTATTTCATCGACTTCCAGGGAGGGATGAAAGGCGCGCTTCAGTACGATGTGGCATCCATGCTATGGCAGGCCAAGGCGGAACTGCCGGATGAATGGAAGAACAGCCTGCTGGATCATTATATGGACAACGTGGAAGAGCTGCTGAATAAAAAAATAGACCGGCTCCGCTTTGTCAGCCAGTACAACGGCTATGTGCTGATACGTCTGCTGCAGGTGCTGGGCGCTTATGGCTTCCGGGGTCTGTTCGAACGCAAGGCGCATTTTTTGACCAGCATTCCCCTGGCCCTTCGCAATTTCAAATGGTTCCTCCACAATAAACAGGTAGGCATCGTCATGCCCGAGTTCGAGCGGCTGCTGGGCCTGATAGTGGAAGAAGAAGTGATCAATAGATTCGAACCCCTGCGGGCGAATGAACAAACCCCGCTGGTGGTGCACATAAACAGCTTCTCCTATAAAAAGGGTATCCCTCCCGACCCCAGCGGCAACGGCGGCGGCTTCGTATTCGACTGCCGTGGCATCCTGAACCCCGGCCGCATGGCCGAATTCAAACCCCTCACCGGCAGGGACAAGCCAGTAAAGGACTTCCTGGAACAGCAGACACGGATGCCGGAATTCCTCAATGGCATCTACAACATCGTCGACATAGCCGTAGAAGACTATATCAAACGGGACTTCGAAAGTCTGTCCATCAATTTTGGTTGTACTGGCGGCCAGCACCGGAGCGTTTATTCCGCGGATGCGCTGGCCAGACATCTCCGCAATAAGTTCCACGTAAAAATTGATCTTCATCACGTCGAACAAGAAGCGAAAAATTGGGTTAATACATAGATCGCACGAGTATGTATTATGTAGTTTATGGTTTGTTATACCTGGTATCCCTATTGCCCATGTGGCTGCTCTACCTGCTGTCCGACGGATTGGCATTCCTGCTGTACTATGTCATCGGCTACAGACGAAAGGTCATAAGGGGCAACCTGAAAAGAGCATTCCCCGAAAAGTCCCGGGCCGAGATCATCCGCATCGAGAAAAAATTCTGCCGGAGCTTCGTAGACAACTTTATCGAGACCATCAAGCTCCTGTCGGCCAGCAAAAAGTTTATAAAAGAACACTTTATCATCGACAACCCCGAACTGCTGGATAAATTCTACGATGAGGGCCGGAAATGTCAGCTGCACCTTGGGCATACCTTCAACTGGGAACTTGCCAACGTCGCCATGCCCCTTCTCACCAGGTATCCATTTATCGTCGCCTATATGCCCCTGGAGAGCAAGATATTCGAGCGCCTTTTCCTCCATCTCAGGGGGCGCACGGGCACCATCCTCCTGCCCGCCACACGCATGCAGCGCGCCATCATTTCCTACCGCAATACCCAATACCTGCTTACGCTGGTGGCCGACCAGGCGCCGGGAAGCCCCGATCAATCCTACTGGCTGAACTTCTTCGGAAATCCCACCCCCTTCGTCCGGGGGCCGGAGCGGGGCGCCAGGATTGCCGACATACCGGCCGTCTTTGTCCGGTTTTATAAGACAGGCAGAGGCCGCTATAGGATATTGTTCACCTCTCTTTCCGACCACCCCGCAGAACTCCCGGAAGGCGAGCTCACCCGGCGTTATTGCCATCTGCTGGAAGACGCTATCCGCCAGGACCCGGACCTCTGGCTGTGGAGCCACCGCCGGTGGAAACTGCCCTGGAAGGACGAATATCACAAATTGTGGATAGATTTAACACCACCCCCGGTACTAGCAGAGCCCTGAACCCGTTATCTTTAGCGGAGCGGACCACAGATCCGCTGGCCAAAGGCCCATTTTTAGACAACCCCCGCTAAAGTCCCATGTACTACATCTTCTACAGCTTGCTCTATCTGCTTTCATTACTGCCCATGCGCATCCTATACCTGCTCGCCGACGGCATATACGGCCTGGTATACTACGGCTTTGGCTATCGGAAAAAAGTGGTGATGGCCAATCTTCAGATCGCATTTCCTGATATGACGGAAGCAGAACGCACCCGCATCGCCAAAAAATTTTATCGCAACTTCATCGACTCCTTTATTGAAGTAATAAAACTGTTATCAGCCAGCGATAAGTTCCTGAAGAAAAGATTTACCATCGACACCACGGTATTGCAGGAGCTTCATGCAACTGGCCGCAGCTGTCAGCTGCACCTCGGACATACGTTCAATTGGGAATGGGGCCAGCTCGTACTTTCTCAGCTCACCGATTATAAGATCCTCGTCGTATACATGCCCATAAAAAATAAATTCTTCGAGAAATTATTCTATCGTCTGCGCACCCGTAATGGCAATGCCTTCTTACCTGCCAATACAATGCGTGAATCCATCGCGCCCTACCTGCAATCCCAGTATCTCCTGGGCCTGGTCGCCGACCAAAACCCCGGCAACGTGGACAACGCCTACTGGCTGGACTTTTTTGGCCGGCCCGCCCCATTTGTATGGGGACCCGAAAAAGGTGCGCGAAGCTCGCAGCTGCCCGTGGTCTTCGCCTATATCGAAAAACCCCGCCGGGGCTATTATCATGCGACACTCACATTGGGATGCCAGGAAGCCTGCAGCCTTAAAGAAGGTCAGCTGACCCTGGAATATGTACGATTCCTGGAGAGTGTCATCCGCCGCAACCCCGACATGTGGCTCTGGAGCCACCGGCGGTGGAAACACCATTGGAAAAATGAACATGCCCCCCGCTGGATCAGCGAAAGGGCCCGGCCTGCATAGGCTAACTTTCTGGCCAGAGCGCACCTCGCACATTTTCAGGCAAAAAAAAGGGTGAAATAACGGGTCCGATTGGGTTGTTTTCTCTGCAGTGAAGTGGTTAAATTGGGTTTCTATTTTTAACCATTTAAACCGCATTTTATGGCTTCACCTACCACCGGACTTACCGATACCCCAGGCGGAAGCAGAGTCCCCGCCGGCGTTGCGCAACTGCTTATCGGAACTTACAAGAATGAAGAAGGATGGCCCCCCGATAAGACCAGGGCCGTCTGGTTCTCCCTTTCATCCATCACCGACCTACAGGCGCTGATCAACGAGAATGGAGGTGACGGCGTCCGTATCTATTTCGGGAAATACCCCTCCGACGTGGACGTTCCCGGTACCCCTGACCCCTCCTATAAAGGAAAGGTCACGGTCGTATTCATCCCTACCGTGACAGCATCCGATGGCAGTCACACGGATGTCTTTCCCGCTACGCCGCCCAACACCAACACGGCAGCAAAGGCCGCGGCAACCCCCGACGACGATGGCACCGGCTACAACCATGGCGGTCTTTGCCCTCCCAACTGTAGTCAAACACCACCTCCCACCGGCAACTAACTATAACCATGCTGCATTTGCCAATTTATATGTATGCCGAGCTGGGTGCGCTGATCACCAGCCTGCTAACCTATCGAGCTTTGAAGGGAACGGCATTTCGCCTGTTCCCTTTCTTTCTTCTTTTCATCGTAGTAGTTGAGCTGGCCGGAGATTACACCGGCAGAGTGCTTCACTACAAAAATTCCTGGCTCTATAATATCTCCACCACCCTTGAATTCATTTTCTATGCCTACATATTCTCCTGTACGCTGCGCAATCCCGTATATAAAAAAACAACCCTTGCCTTTATAGCTGTCTTCCCCCTGCTGGTGCTGCTGAACATGGCTTTTATACAAGGTTTCGAGGAATTCCATTCTTATACCAATGCATTGGGGAGTGTGCTGATGGTCATTTTTTGTTGTCTTTTCTTCTATGAACTGCTGTTGAACCCGTTGGAAGGGGAATTACATAAAGTACCCATGTTCTGGGTCAGCACAGGCATTTTATTTTTCTATCTGGGCGACCTGTCATTTGACCTTTTATATAACCTGTTGAAGAACGATGCGATGGGCAGGGATCTTTTTAAAAGTATTAATAATAATCTTATATTAATACTATATTCCTGCTTTATAATCGCCTTCCTATGCCAAAGGAGTCTCGTGAAATCATTATTGCATTGATTGCAGGAACGAGCACATTATTGCTGTTGGGCGCGTTGATGATATCTTTTTTAATTCTTTATCGCAGCCGCCATCGCAAGCTGCTTCGGGAAAGGGAGCAGCTCAGGCTCTCTTATGAGCGGGAATTGCTGAAAAGCCAGCTGGAGATCCAGGAACAGACCTTCCGCCATATTTCACAGGAGATCCACGACAACATTGGACAAACCCTCAGTCTGGCCAAGCTGAACCTGTCAACCATGGACCCCGCTCAACAAGGCCCCCTGGAACAAAAGATCACCGACTCGAAAAAGCTGGTCGGTCAGGCGATATATGACCTTCGCAACCTCTCCCATGGCCTCAACACCGACTATGTCGCCGATCTGGGGCTGGCCAGAGCCATCGAACACGAACTGGAAATGATCCGCAAATCAGGGGATCAGGAGACAGTATTTGAGACGGAGGGAGCCGCATATCGTCTTGATAAACAACGAGAAGTGATCATTTATCGCATCGTGCAGGAAACTTTGAATAATATTCTGAAACATGCGGCATCTCGGAAAATTATAATACATTTACATTACAGCCTGGAGGAAATTACACTTACTATAACGGATAACGGAAAGGGATTTGATCTTACTCCTTTGGATCTCGATCAGTCTTATGGGCTCGGCATTAAAAATATGCACAACAGAGCCCGGTTGATGGGAGCAAGGTTCCAGATTAGCAGCACACTTGGCGAAGGCACCAGCGTCATCGTCAGCGTACCCCTTGCTAATACCTGAACCTAAACCTGATTCGGATGATCAATGTTAAACCCTCGGTCGCACTGGTTGACGACCATGTCCTGTTACGTAACGGATTAGCCAATCTTATCCGGAGTTTCGGCGAATACATCGTGTTATTTGAGGCCGACAATGGCAACGATCTCATCCGGCAATTAAAGCCGCGTCTGATCCCAGACATTGTGCTGCTGGATATCAACATGCCCGATATGGATGGGTATGCAACAGCGCTGTGGCTCAAACGCAATCACCCCGAAATAAAGATAATGGCCCTGTCCATGTATGACACGGATAACTCTATCCTGCGAATGCTGAAAAATGGAGTGAAAGGCTATATCCTCAAAGACATCGACCCCTCCGAGCTGAAGCTGGCCCTGGAGTCTGTGATCAGCAAGGGCTTCTATTATTCCGAGATGGTCACCGGCAAGCTCATCCACACGATACATACGCTGGATGTGCCCGACCACAGAGTGCGGCACATGCTCACCCTGAATGACAGAGAGCTCGAATTCCTGAAGCTAGTCTGTACGGAATGCACCTACAAGGAGATTGCAGAGCAGATGTATCTGAGCCCGCGGACTATTGATGGCTATCGGGATACACTATTCGAAAAGCTGAATGTAAAGACAAGGGTGGGGCTGGTCCTCTATGCCCTTCGCAACGGCATCGTCGCGCTCTAGTTCAGCACGCTGTTCACTTTTTCTATCTCGATGCCCTTCTGATCCTTGATCTTGCCCCAGCCGCCGGTGACATTACGCAGATTGTGTATACCCTGGCGTTTGAGCAGGGACGCGGCAATGATACTGCGATAGCCACCGCCGCAATGGACGTAAATATTGTGGTGTTCATCCAGGTTCGCCATGTTGCCCGGGTCCGTAAGATCATTCAACGGAAGGTTGAGCGCCCCCTTGACATGCCCGTCGGCAAATTCCGTCTCGCGCCGTACATCCACCACCAGCAGGTTCTCGTCAAAAGGAATATCCATGGCCAGCTCATCCGGCTCCACATCGATGATCATATCGATGGGCTTTCCAGCTTGCTGCCATGCGGCAAAGCCTCCTTCGAGATATCCCTTTATCTTGGAAAAACCTACCCGGGCCAGCCGCACCACACTCTCTTTTTCCTCTCCGGCGGAGGTCACCAGCACGATGGATTTATCAAAAGGCAGCAGACTTCCGGCCCACTCGGCAAATCGCCCATCCAGCCCGATGCTGATGGAGCCCGGAATAAACCCCTGCGTAAAAAGGTCAGCCTTCCTCGTGTCCAGCAAAATAACACTGTCATCCTTGGTCAGCTGCTGAAAGGTGAGCACATCCAGGGGGGTAAGCCCGGCCTCCAGGACCTCGTCCAGGCTTTCGTAGCCCTCCTTATTGATACGCGCATTGATGTGAAAATAGCTGGGAGGCGCATCCAGGCCATCCGTTACGGCCTTGATGAATTCTTCCTTCGTCTGCTCTTTCAGGGCGTAATTCCCCTCTTTCTCGTCTGCAATGGTGCTATAAGTATTGGGCCCCAGGTTCTTTCCACAGCTGCTGCCGGGCCCGTGAGCAGGATATACGATCACATTGTCAGGCAAAGGCATGATCTTGCTTCGTAAGGAATCGTATAACATACCCGCCAGCTCTTCCTTGCTCAGATTGCCGCTGCTAAGATCAGGCCGGCCCACATCTCCCACAAACAACGTGTCACCGGTAAAAACCGCCTCAGGCGTGCCATCGGCCAAACGCACAAGATAACAGGTACTTTCGATGGTATGTCCCGGCGTATGCAACACTTCGATCGAGCTGCCACCCAGTTGAAACCTCTCGCCATCCTTTGCCAGATGAATGGAGAATTGAGTCTCCGTACGGGGACCATAGACGATGGGCGCTCCCGTGGCCTTGGAAAGATCCAGGTGACCACTTACAAAGTCGGCATGAAAATGAGTTTCGAAAATGTATTTGATCGTCGCGTTCCTCTCTTTTGCCAATTGGAGATAGGCATCGATGTCTCTCAGTGGATCGATAATGGCTGCTTCTCCATCACTGTCGACATAATAAGCTGCTTCACTCAGGCACCCGGTATACAATTGCTTAATAAACATTGCCATAGATTGATGTATGGGTGCAAATTTAGCAAATATTCCCCGAAGCCATGGTCATACAGCCGACGTTAGTCGATCAGCTCGTCAACGCATTTCAT
>Ga0105237_10005663_pt1 | contig 14056 bp, 13 predicted proteins | sample KBSC24metaG_FD_81520 | JGI IMG/M metagenome (GOLD analysis project Ga0105237, IMG submission 81520) | Corn rhizosphere microbial communities from Kellogg Biological Station, Michigan, USA - KBS C2-4 metaG | ecosystem: Host-associated > Plants > Roots > Rhizosphere > Soil | place: Michigan, USA...
TCGTGTCCGCCGCCAAGGCCAGCGCGACGGCGCCCTCGGCGATCTTCCAGCCGTGGCAGGTCTGGTGGTTCTTCGGTCACCACGGCGCTCTCGTGCACGGCGCGTTCGGCGTCGCCAAGCCCGACTACCGCATCGGGCCGGGCTGGGCCGCCGCAATCAGCCACCCGCTGGTCGTCGCCGTGGGCATCGCGCTGAGCGTCTGGCTGTGGCTGCGCGAACGCGTCAAGGGCCGTATCGGCGCAGGCCAAGCGCTGCTCGCGCTCGCCGTGGCGATGCTCGTGCGCTGCCTGCTGGACACCTGGGACACCGAGTACTACCTGCTCCCGTTCGTCATCGCCGTGCTCGCGTGGGAGGTCCGCGCGCCCAACCCGCGACCGCCGGCGATCGCGCTGGCGAGCAGCGCGCTGGCGTGGCTGAGCTTTCAATGGCTGCCCGAGCACGTCTCGCCCGATTTGCAGGCCGCGTTCTTTCTGGCGTGGTCTGTTCCGCTCGCCGCGGCGCTCGTGCGACGGCTGCTTTTCGCGCGCGGCCTGACGCGCTCGCGGCGCCTCGGCGGCCAAGCCGGCGGCGGACTTCAGGAGATGACCGTCAGCCCCTTGTCCAGGCCGTTGAGCACTTCCTGAGCGCCCTCGCGCACGACCACCAGGTCCTCGATCCGCACGCCCAGCTCTCCCGGCAGGTAGACGCCCGGCTCGACCGTCACGACGTTGCCCGCCTGCAGCCGGCGCTCGCCCTCGGTGCGCGACAGCCGCGGCGCCTCGTGGATCTCCATGCCCACGCCGTGCCCCAGGCCGTGGCCGAAGCGCTCGCCATGCCCGCCGCCTTCGATGACCTCGCGTGCGACCGCGTCGACCTCGCGGCCGGTCAAGCCCGCCCGGACGGCGGCGAGACCGCGCTCCTGGGCGGCGAGCACTAGCGCGTAGACCTCTCGCGCCGTTTCTGAGATGCCCTCGCCGGTCGCGTAGGTGCGCGTGCAGTCCGAGCAGTAGCCCTCGTGCAGCGCGCCCCAGTCGATCGTCACGAGGACGTCGCGCGGGATCGGCTCGTCGCGCGGCGCGGCGTGCGGAAGCGCGCCGTGCGCTCCCGCCGCGACGATCGACGGAAAGCTCGGCGCGTCGGCGCCGAGGCGCCGCATGCGCAGCTCCAGCTCGACCGCCACCTCCCGCTCGCTGCGCCCGACCACTCCGTCTTCCAGCACACCGCGCAGGGCCTCGTCGGCGAGCTGCGCCGAAGCGCGCATCCGCTCGATCTCGCCTGCGTCCTTGACGGCCCGCAAGCCCTCCACGACACCGCCACATCCCTGCAGCGTCCAGCCCGCCGGCAGAGCCGCGCGCAGGCGCTCGTACTCGGCGACCGTGACGCTCGCGTCGTCGAAGCCGAGCGTCCCGCCGCCGCCCTCCAGACCACGCACCGCGGCCTCCATCAGGCTGCCCGTGACGATCTCGCGCGCCAGCGCCGGCGCGACCTGCTCAGACGACTGCGTCGTGTAGCGAAAGTCCGTCAAGAAGCGGTGGGCGCCCGCGCGGGCGGGTGCGTCGGCCGGGGCGGCGGCGATCAGCGCGAGGCCGTTGCTGCCGGTGAAGCCGGTCAGGTAGCGCACGTTCACGTGCGTGCCCACGAGCAGCGCGTCGACCTCGCGCTGCGCCAGCGCGCCAGCCAGGCTTGCGATGCGCCGCTCCTCGTCGCGCGCAGCGGCGCCGTCGATCACGCGTCGTCCCCGGACAGGCGCTCGTGCAGCAGCGCCAGCGCGTCGCCGTAGCCGTCCGGTCCGCGCCCGGAGACCGTCGCCAGGCACAGGTCGCCGATCACCGAGGTGCGCCGCCAGGGCTCGCGATTGTGGACGTCTGACAGATGGACCTCCACCGCCGGCAGCGCGGCGATCTCCAGCGCGTCGCGGATCGCCCAGGCGTAGTGCGTCCACGCGCCGGGGTTCAGCACGATCGCGTCGGCCTCGTCGCGCAGCTCGTGCAGGCGCTCGACGAACGCTCCCTCGTGGTTGCTCTGAAAGAAGCTCGCCTGCAGGCCCAGCTCGCGCGCCTGCTCGGCGATGCGCCGCTCGAGCTCGGCAAGCGTCAGCGTGCCGTACACCGCCGGATCGCGCCGGCCCAGCTGGTCGAGGTTGACGCCGTGCATCACGGCTATGCGCTTGGTCGTCTCGGTCATCGTCCGCTGCGCATCATCGCGCGCCGAGCTCGGCGACGGCCGCGCGCAGCTCCTCCTCGGCGACCTCACAGCCGGTCCGCACGTCGCCGGGCTCGCCGACGAGCACGAACGCAAGCGTCTCGCCGACGCGCTTCTTGTCGCGCGCCACCGCCTGCAGGATCTCCTGCGCGCTCGCCGTGTCCAGCGTGACCGGCAGCCCGCGCTCGAGCAGCAGCTCGCGGACGCGCTCGCGCAGCGCGTCGGCGCCGGACAGCCGCAGGGCGGCCAGCAGTCCCAGGCCGACGGCCTCGCCGTGGCGGTAGCGCGCGTAGCCGGTGGCCGTCTCGATCGCGTGTCCGACGGTGTGCCCGAGGTTGAGCGCCTGGCGGCGTCCGGCGTCGCGCTCGTCGGCGGCCACGACCGCTAGCTTCGTGCGCGCGCAGGCGAGAATCGTCCGCTCGTCCAGATCCTCTCCGGCGGCGACGCTGCGCCACAGCTCCCCGCCGGCGATCAGCGCGGTCTTCAGCACCTCCACCCAGCCGGCCGCCAGCTCGGGCGCCGGCAGGCTCTGCAGCGTGTCGGGATCGACCAGCACCCCCGCCGGCTGGTGGTAGACGCCGATGTAGTTCTTCGCCTCGGGCAAGTCGACGCCCGTCTTGCCGCCGTAGGCCGAGTCGACCTGCGCCAGCAGCGTCGTCGGGATCTGCACGACCGGCACGCCACGCTGATAGGTCGCCGCGCAGAACCCCGCCAGGTCGCCGACGACGCCGCCGCCGAGCGCGACCACGTGATCGCCACGATCGAGCTGCGCCGCCAGCAGCGCGCGCCACACCGACTCGGCGACCGCGAGCGTCTTGTGCTGCTCGCCGGCTGGGATCGCGATCGTTCCGGCCAGGCCCGAGAGCTGGTCCCCGTAAAGCGCGCGCACGTGCTCGTCGGTCACGCAGAACGCGCGCGAGGCCGAGCGATCGAGCGGCCACAGCTCGGCGGGCTCGCCGGCGCCGGCGGCGCGCAGCAGGCCGCGGCCGATCAGCACCGGGTACTCGCCCGAGGCGCTGCGCGCCCAGATCAGACGGGTGCCCGCCGGCGCGGCGGCGAGCGCGCGCAGGCCGTCCAGCACGGTCGCCGCGCCGCCGAGCGCCAGCGGCGGCAAGAAGGCGTCCGCGTGATTCTCGTAGAGCTCGCGGCGCTGCGCGTACAGCGCCACAAAGGCGTCGCGATCGCGCGCCAGCGGACGACCCGGCGCACCGGCAGGCGTCTCCACGGCGCCGCCGATCCGCTCCCACGCCTGCTCGGCGTCGATGTCCAGCAGCACGACCACGTGCGGCTCGAGCGCCGTGCGCACGCGCTCGGAGAGGATGCTGCCGCCCCCCAGCGCGATGACCGCTCCGGGCTGGGCGCCGTCGAGCAGCTCGCAGACGACCTGCTCCTCTGCGGCGCGAAACGACGCCTCGCCGTTGAGCTCGAACTCGCGGGCCGGCGAATGCCCGAAGCGCCGCGCAAGCAACTCGTCGCTGTCCAGCGCCTCGGTTTCGAGCGCCCGGGCCAGCTCGGCCGCTACGGTCGACTTGCCCGCGCCCATGAAGCCGATCAGCACGAGCGCGCGCCGCGGCGCGCGCCCTACGTCGACCATCCGATCCGCTCGCGGTAGGCGTCGGTCGCCTGCAGCACGTCGTCGATGTGGTCGCCGCCGAACTTGCGCCGGTAGGCGTCGGCGAGCACGAACGCGACCATCGCCTCGCCGACGACGCCGGCGGCGGGCACGGTGCACGAGTCGGTGCGCTCGCGCAGCGCCTGCGCGGGCTCGTGCGTCTCGGTGTCGACCGAGCGCAGCGGCTTGGTCAGCGTCGGCAAGGGCTTCATCGCCCCGCGCACGACCAACGGCATGCCGTTGGTCATCCCCCCCTCCAGCCCGCCGGCGTGGTTGCTCTGGCGGTAGTAGCCGCGCTCGGAGGAGTAGTAGATCTCGTCGTGCGCCTCAGAGCCGGGCAGGCCGGCGACGGCGAAGGCGTCGCCGATCGCCGCGCCCTTGACGGCCTGGATCGAGCAGATCGCCATCGCCAGGCGCCCGTCCATGCGCTCCTCCCAGGAGACGTGCGAGCCCAGCCCCGGAACCAGCCCGAAGGCCTGCACCTCGAAGACCCCGCCCAGCGACTCGTTGGCCTTGCGCAGGTCGTCGATCTCGCGCACCATCGCGCGCGTCGCCTCCGCGTCCAGGCAGCGCACCGGCGAGCGGTCCACCTCGGCGAAGTCCTCCAGCGTGAGCTCGCGCGCCGCCACGGGCGCGCGCACCGTCGCGATCTGCACGACGTGCGAGCGGACCTCCACGCCGAGCGCGCGCAAGAACGCCTTGCACAGCGCGCCGCCGGCCACGCGCGCGGCGGTCTCACGCGCGGACGCGCGCTCGAGGATGTTGCGCACGTCTGACTGCTTGTACTTCTGCGTGCCCACGAGGTCGGCGTGACCGGGACGCGGCAGGTGAACCTCTGCGACCTCCTGATCGACCGGCCACGGGCTCATGCGCTCCTCCCAGTTGGCGTAGTCGCGGTTGGCGACCTGCAGCGCGATCGGGCCCCCAAGCGTGCGGCCGTGACGGATGCCCGCGGTGACCTGCGCCGCGTCGCGCTCGATCTTCATGCGACCGCCGCGGCCGTGGCCGAGCTGGCGGCGCGCCATGTCGGCGTTGAGATCCTCGGGCTTGATCTGAAGGCCCGCGGGCAATCCCTCGACCAGGCAGGTCAAGCCGGGGCCGTGGGACTCACCGGCGGTTGTCAGACGGAGCGTCACGCCCCTAGCTTATTTGCTGGGCCGTCAGCCTCAGAACGAGGCGCCCCACACGGCCACGCGCGCGCGTGTGGCCAGCGAGGTGTGGTGCGTGAACACGAGCACGCCCTTGTCGTGCGAGTAGCGAAAGCCCGGCAGCGCAGCCAGGCCCGCGGCGCGCAGGAACCGGGCGCCGGCCTCGGACTGCTCGCCGAAGGCCACGCGCGCGGCCGCCGCCGACGCCTTGCTCGCGTCGATCTTCACGACCTGCAGCTGATAGACGATCGCCGTGCCTCCCGGCGGGACGTATTCCAGTTCCTCGAACTGACCCGGCTTGAGGTCGATCGCCAGGCACTGCGAGGCGTCCGGCTGGCAAGCGCCTTCGCCGCGCAGGATCGCTTCGCCGACGAGCGTGAAGGTCGCGCTCTTTCCGCCGGCGGTCACGCCGCGGAACACCACGAGCGGCTGCGTCGCCGACGGAAGCGGCTGCTGGCGCTTGAGGTCTTCATAGGGCGTCAGCACGGCGCTGGCCGGCGGCGTGCCCGCCGCCGTCGGGCCGAACTTGGCGGTCACGCTGTACACCGTCTGTCGCTTGGCCGGTTTCTTGGCTTCCTGGGAAGGTTTTTCGTTGCCCGTCGATGGCGCCTGCGTCGCGCCGGATTTGGTGTTGGGCTCGGTTTTCGCGCCGCTCGTGCCTGTCTTGGACGCTTTGCCCGACGACGAGCCCGACGCGCCCGAGCCGCCCGACGGGGCCGCGGTCCTCACGCCGGGAACCGCCGCAAACGGATCACGCGTCCGGCCGCCGATTTGCTGGGCGACCCCGTTGGTCGTCTCGGCCACCGGCTGGCGGGTCTGCGTGTTGGCCTCGTGGATCGTGACGCCCGACGCTTCTGCGGCGGCGGGCACGGGGCTCGCCGGCGCCGCGGGCGAGGAGGGGCCCGAGCCGCCGCCGAACGCCGCGAAGGCGATCGCGCCCAGCAGCGCCACGCCCACGAGGGCGAGCAGGGGGCGCAGCCTGCGGTCCAGCAGGTCTGACTTGATGGCTTCGAGGAAGTCGTTCATCGGGTGGCTCCTATCGTCGCGACGGGTGCGCCCGTGCCCGACGCTCCGCTCGACGCGCTGGTCGCGGCCGGCGCCGCGGGCGATGTGGGCGTCGCGCCGCCAGCCAGGCCCTGGTCGGCCGGCAGCACGTAGGCCGTCGCGGTGATCGTGCCTGTCAGGTTCCCTTCAGCGGCGTGGCCTTCGCCTTCGCTGGCCTTGTGTTCGAGCTTTACGCCCTGCAGCGTCAACAGGCGCCCGCTGACGCGCAGGCCTCCCGACGACGTGCGCACGGCGGACGCGTCGAGCGACTTGAAGAGGTGATAGAGGTCGGCGAAGCTGCCGTTGAAGACGAACGTGAAGGGCATCTGCGTGAAGCCGGCGGGCGTGGCCGCGACGGGCGCAGAGGAGGGCGCGGACGATTCGCTGCCGGCCGAGCCCGAGACGATCGATTGGAATTCGACGTGCTTTTGACCCGACGCCTGCGCGATCTGGTACATCAGCGACGGCACTTCTTCGTCGGGCGGAACGGCTTTGCCGAGGCGCACGACCGACGCATACGCCGACGCATAGCGCGCGCGTGCCTGGGTCGCGCTGGTGATGCTTCCCTGAGCGCTTGCGAGCTGCGCTTCGGCGGTGCTCACCTGGGTGGCCAGGCTCGCGGCTTCCTTGCGCGCGGGCGAGACGACCAGCATCCAGCCGGCCGCGAGCAGCGCGAGGGTTGCAATGGCGATCAGCCCGAGGCGGTCGCGCGTGGTCATTGGCCTGCTCCTGTGGAGGTCGTCGTGGCCGTCGCGGAGGTGCTGGCGCCCCCTGCGGAGGGAAGCGGATCGAAGGTGATCTGGGCGGAGAAGGTTGGCTTGTCGCGCCCGCACGCGCCTTCGTTCGTCTTGGCGGCCCCGCTCGAGAGGGCTCTTGTCGAGCTCTTCAGGCTCACGCTGCTCACGCCGTCGATCAGGCGCAGGCGCAGGAGTGTGAGCGCGACCTCCGACTGGCTGATCGCGCAGCCGCCGATCGTGAACGTGGGCACGCTTCCCGGCGGCGTCGACGAGCTAACGGCGATGCCGGCCGGTGTGGTGGACGTCGCTGGGGCGGCGGCGCTCGTCGCGGCGGGCGAGGCGCCGGCCGAGGCGCCCGAGGCGGAGGCGACGGTGCCGTCCACCGAGGAGATCGAGGCGCCGAGCGGAAGCACGCGGCCCAGCTCATGGAAGGCGTGCGCCCAGTCGAAGCGCGATTCGACGAGCTGCGCGACCGCCTTGCGGCGCTGTTCGCGCAGCGCCATGAAGCTCGTGTAAGGAGTCAGCTGGGACGCAGCTTGCTGAGCCCGCGCGGTCTGCGCGGTGATCGACGCCAGCTGCGCGCGGCGGCTGGAGATCTGGTGATGTGCGATGCCGAACAGCAGCGCGAGAACGGCCAAGCCGGCGATCAGGCCGAGCACGCCGTAGGCGCCGCCTTGCGAGCGCCCGGCGCCGGCGGAGGCGCCGCGGCGCTCCTCGGAGGGGATCAGGTTGACGGCCCTCATTGCGGCGCCTTCACCGTCGCCAGGCCCGCCGCGACGGCGAGCCGGTGAGTCGAAAGCTTGCCCTGCATGCTGTCGTCGACCAGGCCGATGCCCCCGCGTCGGACGTCCATGCCCAGCGCGGCCTGCAGCGCGTCGGCGAAGCCCGGAAGATCAAGCGCCGCGCCGCTGAGCGAGACGTGCGAAACCTGGCCGCCCTGCTCCTGTGTGCGGTGGAAGTCCAGCGAGTTGCGAATCTCTCCTGAGATGTCGCGCACGCCGCTCTCGAGCACCGCGCGAATGTCACCGGTATCCGCGGGCTGCTCGACCGAGGCTGGCGGCGGTGCAGCCGCCTGCGTCGGCGCGATCGCCTCCGCGTAGCCCATCGACACTTCCTGCGCTTCGTGCTCCTCGCGTGAGAGCGCCGGCTGCTCGACCGGCGCAACGTCCGCAGCATCGCCGTCCTCGCCCGCGGGCGAGGACGGTTGCGAGTCGTCATCCTCGCCGACCGGCGCCCCTGACTGCTCGGGTGCGGCGGCCGCTGCGACGTCGGCGACGCTCGGGGCGGTGAAGGCGGGCACGCTGAGATCGACGGTCGCCAGCAGTTCGCGAGCGTCGCCCAGCGGGATTTCGCGACGGGTCGCAAGCTCGCTGGCCATGGCCTCGACGCCGCCGCCGGTCACGCGGGTGAAACGGCAGGTGGTCCCCTCGGCGATCGCGAGGTTCGTCAACCCGTCGACGTTCAGGTAGAGGACGCGACCGTCGCTGCCTTCCGATGGATCGTGCAGCGAACGGATCAGCGCAAATGCGGAGAGATCGACGCCCTCGGGCGTCAGCCCGGCCGCGCGCACGGCGCCGAGCAGCCGCTCGACCATGTCGCGCTGCGCCGCGACGAGCACGACGCGCTGGCGCGGACCGGCAGGTGTGTCGACGATGCCAAGCGGGTGGAAGTCGAGCACGGCGTTGGACAGCGGCATCGGCACCTGGTCCTGGGCCTGGAAGCGAACCGCGGCGGCGAGCTCCTTGCGGTCGGTGACCGGCGGCAGCTCCAGCGTGCGCATGACCGTGCGCTGGTTGGCGATGCCCACGCGCACGTGCTTGCCCAGGCGCCCGCCGGCGAACAGCTCGCGCAATGCCGCGGTCAGCGCCTCGGTGTCGACGACCTCGCCCTCGCGCACCGTGTCGGCCTCGAGCGGCTGGGTGGCCGCTCGTTCGGCGAGGATCGATCCGTTCACGCGCGCCTTGACGGCCCCCACGAAGCCCGGCTGGATGTCGAGTCCGACGACGTCGTTGGAAGGACGGCGTCGCTGCAGGTTGAATGAGAGTGAAGGCATCTGATGGCTCTGGTGAAACGCGGCGCGTTGGCTGCACGAGGCGTATCGGCGCGTTCCCGTCAGCCCTTTAGGGTTGGGCTGAGAGTCAGAGGAAGTGATGGACGTAGGCGTTGACGATGTCCTGTCCCACGAACGTCGCGACGACGGCGCCCAGCGCCAAAAACGGACCGAACGGCACGGCCGTCTTGCGGCCCGCGCCGACGCCCCTGCGCGCGATCACCACAGCGCCGACCACGACGCCCGCCAGCAGCGCGATGAGGATCGCCGGGGCGACCGCGCGACCGAGGAACAGCCCCATCACCCCCGCGAGCTTGACGTCGCCCATGCCCATGCCGCCGGGGTAGGCAAGCGCGGCCAGCAGCAGAAAGCCCCCGGCGGCCGCCGCGGCGATCAGGCGCTGCGGCTCCCCCGAAGGATCGAGCGCGAGGCCGAGCGCGAGCGCGAGCACGGCGCCCAGCGCGGTGAGCCTGTTGGGAATTATGCGGTGCTCGAGATCGATCAGCGCGGCGGGCGCCACCACGAGGATCAGCGCGATGCTCAGGGCGATTCCCGCCGCCGAGTCGTGCGCGAGGACGGCGCCGGCGCACAGCGCGCCGGTGAGCGCCTCCACGATGGGATAGCGCGGCGAGATCTTCGCGGCGCAGCGCCGGCAGCGGCCGCGCAGCAGCAGAAACGAGAGGATCGGGATGTTGTCGTATGGCTTGACCGGCGTGCCGCACGCAGGACACTGCGACGCCGGGGCGACCAGCGATTGGCGGCGAGGCAGGCGGTAGGCGACCACGTTCAAAAACGAGCCGACGATCGCCCCCATCACCCCGGCGAATGCAACAGCGTCCATGGGTGATTGATCGACCGCCATCCCGGGGCACTTGAATCGCGCTCGTCGTGCGCCTCGACCGGCGGCGTGCGACGAGCCGCGTCGATGCGGGGTCGTAACGCAAATCGGGGGACGGCCGTTCGGCCGCCCCCCGGGGTGCTGCTCAAGCGTCTGAGGCCGTGGGCCCCATAGCTGTGACTACCAGGTACCCGAGGCGTTGCAGCCACCAGTCCCGGTGGTCGTGCAAGAGCGTTTGATTTCGCCGTTAGATTCGCGTTTGATGGTGAACGTGTTACCGCTCGCAGCAACCGCTTTGGCGGTCACCGTGTAGCTGTTAGCCGTTCCCGACGCGGCGCTGATGTAGGCGTTGCCGCCCGTTTCCGAGATCGGAATCGTTTTTTCAACAGCGTTCAGTTCGGTCGGGCTGACTTTGCCGTATTCGCCGTTGTTTTCGGTTCCGATCGTCTCCGCCGTCGTCTGGGCCGTACGGGCAAGCTCCTTCGCCGAAGCGTCGTTGGCCTTGCCCTTCTGGTTCAGGAACGAGGGAATGGCGATCGCGGCGAGGATGCCGATGATCAGGATCACGACCAGAAGCTCGATCAGGGTGAAACCACCCTCATTGCTCAAGCGCTGGCGCAGTCGATACAACATGTGAATCCTCCTAGGATCCGGTTACAGAGCGCCAGCTCTTGGCCCATCGCCCGCAAGTGGCGATACGTCCCCCGGTCTGCCGATGTGTGACGATCGGCTTGCGAGGTTCGTCGGCTTTGCTACACACCCACTGAGGTGTACTGCCCTGGCACCTCGACACTGGCTTTGTCAGCCGGTGCATCGACCGCGAGGTGTGTGATCTTTAGTCCTGCATCCCTGCTGGACGCATGCACTATTGCGTTCCGGGCGCCCGCGGTCGCCGCCTGAGGGGCCTGCTATTCGGGCTCGTCGGCCTGCGCCTGGGCCTCGTCGGCCTGCGCCGGCTCGTCGCCCAGCCGCTTGGCCTGAGCGTCCACCGCCGCCAGGCGGACGCCGCCGCCCTCGCACCAGGGGCACGTGACGGTGCTCGGCGCGCCTCCGAGGTTGGAGATCACCTTGCCGGTGCCGCGGCAGGGCATACACTCCCGCGGCCCGTGGGACTCCTCGGTTCGATCTGCGCTGTCGCCTTGCTCGCTCGCCACGAGGCGATGACACTAGCGTCCCGCGCATGAGAAAGCCGGTTCGGCCGTATGAGTGGGTGCTGCTCGGCGCGATCACCGCCGCAGCAGCGGCCCTGCGCCTGGTCGTGATCGGCAAGGTCCAGCCCGACCCCTTCTACGACGCCGCCGTGCGCAGCATGGGGCTCTCCTGGCACAACTTCTTCTTCGGCGCCTTCGAGCCCGCCGCCAGCGTCTCGATCGACAAGCCGCCGGTGGACCTGTGGCTGCAGGTGCTCAGCGTCAAGCTGTTCGGCTTCTCCAACAGCGCGCTGAAGCTCCCGGAGGCGTTCGCCGGCATCGCCGCCGTGCCGCTGCTGTTCCTCGCGGTGCGTCGCATGTGGAGCACGACCGCCGGCCTGGCCGCGGCGGTCTCGCTGGCGGTGCTGCCCGTCGAGGTGATCACCTCGCGCAGCGACACGATGGACGCGGTGATGATGGCGCTGATCGTGCTGGCGCTGCTGTTGATCCTGCGCGCCTGCGACACGGGCCGATCGCGCTGGCTGCTCGCCGGCGCAGCCGTGATGGGCCTGGCCTTCGACGTGAAGATCCTCGAGTCGCTCGTCGCGCTGCCGGCGCTCGTCGTGATCGCGCTGCTCGGCTTCCCCGCGCCGCCGGCGCGGCGGGTGCTCGAGATCGCAGCCGCGGGCGCGGTGTACGTCATCGTCGCGCTGGCCTGGCTGACGGCCACCCTGCTCGTGCCCGCGCACGAGCGCCCGTGGGCGATCGGCTCGACCAACGGCAGCGCGTGGAACGCCGTGTTCGTCTTCAACGGCAGCGAGCGTCTCGGCGGCAAATCGCCCGAACCGCAGTTCACGGTCTATGAACCGGGGCACGAGTACCCCGTCGCCACGCAGTCCCAGCGCGACCACATCCCGATCGTCACGCCTTCGCCGACCCGCCTGCTCGCGCGCATCGGACCGCTGTCGGGCGAGCGCCTGGGCATGCAACTGCTCGCCGCGCTGCTGCTCGGCATACCCGCGCTGCTGTGGGGCGTCCTGCGTCGCCGCGTCGCCGTCGGGGAGGACGACGAGGAGGCCGGCGAGGACGAGGGCGAGGGGCGAATGCGCGTCGCGGCGGCTGCGGGGCTTGCGCTGTGGCTGCTGACCGGCATCGTGCTGTTCAGCCACATGGCCCGCCTGCATCCACGCTATGTCGAGGGGTTCGTGCCCGCCGTCGCCGCGATGCTCGGCGTCGGCGCCGCCTGGGCCAGCCAGGCGCGCGGGCGCGCCCGGCCGATCGTGCTCGTCGTGAGCCTCGTGGGCGTCGTCGTGTACGGCCGGTGGCTGCTCTACGGCGCCTCCTCGGAGTGGTGGATCTCCTTCGTCGCCGCCCTCGCCGCGCTGGCGCTGGCGGCGCTTGGCAGGTGGCCGGCCGTGCCTCGCCGCGCGCGCTCGGCAATCGCCCCGATGGGCGTGCTCGTGGCCACGCTCTGCGCGGTGCTCGCGATCTCCGTCGGCACGGACATCACGGCGATCGACGACCACGTATCGGACGCCGGCTATGTCGGCGCCCTGCCGGTGCAGGAGCAGCGCCTGGTCAGCAACTACCTGCGCACGCACCAGGGGAGCGCGCGCTATGAGGTCGCCGCGCAGTCGGCCACGCAGATCGGCTCGCTGATCGTGCAGGACGCGCGCCCGATCGTGATCCTCACCAGCTACGGCGCGCGTGTGTTCACGACCGTCGAGGAGCTAAAGCGGCTGATCGCCGCCGGCGAAGTCCGCTACGCCTTCCTCAACTCCCCCTGTCCCCACCCGACGAGCCCCACCGCCGCCAAGAACCCGGCCTGCTCGGCGCCCGCGCAATGGATCCGCGCGCACGGCGCCGACGTCTCGCGCAGCGCCGGCCTGGACCGCGGCAAGGTGCTGTGGCGGCTTCCCGGCGTCAAGCCATGAACGGCGACGGCTCGTCGCTGCTGGCCGTGGCCGGCATTGCGCGCGCGTCCGGGCGCCTGGCGCTGGACACCGAGTTCGTCGGCGAGGGACGCTACCGCACGCTGCTGTGCCTGATCCAGCTCGCCGTCGCCTCCCCCGACGGCGACGACAGGCGCATCGAGCTGCTGGACCCGCTGGCCGAGGATTTCGACGGCGCGCCGCTGGCCGCCCTGCTGGCCGACCCCGCCGTGGAGGTCGTCCTGCACGCCGGGCGCCAGGACGTCGCGCTGGTGCGTCGCGCGCTCGCCACCGAGGTGAGCAACGTGTTCGACACGCAGGTCGCGGCCGGCTTCGCGGGAATGGGCGCGCAGTCGTCATATGAGTCGCTGCTCAACGACGCGCTCGGCGTGCGCCTGGCCAAGAGCGCCAGCTTCACGCGCTGGGACACGCGCCCGCTGTCGGCCGAGCAGCTTGGATACGCGCGCGGCGACGTCGAGCACCTGCTCGCACTGGCCGGCGAGCTGCAGCGGCGCCTGCGCGAGCTGGGACGCCTGGAGTGGGCGCGCGAGGAGTGCGCCGCCCTGGCGCACTCCAGCGACGAGCGCGACCCGCAGGCGATCTTCGCGCGCCTGCCGCGCGTGCGCAACCTCAGCCCGTCGGCGCGGCCGATCGCGCGCGCGCTGGTGCAGTGGCGCGAGGAGACCGCGGCGCGGCGCGACCGGCCCGTGCAGAGCGTGCTCTCAGACGCGGCGCTCATGGAGATCGCCAAGCGAAAGCCCTCCTCGGGCGCCGAGCTCGAGCAGATCCGCGGCTCCGGCGCGGCGAACTTGCGCAGGCGCGGCGAGGAGCTGCTGGCGGTCGTGCGCGGCGCGCGCGAGCTGCCCGAGGAAGCGGCGCTGCGCGAGGCTCGCCCGCCGGCGCCCAGGCCCGAGGACGCGCCGCTGATCGCGCTGGCCGAGGCGCTGCTGCGCGCGCGCGCGCGCGACGCCGGCATCGCCTATGAGCTGCTCGCCGCGCGCGCCGACCTGCAGGCGATCGTCGCGGCATGGCGCACGCGCGCGCCCGAGGCCGATGTGCGTACGCTGCGCGGCTGGCGGCGCGAGCTGGCCGGCGCCGAGCTGCTTGCGCTGCTCGACGGCGAGCTGTCGTTGTCGGTGCTCGACGGTCGCCTGCGCATCGGCGCCCCGCCGCAGGGCTGACGGCCGGCGACCGGCCGCCGGGCGGCGCGGGCGGCGCCTATTTGATGCTGTTGTAGACCGAGAACAGCGGCAGGTACATCGAGATGACGATGAAGCCGACGATGCTGCCGATCACGATGATCATGATCGGCTCGAGGATCGACGTCAGCGCCTTCACCGACGCTTCGACCTGGTCCTCGTAGAACTCGGCGACCTTGTCGAGCA
>Ga0105237_10005667_pt1 | contig 14053 bp, 10 predicted proteins | sample KBSC24metaG_FD_81520 | JGI IMG/M metagenome (GOLD analysis project Ga0105237, IMG submission 81520) | Corn rhizosphere microbial communities from Kellogg Biological Station, Michigan, USA - KBS C2-4 metaG | ecosystem: Host-associated > Plants > Roots > Rhizosphere > Soil | place: Michigan, USA...
CATCTTTAAACCCAAAGGCATTTATGAAAGAAATGATGTGCCCGTTCGTGAGTTGGAAGGACTAACACAACAGAAGGGATTTCTTTCAGCGCCGTTTGATACCAATATCATTATTAAAGAGAATGGTTTACAGTTTCATGTGGATATAGAAAACGGCCAAAAGACAGGTTACTTTCTTGATCAGCAGGATAACCGTCGTGCCATTCAGCATATTGTAAAAGGAGCCGATGTATTAGGGGCATTTACCTACACCGGTACCTTTGAAATACATGCCGCTCATTATGGTGCAAAAAGTGTTCTTGGTCTTGATATAAGTGCCAACGCCGTTGCACAGGCAACAAAAAACGCCCAGTTAAATGGGTTAGACAAGATATGTAAGTTTGAAGCAATGAATGCTTTCGATGTTTTGAAAGTGTGGGCCAAAGAAGGCAGGCAATATGATGTGGTAATGCTCGATCCGCCTGCTTTTACCAAAAGCAGGGAAAATATTCAAAAAGCAATTACAGGTTATAAAGAAATAAACCTTCGCGGGATGAAGCTTATTAAAAACGGGGGCTTCCTGGTAACCAGCAGTTGCACAAACCTTGTTCAGCCGGATATGTTCCTTCAAACAATTGAAATGGCTGCAAAGGACGCACGCAAAAAATTAAGGCAGGTAGCTTTCAATGCACAAGCAAGTGATCACCCCATCGTATGGGGTATGGAGAACACCAACTATCTTAAATTTCTGATTGTAGAAGTAAGAGACAAGTAGACAGTTTGTGGTTTGTAGTTTATAGTTGCCTGAATTTCGAAATGTTTTGCAGGTATATGAAGTTGTATGAATTAATTGATGAAGATTTATAATGAACCCATTGCCGCCATGAAAACTGAACGTACAAGTGAGTGACACAAGCGGCGATGCCATAAAAAACCTGAGCTGGTATCCCAAAAAATATTAGAACAGCTTCATAAATTTTAAATAATGCCTAAGCTGCATTTTTAAAGTAGATTGAAAAATACACATGTTGTTCAACTTAAGCCACAACCACAAACCAGAAACTACAAACCACAAACTATAAATGCTTAATTTGCTGCCTCAAAGCTGATATCATTAAGATGAAACTTGTTAAGTCATTTGTTCCCGTTCTCTTTTTCTTTTTTTTCAATAGTACTTTAAAGGCACAGCAAGACAGTGGCAGTTGTCATTTACGCATTAGTATTTTAACCTGTGCGCCAGGCGCTGAACTATATTCTACTTTCGGTCATACAGCTATCAGGGTTATAGACAGCGTTCACCATACAGACCTTGTTTTTAACTGGGGTACCTTCGATTTTGACGATCCTAACTTCTATCTAAAATTTATTCGCGGCAAACTTGAATATTTTTTATCGGTCGACCCATTTAATGAGTTTATTTATACGTACCAGTATGAGCAAAGAAGCATCTGGGAGCAGGAGATTGATCTTGATTGTGCAAAAAAATTACAATTTCTTGCAGCAATTCAAAAGAACCTGCAGGGTGGCAACAGGTTTTACAAGTACGACTTTCTGCTTGATAACTGTACGTCACGTGTAAGAGATATCGTGTTTGGAAATATAAGCGGACTTAAAGTAACAGACTCTTTGACCGAAGATGGCATTACATACCGTAACCAGATACATGAATACCTTGATGAAGGTGCTAAGCCATGGAGTAAACTTGGTATAGATATTCTTTTGGGAAGCAAGCTTGATAAACGAGTAACCAACTGGAACGCTATGTTTTTGCCAGATTACCTGATGCAGGGGCTTGATGAATCTAATCTTGCCGATGAAGGCATTATTCATCCATCAAAGATTATTTATACAGCAAACCCACCAGATATAAAATCATGGAAGTATGCGCCTTTGATGATATTCAGCATTCTTTTCGCGGGGCTGATTGTAATTTCTCTATTACATAAAGGCTGGGCCGTAAGAATTACCAGGATATTTGATTCGCTGCTGCTATACATAACCGGCGTGTTAGGGGTCTTATTATTATTTATGTGGTTTGGCACGGACCATACAGTTTGTAAAAATAATTTCAACCTGCTATGGGCATTACCTACAAACTTTATCGCAGCTTTCTTTATATGGAAGAGACCATTGTGGGTAAGAAGATATTTTTATGTTGCGGCGCTTATTTACGGACTCTTTATGTTGAGTTGGTTTTGGTTACCACAACAAATTAATATCGCCCTTATACCATTGGTTTTATATATGCTTTTGCGTTGTTCAAAACTGGCTACAGGAAAATAATTCTGTATGATGATGGCCAGGTAATTAACGATGAAATTTTAACCGGAAGTACATTGCTATGGAAAAGCAATTTATTTATCACGATACAACTATTAACTATCGCATAAAGGGCGAAGGTAAAAATGTTGTGCTTATCCATGGCTTTCCTGAAGACAATCATATTTTTGATCACCAGGTTGAATTTCTTCAAAAACATTGCAGGCTCATTCTTACAGACTTACCAGGCTCTGGTAAATCTTCATTATATAAAAAAGAAGGTGTTGTTTCCATTGAAGATTATGCTGATATTATTCATGCATTACTCATTCAGGAAAATATCAATCATTGCATAATGTGCGGCCACAGTATGGGTGGATACATCACACTTGCTTTTGCAGGAAAATATTCACAAGTGCTGGAAGGTATAGGGCTTATTCATTCAACTGCTTTTGAAGACAGCGAAGAAAAAAAACTTAATCGCAAAAGAAGTGTTGAAACCATGCAGCAATACGGTGCATATGCCTTTTTAAAAAATACGGTACCTAATTTATTTTCCACAGCTTATAAAGCTAATCATGCAGATGAAATAAGGTCTCTTATAGAAAACGGCAATAAGTTTCCGGTTGAAGCGTTACAACAGTATTATATTGCAATGATGAACAGACCTGATAAAACGGCTGTATTAAAAAGCAGCGAAGTGCCTGTTTTATTTATCATTGGAACAGAGGATACTGCAGCGCCCTTGAAAGATGTGATACAGCAGGTTAAATTACCATCAACTGCTTATTTTCATGTTCTTGAAGGGGTGGCTCATATGGGAATGTGGGAAGCAACAGACAAAGTGAATGAATATCTGCTGAATTTTATAGAAGCTGTTTAAGAAAAGTGTAATGCGAAAACCTTTACTGTTATTATTATTTACTTCGCTTGTTTTTTTGAATGAAATAAAAGCTTCTCACATCGTGGGCGGAGAGGTTTTTTATGAATACCTCGGACCCGGAAGTTCTGCAGGTACAAGCAGGTATAAAATCTCATTGCGTCTTTTCAGGGATTGTCTTGTTCAGTGTGGTGTTGGCAATGTAGCATGTCTTCCTACAACGGCCATTGTTTCTGTCTTTGCAAATTCGGCGGGGTATCCTCGCCCTGTCAATACTCCTGTTAATGTAGTGCTGGGTCCTACTACAAGTATCTCTGCCAATTATCCGTTGTGTATTTCTACCAAGCCACCTTCCTGTTACGAAGTAAAAACTTACACAGCCACAGTAACATTGCCTGATAATGACGAAGGATACATTCTCGCTTACCAGAATTGCTGCAGGGCCGCAGCAGCAAATGTTTTGAACGGAGAGAATACACTTGGCGGAATACCAGGAGCTACATACGATTGTGTAATGCCAGGCAAAAACAAACTGACCAATTCAAGTGCCGTATTCAAAGTTCAAAATGCGGAGATTGTATGTTACAATAGTGACTTCAGGTTAGATTTTAGTGCAGAGGATCCGGATAGCACAGACTCATTAAGCTACGCTTTTTCCGGAGCTTATAATGGCGGTGCTTTTCAAAATGCGCAAGATGGAACCCCTGCAGGCTCACCTGTTTATGAAGAAGTGAACTATGATCAATCAAAAGATTTTAGCGGTGAAAGTCCGCTCGGCCCTTTGGCAACAATAGATCCCAAAACGGGCATTATTAGTGGCATTTCTCCTGGTGTGGGACGGTATGTTGTAAATGTTATTGTTTACGAATGGAGGAACGGTGTAGTCATCGGGCAACACAGGAAGGACTTTATTATGAGGGTTGAAAATTGTACTATTCCGCAGGCTGGCCTTGAGCCATCCTACATAACCTGCGATGGATTTAATCTTACTTTTCAGAATGAGACTACATCGCCCATTATCAATTCTTATTATTGGGATTTTGGGGTGAGCGGTATTAATTCAGATACTTCTGACGCTCCTGTTGCCCAATACAGCTTTCCGGATTCAGGAACTTATACGATTACACTAATTACCAACAAAGGACAGGTTTGTTCTGATACGGCTATCGCTGTTGCCAAGGTTTATCCTGGTTTTAAAGCAGATTTCAATACAAGCACCGTCTGCTATCAAACACCCATCCAGTTTAATGATGCATCTACCACAAAGTATGGAAAGGTGGATAGCTGGCGATGGGATTTTGGAGATCTTTCTACCACTGCAGACACATCTATCTTACAAAACCCAAGCTATAAATATCCTGCTCCTGATAGCCCAACTGTGTCTTTAATAGTCACCAACAGTAAAGGCTGTACTGATACAGCCACCAAAAAAATACAGATATTGGATAAGCCTGCTGTCAATTTTCCGTTTAAGGACACGCTTATATGTAATATCGATACATTGCAGTTGATAGCAAATACTACAGCGAGCATTTCATGGCAACCGAACAGTACTAACATTATCCTGAATCCTACAAGCTTAACGCCATTGGTCTTTCCCAAAACTGATACATGGTTTGTGGCAACGTTCACAGAAAATGGCTGCGTGGGCACGGATTCAGTTAAGGTAAATGTTGTAGATAATGTTACCATTAATATAGGGCCGGATACATCAATATGTTTAACAGACAGTGTACAATTTCATCCGCAAACAAATGCGCTTTATTTTGCATGGACGCCGTCGGCCACTATTACGGATACAACCGTTAAAGATGCGGTAGCTACGCCGGTTGCAGCCACGTCAACTTATCATGTAACGGCAAGTGTTGGCAAGTGCAATAATTCAGACGATATTAATGTCTTTGCTTATCCTTATCCGCAGGCAAAAGCCTTTGGTGATACGGCTATCTGTTATGGCGATCATGCACAATTGTCCGGTGTTATATCAGGAGAAAATTTCAGATGGACGCCGCCACTTTCACTGCGCAATGCTACAACGCTTTCTCCTGTTGCATATCCTTTAGATACTACCAGTTATATTCTTACTGCTTTTAATACTGCCGGTTGTCTTAAACCAGTTTCAGATACGGTTATTGTTGCTGTAATTCCACGTATATTGGCCAATGCAGGGCGTGATACAACGATAGTTTTTAACCAGCCATTACACTTAAACGCAACGGGTGGTAATACTTATTCATGGTCGCCAACTTATGGCATGGACAACCCAAACATTGCAGACCCTACCGTTGTACTGAGCGCATTTTATGACACGGTTTATTATAAAGTAAGAGTGAGCATAACGCCGCCAGGTTGTTTTGCTGATGATATAATTAGAGTAGTGGTGTTTAAAACAAAACCTGATATATTTATACCTACTGCGTTTACACCTAACAGTGATGGAAGGAATGATATTCTTAAACCGACTGTAGTTGGTATGAAACAGTTTAATTACTTCAGGGTATTTAACCGGTGGGGGCAAATGGTGTACGCCACGTCCATCATAGGGCAGGGGTGGAACGGAATTTTTGCGGGCCAGCCTCAGCCTAGTGGCACTTATGTGTTTATGGCGCAGGCCGTGGATTACCAGGGCACTGTTGTTAACAGGAAAGGCACTGCTGTGCTTATCCGTTAATGCCGCATTGTTCCTGCGACTAAATAAATTCATACAAATTTGCTTCCTGGCGGTATTAACAGCGCAGATATCTAACTGGTCTTTATTCTCACAGTATTCGTCGTTTTTTGCATTGCTTTTTAAGGCATGCCGTATAGTATTGAGGCCTCAAAAACAAAAGAATGAAACACAAGCATGTTTTATATTCCTGCCTGGCATGTATCATTTTATTAAGCGCCTGCAGTCATGATCTTGCCCCACAAAATCATTATCAATCAAGCTCTGTAATAATAGATGGAGACGCTTCTGACTGGCAAACGCCACTCCGATACAGTAACAGCAGCTATACGTTGTCTTATAATATTACCAATGATGAAAAAAATATTTATCTCTGTATGATTACTAAAGACGAACAAATGCAGCGCAGAATATTAAAGGCTGGTGTGGATATTTATTTTGATGCGAAAGCCAATAAAAGTAAAACAGTTGACCTTACTTATCCTGAAAGAAATACCAGGGAAAACGGTGGCGGCTTTAATAAGAATGAATTATTACTTGAAGCAGATGCTTACAACGTTTCCGGCTTTTTGAATATGGAAAGTGGACAATACAGCAGTACAGATAAAAAGTCTGCGATAAAAGTGGCACTTAAATTCAATAGCGACAGCAGCCTTGTATATGAAGCCGCAATACCAATGAATAATGTGCTTAAAGATGGCCTTACCAAAAAAGCTTTACGGAAAAACTTTAGCATTGGCATTGTGGTAGGTGCTCTTGCAGAAAGTCACCCGCCAGGTGGCCGGTATAATGATCAGAGTATGGCTGGCGGCTCACGCATGCAGCCAAGAATAGGTATCGGTGGTGGTATGCGCGGCATGGGAATGGGTATGGGAGGAATGCGTGGCGGTTTCGGTCGCAGGGGAGGTGCAATGAATAATAACAGTAACGGGCCGAAAGATGAGGCGCTTTGGAATACATTCAGCTTTGCGGATAAACAGCAACCAGCAGGCTAGTACAGCAAAATAAAAAAGCGAAACCAATAACAACGGTTTCGCTTTTTTACTCTATATGCATTAAATAACTACTGGAGCCATCTGTTTTCAAACTGTATAAAATCGTTCTTTGCTTTATCAAACTGCACCCTGAAATCATCATATCTTTTTCGCAGGCTGCCGTGAATACCATCTGCAGGATTCTCCTGCCTGTGCCCGTTTTCTTTTGCCTGGGCTGCAAGATCCATTTTCACAATATGCATATCATGCGTCAGCTGGTCAATTTCACTCCTGAAAGCTGTAAACTGTTTTTGGAAATCCTCCACGCCAGCTTTTACCCCTGATTCATTTTTTGTTTTTAAATCCGACAGGTAATCATCAAAAATTCTGAGAATATTTACATCTGCATTTAAATCCGCTATCCATAACCTGTAACATAGGTGTAGCCCCATCGTAGAGTAGGTTGTTTGCATATGATATGTTTTAGTAAGATCAAATTTAATACTGCCGCTTGAAAATTTTATCGCTCACGCTATTTATATGATCATAATTTTTTTAAAAGAATCGCCGTGTTTAAAAATAAACAGTATTGTTCATCTTTAAGTCTATATGAGAATATTATTGTAATCTTTGCTAAGATTTAAGATGGCAGTTTAACAATTCAGTTTTTGATCTGGCACCATTTTGGTAAAATTCAAAACATCAATAACAAAAACTATTGCTTTATATATATCCGTATGATGCCTCGTTAATTGTGTTAGCATCAACATAAATCAAATATCTTACTGCAAACCATATAAATTATTTTCATTGTGAATTTTTAAAAATTGCTTTGTATAGTACATTCGCAGCAGGACAGGGAATATATTGGTGATTTTTCAGTTAGAATAGTCGACCTGATATACTATAGTACCCGGAAATATCTTCTTTAATAATAAACCTATTATTTAAACAAACCAGCAAACCGTACATCTTTATTCACTTTTAAATTTTTCTCTATGAAAAAAATTCTAACGAGTATGTTATCGTTGTGTATAGTTGTATATACCAACGCACAACTACAAAGTGTAACTGTAAACAAAACTTCCGTCACCATTGAAAAACAAAACTATCCTGCATTGAGTGTTTCTTTTAATGCTTCTGATGACGATGTGGAAGATGTAATTAAGAATGAAATAAAGCAGAATGATGGAAAAGTTAAAAGGGATGATGGATTTATTATTGGCCGGCATGTTAAAGTAAGAACTGTATCAGACAGTGAACTCGATATCTTATGGCAAATAGATTCTAAAGGCAGAAAGAAAAATGAGATATGCACTGTTGCGATGGCTGTAAAGCAGGCTGATGGCACATTTGTATCTGATTCTGTCAATAATGAAACTTATACAAGAGCCTACGCTTATCTGTCTGAATTGCCTCATAAAGTTCAGCTGTATCGAAAAGACAAAGAATTGACTGCACTAAGAGAACAGCTAAAAAAAGTAACCAGTGAATTAAAAGATCTACAAAGCTCAAGTAGTGATCAGAAAAAGAATTTCAGTAAAAAAACAAAGGAGATAGAGGAATTAGAAGAAAAAATAAACAATATGCAAAAATCGAACATGTAAATTCTCACCAAAAAATTATCTGATACCTGTAAAAAAATCGATTGCCACTTTATGAAAGCGGCAGCCATAGAATGGCACCCCGTTTTTTAAACTTACCCAAAGAAAAACCTCTCGAATGAGAGGTTTTTAATTTATATACAGCGTTAAGTTTGCTTTCTATGTTGAAACTATTTAAAGACATCCTCGATTACCTGTCCTATACATCCACTCGGCCTTTGTATATGAAGCAGGGCGGCTAATGTAGCAGAAATATCTGTCATATAAGTCTCAGTGTCTGTTTTGCCTTTTCTAATGCCCCATCCATACCATAGCAAAGGTATATGAGAATCGTATGGATACCATAAGCCATGTGTTGTGCCTGCTGTTCCTCCGTCAATATAACCAGGTTTTAAAACAATCTGGATGTCTCCGCTGCGGCTTGGTAAATAGCCATTGGCGAATCGCTCTTTCATGGTTGCGTTCATTGTAATTGTGCCTAACTCATCCAGCGCAAAAACATTTGAAACTGCGTCAAGATTGCCAACATAATTTATAATCCAGCGTGTGATATCTTTTTCATTTAAATCAGAAGCATCGATAAGGTTGTGATTAAGATAAACCTGGTAATTGAAAATGCCTGTAATGATGTTGTCTTTGCCAAACTTATCTTTTAGCGTTTGATTCATATATTTCATGAGGCCGCCTTCGTTTATCGTGCCTCCGGGTAATTTATTTTCTTTCATAAAGCCAGGCACATGTGCCACTGCGTGATCTGCAGTAAGAAATACGGTCCACTGGCCTTTGCCCACAGATGCATCTAAGAAGTCAAACAGTTTGCCAAGTGTTTCATCAAGTTTAGCGTAGTCATCAAGTTGTTCCCATGAATTAGGCCCAAAAGTGTGGCCAATTGCATCGGGAGAAGAAAAGCTGATGGTAAGAAAATCTGTGGCGCTTCCTTTCCCTAAACGTTCATTAACCACCGCAGCTTTGGCCATTTCTGCTGTAAGTGTATTACCGTGTGGTGTTACAAATATTTTGCTGTAATCCTGCCCTGCATATTTTGTAAGATCATAAGGCATAGCACTGTTGGATGTGCCAAAAGGTTTTCCTTCATAAGGCTTGTCATCAGCAGTGCAATATTGATCATACATTTCTTTAGGAAGGCCCGGTGTCCAGTTCAACTGGTACAAAGAATCAACTATTTTTTTGCCGTTAAATTGCTGCACCCATTCAGGCAATACATTCATATAGTAAGAGCTTGAAATAAAGTTGCCTGATTTGGTATCATACCAGTATGCAGCATTTGCAGCATGCCCTGCCGGAAGTATGGAACCTCTGTCTTTAAGTGCAACGCCAATTACTTTGCTTTGAAAATTAGATGCTATACGCAACTCGTCTGTAATTGTTGTGGTTAATAAATTACGCGGACTCATAGCACCCGCAGCCGTATTGCCGCTTCCTACCACCTGGACAGTAGAATCATCAGCACAATAAACAGTAGCGTGATGGATATTATCATACCACTCATTGCCCATAATACCATGAATTGCAGGAACAGAACCGGTGTAAACACATGTATGACCTGCAGCGGTAACAGTAGGTGTATATGGGATGAAAGTGTTATCGCAGGAAAAGCCATCGTTTAAAAAACGCTTGAAGCCACCGGAATTTTTAAACACATCATAATAACGGTAGAGGTAATCCCAACGCATTTGATCAATAACAATTCCCACCACTAATTTAGGCCTGGCAATACCTTGATTTGCTGTGGTTGATTTAGTGGTTGCCTGACTAAAAGCTAAGGAAAGACTGAAAAGTGAAAGCAAAAAGACAAAGCATTTCTTCATCGTGAATACTGTATTAATTTGACAAATGTAGGGGTTGAAGATATGTATAAATCGTTAAGAAAAGGTGAATGCACATAGTGTGAGCAAAACATGAATTTCATTTGCTGTGAATCGGTTATTTTTGTCGCGTTTGGGCGGCTGGTAATAAAAGGTATAATCACTAAGAATTGGAGAGAAAGTATTTTCAGGCATGACTTTGATGAATTAGTTTACTGTAATCAGCGTCTGGTAAAAGCAGCGTAATATTTCACAACCATAAACAAGGAAAACAAATTACAAATTGATATATGGCTGATATTTTTGAAAAGCTCATTAAGAATTATGGCCCCATCGGGCAACATCGTGAAAGAGCGCATGGCTATTTTGCCTTTCCAAAACTGGAAGGCGAAATTGGCAGCCGGATGAAATTTCGCGGTAAGGATGTTGTTGTTTGGAGCCTTAATAATTACCTGGGGTTGGCTAATCATCCGGAGATTCGTAAAGTTGATGGTGAAGCAAGTGTGCAGTATGGATTGGCAAGTCCTATGGGCGCAAGGATGATGAGCGGCAACACAAATCATCATGAACAGCTTGAAAAGGAACTTGCTGAATTTGAACAAAAAGAAGATGCAATTCTTTTGAATTACGGCTACCAGGGCATTATGAGTGCTATTGATGCTTTGTGCGGAAGACATGATGTAATTGTTTATGATGCAGAGAGCCATGCATGTATTATTGATGGACTTCGTTTGCATCCCGGCCACCGTTATGTATTTAAACATAACGATGTAGAAGATTTTGAAAAGCAGCTTGAGCGGGCTACAACCTTACTTGAAAAACAGGGCCGTGGCGGAATTCTTGTAATTACAGAAGGCGTGTTTGGTATGGCTGGCGATCAGGGTATTCTTAAAGAAATTATTGCTTTAAAAAATAAATACGAATTCAGACTGCTTGCAGATGACGCGCATGGTTTTGGAACGCTTGGTGCAACAGGCATGGGCGCAGGTGAGGCGCAGGGATGCCAGGATGGAATTGATTTATACTTTTCTACTTTTGCCAAGTCAATGGCTTCTATCGGTGCTTTTCTTGCGGGCCCTAAAGTAATTATTGATTATATCCGCTATAATATCCGTTCGCAGATTTTTGCAAAGAGCCTGCCAATGCCAATTGTGCTTGGTAACCTTAAACGTTTGGAGATGCTACGTACAATGCCCGGGCTTAGAGAGAAGCTTTGGTATAATGCATTAAAACTACAACAGGGATTAAAGGATAATGGCTTTGATATCGGCAATACCAACACAATGGTTACCCCTGTATATATGAAAGGTGGGGTGGAAGAGGCTACTGCTATGGTAATGGATCTAAGAGAAAACTATGGCATATTCTGTTCAATTGTTGTGTACCCGGTTATACCTAAAGGACATATTATTTATCGTCTTATACCAACTGCGGCACATACAGATGCAGATATAGAAGCAACTATTAAGGCATTTAGTGAAACTAAGGCCAAACTGGATTCCGGTGCTTATAAAGTTGAAGCCATTCCGGATATGGCCGAAGCATAGGTAGCAGCAGGAGCGGTGATTAAATAATTAAAACCTTCTCATTTTTTGGGGAGGTTTTTTATTTGTACGTAAATCGGGAGTAAACGTGAATCGCAAGTTTGTTACCAGCTTCCGACTTCCTATTCACGTTCACTTACGATGTATACGGCATTACAGTTATGCTTGGCCGTGTTTTTCTGCAACACAATTTTTTAAACTACTGTCGTTTAAATTTTATTTATCTTGTTGTTTGAACAAGTTAAACCAATCTGCTATGGGGATTCTCTTACAAATTGACGAAGTAACAGCTAAAACAACCTCTTTTGCCTACAAGATTAAAGACATGGCCCTTGAATACGCACCTAAATTATTAGGGGCGATTTTAGTGTACATCATAGGCTCGTGGTTAATTAGTAAGCTGGCTAATTTTCTACAGAAGACAATGATGAGAAAACAATATGAGCCATCATTGCAAAGCTTTTTATATTCACTTGTAAAGGCTCTGTGCACCATTCTTTTGTTGCTCACCATTTTTGGAATGCTTGGTGTAAACCTTATTGCTTTTGGCGGACTGCTTGCCGGGCTTGGTATTGCTATCGGCGGCGCCTTGAATGGTTCGCTTGGAAATTTTGCCGGCGGCGTAATGATGCTCATTTTCAAACCATTTAAGGTGGGTGATCTAATCGAAGCACAAGGGCAAACTGGTACGGTAAAAGAGCTTGGCATTTTTAATACCATTCTTTTATCACCCGATAATAAAACGGTTATATTAGCCAATGGGGCTTTATCTACAGGTACCATTGTAAACTATACAGCCAGCGGAAGTCTTAGGGTAGATATTACACTTGCCATAGCACCTGACCAGGATATTGAAAAAGCAAGAACTACTGCTGTTGCTGCAATGCTGCAACTTCCCAAAGTGCTTAAAACACCAGAGCCGGGTGTGAGTGTTTTAAAGATTGGTGATGGAATGGTAACGCTTGCCATAAGGCCATATTCGGTACAGTCAGATTACTGGGATGTGTTCTTTGGTGCGCAGGAAGCGGTTAAAAATGCATGGGATGCGGCGGGAATACAAGGCCCCGTACCACATAGGGTAATTATCAATAAATGAGTTGAATATTGATCAGAGAGCAAGGAATATTGAATGGTACAGATGATAAATGTAATAAGCTGACAACTGTAAATTAAAAGAGCCGCTGTTGCGGCTCTATGCGTTTCTTAAAAGTATCGAGGTTTGTATTACTTGCACCGCCTGTACCCATTACAGGCAAAGGATTTGTCACAGGATAAAAACCTATCCCCTCAATAACATTTAAGCACATTCATCTCCTGGATAAAACCGCATTAAATGACATTGATATATGATATCGTACAAATACTGTTCCTAAATTATAAAACTGTGAATGTTTCTTATGTATAAGTTTCAATATTTAGATTTGTGACTTAAGTTACATTATGCCACACGAAGCCATTTCTGCGTTTGACATGTTTAAAATAGGAGTGGGGCCATCAAGCTCTCACACATTGGGGCCATGGAAAGCTGCACTAAAATTTATTGATACATTAAAGAACACAAACAACATTAATTTACTCCAATCTGTTACGGTGCTTTTATATGGCTCACTGGCAAAAACAGGAAAAGGACATGGAACAGATATTGCGGTGCTTCTTGGACTCACAGGAGAAAATCCTGAAACAATAGAAGTAAACAGTATCAATCATAAGATTGAAGCTATCAGCAAAGAAAAGAAAATGTGTATTGGAGGATATAAATACATCGAATTTGATCCTCTCACCGGTGTGCAATTTCTCTTTACAGAAACCTTGCCCTTTCATCCTAATGGCTTAACCTTTCTTGCTTCATTTGAAAATGGCGAAGATATAAGTGAGACCTATTATTCCATAGGTGGAGGCTTTGTTGTTAAGGAAGGAGAAGTTCAAAACAGCAGGCAATCTGTTCAGCTTCCATTTCCTATCAACACAGCAAATGATTTATTGCATTGGTGTATGATGACGGGTTTTGCCATTAACGAAGTCGTGATGGAAAATGAAAATGCCTGGCGTAGCGAAGCCGAAACAAAGAAAGGTTTGCTGCATATATGGTATGCGATGCGCGACTGTATTTACAGGGGATGTCACAGCAAGGGCATATTGCCCGGCGGCCTGTTCGTTAGGCGAAGAGCCGCTGACCTAAACAGGAAGCTTATTAACGATCCTCAGGCGCTAAATAGTTATCATGATTATGAAGGTTGGTTAAATGTGGTAAGAGAAAAAGGCAAAACCTTTCAATCAATTCTTGACTGGGTAAGTTGTTTTGCTTTGGCGGTAAATGAA
>Ga0105237_10005670_pt1 | contig 14050 bp, 11 predicted proteins | sample KBSC24metaG_FD_81520 | JGI IMG/M metagenome (GOLD analysis project Ga0105237, IMG submission 81520) | Corn rhizosphere microbial communities from Kellogg Biological Station, Michigan, USA - KBS C2-4 metaG | ecosystem: Host-associated > Plants > Roots > Rhizosphere > Soil | place: Michigan, USA...
GCGGCGAAGGTGATCTCCCGCGCGCCGTCACGTGAGGCGAGGACGCGGCTCTTCCCCATCTCGATGTGGCGCACGATGTTTTCCAGCACCATGATCGCATCGTCGACCACGATGCCGATGGCGAGCGAGAGCCCGAGCAGGGTGAAGAAGTTGAGCGTGAAATCCATGAAGTAGAGCACGATGAAGGTGCCCATGACCGAGGTCGGGATGGAGAGCAGCACGTTGAAAGTCGAGCTGATCGAGCCAAGGAAGAGGAAACAGACGATGCCAGTAATGACCGCCGAGAGAATGAGCGTGAACTCGGTCTCATGGATCGCGTCCTGGATGAAGAGCGAGCTGTCGAAGTTGACGTCGATGGCGATGTCTTTGGGCAGCGTCTTGCGCAGCTCGTCCAGCCGCGTTTTTACCGCCTGTGCGACGGCCACTGAGTTCGCGCCGTGCTGCTTCTTGATCCCGATGCCGATGCCCGGCTTGCCGTTGATCACGGCCATGTGCCGGACGTCATCGAGTCCATCCTCGACCCGGGCCACGTCGTGGATGCGGATGTTCGAATTGTAGATCGCCTCGCCGCCCCGCTTCTTGATTTGGATGTTGCCGACCTCTTCAGGGGTAACGCCTTCGCCCATGGTGCGGACGTTGAATTCATTGGCGGAATTTTCGAGGTAACCGGCGGCTTCCTCGACCTGCTCGTTCTGCAGCGCCGTCTTCACGTCGAGGATTGTCAACTGAAGAGGCTTGAGCTTGTCGTTGCTCACCCAGACACGCAGGTTGCGCTGCTGGTAACCGGCCAGGGTGACTTCGCCGACACCGGGCAGAATCTTGAGTTGGTCGGTGACGTTGAGCTCGAGAAATTCAGTCAGCGCATGCATGTCACGCGAGGTGGAGGAGGCGCTGAGCAGCAGGATCGGTTGGTCCTCCGGATTGCTCTTCACGATGGTCGGTTGGTCGGAGCCGAGCGGCAGTTGCACCGAACTGATCTTCGATTGCACCTCGGTCAGCGCGGCGTCGATATCGCGCCCGATCTCAAACTCGAGCGTGATCGAGGCCTGGCCTTGTTGGATCTGAGAGGTCACGTCGCGCACGCCCTCGGTTGAGAGGACCTGCTCCTCGATCTTGTCGACGATCTCGGTCTCCATCACCTCGGGCGCGGATCCGCTCCAGGTCGCGTTGATCGTCAGCACCGGGAAATCGACGTCGGGCTGTTCGCTCACACCGAGCCGCGACAGGCTAATCGCGCCGAAAATGATCAGCGCGGCCATCAGCATCCAGGCGAAGACGGGCCGCCGGATCGAAAGATCGGCCAGCGAGGCAAAGGCAGGGACCTTGCGCCGGAGGAGGGAAGGCTGAGGCGTGTCCATCGGATTACTTGGCGGCTCCGGTTGTCACGGTGGATGTAGGCAACGCCTGGTTGTTTGCGTTCGGACCGGTAGCGGCGAGACCAGCGGCGACGTGCAGGTTGATGAGGTTGAGTCGCGCCTGCATGTTCGAGTTATGGAGCTGCTGCCGCGCACTCTGGTAATCCTGCAGCGCGGTCAGCACGTCGAGATTGCTCACCACGCCGCGGCGGTAGTCGTCGACCTGCGCTTCCAGATTCTTCGCAGCGAGCAGCGCCGCTTCGCGCAACACGATGACCTGCGAGACGCTGGCGTTGAAGTTCGCGTAAGCGGTGCGTGTGTCCTCGTCGGCAGTGCGCTGGAGCTGCTCGACATTAAGACGGCTCTGGCGAACCAGTTCCTTGTTCTGGTGGATCTGACCGATGATCAGGCCGCCGTCGAAGATCGGGATCGAGGCCTCCAGCGTCATCGTCGCGTCGATCTGGTTGGAGGCCGGATCCTGCGAGGAGAGAAAGTCGCCATTGGCCGTGATCGTCGGCCAGAGCTGCCCCTGCGCGACGGAAAGATTCCGCTCCGCCTGCCGGAGGCTTTCGAGTTGGGAAAGGACATCGGGCCGCGTTCCGCTCTTCTGGACATAGGCCTCGAGCTGCGCCGCGGTCGGGAACTTCTGCGTCTCCTTCAGTTTGAAAGTGCCCGCCGGAATGCCGATGTAAAAAGCGAGCGTTTCGCGCGAGGCATTAAGCGAACCCTTTTGCGATTCGTAGGTCACCTTCGCGTTGGCGAGATCGGTCTGCGCCTGAAGCAGTTCCGAGGGACGCGAGCGACCGAGCGAGACGCGGTCCTTGAGATCGTCGACGCGGGCCTGCAACGCCGTGATCAGATCGGCCTGGATGAACATATCGCCCTCGAATTGGAGGACATCGTAAAAGGCCTGCGCCACGCTCTGATAGATCGTCTCGTAATTACGCGAGAGGGTTTGCTTCTTCGCTGCGATGGCGGCGGAGCTCGCGCCGACCCGGTTCCAGTTCTGGCCGCCATCGAAGAGCGTGTAATTCATCGTCACATGCGACTGCGAGGTGTAGTTGCGGTCACCGCTCACGGTCGAGTTGCCCAGGATGCTGAACGAGCTGTTGCTCGGGTTGCGGTAATGCAGGAACTGCTGCTGGTTGGTCGCGGTGAAGGTGGGCCAGAGCGCAGCGATCGACTGGCTCAGCTGCGCCCGCGCGATCTCGATATCCTCCACGCTGATCTTCAGCGAATCGTCGCGGATCGCCGTCAGCTGGAAGCAGGTCTGTAGGTCGAGCGCGTGCGGATCGTGTCCGTTCTGCGCGATGGGCGAGACGGTGGCCAGCTCGGGATGACTCGCCCGGACCGCGGGCAATACGGGCCGGACCTGGTCGAGAGTGGGAGCCGTGTTCGTTGCGGACGGAGCTGCATTCGTCGCCGGAACTGGAGTGGGAGCAGGAGGCGCGTTCGTCGTCGCGGCGGGAGCATTCGCCGCCGCTTCGACCGGAGATGAGTTGGTAGCGGGAAGAGGAGCAGATGCGGAATTGGTCGACTGCGCCCGAGCTCCCACGAAAGAAAGGCCCAGCAACAGCGCGACGATTTTAACCTTCGCTGCAGCGCCAGAAAGAAAGAGCTCCACCCTGCGGCGGGGCTCGGTGCGTGGGGGCATGCAGCCCGCCGACTTCATCTTTTTGAACTTCGATTCGAAGACGGTCAGCACCACCGACTGCTGGATGATGTGAAAATAGGCCTGGGTCAGCTCATCGAGGTTGAAGGCCTTGTTCAGCACGCCCCGGTCGAGCCCGGCCTGGATGATCCCGCGCGCGAACAGGTACGACTCAACCATCTTGTCCTGCTTCTTGAAATCGACCGGAATTTCTCCTGGAGCGGCGAAGGCGACGGAAAAACAAAGTCGCAACAAATCCGGCTGGCGGCGGGCGAAATCGGTCACGGCCACAATGATGTCCGTCAGCTGATCGACCGTGGCCTTCTCCGGCGGGGCCGCCTCGCGCATCAGCTGCAGGCGCTCTTCCATCGCCTGGTCGACCAGTGCCTGGAACAGGCCCGCCTTGCTTTGGAAATAATAATAGAGCGTCGGCTTGGTCACCTTCGCCTCCGCCGTGATGTCCTGTACGGAGGTACCGGCGTAGCCCTGGTTGGCAAAATGCTTGAGCCCGGCGTCGAGCAGGCGCTGGCGTGGATCAATGGACGTTTTCCCCATGGTGCCAAACTGGAGGAGGGGGGAGAGACTCGTCAACAATAAAGATACTTACCGTTCGGTAAGTAATTCTAATGCAGAAAAGCTTATGGACCTGGGGCCGGTTTTCTATCCCCCGGAACAGACTTCGTTCGCACGGGCGCGCAGGAGGCGTGTCGCCTCGTTCATATCCTTCGGCGTGAAAAGGGGACCGCCGACGACGACCTGGTTCGCCCCCGCTGTGACGCAGGGGCCGATCGTCTCGTCGCTCACGCCGCCGTCGACCGAAATGTCGAAATTGAGATGGTTCTTGTCGCGATAAGCCTGGGCGAGGCGCACTTTTTCCAGCACCTCAATGATGAACGGCTGGCCCATGAAGCCGGGATTCACCGACATGCAGAGAAGCTGGTCCGCTTTTTTCAGCAACGAGTAGGTATTTTCCATCAGCGTCATCGGATTGATCGCCACCGCGCAACGGCAACCCATTTCCTGCACCATCTCAATCGTCCGCTTCGGATCATGATACGCCTCGAGGTGGACGATGAGCAGGTCCGCCCCCGCTTCCACAAAGACCTGCGCGTAGCGATCCGGCTGGTGGATCATGAGATGGACCTCGATGGGCAGGCGCGTCATCTTGCGCACTGCCTGCACCACGTCGGCCCCAAACGCGAAGTAGGGGACGAAATGGCCGTCCATGACGTCGATGTGGATGACATCAACGAGCGCCGCCTCAAGCCGTTTCACTTCCTGCTCGATCTGCCCCACGTTGGAGGCGAGCAGGCTGGCGGAGAGGCGGACGGTTCTCATGGTTTGTGTTCGATCAACTCGATCTCGTAGCCGTCCGGTCCGTCGATGAAGGCGAAGCGGTGGCCGGTGGTGCCATGAGGGCCGTCGCTCAGCGGATAGCCCTTCGCCGCCGCCTGCTTGGCGAACGCATCGATGTCGGGCACTTCAAAGGCGATATGGGTCAAATCGGGCTGGACGACCACGGGGCCACTGGCGGGAAAATGACAAATCTCTATCGTCTCCTCGCTTTGGGGCGCTTTGAAAAAAATGAGCGTCGAGCCGCGGGGTGAGGTATGGCGCCGGACTTCCTCCAGGCCGAGGACATCGCGGTAAAAAGAGGCGCTTTTTTCCAGATCGTTGACCCGGTAACGGGTGTGGAGAAGACGTGTAATCATGGCAGCAACAATCCTTGGGGCAGAGGGCGATGTCAAATTCTGTGTTTTGAAATATGCACTGCTCTTATGAAACCGGATTCGTTTCGATTTGTTGCGGAATCCCCGATGAAAAATTAATTCTGTTCATCTTGTTAATCCTGGCAAAAAATCGACCCATGCGTCCCGAATCCCTCGAATTTCTCACCAATCTTCTCAACACCCCCACCCCCTCCAGCGACGAGGCCCGGGGCCAGCGCATTTGGCTCGATTACCTGCGCCCCTTCGCCGATGCCGTGGAAACTGATGTCTACGGCAATGCCATTGCGGTGCTCAATCCCGAAGGTTCACCCAAGATCATGGTCGAGGGCCACGCCGACGAGATCGCATTTCAAATCCAGTACATCGACGACAACGGTTTCATCTACTTCAGCGGAGTCGGTGGACACGATCCGGCCATGGCCAGCGGTCAACGCGTCCACATCCACGGCCGCAACGGCGAAGTGCTCGGCGTCATCGGCGCGCTCGCGATCCACATGCAGGATCGCGGCAAGAAGGCCGAGGTGCCCGACCTGCACGATCTCTTCATCGATATCGGCGCCTCGAGTCGCAAGGAGGCGGAGAAGCGCGTCGCCGTCGGCGACCTGATCACCTACACCGTCGGCTGGCAGCAACTCGCCGGCGACATCTACATCGCCCGCGCCTGCGACAATCGTATCGGCACCTTCGTGGCCGCCGAGACGCTGCGGCTTTGCGCCAAGGCTGGGAAGAAGCTGAAGGCCTGCGTCGTCGCCGCCTCGGCGGTGGGCGAAGAGAACGGCCTCTACGGCGCCCACATGCTTGGCTATTCGGTGAAGCCCGACGCCGCGCTGGTGATCGATGTCGGCCAGGCGACTGACATCCCGGTCACGAACAAGAAGCGCTTCGGCGACGTGAAGCTCGGCCACGGTCCCATCCTCAGCCGCGGCAGCGTTAATCATCCCGTCCTCGTCCAGCGCCTCGAGCAAATCGCGACGAAGAACAAGATCCCATTTCAGCGCGGCATCGATCCCCGTTATTCCGGCACCGATGCCGACGCGATCTTCCTCCAGCGTGGTGGCATCGCCACCGCCGCCATCGGCGTGCCAAACCGCTACATGCACACGCCGGTCGAGGCGGTCCATCTCAAGGACCTCGAGAGCCTCTCGCAATGGCTCACCCAGTTCATCCTCGACCTCGATCCCCACGAGAGCTTCAAGGTGAAGATCTGACGACTTCCGCCTGTAGCGGCGGTCTATGACCGCCGATCGGAAAGAAGCTAAACCGGCTATTCGTCGGCGGTCATAGACCGCCGCTACAGGCTGAGTTAAGTCCCTCTCTTGCCTATCCTCCGTTGGTCTGACAAATTGCCCCCATGGCGGATACCAACGGCGAAGAGGAAAGCAGGTTCGATCTCGAGACCAAGCCGTTCCTCGCTCATCTCGAGGACCTGCGCTGGACCATCATCCGTTCCGCCGCGGCGCTTCTCGTCGGCGTCACCGGCTGCGCCTTCGGCGCCCGCTTCATCCTCCAGCTTCTCTACCATCCCTACATCGCGGCGGGTCGGGATCCCAAGACCCTCTTCAATCTCGGCGTGGTCGATCCCTTCTCGATCCACATGGAGATCAGCGTGCTCGGGGGACTCATCTTCGCGCTGCCCTTCATCCTTTATTTTGTCGGTCAGTTCCTGTTACCGGCGCTGACGGAGCGGGAGAAACGGTTTCTCGCGCCCATCTTCGCGGCGGGGGCGCTTCTTTTCGTTGTCGGCGTCACCTTCTGCTATGCCTTCGTCCTCCAGCCCGCGATCGAATTCTTCCTCGGTTACAGCAGCTATCTCGGCTTCGAGACGATGTGGACGGTGAAGACACTGATCGATTTTGAAGTGCAGATGCTGATCGGCTTCGGCCTCGCCTTCGAGTTCCCGCTCGTGATCCTCGTCCTAAACATCTTCGGCCTCGTCTCGAGCCAGCTTCTCGCCTCCAAGCGTCGTCACGCCGCGCTGATCATCTTCGTCGCGGCGTGCTGCATCATCCCCTCGACGGATCCGTTCTCCCTCTCGCTCCTTTCCGTGCCACTCTACGTCCTCTACGAGGCCTGTATCTGGATCGCCCGGCTCATGGAAAAACGGCGAGGCATTTAGCCTCTGTCTGTTCTTCCTGGAGGGACGCGCAGGAGCGCGTCCCTCCAGGAAAAGGCAGCCTTTTCTAATTTCGGTTCAAATACTGAACCCGGCCGATTCCTCACTGGTCACGCCGTCGCGATGAGCGAAGCGGAGCGCCAGCTTCAGCAGCTCGTCCAGGCTCTGCTCCTTGGAAAGCAGGTCGGTGCGTAGCTCCAGCGTCGGCTTCACCGGCGACTCGTAGGGCGCGTCGATGCCCGTGAAATTCTTGATCTCGCCCGCGCGCACCTTCTTGTAGAGCGACTTTGGATCGCGCTCCTCGCAGATCTCGAGCGGCGTGCTGACGTAGATTTCCGCGAAGGGCAGTCCCGCCTTGCGACAGATCGCCGCCGCGATTTCGCGGTCCTTCGCCAGCGGTGAAATCAACGCCGCGACCACCACCAGCCCGGACTCGGCCAGCAGCTTTGCCGCCTCCGCCGCGCGCCGGATGTTCTCCGAGCGATCCTCCGGCGAGAAGCCGAGGTCGGAGCAAAGCCCGTGACGTAAATTGTCGCCGTCGAGCAGTGTTGTCGCGTAACCCTGCCGGAAAAGCCGCGCCGGGAGCGCCGTTGCCAGCGTCGACTTGCCCGAGCCGGAAAGGCCCGTCATCCACAGCACCGCGCCGCGATGGCCGAAATGGTCGATCCGCGCCTCGGCGGAAATCGGATCGTCGGTCCACGAAAGATGTGCGCTGCGCACTGCGTTCGCCACCGGTTCATACTGGGCGCCGAAAATCACGCCGCCGCCGCCGATGCGTCCGCCCTGCACCACGATGAAGCGGCCCGTCTCCTGGACCACATCACTGTTGTCGAAGGCGAGCGGTTGCCGCGCGCGCCAGACCAGCTCGGCCACCTCGTTGCGGCCGATGTTGAGGCGATTCTCGTTCAGTGGCGTCAGCGTGGCCGAATCCATCAGCCGCTCGACCCGCACCAGCCGCGCCTCCACCTCCTGCGTTGCCAGCTTCAGCGTGTACGACTGTCCGACGTGGAGCGGCTCATCATGCAGCCAGAAGACGCGCGCCGAGAACGAATGCCCCTCGACCGGTCCCTGCTCCGCATGCGAGGCAATATGGCCGCGCTGCACGAAAATCTGCTCTTCCAGCGTGATAGCCACCGACTGGCCCGCGTAGGCATGAGTCTGCTTCGGCTCTGCGGGCCACGTCTCGATCGATTTGATCTTGCTCCGCTTCCGGTCCGGCCAGAACACGAGCTCGTCGCCTGTCTTCAACTGGCCCGACTCGATCCGGCCCGCAATGAGCCGCCGGTCGTCGAAGCGGTAGATGTCCTGCACGATGAAACGAAGCGGGCGATCCACCGGCGCGGGCGGCTGCTTGAGATGGTCGAGCGCAGCGAGAAGCGTGGGCCCCTTGAACCAGCTCATCTTCTCGCTCGGCTTCACGATGTTGTGGCCGTGCTTGGCCGACATCGGGATGAAGTGGAGCGGCGTGATCCCGTAGGGCTCGAGGAACGCGCGGTAATCGCGCTCGAGGTCGTTGAACGTCGCGTGCGAAAAATCGACCAGATCCATCTTGTTCACCGCGACCAGCACCTGCTTCACCCCGAGGAGCGAGAGAAGGTAGCCATGGCGGCGCGTCTGCTCCTGCAGTCCCTCTCGGGCGTCGAGGAGAACCACGGCGGCGTCCGCGCTCGCGGCGCCCGTGATCATGTTCTTGAGAAATTCCTTGTGACCCGGCGCGTCGACGATCACATAGTTACGCGCCTCGGTGCGGAACTGGATCTGCGTCGTGTCGATGGTGATGTTCTGCTCCTGCTCTTCCAGCAGCGCGTCGAGCAGAAAGGCGTACTCGAAGTCCATGCCCTCGGCGGCGCACGCCTTCTGGATCTGCTCGATCTTGCCGTCGGGCAGCGAATGGGTGTCGAAAAGGAGGCGGCCAATCAGCGTCGACTTGCCATGGTCGACGTGACCGACGATGACGATCTTGAGCTTGAGGGCGTCTTCCTGCGTGACGGAATTGGGAACGGTGGCGTGCATGGACTACCTCAAATACATGAAAAATAAGAAAATAAAGCCTCCGCAGATGGCTACTTCAAAAAGCAGGGTCATCCAAAAGCGGAAAGGATGTCGACTGCGGTGGATGTTATGACTGTATATCAAATAGATTTTTCCGGTGTAAAATTCGAAAAAAATACGAGCAGTACAAAGCAACACGGCAAAGGCGATGGCGGGAGGGGAATAGAACATCACATGAACCCCTTCGCCCGCAGCTTCTGCATCGCGTTGCGCTCGTGGTGATCCTGCGCGCGTCCGGCGCGTTCGGAGGTCTTCGTCACCGCCAGCTCGGCGATGATCTCGTCGATGTTCGACGCGTTGCTGATCACCGGCTTGGTGATCGGCATGCAGCCGAGCGAGCGGAAGCGCTTCCCGTCGCGGGCGAAATACATCTGCGGAATCGGAATATTGTTGCGCTGGATGTAGCGCCAGATATCGGTCTCAGTCCAGTCAAGCAGCGGCTGCACGCGCACGTGCTCGCCCGGCTCCACCGCCGTGGTGAATTGGCCCCAGAACTCGGGTGGCTGGTCCTTGTACTCCCACTCGAACTGCGCGTTGCGGGGGGAGAAGTAGCGCTCCTTCGCCCGGGTCGAGTCCTCGTCGCGCCGGATGCCGGTGATCAGCGCGTCGAACTTGTACTCGGAAAGGACCTGCTGCAGTGCCACGGTCTTGAGCTCATGTGTCACCGTCACCGGATCGTGCGTCTCGTAGCCGACCCCGCGTGCCCGGGCTTCCTCGTTGATCTTCACGATCAGCTTCAGCCCGTATTCCTTGGTGGCCCAGTCGCGGAATTTGAGCATCTCGGGAAACTCGTAAGTCGTGTCGATATGGAGCACCGGGAAGGGGATGTGGCCCCCGAACGCCTTCTTCGCCAGCCAGATCAGGACGTTGGAGTCCTTGCCCATCGACCACGGCATGGCTATGTTCTTGAAGGCATGCTGCGCCTCCCTGAACAGGAAAATAGACTGGTTTTCGAGACGGTCCAAATGGGTCATAAGGGGAAACTCCATAGGGATAGGGGGTATTTCGGAAAAAGCAAGGCAGCGTCATATCCGAATCGCCAAAATTTCTCTTAAGACTTAGCCTTTCAATAAGTTACCCATGCCTCCTAAAAGTCACTTTTCCTGTCCCGCCTGCGGCGAGGAGGTTCCCGCGAAAGCAAAGGCCTGTCCCCATTGCGGTGCCTGCGAGAAATCGGGCTGGAACGAAGAGGAAAGCGCCGCCGATGGCCTCGACCTGCCTGGCGACGATTTCGACTACGAGAAGTTCAAGGCGGAGGAGTTCGGCGAAACATCCGGCCTTCCTGCCCGGAAGCGTTTTTGGTGGTGGGCCACAGTGGTCATCCTCGTGATCTTCGGCCTGCTTACCTTCTCGAATCTTTTCATGCGCTGACTGTCTCCGGTAGCCGTCGCGCGCCGCGCGACGGAGCTTCCCTCAATGCGTGTGCGCATCGGACTGAGGACGCCCCGTCAGCAGTCGCGAGAGAAAATCGCCATCGGAAAAAGCGCCTTCCTTCCCGAACCGGACGATCACCAGGTCGAGCGAGGGAATGACATAAAGCCGCTGCTTCCCCGAACCAAGCGCGGCGACGAGATCTCCGGGGCCCTCCGGGTCAAGCTGATCGCCGTCCATCGCAGGCTGGAGATCGGCGATCGGCTGCGCGCGCTCGGGCAGGGGAACGTTACACCAGAAGCCCAATCCGTAGGCCGGATTCGCGCGATGTCCTTTGAAAAGCAAAGGGAAGGACCGCCCGAGTCCAAGCTTGTCCGACTTCTCCTCCGCCAAAACGAACTCACCAAACTTCGCCCACTCGCGCGCGGAAAGTTGCAGTCCCGTGTGGAGCAGCGGCTGGCCCGCATCGTCGTGCTTCCAGCTGGAGATGTCGATATCGAGCGGCTCAAAGAGGCGTTGCCGCAGGTAGCCTTCGACGCTCCGGCCCGAGGGCCGCAGTTTCCGCCGCAGGATTTCCCCGAACGCCTGGTAACCGGCGGGCCCGTAATGGAACCGCGTTCCCGGCGGATCGACCAGCCGCACCAGGACGGCGGCGGCGAGTTGGTCGCGCGCCGGATAGATGACCTCCTCGCCCGTGCCGAGTCCGCTGGTGTGGGAAAGGAGCTGGTTGAGCGTGATCTCGCGGCGGCCGTCGTTCCTCCATTCGGGGAGAGTCTCGTAAGCATGCTCGTCGAGCCGAAGTAGGCCGTCCCTCTCCGCCAGCAGCGCTGCTACTGCAACGAAGCTCTTCGTCCCGCTGTAAATCTTGTGCGGTGTCGAAGACGAAAAGCCCGGGGCAAAATCTTCTCCGATCACCTTCCCACCTTGCTCGACTCGTAGCGCCAATCCGCCGTGGCTGCGAGAATACCGCGCCGCCTGCGCGAAATGTTCCGGAGTGATTTCAGTAGCAGAAGAAAAATTTATCCCGGCGATCCACAATAAGCAGAAAAGCCTGCGCAAATAAAACCTGCCGTCATCCTGAGCTTGTCGAAGGATCAGCTTCCGGAAAGTGTTCACTTCATTCTCTGGGTGAGAACTTCCCGGGAGCTGATCCTTCGACAAGCTCAGGATGACAGATTCTGAATACTTCAAACCGGTTTCTTCAGCAGATTGACCCACAGCCACCCCCAGCCCGCGATGAAGAAAAGACCGCCGAGAGGAGTAAGTGGTCGCACCCATTCCAGCGCCGGATCGAGCCCGCGGATGTAAAGGCTCCCCGAAAAAAGCACCACACCGACCAGCCAGCAAATGATCGTTCCGCGCCGCGCCGACCGGCCCTGCCCCACCGCCAGCAGCGCCAAAGCATGGAACCATTGGTAGAGAAGAGCCCTCTGCCAGAAGTCGGAATGGCCCGTTTTTTCCAGGAAATCGTGCACCGATCCATGGGCCGACATAGCTCCCAGAATCACCCCGAAGAAGCCAAATAGTGCTCCCAGCCGTTGTGCCAGCCGATCAGTGGTGGAGGCCGTGCCCATGGTGCAAAGGGAGTCCTTCCGAGGGAAGGACAAAGACATAGGTTAATAAGTTAGCTGTCGGAGCTTGTCACGCCAGCCTTTTTCTGATAAAAAAATAAGATGATTACGGATTCCCGGCTTGCTCGTCAGACGGCGGAGCGCCTTATCGGTTCACGTGCGCAACTGCTTAAGTTCCAGTGTTTGCTGGGTTTTGATGGATTCGTCGATCAAATCTTCCACGTCGTCGAGCAGCGCCAGTCGCCGACGAAGTACTCGCCTTTCGCCACCACCAAGAGCTTCGGAGCCAAGGTCACGGCGGCCGCGGGCAAGAGTGCAAATTTCGAAATCGTTCCCCAGACCACCAAGCTCGGCGGCAACGGCCCGATCATGGCCTTCGCGCTCAGCACGCTCGGCGCGCCGGTCCACTACGTCGGCATGCTCGGCTATCCCGAGCTCCATCCCGTCTTCACCGAATTCGCCAAGCGCACGAAAGTCTACTCCATCGCCGATCCCGGCCTCACCCAGGCCTTCGAGTTCAGCGACGGCAAGCTCATGTTCGGCCAGAACGGCACCGTGCACGAAGTCTCGTGGGAGACGCTCAAGAAGCGCATCGGCGACGTCACCTTCCAGAAGCTCTGGAACCAGGCTCACTTCGTCGGAATGGTCAACTGGACCATGCTGCCCCACCTCTCCGCCATCTGGAAGCGGCTCCTCAGCGACTACATGCCCGCCAAGCCGACCACGCGCAAGCTGATGTTCTTCGATTTGGCCGATCCGGCCAAGCGTCTCGACGCCGATCTCCACGCCGCGCTCAAGATCATCGGCGAATTCCAGCAGCACAACGACGTCATCCTCGGCCTCAACGAGAGCGAGAGCCAGCACGTCGCCAAGGTGCTCCGCCTGAAGAAGACCCCGAACAATCCGAAGGGCACCGCCTCGCTCGCCGCGGCCATCCGCGAAAAGCTCGAGATCCACACCGTCGTCATCCACCCGGTCCAGTATGCCGCGGGCGCCGACGCCCAGGGTGAAGTCTTCGTCAACGGCCCCTACACCGCCAAGCCGAAGATCAGCACCGGTGCGGGCGACCACTTCAACGCCGGGTTCGTCATCGGACGCCTCCTCGGCCTCGGCGTGGCCCACTCGCTCCAGCTGGCCGTCGCCGCGTCGGGCTTCTACGTCCGCCACGCCGTCAGCCCGAACCGCGAGCAGCTGGTGCGTTTCCTCCAGACCCTGTAAGGCACGACTTCCTTCGGATTTCCGCTTATTTCCCTCGTCAGGGACGAGGGAACTTGATTGCCTAACCGGATGTTAGCCAAGGTTCTTTCCGCCGCCGTCTGGGGTGTCGACGCGTTTGCCGTCGAGGTGGAAGTCAACTGCGCCTATGGCTCGCCTGTCGTCGTGGTCGTCGGATTGCCCGACACTGCCGTCAAGGAGAGCCGCGACCGGGTCAAGACCGCCTTGGAAAACAGCGCCTACAAGCACCCCTACGGCCGCACCACGATCAACCTCGCCCCCGCCGATATCAAGAAGGAGGGGCCCAGCTTCGACCTGCCCATGGCGCTCGGCATCCTCGCCGCCTCCGAGCAGGTCAACCCGCGCCATCTCGATTCCTACTGGGTGGTCGGCGAGCTCGCGCTCACCGGCGAGGTGCGCCCGGTCAAAGGCGCGCTCGCCATCGCCCTCTCGGCGCGGAAGCATCGCAAGAAGGGCCTCATCCTTCCCGCGGCCAACGCCGCCGAGGCGGCCGTCGTGGCGGGACTTGATGTCTATCCCGTAAAACATTTGCGCGAGGCCGCCGAGTTTCTCCAGGGCGACCGCGAGATCGCGCCCCTGCGCATCAACCCGGACCAGATCCTCGGCGAGTTCGACGCGATCGAGCACGACTTCGCCGACGTGAAGGGCCAGGAGCACGTGAAGCGCGCCGTCGAGGTTGCGGTGGCGGGCGGCCACAACTTGCTCATGATCGGCCCGCCCGGCAGTGGCAAGTCGATGCTCGCCAAGCGCATTCCCGGCATCTGCCCGCCGCTCACGCTCGACGAGGCGCTGGAGACGACCAAGGTCCACAGCGTGGCGGGACTTCTCAGCGCCGAGCAGGCGATGGTGACGCGCCGTCCCTTCCGCTCGCCGCACCACACTATTTCCGACGCGGGCCTCATCGGCGGCACGGCCAACCCGAGTCCCGGCGAGGTGAGCCTGGCGCACCACGGCATCCTGTTCCTCGACGA
>Ga0105237_10005678_pt1 | contig 14036 bp, 14 predicted proteins | sample KBSC24metaG_FD_81520 | JGI IMG/M metagenome (GOLD analysis project Ga0105237, IMG submission 81520) | Corn rhizosphere microbial communities from Kellogg Biological Station, Michigan, USA - KBS C2-4 metaG | ecosystem: Host-associated > Plants > Roots > Rhizosphere > Soil | place: Michigan, USA...
AAAGAGAGAAGCAGGATGTGGAGATTGACGGTAAGGGCATTCATGACTGTGACCTCGTCCTCGTGTGCGCCGACGATGCGGGCCAGCGGTGCGCGGAGGGGTTCCTGGTAGGTGAGCCAGGGGGCTTTTGCCTGCATATAACCGCCTACGGCGAGATCCTGCCAGTCCTTTAGCTCCTGGAGAATGGCGGGGGTGGTGTCGCGGGGCTGGAGGCCGAGAGAGTTGCCACAGAAATAGATGGCTTCGTGGCGGGAAGCTTTGGACGGGCCTGATGTTGTGGATGGGTCTGATGGGCCGGCGGCTGACGGGAGAGGGGCGAGGGGAAAATAAAACCGGGAGCGAAAGCTTTGCAGCTCATCCTCCCGGTCTGTTCGTTGCGCGTATTCCAGCGTGGTATCGAATGTATCCTGCATGGATCTGGTTTTCATGCAAGATAAGTCAAGATAACTACGTTAGGAGGTTTTCTCGTCGTCGTCCTTATCCTCTTTGTCTTTGTCCTTGTCCTTGTCTTTGTCCTTTTTGTCTTTTTCCTTTATGTCAGGGGCGCCGGGATAGGTGAGGCGTACATTGCCAAAGCTGCTCTTGATCTTGATGCTGGCCTTGCCGTCGCCTGCCTGGCCGCTGTAGTCCTTATCGAATCGGGGACCGGTGTTGTCGTTGTCTCCCTCTCTCTTCTCCCTTATGTTGAACTCACTGTCGTTGTGGAAGCTGCCGAAGCTGGTATGCACGTCGAAGTGGGCGGAGAGGCCTTTGGGGAGGACCATTCTCATATCCGAATAGGATTCGTATACGGCGAGATCCTGTATATCCTCGGATACATTGAACAGTACATTATGGGAGAATTCACTGCTGATCTTCACCTTGCCATTGACCTTTCCGATCTTGGACTCCTTGTTGAATTTGAATACGACCTTGCCGTTGGTGACCTCGGAAATATAAGCTCTTCCAAACTCCACATCGATGTTATCGACGTTGTCGAGGATACCGGTCTTGAGGCTGCCGAATTTGCTTGTCAGCGCGACGAGGCCTTTGAAATCCCCTATTTCCAGCTTGCCGAAACTGTTCTCTACGTTGAGCCTGTTGCCGGAGGGCATGTGTATGACATAATCGATGTAGAAAGACCTGTCGTCGTCGCCGGAGCCGCGATGCTCTTTCTTTTCATTATTATGTATCTCGCCGACCTTGGTCTTGAAATTGATGATATGGCCGCTCTGTATTTCCTTCACGTCAATCTCGTCCATGATCTCCTTTGCCTTTTCTTCCGATGAGGCGCGTACGCCAATGGTGATGTCAACAGTGATCTGGCTTTTATCCCAGGTATCTATCTGGACGTTGCCGAACTGGTTCTCGATCTCGAGCTTGTCGTCGGGCCCTACATTGTAGGATTTGTTGATGGTCCTTTTTTTCCTTACTTCTTCGTCAGCGCCCGCGGCTTTGCTAATTACCGGTAGAGATAAGACAAGAAAAAGGGATATAGAACTAAGCAGTTTTATATGCTTTTTCATATGCTTTTTGTTTAGAATGATTGATTTGTTTAATGATGTCTAATTGATGATTCAGTAGCCCCATCTGCAGCTGAAGGTTCTGAAGCATCGCTTCCAATAACTGTTCTTTATTCGGATTTTTAGGTAGTTCCTTTTGTAAGTTGTGGTATACGCTGTCCAGCCTGTATGCATCGGAGGCGAACTGTTTGTATAGTACGGGCTCATCTTTTCCGATGGTCTTAAGCTCTTCGTGTTTCAGCTCTACCAGCCGCGCGTAGTGTTTCATTTCCTCATTTATGATAGACTCTTCGTCGGCGGCTTTTGGCTCATTGCCTGCTTTTGACGGCGCCTTGGTCAGCTGTTCCTTTTCCGGTGCGGGGTTTGCGGATTTTTGGGAGGTGTCCCCGGAAGCGCCTTGATCCGCGGGGGTACTTTGGCTGCCGGATGATTTTGTGCCGGCGTTGTTCGTTGCTACCTGTTGATCGGGTGTAATGGCAGCAGATTTAGTAGTTTGCCTGCCGAGATACCAGAAGCCTACGGCGATGACCAGCAGGATTGCTGCTGCCACACTAAGGGTCGTCCGGGTCAGCCGGAGGACGATGGTTTTTTTTTCTTTAGGAGGTTCCATCTCCAGCTGGATCTTATCCCAGACCTTTCCCGAAGGCACTTCGGTATCGAAGTCTTCGCGATGGTCATCCACGAACTGTTCTAACCGCTGATTCATGATAATGCTCCTTGTTTTATAAATAATAATAACTTTTGTTTGGCCCTCATGTATTGGGTTCGGACGGTGGCGTGGGTCACTCCCAGTATCTCCGCTATCTCTTCCTGGTCATAGCCTTCGAAGAGGTAGAGGGTGAGCACCGTACGGTAGCCGTTGGGCAGCTGTTTTACTGCTTTTTTTATGTCCTCCACCTTCAGCTGCATCTCTTTCTCGTCCAGGGTATCTTCCTCGGGGAGGTGGCCGACATTGGTCTTGTCAATATCGATGAGGTCCATTTTCCTCTTCCGCAGCTGGTTGATCGACTTGTTGATGACGATCTTTTTCAGCCAGGCTCCGAAAGTGGATTTATAGTGAAAATCTTCCAAAGATCTGAAAGCATCCGTGAACGCCTCCTGCAGGACGTCTTCGGCGTCCCCGGTGTGGTTGACGATACGAAGGCTGGTGTTGTACATTGCCTTGCAGTATTTGTTGTATAGCTCGGCGAAACCGCGAGTGTCCCCGCGTTTGCACCTTTCTACCAACTCATCATGTAGTATCGGCTCTGTTAGTTCCAATCCTGCAGCTTTTGCGTTCATGATACATTAAGTACAACGTGTTTCATCTCATGTTGCATAATTATGAAATATTTCGGGAATATTTCTTTCCCGGGGGGAGGGAAGGGGTTCATAATCAGGCTTTTTCTTACATTGTGGACAGAACGGACCAGGGGTCCGTTGCTAACTATAAACCATTGTATCCCATGGCGGCGAATTTAAAGACAGATGTTTTCCAGAGTCCAGACTATTTCCAGGTGGACGATCTGCTGACAGAAGAGCAGAAGCTGATACGCGAGTCTGTGCGGGCGTATGTAAAAAAGTCCATTTCCCCCATTATCGAGGATTACGCCCAACGGGCGGAATTTCCACAACAGATTGTCTCTCAATTAGGTGAGTTGGGGTGTTTTGGTCCTACCATTCCTGTGGAATATGGGGGCGGGGGGCTGGATTATATCAGCTATGGGCTGATGATGCAGGAACTGGAGCGGGGGGACAGCGGGGTGCGGTCGACGGCTTCGGTACAGGGGTCGCTGGTGATGTTCCCTATCTATGAATATGGCAGCGAGGAGCAGCGGAAGAAATACCTGCCGAAGCTGGCCAGCGGGGAATGGCTGGGGTGTTTTGGGCTGACGGAGCCGAATCATGGCAGTGATCCGAGCGGTATGCTGAGCAATATAAAGGATGCGGGGGATCATGTGATCCTCAATGGAAGCAAAATGTGGATCAGCAATGCACCTTTTTCGCAGGTGGCTGTCGTCTGGGCCAAGGATGAGCAGGGGGATATCCGGGGGCTGATCCTGGAGAGGGGGATGGAGGGGTTCAGCACGCCTACGACGCATGGGAAATGGAGTCTGCGGGCTTCGGCTACGGGGGAGCTGGTCTTCGATCATGTGAAGGTGCCTAAGTCAAATATATTACCGGGTGTAAAGGGGCTGAAGGGGCCGTTAAGCTGTCTGACAAAGGCGCGATATGGGATAGCCTGGGGAGTGGTAGGGGCTGCGATGGATTGTTATGATACGGCCTTGCGGTATAGCAAGGAGCGGGTGCAGTTCGACCGGCCCATCGGTGGATTTCAGCTGCAGCAGAAGAAGCTGGCGGAGATGATCACGGAGATCACGAAGGCGCAGCTATTGAACTGGCGGCTGGGGACATTGATGAATGAAAAGAGGGCCAGTCCAGCGCAGGTATCGATGGCCAAGCGGAATGGGTGTGAGATAGCGGCGCAGATTGCCCGGGATGCCCGGCAGATGCTGGGAGGCATGGGGATCACGGGTGAATATCCCATTATGCGTCATATGATGAATATAGAAAGTGTTATCACCTATGAAGGGACGCATGACGTACATTTGCTGATCACGGGAATGGATGTGACGGGGCTGAATGCATTTAAGTAAAATGTCCAGAAAACGGACTTCCAAGGAAATATAGTCCGTTTTCCGGAAATATCTAATGTCTGTCCTTCGGACAACGGGCCTCTGGCCCGTTATGTTACGGACCCGTATAGGAGGATTCACCAAATGAAAATTTTTTTGATAGGGTTTATGGGATCGGGCAAGACGCACTGGGGGAAATTATTGTCTTCCAAGCTGCAATTGCCCTTTCGGGACCTGGATTCGCTGATCGTGGAAAAGGAGCAGCGATCTGTGTCGGACATATTTACCGCGGAGGGTGAGGAATATTTCAGGTACAAGGAAATGGAGGTGCTGGAAGACATGGTGGGGAAGGAGGAGAACTTTATCCTTTCCTGTGGCGGAGGAACGCCCTGCTTCTTCAACAATATCGAATTTATGAAGAAGAGCGGGAAGGTGGTATGGCTGAATACGTCGGTGGATGTGCTGAAGGAGCGGCTGTTGAAGGAGCGGATGAGCCGTCCCCTGATTAGGGAGGTGGATGATGAGGAGCTGAAGCGTTTTATCATCCGTAAGCTGAGCGAGCGGAAGATGTATTATGAGCAGGCTGATGTAATGGTGAATGAAGAGTCTATAACTTTAGAGGAATTAATCAGAGTATTGTTACAAAATGAATAAGAGCTTTCTTTCCATCGCCGCCCTGCTGGGGGCATTGTCCGTCATTTTGGGAGCATTTGCCGCGCATTCGTTGAAACAGATGACGTCGGATGAGACGGTGCGTTCTACTTTCGAGACCGGGGTGCGTTACCAGTTCTATCATGTGTTTGCGTTGTTCATCGTGGCGCTGCTGTCGGAGCGGTTTAACAACCGGTGGATGATCTGGGCGGGGAACTGTTTTATTACGGGCATCATACTTTTTTCGGGATCCCTGTATCTGCTGACGGCGCTGGAGATTGCGGAGACGGCGCATAGCAAGCTGGTCGGGGTGGTTACTCCGGTGGGGGGGCTGTTTTTTATAGCGGGGTGGATATTTTTGTGGCTGGGGGTGTCGCAGAAGGGGAAGTAACTTTGTATCAAATGCGGCCCAGCGCGTCTTTAATACTTTCCCGCTTCTGACGGGCAACAGGCACTTTTGTCCGATCCTTCATCAGCAACAGGCCTCCATCTTCCCTGAGGTAACTCCTGACACCACTCGCATTCACCAGGTGAGACTGATGGGGGCGAAGGAAGCCGTAAGGTTTTAGCAACTCGTCAAATTCCTTCAGCGTCTTGCATACCAGGACGGTCCGCCCGTCTTCCAACACGAAGTTTGTATAGTTATTGGACGCTTCACAACGGATGATCTCATCGATGCGCACATAGAGGATCTCCTGTTGCGTAGGCAGCGCGATCGTAGGGATATCCTTCCTTCCCATCCGGATGTACTCCATCAGGTGGGCAATATTCTGACTCGCACGCCTGGAATGCAAGGCATTAGCCGCCTTTTCAACCGCCTTCTTCAATTCTTCGATATTGATCGGCTTGAGCAGATAGTCCAGCGCAGAGAATTTGATAGCCTGTATCCCATACTGATCATAGGCGGTGACAAATATGATCTCAAAATCAATCTTCGAAAAAGCCTTTAAAACTTCAAAACCATTCTGACCCGGCATCTGGATATCCAAAAACACCAGGTCCGGACGGTGATCCCGGATGACCGCAATCCCATCCGCCGCATTCATGGCCGTGGCGACGACCTCGACCTCCGGGCAATATTCCCGTAGCAAAGCCCTGGCATTGTCAATATTGTTATTTTCATCATCAATGATGACACTGCGAATAGTCATGTTTGTCCGATTTATACCCAGTCTTTTAATCTTACCATTATCCTGGTCCCTCCCTCTCCCGAGATAATATCCACACTTAAACAATTCTCTCCATAGCGCTGGTTCAGCAAAGCGATCTGCTGCCGGCTGAGCCGTACCCCAAATGCGTTCTCTTTCGTCGCGGCAGCTAAGGTATCGAACCCCTTTCCATTATCCTTTACGCTGAAAAATAAATCTTTCCCTTGCCGGCTCGCCAGCACTTCGATAAAACCTTTTTCGCCCATGCCTGCCACCCCATGCTTCACCGCATTTTCTGTAAAAGGTTGTAACAGCATACCCGGGACCTCCGTATTAGCCGCATCGATCCCTTCTCCGGAAGAAAGCACAAACCGAAATCCAAATCTCAGCTGCTCCATCTCCAGATAATGCTCCAATAAGCTCATCTCATCCGCCAGGCTGATCATCTCCTGCTGGCTCGAATTCAATACACGGCGGGTCAGGTCCGCGAATTTTTCCAGATACCTGTTGGCCTTGTCCAGATCATGCTTGTTCATCAATCCCTGTATGGATGCCAATGCATTGAACACAAAATGAGGATTCAGCTGCGAACGGATACTTTGCAATTGCAAGCCTATCCGCTGGTTTTGCTCTTTACTCTGTCTCAGTTTTATTTTATTATATCTATAATATGCGCCAAAGCTAAGCCCTATGACAACAACAGCTCCCCCCACCATGGGAAGGAGCTGACGAAAGGAAACGGTCTTATCGATCAAAGGAGGCGGTATCACTTCAAAGTATATTCGAACAGCCTGCTGATCTCCATAGGCATTGAATGGGGCGATCCGCTGGATGATCAGCTGGTATTTCCCCGGTTTGTCAAAATCCTTACGGCTAAGGATATAGGTGTCCTCTGCCAGGAAATCCTGTAAATCTATCGTATCTGTCCTGCCCGCAATTGTCTTAAGAAGATACACGTTATATGTAACTGTAGGATGGTGCTTCAGATGGATCAGCATATCGGTCACGGAATCATCGGGGAACCGAAAATCCAGGGGCAATCCGCTGACCGGATCGAATTGGGTAGCGTAACCGCTGTTGAGCTTTGCATAAGTAAGATTAAAATAGCGGTTCCCCGGCTTCATGACGACAATTTGGTTGACAACCGGCTTAAATTCCATCCGCCAGTCAAAGACGACCCCATCCCGGATGGAATAGTCTTTCTTATTGACTACTTCCACAAGGATCTGGTGTCCCTGTGCGCGATATTTCCCTATATATGCATAGGGCCGGATGGCGTTGAAGTGCTGCTCCATTTGCGTAACAGGAGACCAGGGTATGAGCTCGACGCTGTCATCTTCCACCACATGATAGATGTAATCCGCCCGGCTGGATGGAGTAATTCCCAAAGCAATGACCTCTGCTTCCGAACCATTGGCGATCGTATAGGACCTAAAAATTTTGGTGTTTGAGTGAATATCCTGTCCCAGGTAATCGGTCGTCAGTGAATCCAGCCTGACCCCCAACAAGATAGGGCTTTTGGGCACGATATTGGAATCCAGGCCCCATATCTCCTCTCCGTTGTTAAGGCCGCGGGTGCCCAAAGGCGGATCATAAATTTTCAGGACCCCCTGGAGATCTTCCGACTGATAGGTGAACGGCTGCCGTACCATGAACCTTGTGTCTGTCCCAGTTTGCTGAAATTGCCAGCCCTGACCGAACTTATAGCCTGTATATTGCGCATAAACGAAAGTGGGCGGACTAAAAGCGACTGCCAGCAGCAGCCATAGACAAAGTCTTTTTTTCATGATTAGAGTTTTGAAGATAATAAATATTATCCCAAAGCTCTGTTTTAGGCATCCTCCTATCAACCCTCACCGAGTAAACGGTCATTCTGGCCTAGCGTGGGGGCGCTTAAGGATTAAAGGGCAAATAAATATTAAAAACAGCGCCGACACCTGGCTTGCTATCCGCAGTGATAAATCCGTCATGGGTTTTCATGATCTTACGGCAGATGGCAAGGCCGATGCCCGTCCCTTCGTAGTCAGCCGACGGATGCAGCCGCTGAAAAACTTCGAATATTTTTTCGGCGTAGGCGGGGTCGAAACCGATGCCATTGTCTGCTAACTGAATTTGCCAGTATTTTGAAAACCTGACGTGTGCGTTTGCCGGGACATGCCTGCTATCGACGAGCTGCGTGGAAATAGTAATTAATGGGTCTACTGCAGGTTTTTTATATTTAATGGCATTTAGGATCAGATTGGTGAATAGCTGATTTATTTGATATGGGATTACCCTGGTCACGGGCAATGCCGAAGCTGTGATCGTAGCTTTATTGTCTTCTATGACTTCTTTAATTGAATATTTTACTTCCTCCAGCAATAGATTGAGATCAGTTTCTAAAAAACCAATGCTGGAAATATTTAGGCGGGAGTAATCGAGCAAAGCCCTTATCAGATCCTGCATTCTTTTGGCGCAGCCGATGATCCGTTGGAAAAAGTCAAAAGTTTGAGGTGTAAAATCTTTTTGTGCTTTCTCCAGGATACGGGTGCAAAAGAGGTGGATCTTCCGCAGGGGTTCCTGAAGGTCGTGTGAAGCAACATAGGCAAAGGACGCAAGTTCCTCATTACTCCTGGTCAAAGCAAGGTTCTTTTCCTCCAGGCTGCTCTGGTATTGTAAAATCATCGCTTCACTATTTTTCTTTTGCGTGAGGTCGGAAATTATAATACCTACGGAGGAAAGATTAGGTTGCAGCGAAGTCATGGAGATATACACGGGAAGGGAAGCGCCATTGATCGTCAGGTTGATCTCCCCTTTTGATCTGCCGGTAAGCGCCTGGGTGAACAATGTTATGAAGAGCTCTGCGGAATCCGGAGCTATATAACTGAAAATATTCGATCCAATGACCTGTTCATAAGATAAGCCGGTGAATTCGAAAAAATAACGGTTTGTATAAACGATCAGTCCTTCTTCGGTGACGTTCAGGGCGCCTTCCCCGAATTCTTCGATCAGTACCCGATAGGCATAATCGCCACTCTGCAACGTATATATTTCCGGGGTTTTATCGGAACCTACGGCGAAAGCGTCCACTTCCCCGTCTTTGATAGCCTGGATCAACTGATGAGCTTCTGAAAGTTGGGCCTTGAGGTCATCAATTTGGGATAAGAGTGTGTTTTCAGATAATTTCTGCATACCTTTTTATTTAAAAGCGATGCCCAGCGCTTTGATTACCTTTTCGGGATCGGAGAGGTTACCTATCAGGATCTTTTTAGGTAATGGCAATGATTTTACGAGAGAGGGTGTAAAGACAATATGGTTCGACTGAGCAGCTTCGGGGTTTTTGTAGAGGTCGATAATTTCCAGCTCGAATAAATCTTTGAAATTTTCCTCCAAGATACGCTTTGCGTTTTCGATGGCTTCCATGGATTTCTGAGACATCCCCGAGACGTACAGCTGTAAGACTAGTTTAGTGCCGTCACCCGGCTGGAGATGTTCTTCGTATTCCATTTTATGGTTCGTTTATGACGGGTATAGGCCGTATGTTTAATCCAACCAATACTTTTTCTTCATTTGAAAGATCACCAATGATCTTCCGGATAGGTTCAGGCACTTTTCGGATGAGTGTCGGTATGGCAATGATCTGATCACCTTCGGCCAATTGAGGATTTTTCAACAGGTCGATCACCTCAATGGAATATCTCCCTTCCAGGTATTCGCTGCAATAGCGGGTAATATTCTTGAAGGCAAGAATGGATTTTGGCGTCTGGCCGGCCACATATAATCTCAGCTCCCATCGTTGTTCATTTTCCATTTGTTTGTTTTGAGCGTGAATGTGATTGTGTGCTGGCAATTTTTATTCCTTCTCTGGTGATGGAAAAGGGAATAAAATCATTGTAATGCTCCATTCCCCGGGATTTGACAATGGATAACATCCGTTGGCGTCTGCCTCCTTCCACCTCATTTTTAAGATAAAACCAGTTATCGGCAAGAGATGAAACGGTATCGACCATTGGATCATTACCGGCGTCCCCGCCCTGACCTATGAGTGCGGTGAATAAACAATTTATCTTCTTCAGTTTAAGTGAATCCATTAGTCTTACGAGCATGGCTTTCACTTCCAGGGGGCTTCCGACGGAGACGAGGCTGCTGATAGGGTCTACGATGACCGTCCTGGGATCGAACTCCTTCATCAATTTATGAAATAGCAGCAGATGCATTTCGAGACCCTGCAAGGTCGGTCGTGAGGCGTGTATCAACAGCAGGCCGGCATCGATGAAGGGTCTTAGATCAACGCCTATGGATAGCATGTTTCGTATCAGCTGATCCGGAGATTCTTCAAACGAGAAGAAGAGTACGCGTTCCTGGCGTTGGCCGCTGCCTGCTGCAAAATGCCCGGCCAGAATGGTTTTGGCTGTCCCGGCGGTGCCTGTAACCAGTGAACTGCTGCCTTCGTAGACCCCGCCCCCGTCAAACAAAACATCCAGGGATGGCACACCGGTGGATACGATGCGGGTCGAGGTTTTATAGTTTAATTTAAGAGAAGTAATAGGGATGACGGAAATACCGCTCTCATCGATAAGAAAGGGGTATTCGTTGGTGCCGTGTGTGCTGCCCCTGTATTTGACGATACGCAGTCTGCGGGTCGCGATCTGGTCGATGACCCTGAAGTCCAGCAGCAGCACGCAATCCGAAACGTACTCTTCCAGCCCCTGACGGGTAAGGGATTTTTCACCTCTTTCTCCTGTGATGATGGCGGTAACTCCTTTTTCTCTTAGCCACTGGAACAGCCTCCGTATCTCTGAACGGAGGAGCGTTTCGTTATCCATGCCGGAAAACAGGGATTCGATGGTATCCAGGACGACTCTTTTAGCTCCTACGGTTTTAATAGCATGATCCAGGCGTATGAATAATCCTTCGAGGTCATATTCTCCTGTCTCCTGTATCTCCGAACGTTCGATACGAATATGATCGATCCTTAGCTTATTTTCGGCCTGTAATTTCCTGAGGTCAAAGCCCAGGGAAAGAACGTTGAAGGTAAGGTCCGCGGTGGATTCTTCAAAGCTGATGAAAACACCCGGCTCATTTTGCTCCTTAATACCATTGACCAGGAATTGTATACCGAAGAGAGTCTTTCCGCAACCCGCGCTGCCGCATATAAGGATGGGCCGTCCTTTTGGGAAGCCGCCATTGGTAATCTCGTCAAGACCTTCGATACCGGTGGAGGTTTTGGGGAATTGAACAGATTGGTGCATTAATTATATATTGAAAATCAATAATACCAAATATAACGATTTATTCTTTTTTTTAGGGGTAGTCACAGGTCCTCGCGATGTTAAAGTGACCTTGTATGCAATTAGCGGGCCAGCCAAAAAGGCGCGCTCCGTAATGCGAGCGCGCCATAATGGGAGGGTGGCCTAATGATGCGCTTAGAAGATATAGAAGATACTTGCCTGGATCACGCTGGATTTGAAATCAGGGTTTATATCAGATGCCTTAAAGTCCCCGACCTTCGACAGGCCGGCTACATATCTCAGGCCAAACCCAAGGCCGAGCTTTGACTGATAGCCGATGCCTGCGGCTGCGGCGAGGTCCATCTGTTTGGCGAAGTTCCCGATGGTGGTTGAATCCTTGAAATCCTTGACACGCATGCCGACCTGAGGACCGGCCTCGATGTATAGGCCGACAGGGCTGCGGTATTTAAAGAGGAAGGGGACCGTGACGTAGTAGACATTTATGTCTTTGCTGGCGAAGACGTCGTCCTTGACTTTAGCGCCCTGGGAGGAAAAAAGGAACTCCTGTTGTATGGAGAGGCCGCCGATGAGCCGGAAGTCGACGATGGCGCCAGCGTGGAATCCGAGCAGCGCATCCGTCTTGAAATTGGCATTGGTGTAGTTGCTGTAGTTTCCCCCGGCCTTAAGGCCGAAGCTGAGCCGGCTGAAAAGACCCTGGCTGAAACAACGAGTAGACATAATGGTTAGTCCGATGAGAAGTAGCTTTTTCATTTGTTTTTGTTTATCATTTTTGTTAAATAAAAGGCGTAAAGCTCCAACGGCGGTAATCGTTATTTAGCATTATTGTTAAAATAAATGGCAAAAAAAACAGTCATCGCCCGGTGGCAGATGGCTGCATTGTTGGATTAGTCCCTGAAGAGGACCTTCATGATCAGGCTTTTTCTTTCCTGGATCATCTTTGTATAGGCGGAATTGCTAAAGTTGATCATCTGCAGCAGCATTGGTTTGTATAGTATAGGATAGATGCACAAGGATATGACATTGATCAGAAATTGCTCGGGGGACATCTTTGGGACGCTGCCTTTGGCTATTTCCTGCTTCAGGTCCTGCTCTATCATTTGCAAAAGCTCTTTTCTAAACTCATCCCGGAGGGGGACCAGGACGTCGGAGCCGTCTTTATTCATTTCGGTGATCAGGAACATATCCAGGTAGGGATATTTGAGACTTTGGTCGATGGTTACATCTATAAATTCGCTGATCTTTTTTCGGAATGACATTTTGCCAGACATGAACAGCTCGTGCATCCGGGTGCGGACAACCAGAACGGCTTCCCTGAATACGACGTCAAAGAGCTGATCCCTGCTCTCAAAATAATAATAGATCAGCCCGCGGTTGACCCCGGCCTCTTTGGCGATGATCTGGGTGGTGGCGTGCAGTCTGCCTTCGACAAAGAAGATCCGCATAGCGGTCTCTTTGATCTGCTGTTCGGCCTGTGAGTCTACTATCGGCATCTATTTTAGCAAATTTGTCAACAAAGATAATGGGGTTTTTGGAGAATACGCTATTTATTTTAACAAAAATGTAAAAATAAATGGGACGATTGATTTGGAAGACATGGCACGGCCCTTATAGCAAAAGCCCGAACGTCGTGCGGGTGCCCTGGTGGTTCTGGATCTCGAACTCCCCGTCGATGGAGGCCATTCTTTTCTTCATGTTGTGGAGGCCGTTGCCGAACTTTCTGAGCTTTTCCATATTGATGCCGACGCCATCGTCCTGGATCTCGATGGTCAGCTTGTCGGTGACGGAGACATTGATCTTGACGACAGAGCTTTGAGAGTGTTTTAGCACGTTGTTCAACGCCTCTTTTACGGAGAGGAACATATTCCTTCTTTTTTCTCCATTGATCTCGCGATGGGGTATGGAGGCGGGCATGCTGAAGTAGCAGTCGATGGAGGTGTTCTCGAAGAACTCCACGGCATAGCTCCGGATGTAGGCGATGAGGTTCTCCACAGAGTCGTTGGAGCTGGTCATGGTCCAGATGATGGTATTCATCTTATTGAGCAGGTCGTTGGCGGAGTTGGAGATCTTTTCTATTTCGGGGAGGGTCTGGTCTTTCATCCTGCTCTTTACTATTTCGCTCATCAGGCGGATAGCGGTCACGCCGGAGCCGAGCTCGTCATGCATGTCGGCGGAGATACGATTGCGTTCGTCCTGTTTGGCGGCGAGTACGGCCACCTGCTTTTCCAACTCCTTCCTTTCTGTCTCCAGCTTCAGCTTTTCCTCTTTCTGGATGCTCTTAACTATCTCCATCTTATTCTTATACGTAAGGGCGAAGAGGAAGAATAGGAGCTCGACGGTGATGCCTACCTCGTAATGAAAAAGGGCCAGGTTCAACACGGAGACGCCGTTGACGACATGGAAGTTGGTGGCGATGATGATCTGTGATAATATAGAGAGTCCTACGAGGCTGATATTGCCCATCACGATGTAGTTCATCAGCTGGTTGTGATAGCTGAGGCCTTTGATGATGAAAATGAGGGAGACGGCCATCAGCACGTATTTGGTAAGTGCTTCGATGGTGTTGGAGACGCGGAAGTCGGGGACAAAATAGTAAGCTATGGTATAGAGGACCATGAGCGCGCCGATGATGCTGGCTCCCCAGAAGAGGTAGCGGTCCAGGCTCCGGTAGTTCTTATGCGTCTCCAGGAATTTGCGATGGAAGACGATATAGGAAATATGGCCGAGACAAAATATGATGTTGTCGAAATAGCCTTCGAAAAAGAAGTTGAAGGGCGTAGTGGTATTATGCAGGATAGATTTCAGGAACAGGAGGATGCTGATACAGAAACAGTAGCCTGCGTAATAGAGAAATTCGGGTTTGGAGGTCTGGAGGAATTCGCTGACGCCATA
>Ga0105237_10005681_pt1 | contig 14034 bp, 11 predicted proteins | sample KBSC24metaG_FD_81520 | JGI IMG/M metagenome (GOLD analysis project Ga0105237, IMG submission 81520) | Corn rhizosphere microbial communities from Kellogg Biological Station, Michigan, USA - KBS C2-4 metaG | ecosystem: Host-associated > Plants > Roots > Rhizosphere > Soil | place: Michigan, USA...
AAGCAAACAGGCAGAAGACGCACGCATTATAAAAGATTTTATAAGTACCATCTCAGATGCGGTACCGGCAAATGCCAATGTGCAAATGTGAAGATGTGAAAATTAGCAAATGAGCCAATGCATTTCGTTGCCACACCAAAAGCATTGGCTCATTTTCATATTTGCTAATTTGCATATTTATTCTATAATCTTTTCAACTCTTGTAAGTTGACCATCTTCATTCATTCCTTCAATTATAATACGCAGGCGTTTTGATACGTCGTTATTATAAAACTGCAATGTTACCTTATGTGAATTTTTATCGGTAAGAATATATGGCGCCCAGAATAAAGTAGACCTGATATCAGGAATATCACTGGTAGGAAAATCTTTGCTGTAATCGGGCGAATAAAATTCCTTTGGAGCTGAATAACCGGTAAGACGGCCTTTCTCCAATCCACCTACAGATGAATTGGAAGCTGTGCTTTCGCCGCCTTTCTTGGTATAGATGGCAATTGCGCCACCTGCTCCGCCTCCGGTTGCACCAAAGAACGGTGGACGAAATGCTTTTACATAAGCAATATCACTCACCGGAATATTTTCAATAGCCGTTACATCAACCGGCATTTCATTCAAAAACAGCGAAGGCGTAGCCTGACGCCACGACAATTGCGTACCGCCTGCCCCCGTAGTAATTTGTAAACCGGCCACACGCCCCTGCAGGTAACTGAAGATATTATAGGCTCCAAGGGCAGAAGGGTCATCGGTTAAATCAAACGAAGTAGCATCGCCCCCTGTAAAAAAGCCGCTGGTATATTTATCGTCCATCAGCTGCTGTTTCGATTTCTGCTTTGCTTTTACTGTAACCGTCTCCAATATTTTTACTTTTTTCTCCAGTTCGGGTTTTATGCGGGCTGCCTCGGCAGCGAAAAATTGTCCGCGGTTCAGCAGACTTGTATCCAATGGCATCGGTACACGCCATGCGCTATCGGGTTTAACGACAGCACTCCCCTTCCATGTTCCGTTGCTGAAATTAACAACACTCTTATTGGCCAGATATTTATTGTTATTAAACTGGTAATACACTTTTACGGTATCAAAGAATACCAGTCCGTCCTGCTCAAACTTACCGCTTGAATCTATCGACAGTAAAAATAACTGACGCGACGAATCTTTTGCTTCCAGAAAAACGTTGAGCTGTGTATTCTTCGGTACCTGGTTGGGAAGCACGCCGGTTAAATTGGCATTAATGGCTAAGTAATTTTCACGAGGGAATTTGATCTGCGGAAATTTACCGGCTGCCAGATCATCCCATTTATAACGCCGCCATCCATTGGTAAGCATTACCAGGTCGAGGTGCGAGCGCACTGTATCGTCATTACCCGTAAAATAATAATAGGGATTATGAATATATCCGCGCAGGTCGCCGCTCAGCAACAGATGCGACACTATATTATCTGCATCTGGATCTGTTTTACTTAATCCTGCGTCGGTGATGGCAATACTAAGGTTTGCTTTCAACGTATCTGGCACATCGATCACCAGAACATTCTTCCCTCTTCTTTCGGTATTCTTTATTGCGGGCACCAGGCTGGTTGTAAAAAAGTAATCTTCTTTGTTTATAAAGGAAATGCGTTCTGCAAGCGGTTTCCAGTCGGCATCGAATAAAGTCATTTGCAACATGCCGGTAGGAATACCTTCAAGGGGAATAGAGCCGCTTACCATAAAGTTTTCCTTAAGGTTCAACCGGGCTTTATATACTACCTGCTGATTAAAATATGCCAGCAGGTACAGGCTTTTTAAATTATCGGGGCTTTCGATAGAGCGTTTTACAATAAACGCCTGCCGGTTACCCGAAACGGTGGACTGCAGTGTAACACCAGTTGCTTTTGCTGCGGGGAGCGGAGTTTTATGCGACTGCTTTTTTTCATCCTGCCATTCGGCGTAATAAGTTTTGCCGGCCTGCGGTTCTATAGTGAACCGGCCCATACCATCGTGCAAAGTGCCTAAAACAGCAACCGTGCCGCCTCCTGTTTCCTTAATTACACCCTCTGCCGAAACCGGTAATCCGTAAGCATCGGTAGCTTTAAATGCAATAACCGATTCGAGCCCGGTTACCAGGTCGCCTCCTTCAGGGAAAAAGCGTAAACTGACCGCATCGGCGTTGGCCGTATTGGCAGCGTTTGCAGCTGCAGGCTGTTTGGCGGCAGTTTGTTTGGCTCCGGCTGTAGTAGTTGCGGTGCCTGCAGCGGTTGTTTTATTTAAAATACGAATGGTTTTGCTGAACAGAAAGGATGTATCAAAATTGAGCATCCAGGTAGTGTAAGCCCTAAAGATCAGCGTAGAATTAGGAAGGTTGGCTGGAATATCAAAATATCCGGCAGAAGAACCCTCATATATAGGTAACAGCTTTTGCTGAAGCACCTTTCCTGTGGGGTCGATCAGTTCGGCGTAAAAGTTCTTGCTAACCAGCGATGGGGCTATACCGGCAAACAAATAGGATTTAAACCAGATGGTTTCGCCGGTATTATAAGCGGGCTTATCAAACTGCACATATATTTTTTCCTGCGGATATCGTTCTCCGTACAGGTTAATCATAGAGTCGATCTTTTGTGCATAGCCAGCCTGTAAGCCGGTAAGGATTAAAAATAAAGCAATCAGCGGGCGATATAAAATGGTGAAATTCATGTCGGCAATATATCTTTTAACAAATTAATGGCTTTCGTGGCTTAAAATTCATAAAAATTTGTCTACGAATTGTTAAAGAACCCGATATATCAGGTTTTTTGCGGCAACTTCTCCAGTTATAAAGTATTTAAAAAATAAATCGGCCTTTTTTATAAATTTAGTGTTAGGTCTTAAAAACATGAACAGAGGGATGACATAGCAATAATTCACCATGTTTTTTATAAACCAACCAAAATGACACAGCCTTATCAACCGATTGCTTTAATCAAAACTGCACTTGCTTTTTTGGGTATCGGAATGTTGGGAATAGGAATACAACATTTCATTTACTCAGACTTTCGCCCGGTTATTTTACCTTCCTGGCCACAAGGGATCCACACCCCGATCGCTGCATATATTATAGGCGCAGCCATCAGTATGGCAGGTATTCTGATCCTTTTTGGAATAAAAACAAGAACCACAGCCCTTTTGCTGGCGTCTTTTCTTTTGCTCTGTTTCATTTTTATACAGTGCCCTTTTGTTCTTTTTATTCAGCCCAATTCACCGCGTCACCTGGGGTTATGGACTGATCCGTTAAAGGAACTGGCCTTGTCGGGAGGCGCGTTTGTTATGGCCGGATTAGCGCCGTATGCTCCCACTGCCGGCAGACCGCTTGCTATTGCCGAAAAGATCATCCCTGCCGGTAAGATCTTCTTTTCGATAACCATGATCGCATTTGGTATCGATCATTTCTTTTACACTGATTTTGTGGCTACACTGGTGCCATCGTGGATACCCAAACATACTTTCTGGACTTACTTTGCAGGCGTTGCCCTCATTGGCACCGGCGTGGGCATTATTTTAAAGTTCACCAGAAAATGGGTAGCATTACTGGCGAGCGCCATGATCTTTCTGTGGTTTATATTGCTTCACATTCCACGCGCGATTGCCGATCCCAATGGCAATAAAGGAAATGAAATAACCAGTGTGTTCGAAGCCCTGGCTTTTAGCGGCATTGCAATGGGTATTGCTATCATGGAGATGAAAAGATCGACTAACACTAAAACACATAAGACAGCGTATAAGGTACAAGCTGTAGTTTAGAACGATTTGTCGGGGGATCTCCGCTTTTTAAAGTTTTCTAATAGAAAACTTTTTTCTTACCTTTGTAAGGTGTTTAATATAATAACGAGAAAAACATTGCTTGACTATTGCAGAAAGTACCCTGAAGCAGCAGTTGCTTTACAGGCATGGTACCATGAATTAATAGATTGCGATTTTAAGAATTTCAACGAGTTAAAAAAAGTGTACGGGAATGCCAGCATAGTTGCAGATGACAGAGTCGTATTTAATATTATGGGGAACAAATACAGACTGGTGATTAGAATAGTGTTTGACTTTAAAGCTATTCAGATAAAATGGTTTGGTACACATGCAGAATATGATAAAATAGATGTAACAGCGATTCAATTCAAAAAGAAATGACAATGAAATTAAAAATCATAAAAACAAAAAAAGAATATGAAGCCTACCTTAATTGGGTAGACGGTATGTTTGATAAAAAAGTAAAGCCCGATACCCCTGAAGGAGATACATTACAGGTTGCTTTACTTTTAATCAAAAAGTATGAAGATGAACATTTTCCTATCCCTACTCCCGATCCAATTGAGGCTATAAAAATAAAAATGCAGGAAAAAGGGTTAAAAAACAAAGACCTTGTTGGGAAGGTAGGATCAAAGGGCTATATATCTGCGTTACTAAATAAAAGGAAGCCTTTAACTCTTGAATTAGCCAGAATATTTCATAATGAATTTGGAATACCGGCTAATATTTTATTATCATAACCAGAAAAAATATGGCGCAAAATCGAACTATCCACAATAAAAAAAATCGAAAAAGAAAAAGTATTTTGGAGAAAGTATCTGGCATCTGGAAAGACAAAAATGTGACCCTGCATAAAATACGTCTCCTTGCATGGCAAAGAGAAAAATAAGCGGTGTGTCACGGTTAGCGTGGTAAACAAACCGTGACACACTTAACTTAACTTAACTTAACTTCATTACACTATCTCCGGCTCATTCACTTTTTCTCTTGCCTGCTCTGCAGCCTGCACCATGTTTTTTAAAGCGGCAATGGTTTCGGGCCAGCGACGGGTTTTTAAACCACAATCGGGGTTTACCCAGATATGCTGCACCGGCAACAGCGCAGCGGCTTTTTCAAGCAGATAGGTCATCTCTTCCACCGTTGGCACACGCGGAGAATGAATATCATACACACCGGGCCCTATTTCATTGGGATATTTAAACCGGGCAAATGCTTCGAGCAATTCCATTTGCGAACGACTTGTTTCTATGGTAATTACGTCGGCATCCATTTGAGCAATATGCTCCATAACGTCGTTAAACTCGCTATAACACATATGAGTATGAATCTGTGTTTCGTCCCGAACACCGCTGGCAGAAATTCTAAATGCTTTTACTGCCCAGTCAAGATAAAACTGCCTGTCTTTTTTACGCAGCGGTAGTCCTTCACGAATGGCAGGTTCATCGATCTGTATGATCTGAATACCTGCTTTTTCCAAAGCCACTACTTCATCGCGAATAGCAAGCGCTATCTGAAAAGTTGTTTGCCACCTGGGCTGATCATCTCTTACAAAAGACCATTGCAAAATAGTTACCGGTCCGGTAAGCATACCCTTCATGGGTTTATCGGTTTGCGCCTGTGCAAAGCGGCTCCATCTTACTGTTATATCACCGGTTCTGCTCACATCACCTGCAATAACAGGAGGTTTAACGCAGCGGCTGCCATAGCTTTGTACCCATCCGTTTTGGGTGAATAGAAATCCATCGAGGTGTTCACCAAAATACTCCACCATATCGTTGCGTTCAAATTCACCGTGAACCAATACATCCAGGCCGATCTCTTCCTGAATACGGATCGCTTCTATAGTGGCTTTTTCAATTTCTGCTTCATATTCTAACTGCGTAAGAAGTCCTTTTTTGAGTTTGGCTCTTAGCTGTCGTATACTTTCTGTTTGAGGAAAGGAACCGATAGTTGTTGATGGAAACAAAGGAAGGTGAAAACGCTGTTGCTGTATTTTTTGCCGCACAGGAAATGCGCTGATGCGTTTGGCGTCTTCGTCTTTAATAGCAGCTACGCGTTGCTTTACCGGTTGTTTATGAATACGGGTTGAACGTGCCCGGCTTGCAATAGCCTGCTGATTCAATGCAAGCAACTGGTTATTGCCCTGTATTATTTGCTGCAGCTCGTTTATTTCAGTGAGCTTTTGTTTGGCAAACGCCATCCAGCTTTTTATTTCAGGATCAATGGCAGTTTCGCCGTCCAGGTCAACAGGCGTATGAAGTAATGAACACGATGGCGCCAGCATTACCCGATCTTCACCAAGAGCGCTAATTGCTTTTTTAATGAATTCAAGTGACCGGCTGTAATCATTCTTCCAGATGTTACGCCCGTCTACAACACCCACAGATATTGTTAACTTAGGAGGTATCACTTTCAATACTTCATCCAGTTGTTCCGGTGAACGAACCAGATCAAGGTGCAATGCACAAACAGGCAGATTAACCGTCAGTTGTATGTTCTCATGCAACCCTTCGAAATAAGTACCCAGTAAAATCTTCAGACTGCTGTGTTTTCTGATCTCCTTGTAGGCGTACTGAAAAGCCTGTTGTTGTTTTTCAGAGAGATCGGTTACCAGAAATGGTTCATCCAGCTGAACCCATATGGCGCCTGCTTCTTCCAGCCTTCTTAATATTTCTATATAAACAGGGATAAGTTGTTTGATGAGATCTGTTTTATCAAATTGCCCTGCTGACTGTGCTTCTGCATATTTTTCTTTGCCCAGTAATAAATACGAAACGGGCCCGATCAATACGGGCTTTGGTATAGTACCGGTTACCCGCCTGCATTCATTGAACTCATGAAAAATTTTATCAGACAGAATACGGAATTGCTGATTAGCGGTAAACTCGGGCACAATGTAATGGTAGTTGGTATCGAACCACTTGGTCATTTCCATAGCGGTGATATCAAGACCGTTTTGCTGGTATCCCCGGGCCATAGCAAAATACAGGTCTATTTCTGCATTGTCTTTAATATCCGTAACCACTGGCGTATAACGTGGAGGAACAGCGCCTGTGAGTAACGACATGTCGAGTACCTGATCGTAAAAGCTAAAATCATTACAGGGAATTAAGTCAATGCCGGCCTGCTTTTGCAGTAACCAGTTTTCTTCCCTGATCTTTTTGGCTGTAAGAAATAATTCTTTTCTTTCGATTGCGCCTGACCAATATTGTTCACAGGCTTTTTTTAACTGGCGCTGCGCCCCAATACGGGGAAAGCCCAAAGAGTGTGTTAGCATACGCATAAACATTTGATTAAACATTAATGAATAGTATTAATGCCTTTACGTTTAATGTGTATGCTTTCGTGATAAAGTGTTAGAGAGAAACAGTAACTGAATGGGGTGATATTAACTGTTCCTGACTGCTGCTTTAAGACCGCGAAAGCATTCGTCTCGATTCTCAGGCAAGTATCTGGCTTCTCCCAACACTCGGTGAAGGGAATTACAGTTGCGCGACAGCCCGTGATTTACACACGGTTCCTTTTTAATAACTCAGCTATATAATAGCGAGTTCACCTGAAAACGAAGTTTTAAAGTAAAGAACTGGAACGAAGATAAGGGAATATTGAATAATGAATATTAAATGTTGAATATCGAAGGGTTTCAAAAAGAATGTCAAACATCGAAGTTTTTTCAACTTCAACATTCGACATTCATTATTTAATGTTTAATATTCGTTAAGCGCTACAGGTAACACAGCCATCTTCCATACTGCAGGTACCGCCATTGAGCAATTCGCTCTCAGCAGCTTCAGCCGATTTGGGAACAACGGGTTCCATCTGGCGGCTGCCTTGTTTTTCTACTGTAAACTGAACAGCCTGGGCTGCTGCCTGTGTACGCAGATAATACATACCGGTTTTTAATCCCTTCCTCCATGAGTAAAAATGCATGGAAGTAAGTTTGGCAACTGTAGGATTATCAACAAACAGGTTCAGTGATTGCGACTGACAGATATATGCGCCACGATCGGCTGCCATATCAATCAGATGACGTTGTTTTATTTCCCACACCGTTTTGTAGAGTGCCTTAATTTCTTCAGGAATTTCATTGATCTGCTGAATTGATCCGTTGGCCGCAATGATCTTATTCTTCATCGTGTCATTCCAAAGGCCCAACTGCACCAGGTCTTTCAGCAGGTGTTTGTTTACAATGATAAATTCACCGCTTAATACCCTGCGCACATAGATATTTGAAGTATAGGGTTCAAAGCATTCGTTGTTACCAAGGATCTGTGAAGTAGAAGCCGTAGGCATAGGCGCTACCAGCAGTGAGTTGCGAACTCCATGTTGCATAACCTCTTCCCGTAATGCATTCCAGTCGTACCGGTCTGAAGGTTGTACATTCCACAGATCGAACTGGAACTGCCCTTTTGATAAAGGTGAACCGGCAAAGGTTTCATAAGCGCCCTGTTCCTTAGCCATGTCTTTGCTGGCTGTCATGGCCGCAAAGTATATTGTTTCGAAGATGTTTTTGTTCAGCATTTTGGCCAACTCACTCTCGAAAGGCAAACGCAGCAGGATAAATACGTCGGCCAGTCCCTGTACACCTAATCCAATAGGGCGGTGGCGTAAATTCGACTTTCTCGCTTCTTCTATCGGATAGTAATTATGATCGATAATACGGTTCAGATTGCGTGTAACCTGATATGTTACTTCGTACAGTTTATCAAAATCAAACTTACCTTCATTTACAAAGCGGGGCAATGCGAGTGAAGCCAGGTTACAAACAGCTACTTCGTCGGCGCTGGTGTATTCAAGAATTTCTGTGCACAGGTTGCTGCTTTTAATGGTGCCCAGATTCTGCTGATTGCTTTTGCCGTTGGCAGCATCTTTATACAACATGTAAGGCGTGCCGGTTTCGATCTGTGCTTCCAGAATGGCAAACCATAAATCCTGCGCTTTAATGGTTTTGCGGGCGCGGCCTTCGGCTTCGTACTTTTGGTACAGTTTTTCAAACTCTGCGCCGAATGTTTCAGCTAAGCCTGGTGCTTCATTAGGGCAAAACAGGCTCCAGTTACCGTTCTCTTCTACCCTTTTCATAAACAGGTCAGAGATCCACAGGGCATAGAACAGATCTCTTGCGCGCAGTTCTTCTTTACCATGGTTTTTACGCAGGTCGAGAAACTCAACAATGTCTGCATGCCATGGTTCCAGATAAATAGCAAAGGCGCCTTTGCGTTTACCACCGCCCTGGTCAACATAACGGGCAGTATCGTTAAACACACGCAGCATCGGAATAATGCCATTGCTGGTGCCATTGGTGCCGCCAATATAGCTGCCGGTGGCTCTTACATTATGAATAGATAAGCCAATACCGCCGGCGCTTTGAGAAATTTTGGCTGTTTGTTTTAACGTATCGTATATACCGTCGATGCTGTCGTCTTTCATGGTTAATAAAAAGCACGATGACATTTGCGGTTTGGGAGTGCCGGCATTGAACAGCGTTGGTGTTGCATGCGTGAACCAGCGCTCACTCATTAAGTTATAGGTTTTAACAGCGTTTTCGATATCTTCTTTATGAATACCTATGGCCACACGCATGTACATGTGTTGGGGACGTTCGGTTATTTTACCGTCAACACGCAGCAGGTACGATTTTTCCAGTGTTTTAAAACCAAAATAATCAAACCCGAAATCGCGGTCGTATATAATTGAACTATCCAGCAACTCGGCATTGGCTTCAATGATCTCCATAATATCATCGGCTATCAGCGGCATTCTGCGGCCGGTAGCGCTGTCGGTATACTGGTGCAATTTGCGCATAGTACCGGAGAATGACTTCTCAGTATTTTTATGCAGATTGCTTACTGCAATGCGCGAAGCAAGCAACGCATAATCAGGATGTTTGGTAGTTAAAGAAGCAGCCGTTTCAGCAGCCAGGTTATCCAGTTCGGTGGTGGTAACGCCATCGTAAATACCTTCAATCACTTTTTTGGTCACTTCAATTACGTCAACCAGCGAACTTAGTCCGTAAGATAATTTCTGAATACGTGCAGTGATCTTATCAAACTTAACTGTTTCTTTTTTTCCGTTTCTTTTAATTACGTACATGCCAATCTTTTTAAAAATTTAAAAATCTTCATCTAACGAAAACTGTTGTGATTCTTTGTTAGCCATTACACCGGCTTTACGATAATCACCTACACGTTTTTCAAAGAAATTGGTTTTACCCTGCAGCGAGATCATTTCCATGAAATCGAAGGGATTGGTTGCATTGAACATTTTAGGATAACCCAGTTCGCTCAACCATCTGTCGGCCACAAACTCAATATACTGTTGCATGAGCCGTGCATTCATACCGATGAGATCAACCGGCAGGGCTTCGGTGATAAATTCTTTTTCAATACGTACTGCATCGCCGATAACAGTATATACCTGTTCCTGCGACAATTTGTTATTAAGCATGCTGTACAATAAGCAGGCAAATTCACAATGCAAACCTTCATCGCGGCTGATAAGCTCATTACTGAATGTAAGTCCGGGCATTAACCCTCTTTTCTTCAACCAGAAAATGGAGCAAAAGCTGCCGCTGAAAAAGATACCTTCTACTGCAGCAAATGCAACAAGCCGTTCTGCAAAATTGCCCTGCTCGATCCAGCGCAAAGCCCATTCGGCTTTTTTCTTTACGGCGGGAACCGTATCGATAGCATGGAACAACCTGTCTTTTTCAGCCGGATCTTTTACGTAGGTATCGATCAGCAATGCGTATGTTTCGGAGTGAATGTTCTCCATCATGATCTGAAAACCATAAAAGCAACGTGCTTCGGGCAATTGAACTTCGCTCATAAAGTTCACTGCCAGGTTTTCATTTACAATGCCATCGCTGGCGGCAAAGAATGCCAGTACGTGTGAAATAAAATGACGCTCCCCATCATTCAGGTTGGCCCAGTCTTTCAGATCACCACTTAAATCAATTTCTTCGGCCGTCCAGAAACTGGCTTCATGCTTTTTATACATTTCCCATATGCGGGGATATTTGATAGGCAGAATAACAAAGCGGTCTTTGTTTTCGTTCAGCAACACTTCATTTTCGTACTGCATAAATAGTAATAATGTTACAAGGTTAGTTAATGCGGTACAACAGCCGACGACAACCCCAATAACTTCGTGTTTTAAGCTGAAGTGTATCAATTGCCTGTACCTTATCGGGAAGGTTCCAAACTTACTTGTTACGGCAGGTCTCCTGGCTTGTTGATTTTGCTGCACCTTCCCGCTGATACGGCTTTCACCTGTTATCGGCAGTGGTATAAGAGAATCAGCGATGTGATTGGAAATCTGTTACAATTTCCGCTCACCAACTTACAGTTGCCCGTCAGCCCGTGATTTGCACACGGTTCCCTTTTAAGCAGATTGATTTGGTAAGATGGCATCAACCTGCACCGGAACAAATTATTTGTAAGACCCGGCAACGAAAGTAATATGCCTGCGACCAAATCGGGAAATGAGTTTTTCACAGGTTGTTGATAGTTTTATACAACCATTTCATTGTATCTGCCAATAGCCTGTATTACTACATGTATGACGTGGATAATGAAGGAATTAGCAAAAAAAGCCGATTTTCGCATGCTTAAAGTAAAATGCTCAGGTATGACAACTACAACAAAAACGCTTTATACAGATTATGTAACAGCTATGCATACAATTGCCGACCTGCGCTATGCATCGGCTGTACTGCAGTGGGACCAGGAAACTTATCTTCCGCCTAAGGGCGCTCCCATAAGAGGGCAGCAGATCGCTACGCTTTCAGAAATTGCTCATCGCTATTTTACCGACGAGAAGCTGGGCGGCCAGTTGCAAAACCTGCTTGCTGATGATCAGTTATCGCCCGAAGAAAAAAGAAATGTGGAGCTTACCTGGGAGGATTATTCCAAACAAAAAAAATTCCCTTCTTCTTTTGTTCGTACGCTGGCCGAAGCAGTGAACAAAAGTTTTCATAGCTGGATGGAAGCGCGCAAGGCAAAGGATTTTACCATTTTTGCCAACGACCTGGCACGGCTGGTTGAATTAAAAAAACAGGAAGCCGATATGCTGGGTTATGAAAAACATCCATACGATGCTTTACTCGACGATCATGACAAAGGCGCCACGGTTCAGTTGCTGGATGGGGTATTTAATTCCATCAGGCAACCGTTGAAAGACCTGCTGGATAAGATCAGCGCACAGCCGCTGGCCGATGACAGTTTTTTACAACAGCATTACGACAAAGAAAAACAGTGGCAGTTTGGCATACAGGTAGTGAAAGAACTTGGCTATGATATGGAAGCAGGCCGTCAGGACCTTTCAGAACATCCTTTCACTACTAATTTCAACAGCCGCGATGTTCGCATTACTACCCGGATCGATGAAAATGATCTGAGCAATATGGTATGGAGCTGTATTCACGAAGCAGGACATGCTTTGTACGAACAGGGGCTCCCCGCTGAAGAATACGGACTGCCGCTGGGTGAACCCGCTTCATATACTATCCATGAATCACAGTCGCGCCTGTGGGAAAATCATGTGGGCCGCAGCCGGGCTTTTTGTGAACGCTGGTTACCAGTGCTGCAACAATATTTTCCTGAGCAATTGGGAAAAGTGTCGGTAGACCAGTTCTATAAAGGCATTAATAAAGTACAACCTTCTCTGATACGAACCGAGGCGGATGAACTGACCTATCATTTTCATATCATGATCCGCTATGAGCTGGAAAAGCGGCTAATTGAGGGAACCATAGGGGTGAACGACATTCCCGCTTTCTGGAACGAACAATACCGCCAGTTGCTGGGCGTAACTGTACCCAACGACAAGCAGGGATGCCTGCAGGATGTGCACTGGAGCCATGGCAGTTTTGGATATTTCCCCACTTACAGCCTTGGCAGTTTTTACGCTGCCCAGTTCTATTCGTTTGCAAATCAGGCGATTCCCTCATTAAACCAGCAAATTCAGCAAGGCAATACCAGCGCCCTGCTGCAGTGGTTGCGTGAAAATATACACATTAAAGGCCGCCGTTTTACCAGCGAGCAGCTTTGCAAAGAGGTATGCGGGAAAACACTCGATATTGAATATTTTATTACCTATTTACTTGGCAAATACAAGGATATTTATAAATTTTAATATCTGAAACCAAGTCGCCTGATCATGAACAAGCGTTTACCTCTGATTATTGCAGGGTGCTTTGCCCTGTTTGCTTCTTTATCGTGCAAAAAAGCCATTCAAAAAAAGGAGCAGCAAATGGTGATGAACGCCATAACCAATGGCGTGTGGATCGTTGAGCAATATATTGAGGGACCTAACAACATTTCAAACCAGTTTTTAAACTACACCTTCCAGTTTTATCAGAATGGAATGGTAACGGCAAATTCAGACAGTACCTCTGCCACTGGTACCTGGGCAGGCAATGTCTCTGATACTACCATTACAGCACAATTTTCGTTGGCCGGTAATCCGGTTAAAAAACTAAATGGCGTATGGAAACTTAAAGACAGCGGTTGGGATTACGTAAAAGCTGAAATGACAACCACCGCCGGCCTCTGCCAATTATCATTAGTCAATAAATAACGACCGCCCGGAAATATCCCAACGGGGCTTTTGGATATTCCGTACCTAAACAAATACGCACAGGTTAATAAGTTGAAAAGCCTCCCCTGATTCAACCCGCAACTTATCAAACATATCTGCTTCAGACCTCTATATCTTATGTAATACCCCTTACGATCTCCGTATCCGGTAAACCTGTTAATGCATTGCCCGGCAGTGATTAAGAATTCTGCCATGCACAACCATTTGGTCAACCTGATTTCTACATTTTGAAAGAAAGTTTACCGGGAACAAGGTTTGCATGGCAATAGAGGATTTGTGTGCGAGTGGTGATGCGCCTGTAAACAATAAAACTTTTCATTGCACTTGAGTAAATTCAGACTATTACCTTGTGAAAGCCCTTACAAACTGATCTGCTTCAACAAGGTCAACCAACGAATGCTTACTAAATCATGGTTTTATTTACCATTCGTATTGTTATTGGCATTCAACAGCTACTCGCAAACCATGACGCCCGAATTTTCTGCCGATAAAACCGCGGGCTGCGCTCCATTAACAGTTAGCTTCAGGGACCTCACGACAGGTAATCCTAAATTCTGGAACTGGGATTTTGGCAATGGTACCTTGTCGAATGTACAATACCCTTCTGTTACTTATTCAACACCTGGCACTTATACAGTTACGTTGGTAGTACGGAATGCTGACGGTACCAATGGTATTACCAAAACC
>Ga0105237_10005684_pt1 | contig 14032 bp, 16 predicted proteins | sample KBSC24metaG_FD_81520 | JGI IMG/M metagenome (GOLD analysis project Ga0105237, IMG submission 81520) | Corn rhizosphere microbial communities from Kellogg Biological Station, Michigan, USA - KBS C2-4 metaG | ecosystem: Host-associated > Plants > Roots > Rhizosphere > Soil | place: Michigan, USA...
AGGTTGAGGATGTAGTTCAGCCGCGACTCGTGGAACACCTTGCTGAAAAAGTGTCTGGTGATGCTGACCACCCAGTTCCAGTGCAAGGCAATGTGGATCAGAAAGGCGAGTCCAAACGCCAGTCCGAGCAACTCATGGTTATGCAACCCGCTGAAATGCTCCTCCATCTCGATGGCAAAGGCGATCAAGAGTGCCAAATCGAGATAGAGATTGAGCTTATTTGGGTTGCGACGCAGTTTAGCGATCACATCCAACTCTCCGAAAACGGACAACGTGCTTACTCTAGTCGATCTCGTGCCGCTCATGGTTACATCAACCTTAAATAAACTCAAATCCAGCTTAAATGGCCTGATTCAGCGCTGGTAAAGGGACGATACCGAAATCTGGAATCTCTTAGAGCGCGAAGACGATAGCATGATGGTCGAGAAGGTTGTTGTCGATCACAAAGGAGAACGTGCGATTAGAATTACGCTCGTCTTTTGCTTAGCTGCACCGAGTAATCCAGGCAAGTACGCGCGAAGAACGCTGTAGGGGAAAGAAAATAAAAACACCAGCCATGATACCTCTGCTGGTGTTCGCTAGGAATTTGCTGTTGGACAATAGAGGACTTATTCCGAACATTTAGGGAAGAATCTGCGTCCAACAGTAACATTCCTCTCGAGTTTCACAGTAATCGTCTCACACCAACGCAGGCACTGCGGACATTAGTGCAGCTTGTTCAGTTGGCTGCGCGTCAGCGCGCACGTCCCTTCAACAGTGTGCTTGAGCTTCTCCCACGTAGCGACGAGGACGACGAGGATGAGAACGCACTAGTGCTTTCGCCTGAGGAACAGCTTCTGCGTGATTTGGTCAATCTCGCGCTAACCATCCGTGATGACGGACAGGTGAATCCACTGACAGTGGCGACGTCTCGCAAGGCGCAACCCGTTTGTTTCGGATTGAAACGGGTGAGCGGCGTTACTGGGCGACCTGGCTGTTGAAGGATTTCATTCCTGAGTATACGGGAGACGGCATGATCCCCTGTATTGTCATTTCGTGCATCAGGACCGCCGTGATAATGGCGAGCATGGCGACGACATCAGCAGCGAAATTGCCTTTCAGCATCTTCTGGATCGTTTTGAGGATGGTGGGTGCTCCGCCCACAACTAACACGATCAACCAAACGATGTCCGCGCTGTCGGGTCGAGCCATGGCAAAGCGAAGCACAGCTCCAGAGAGAAGACCGATTACGCCTAGGAAAGGAACTGGGTTTTCGCGCAGGATCGCTCGGATATTGTTCCGCATACTGTTCACCCTGAATGATTTGTGCTTTGGAGCGTGTCCGTCGTTCAATAGCCTCGGTGTCATCACAACCAGTTGAGGCGATCGATCTGGTCGTCCGTCAGGAGTGGCTATCTAGGGAGGACAAAGTTGTTCCGATCAGACTGGTCGAAAAACGCTACTGAAGATCGGGAGATTCTCTACCAAGCTAAGTATGATTTGCCCACACTGCCCAGATTCGAGGAAACCTACTACGTTCCTGCGGATGAGATGGAACGGCATGGCAGACGTATCGCACCACTGAAGATTATGCTGCCACTTCCTAGGTACGGTTACACGCGGATTGGTGTGGCCTGGTGGGCTTACCGCGCTACTGCGGGCTATCCAGCAGTCGCCCTAGACCCAGAGTACACGGAACGAGTCTAGGAGAACATCCCGGAGGGAAAAATTGCGATCAAATAATCCAGAAGAAAACCCGTAAGTTTTGAACTCCTCAATAGGAATGAAGCGGACGGCTGTGGAACCCATCCGCCTCATGTCATTACCTGCAGCCACTGGCTGGATCAAAGGTAAAGGTATAGCCTTTTGCGGATGCTTGCACCGAGCCATCCGACAGTAGAACTAGCGTATCGCCCGCGCCTTCAATCGGGACACCCACACTAAAGTCACTGAGCGCTGCTGAAAGTCCGGCGGTTCCGTGACCGTCTGATCCAATGTTGTAGATGCTGATTTGACCTGCCGAGCAGTACACGGCAATCGTCGCATTCCAATCTCCCTTGTTCAAACGTTTGTCGCTGCCTTCGACATGGATCGTCATGGCTTCATGCTGCTGCGCCGCAATCTGAAGCAGATTGATCAATTGTTCAAAATTTATCCACCGATAGCTCTGTCCGCCGAAGCTGACGCTGCCGCCGGCTGGGGCTTGACTGTTGAGCTGCGCAGCAAACGCATCGTACTCGGCTTGACTTTGTACCGTAAAGGTGAATTCCAGCCGATCTTCATCCAGACCGCCGGCATCTTCGCCGCCGTTGATTATCCCGCCCACAATAGCACCGTTGTGCAGAGCAACAGTATCGCTGTCCGATCCTGCGAAAACGTCCGTAATGACGGTGCCACTGATCTGAATGTCATCTGCGCCTTCCTCACCGTAGAGGTAGCCGGTGGTACCCGAATTGTCAATGGTATCATCGCCAGCGCCGCCGTTGATGTCGCTTGTGACCGTGCCGTGGTTCGTAATCGTATCGTTGCCGTCGTCCCCGAAGATAGTGCTGTTGACTGTACCATCATTGGTGATTGTATCGGCACTGTCGCCAGCGTAAATAAAATCGGCAGTTCCGGTAGCATTGTTCTGGATTGTGTCGCTGCCGGCACCCCCATAGATGTCCTGTGTCGTCGCGTTGTTGATCAAGGTGTCATCGCCCTCGTCGCCGTAGATGAGCGGCGTGCTGCCGTCGTTCGTGATAACGTCGTTGCCTGAGCCGCCGTTGATGTCGCTGCTTATGGTGCCAGAGTTCGTGATCGTATCCGCGCCTTCATTGCCGAATAACGTGTTATTGATCATCCCCGCATTGTTGATCACATCGCTGCCGTCGTTGCCGTAGACAAAGTTGGCAGAACCGTCGTTGTGGATTGTGTCGTCGCCGCTGTTTCCGTACACGTTATCTGCCTGCCCGCTGTTGGTGACGTTGTCGTTGCCTAGACCACTATCAATGTCACGGTGAACCGTACCAGAGTTGTCGATGACATCGTTGCCGTCACCGCCGTTGATATTGCTGCCCACATCTCCTGTGTTGGTGATATTGTCATCAGCGTTGCCGCCATCAATCGATCCGTTGTGAGGTCGATCTGGAGAGAAGGCCACGATGCTCCCGTTGTTGACAATGGTATCGTTGCCATCGCCGCCGTCAATAAAGCCGGGATCAGGCGGAGGCTCGCCGACAATGCCGCCGCCAATCTGAGCGTTATTGATGATCTGGTCATCGCCGCCATCGCCGTTGACGAACGACATATAACCATTGTTCACTGCCGTATCGTTGCCGTCGCCCAAGCTGACGTAACCAGCCGCACCGTTATTATTCAGCTTATCGTTGCCGTCACCTGTCTGGACGACTGCTACGCCGCCGCTCACATTGACCGTATCATCGCCGGCGCCAGTGGAGATTCCACCAAATGCAACGTGGCCGTTCCAATTGACGGTATCATTCCCCTCGCCGGTATAAACATTCCCCTGTGTCGAGCTGCTGTTATAGGTGACTGTATCGTTCCCCTCACCTCCATCAACCCAGCCAAGCGGCGAGGCGCCGTTCTGAGTAATCGTATCGTCGCCCGCGCCGCCGGATAAACCCGCTAAAGCAACGGTATCATTGGTGATGACGTCGTTTCCATCTCCTCCGGCGATACTACCCTCGACAAATCCATTATTGGTGACGCTATCATCGCCGCCGCCGCCATCGATGTTTCCTTCAACCCTGCCATCGTTCGTGATCGTATCGTTACCACTGCCAGGGTTATCGCCGTTGATGCTGCTGACGCTGGCGTCGCTCTGGATCGTGATCACGTCGTCGCTCTCCTGGCCGTTAATGGCTCCTGGAACCGTTGCGCCGCTCTCGACGGTGATCGTGTCATTACCGGCGCCCGCGTTCGAGCCTGGATCAACAGTGTCACTGCCCGTACAGGTAATCGTGTTTGAATCGGCGTCCCCATTGGGACAATCGGCATAAGCAGGCAGCCAGACCACGGTGCCAGCCACGACAACGACGAACAGCAGAGCCGTTAGTCGTTTGCTAAAGTAGTCCATTATGCACTCCTTTGACTATGACCCTAGCCTAGTTCGTCACTGAAACTGCCAACAAGTGCTTAATGTCATGTTAAATTAAGTCAAAACTCACGTTTTAACAGCGCTCTAAAAAGAGAGCGTTTTGCTCATCAATTCTCGTGGTTAGAGTGGCAGGAGCGGGAAAAAGGCGAGCGAAAGTAGATTGTAAGATCGCGTGGTATCGGTTTTGCAAAGGATGAAGAAGGGGCGCGGATACTCAGCCTGGAGAGTGACCACGTCGGCAACGTCGAAGACGTTTTCATCGATCCGGCGACCCATTACGCTACAGACGTAGTCATCTCGCACGGCTTAGTCTTCAAAGAGGCTGCTCATTAGAATGGGATAACGAGATAGAATAAGCGAATGAAACTCAGCAAAGACTATCCCAGTGATTTGAGTGACACCGAATGGGCAATCATCGAGTCATTGCTGCCCCAACCTCAGGACGGGGACGTCGTCGTCAGCATGAGCGACGCCTCATTCTCAATGCCATTTTGTATGTTTTACGCACGGGCTGTCAGCGGCAAGCCTTGCCACATGACTTTCCGCACCGGACGACGGTGCGCAGCGAGTTTGACAAGTTGCGTTGCCGGGGCATTGGGAGCAGGTGAATAACGCTTTACGCGAACAATTGCTCTGCCAGCGAAGTCGCCCTGTGCTGCCCCCGAGAGTTCGCGCGGTCGCCGCTCTAGAAGATTATCAATATCGAGACTTCGTGCGGCGGCGTGAACGCGCTGTTCAATCAGGCGCTTCGGGACTTTTCGCAGCCGCAGTCCGAATGCCAAATTGTCGTAGACGGTCATATGCGGGTAGAGGGCGTAACTTTGGAACACCATCGCCACATCCCGGTCTTTGGGTGTGACATTGTTCACAGCGCGATCCCCGATCCAGATTTCGCCCTCGCTCACTTCTTCGAGTCCGGCCAGCATCCGCAGTGTCACCGATTTCCCCGATCCGGACGGCCCGACGACAACGAGGAACTCCCTATCCTGCACTTCCAGCGTCAGATCATTGACCGCGACAACATTACCGAACCGCTTTGTTACATGGTTAAATTTCACACCTGCCATCATTGTCCTCCCCAAGAAGCTGTTCGCTCATCGGAAAGTAATGCATTTGACTTGCGGGCAACGAGCTAATTTGTTGCTTTTACTGAGGGTGTCGCCCACATTACAAAGGAGTGAACTGATGATCAAACTAGGACAGCCATCGAACGAAGTGGGGCAACACTCCTGCACTAACTCATGAAATTAAGCTTTTAATTTTTACTTCAACACACCTCGCTACAGTATGCGACGACAGTGACGATGATCATCAGTATCAGTGACAATTAGCACTATTTGACGTGTTGTTCTGCAGCGGAACATGACATTTATCGTATTTTGTAATGACATTCGTTACTATTCTTCAGTCGCTTAAAGCTATACGATCAGGTCAAATCAGATTCGAAAAGTACGTGGTTTATCCACCGAAATGAGAATACTGGTCTAAGAGTAAGCAAGGGATGCGCCAAATGGTCCATAACCTACCGAAATGGAAGCACCTCGACGAACATCGAAACTAGCCGAGGTGCTTCTCTAATTCCCATCAGAGTTGTTTCCTCAGGGCACCCCCCCATATCAAATGTTAGTTCGTACTATGAAAAGCCGGCTTAATTTCTTCGTTTACGAGATGCCCCAGTTGCCCTATGGGTCATCTCGTCGCTGAGAAGGCGACGACAGAAGAGCACAATCTGTTAGGTGTAAATCCGGTCTTGCGGACTGGCAATATATTCGTGCGGTTTTTCTGGCGAACTGCAGCAGCGTGCTTTGAGACGGTTGCCGCTGGCGATCAGAAGCGCACTAGTCGCCAAGATCACTCGTGTGATAAACGGAACACGGTCGCGTACCGCTTCGCGTTGGAGCCGCTGTGAACAAGCCTCTTGCACCAGAAAGTGCTTATGCTGTTCCATCAATCTCCATTCTCTTTCGACATTGAACATCGCCTGCCTCCTTTACTACGACGATGCCTATGCGAATGCTGCCCAAACAATGGACTATCTGAGTTACCCCGTTATTGCAGCACTGATCTGCTCTGACCAACAAATGTCATCTGAACATAGGCAGCAACTCGAGCCATATAACACATAGCTTCAATGATCCACGAATAACGTCTTCCTGAATCTGACAAACTTCGCTACAGAGTGTCCGACTCGTCTTTTCCATTAGTACGAATTTTTCCGTGTCATCACAATCGCCACATATAAGACGAAGATTACGGTCAAAACGCCTAGTCGTGAGATGTCGGCACTGAATAAATCGAGAAGGTGAACGACGATCATGCTCACCAACATGATAATCAGGATGCTCAGGAGTTCTTTCCAGTCATAGGGTCGCCCGCTCATAATTGCCTCCCCTTCGAGCTTCTGGGGCAGCAAATAAACGAACATTAGTGCCGAAGAGATGGTTTCGATAATGTTTCGGCCTGATGGTTCTGAGAGCCGTTTCGATGATTTTTCGTCGTAATATTAAGAGGAGAATAATGTCTCTTCTTGATTTTCACACAGAATCTATTTCGGCAGGTCACCGATTTTATATGACATTTAGCATTACCTTTTCACCGAGAGGCTTGTTGCCGTTCGGCATACAAGCAGGTGACATTTTTCACTAGTTTTGACGCTCAAGTTCAACAACAATAAAAATGGGCGCAAGCGATTGTTTTCTGATCTTAGGAGAGCGTTTGGGCAGGCATTCTCTATCGAATTCAGGGGATGAGCCTAAAGTTTCAACAGAAAACATGAGCTGAATAGCAGAGAAAGTGATCGCTTCATGTCATCCTATTCTCGGCATGTGCTTAACATAGCGTCGGAAGTCCCTTATAGCAGCCTGATCTACGGCTGGTCTCAAACTCATGGCAGGAGTCTGAACAAACTTATAGAGCACAGCCGACGTTATGAACGTCCTTATCTGGCTTGGGAAGCAGTTCGCAAGGTTCGCAATCCCTTTTTTGTCGACGGTACGGGATTTGAAGGCTACTACGTAGGCTATTGTCATTCGCCTCAAGAGATTGTCGAACAGCTGCTTCTTATCGGTCACGAAATGCTCACAAGTAACTGTCGCCTCTATCGTTACAACTACCGATTTAGGTCGCGATTGATGAAAACACTTCTCGCGGAGATGAACGATGCGCAAGCAATCGAGATCTGGTCGGCACAGTTCGGTGCCACGCTCGGCAGGTTGCGTTGTAATCTTCTCACTAATATGCAGACCCGGTATTTCCAGGCTGAAACGTATCAGAGCACCAGCAGCTTGCCGTCCATTTGCTATGCTGAAGGACAATGGACGATTGAACAGAAATACGCGGTGCCTTGTGGAGGATCGGAACCCACACCACGATGGGCCGTCAATCTAGAGTCATCGTTGAAACCCTCGGATATTGAAGCGTGTATCGTCATCAAGTCCATTGGCAAATTTGGACATCCCTTGATTCGCGAATACCTCGACGAACAAAATTCCCCGGAACCGACAAAACAATACTATTCATTCGCCGCGTGATAATCCTGTTCACTGCAAAGGTTAAATTTCTGCCAGTAAATTGTATTTCCTGCCTCAGCATAGAAACTATTGCGTAAATAAAAGTGACAAATATCATTGCGATTCATGAGGTTTATCACTGTAGCTATTGAGCAAAGCAGGGTAGTTTAAGAGTAGGACACATAGGCGAAATCGTCGCACTCATTCTTAAAAAATGGCAGCGAAAGGATTGATGCGATGCTCGATCATATTTTGATCCCACTCGACGGTTCGTTTCTAGCTGCAGATGCCATCGAGCCAGCAACGCAGATCCTCAAAGCAGGCGGCAAATTTACCCTCGTTACCGTTGTAGACATTCCCACGAATTGGCAGTTTGGGAACGCCCCCGCAATCATCATGCAACAATCTGAAAATTCAACGGAGCGACTCCTATCGCGGGCTAAAGTCTATCTGGAGGATATCGCAATGAATTTACGCGCCGATGATTTCCAGGTTGACACCGTCGCACAGTACGGAGACGCCGCGACAGTCATCGTCGAAAACGCCAGAACCCGTAAGGTGGATGCGATTGCCATGTCGACTCATGGACGCTCCGGTTTCAGTCGCCTGTTATTCGGGAGTGTCACCAGCAAAGTACTGAGTGCCGCGCCTTGTCCAGTTTTCGTAATTCCATCGGAGCACCAACAGACACAGATGAACGAACCCGCTCACGAAATAAATCATCACTAAGCGAACGCAGGTGATTGACGGAGGACGGAATGATGGAAAGGGTCGAGAAGTTCATTGAAGTCAATGCTCCGGTGCGAACGATCTTTAGCTTTATCAACGAGCCTTTCAATCTGATGAGGATTTGGCCCGGCATGATTGAAGTCACCGATCTAAGTCGCTTAAATAATGGTGGCCGGAATTATCGCTGCGTCGCCACACTGGTTGGTGCGCGCATCCTGTACATCACAGAGTGCATTGAGTTCGTTACGAATCAACGCATCGCCTATAAATTGAGCGGCGGACTGAGCGGGTCAATCCACTGGCTGTTTGAAGCGCAAAATGAAGCTACTCGGGTCACGCTCAGTCTGGAATACGAGATACCACGCCCATTACTGAAGCGGCATACGCAAGCAGCGATCATCGGGGCAAATCAACATGACATCGAAAAACTCCTCAGTAATTTGAAATCGGTGCTAGAGAGACAAAGTCTCGTTCGAGAGTAAGTAGACGATGTTAAAACACCTGTTGATTCCACTGGATGGTTCTTTACTGGCTGAGGCTGCCATTGAAGAGGCTCGGCGAATTACTTCAATGGGTACGCTGATCACGCTCTTGACGATTGTGCGGCAACCACATATCGCCATCGATGGTGATGATCTGGCTTCATCATGGACTTCTACTGATGAAGTCGACGCAGTGGAGGCAGCCACAGCGGCAAGAAACTATCTGGAAAAGGTCGCCAAAGACCTACAGATTGACGGCTTCGAAGTCCATATGGTTGTGGAGTGTGGCGCTAGCCCCGAAGATATGATTAGCGAAATTGCCCGCGAGGTGCACGCAGATGCCATTGTCATGTCTACGCATGGTCGATCGGGGATCCGCAGTTGGGCATTTGGCAGTGTTGCCAGCAAGGTTTTAAGCAGCACGTGCTGCCCAGTCCTGATCGTTCCCAGCCGTGAAAGCGAGCGTCTCTTCGCTGAAGAAGCCTCTGAAATCAACTACGGCTAAGTGAGCAGCCAGCAAAGCGGACAAAGGCAGGAAAACTCGTGGAAGCGAAAACAGGGTTTAAAGGGCGCTTAGTCAGCTGTGTGTTCGAGCCGCATGCGACTGAGATAGATAAGGAGACATGCCATGAAAAAAGAAGTCGGATTGTGGATTGACCATCGCGAGACGATTTTGGTGACAATAGCCGGGAATACGGAGGAATTAAAGCCAATTCGATCTGGGATGGAGAAGCATATCCGGTATTCAGGCGCTTCCCATTCAAGAACTCAGCTCGAATCCCATGACGACTCAGCAGAGGATAGACGAGACAAACGCTTCGATAACCGTCTCAACAACTATTACGATGAAGTGATCTCACAGCTTCGCGATGCCGACTCTATTTTGATAATGGGTCCCGGGGAGGCAAAAGTAGAACTCGAAAAGCGACTGGTACATCAGGGGCTCTGCGATCATATTGTTGGCATCGAAACAACCGATAAGATGACTTCAGAACAAATTATCGCGAAAGTTCATCTGTATTATCAGAAATAGAGTAGCCTGCCGTTGCACTCTGACGTTGTAAATCCTCAAGACCAATGGGACACGCGGGGTTGTGCGAAGAACTACTTGCCCCAATGTACCCTCATTCTTAAGCGAGCGAAACCGTCAACAAGTGCGGGGCACGCCGCAGCGCCAAAGTCTTGTGCTTAATCGCCACGCGCAGGTTTTGGATCTGCTGAGCACGACCGAAGTAGTCATCCGCTGGACTCAGATTGTTCAGTGCCTCACGGTAGCGCCGGATGTTGCATTGCAATACTCGACGACGTTCGCAATGGTCTGCCGAAAGTGCTAGGAGAAATAATGAGTCTCCAGACAGACGACGTTCTTCAAGGTGCCGTGATAACACTGGCGGAAAAGATACCGCCATGCTTCCCATAACGGCTTCTGAAGACGAGGGCGACCTCGTCTATTTGCGCTTATTCAGACAAGAAAGCACAGCCGCAGCCACGGTTGTCGAGCAAATCTATGTCCGCTTTGGCTCGCCAGTTGCCCTGCGTGCCGCGTTGATCCTCACGCTTTTGAAACAGGAATTTGAGCGCTACCATTCCGTCCCGGAAATCGGTATGTATATATATTTGCTTAAAGATACTAGCGAGGCACTTCCGCTGCTAGAGGAGGCTATTGCCTGCTGTCTGGAGAGCTGGGGCGTCGTCCAGAGGAATAGAAGTGACCGGGAAAAATGGCTGCGAACTTCCAAACCACCGACCTATGAATTAAATCCCTTCGTGGGTTTACTGGAGCAAGTTCGTTGGCACAGTCCGATCACGGCAATGAAGCTTGAACAGATCTACGAAAATTATGGGGTTACGGCAGGATGCTATGGCGCTACGGCGCTGATTTGGTTAGAAGCACGCATCGACAAATTTGGCGTTCGCATCCTCGACGAATTAACCGATTGGGAACGACGAGAATTCACCTATATAGATTACATGCAAGACGATGAAGTAGCCTTAGCCGACTTCAACGACATGCTCGATTGCTATCAACTAGAACGTTTGAGAAGTGAAGGAGACGAGGTGCTGGCAAAGGTTAAAATCGGTGATAAAGTTCATTGGGGCAAGGCCACGGGTCCCCAGTCCACGATACAAATCCGTAGTATCTTCAGCGTAGAGAGCGTCAATGCCGAGGAATAACATACGCTTGAGGTCGGACACGTCGCTCATGGAGCTCATCAAGCGCCTGTAACGTGTAAACCTCGCCTACTCGCTGGGCATAGATTTTTACACGGTACGGGTTCTCTCGTCTCGAAAAAACGCTGTCGGCTGTGCTGATCGCCAAGATGAAACAAGCGACCGATGATTTCCGCATTCAGTTACAGCTGGTGCTTATCTTCAGCCCGGACATCGTGTTGTATTGGCATCGCGAACCGGTTCGGCGCAAAGGGACGTTCTGATGGAAAGCCTTGATCGAGGGTAAAGGACTCGAACACCATCTGTATTGGCGTCGTACAGGGTCGTACCCCCAGAGACTGGACTAAGGCCGTCTCATAAAGGCAGGGCTTGAAGAAGACTGAATTTCTCAATGAAATCTGTTCATTTTCGTTGATAGGGGGATAGGATTCGAACCTATTTGAAGGAAGAAAAAAGCGCTTCTAATCAGATGAAGGCGTTTTCTTCCTGTGAACTGGGAAGGTAGGATTCAAACTCTTCGGAGTGCGATACAACAGAGCAGAGGTTGATTTTCAACTATCGGAGCGAAGTACCTGATGGGACTCGAACTCTTATCTTCCCTCAGAAACAAAGAATCGGTTGCGGATGTAACCGATTCTTCTCTCAAAACTACTGCTGTAGGCCTGATGGAACACGAACATCAACTGACAGACTATTTGCTATCCTAGTCTGAACATTGTCTGTCAGTAAAGAATCAACGCTTCTCACCAGTATGATTAGAGGACTCGAACCTCCGTAGGCAAGAAAAAAGCGCTTCTGCTGTATCTAGAAGCGCTTTTTTCCCTCGTATTGGACAATAGAGGACTCGAACCTCTAACCACTCCCACGTCAAAGGAGTGCTCTACCAGTTGAGCTAATTGTCCATAACTGCGAATAAGTATAGCGCAATTGCATCCATTTGCAAGAGTGGTTGAGCGTCTGACCCCATTTTAATTTTGCCCCCTTGACATAAATCGCGAATCTTCATACAGTGTATTCGTATTATGCGATTAAGTGCATAATACGAATAAGGAGAGCAAGTGGTCGATTCAGCTTATATTCTCGCGCCTAAGGTCGTTCACGTTCGATTTGAGGTCGCTCCTGCCTACAGCGCCTTCGAAAGTCTGCGCGAACTTGTCGAAGTCAATCGGCTTTCCGGGCTGGCGGATTGGGTGACGCAGACAGCAGCCACTTTGCCGCTGGAGCGCCACGAACTCACTCAACTCATCAACCAGACGTTCCACGCGCTCTTTTACCACGTGATGCCCGTCATGCTCAGTCAGACCGACTTTCTCGGCTACGTCGATACGATTGCCGCGCGCGATCCCTATCAGCTACGCGACGAGATGTTCGCTCTTTACAGCAAATGGCCTGAGCATCATCCCGACCTTTGGCCGCCTGAAAAGGGTGAACTCACGGCAGAGCGCCTGCTCCATGACGAAGAAGCCTTCATGAGTTACGTGGGCGCGATCTGCGAACTCGGCACGCCTATTGACCCGCTGCTCCTGCGGCGCGCTTTCGCGCTGGCTCAGGATCCGCCTCAGATGCAGGCCACCATCGTCGAGCATTTGCGCTGGTTGTGGAAGGAAGCGCTGGCGGATGAATGGCAGCGCATCCAGCCGATGCTGGAAGAATCTGTCGCTGCTTTTCAGCGCATGGATTTCTCGAATATGACCGGTTTGGAAGCCGCGCGCGTCGTCACCACACGCGATCTCAGCCGGTTGTTCGAAAAAATGGAGACATTCGAGACCGTGATTTTCGTTCCGTCGGCACACATCGGCCCTTACGTCACGCTCTCCAATGTCGGAAACACCGCCTATCTTGTTTTCGGAGCGCGGCTGCCGCGAAACGCGCAGATCGCCTCTTCAGCGCTCAGCCGTTCCGAACTGCTGACTCGCCTGAATGCGCTGGGCGATGATACCCGCCTGCGGATTCTCGAACTGCTCACCCACAATGAAGAACTCTGCGCGCAGGACATCATCGAGCGCCTCGATCTCAGCCAGTCGAGTATCTCGCGCCATCTCAGCCAACTCACGGCTAACGGCTTCATCACCGAGCGGCGGCGCGAGGTTGCCAAGTGCTACAGCCTGAATACCGACCGCGTTATGGATACGCTGCGTACCCTGACGAATTATCTGTCTCGTCAGTAACAGCATCACGCTGCCTCCAGCAGAGGACATATAGAATAAATGTGCTTCCAACTGTCCGTCTTTCGTTCAAGTTCATCCCGCCCGTATGCAACCCCGACTTCCAGAGGGTTATCGACTATGAAACCGTTGGATTTTCTTGCTGAAACATCGATCCGGCAGCAGCAGGCCGCAGCACAGAGACATCTCGAACGCCAGCTTCTCGTCCGTGAAGCGCTGGCGGATCGCCGGGTTCGCTTCTACCAGCCCGCCTTGATTCGGCTTGGTCGGCAACTGGTCGTCTGGGGGACGCAGCTTCAACGCTTCGAGAATGACCTGCCTTCCCGTGCAGAGATGGCGTTTTCCCCTCAGCCCAAATAACGCAACCCTTCCGCTTCACTCCTAGCGACCCTCGTCCACCCTCTCCGATACTCGTCCAAAGCGGGGAGGGTTGGCACGGGGAAAATACCATCAGGACAGGAATCTCCAAATTTCCCGTGAGCGTCCGCTGTTGCCTTCAGGCAGAGTTTCCCGTAATGGCACGGTGTTCCCTTCCGGTAGAGTTTCCCTCAAGCCGCCCGGTGTTCTCTTCCGGGGGTATCCGGTCGCGTAACAGGCAAAGCGCTTCCCTCCTGATAGCAGAAAGCAGAATCGGGCAGGGCAGTTCTGAACGCAAACAAAGGGTAGACGCACAGGTCTACCCCTACAAAAGATGGCGGTTAGCTGCGGAGCCGCTTACTCCTTCTTGAGGGTGATCACCGTCTGCCCGTTGAGATCGGTGCTGATGCTGTCGATCAGGTCACCCAGCAGCAGCTTGATCAGATCGGCGTTGCTCATCGGCGGCAGCGATCCCGCCTCCCGTCCAGCGCGAGCTGCATCCTCATAAGCGATCCCGCCGATCAGCCCCAGCGCCAGCCC
>Ga0105237_10005685_pt1 | contig 14029 bp, 11 predicted proteins | sample KBSC24metaG_FD_81520 | JGI IMG/M metagenome (GOLD analysis project Ga0105237, IMG submission 81520) | Corn rhizosphere microbial communities from Kellogg Biological Station, Michigan, USA - KBS C2-4 metaG | ecosystem: Host-associated > Plants > Roots > Rhizosphere > Soil | place: Michigan, USA...
TCGCCGCCGGATCTCCTCCATCACCCGGCCCGCGATCAACTGCTCGCGTTCGGTTAGCTCCCAATTCCGAACCGTCACCAGCGCTCGAGCAATCGCAAGCTGCGTGAACTCCGCAATTGAGAAGTTCTTCACCCGCACCGACAGGCTCGCCGGCCGCAGCCGCAATCCATGACATGCTGGACACTCCGAGGGCGACATATACTCCGTCAGCCACTCGCGGTAGCCTTCCGAGGACGAGGCGTAAGTCTGCTCCAGCACCCCGAGAATCCCGGGCATTCCGGCCGAGCCTTCCAGCAAAATCGTCTGCGTCTTGGCCGGCAATTCCTCGAACGGCTTCTTCAGATTGATGCGATTCTTCTTCGCCAGTTCCTCGATCTGCTGCTGCATCCCCCAGGATCCGGCGCCGGGCCCGAGCCCGCCGTCGAACAGCGCTTTGCCCGGCTCCACAATCACCTTCGCAGGGTCGAAAGTCCATTTGCTACCCAGCCCGTGGCACTCCTCGCAGGCGCCGAAAGGACTGTTGAACGAGAATGAGCGCGGCTCCAGTTGCGGCACGCTGGCGCCGCATTCCATGCAGGCCAGCTTCTGCGAGTACAAGCGCTCCTCGCCATTCACCACCACGATCAGCACCAACCCGTCTGCCAGCCGCGTGGCCGTTTCGATCGAGGCCTCCAGACGCTTCTCGATCCCCGGCTTCACCAGCAGCCGGTCCACCACGACTTCGATCGAGTGATTCTTCCGCTTATCGAGCGAGATCTCCTCATCCAGCGATCGCAGCACGCCGTCAATCCGCGCCCGCACGAACCCCTGCCGCGCCAGCTTTTCCAATTCCTTCTTGTATTCGCCCTTGCGACCACGCACGATCGGCGCCATCACCATAATCCGGTCCTCGGGCTTCAGGGCCAGAACGTGCTGCAGGATCTGTTCCGTGGTCTGTCGCGAGATTTCATTGCCGCAAATCGGGCAATGGGGGATTCCGATCGACGAATACAGAAGCCGCAGGTAGTCGTAGATCTCCGTAATGGTACCAACGGTCGATCGGGGGCTACGGCTAGTAGTTTTTTGCTCGATCGAAATCGCCGGGCTGAGGCCATCGATCGAGTCCACATCCGGCCGCTCCATCTGGTCGAGGAACTGACGCGCATAGGTCGAGAGTGTCTCGACATAGCGTCGCTGTCCTTCTGCGTAAATAGTATCGAAAGCTAGCGATGATTTCCCTGACCCACTTAAACCTGTGATAACAGTGAGGCTGTTTCTGGGGATCTCGACATCGATGTTCTTGAGATTGTGCTGGCGTGCGCCGTGTACTGTAATCCTGTTAAGCATAGTACTTTAGGTAGTATGGTGACCGTTATCTTCTATTGTCACCCCCGTTGTGCCGTAACAGCAATTGCGATATAAGTATATAGGTCCAATGCGGAAGTGTAAGCAATGTAACGGCAGGTTGCGGCGTATACATCGGACATTCCTGGAGCGCTTCAGCTATATGGCGATCTATGGGTGCCCGAAGTGCCAAACCGAAGAATTCGTGCCACGCCGCTACACCTATCACTTAGGTGAGCATGCCCGCTGTCCGCGCTGTGGCAGCTTCCGGCCTTCCAAGCTGCGTGAACTCGACAAAATCGACAAGATGAACTGGGGCATTCTGAATCTGTGGGAACAGATGGCCGGAGGCCGATTGTACCATTGCTGCTTCTGCCGGATCCAGTTCTACGACCGGCGCTCCCTCGCCGAAAAACGGAGAGGCCCCGAAACAATCGAGGTCGAGCCGCCACAACCCGTCGCCAGTGCCCCGGATAGCACCCCAAGCAGCGTTTGAACTTTATCGCCGAGCCCGCCGATTCGAATCAACGGCTGGATATCGTTGTCCACCGTCGTTTCCCCGACGTCAGCCGTTCCCGTATTCAGCGCTGGATTGAGGAGGGCCACGTCACCGTCAACACCCTTCCCACACGCGCTTCCCACACCACCCGCACGGGCGAAGTGATCGACGTTCAACCGGCCGCGCCGCCACCTCTGCACGCTACCGCCGAAGAGATTCCGCTAACCATCCTGTATGAAGATGCCGACGTCGTTGCTATCGACAAACCCGCCGGCATGGTGGTCCACGCCGGGGCGGGTGTTCATTCAGGCACGCTGGTGAATGCCCTGCTGTATCGCTTCAACAGCCTTTCGGGCGTGGCCGGCGAACTCCGCCCCGGCATCGTTCACCGTCTCGATCGCTTTACGAGCGGAGTCTTGCTCGTAGCCCGGAATGATCACGCCCACCAGCGACTGGCCGAACAGTTTTCAGGACGTCAGGTCGAAAAGGTGTATCTGGCGCTGGTTCACGGGCACGTCCAGCAGCAGACCGGACGCATTGAGCGCCCCATCGCACGTGACCCCGTCCGCCGCGTCCGCATGACGGCGCGCCTCGGTGAGGGCCGCGCCGCGTGGTCGGAGTACCGCATCCTCCACCGCTTCAAACAGTTCACCTACCTGGAAGTTCGCATCGGCACCGGCCGAACGCACCAAATCCGTGTCCACCTCTCGAGCATCGGCCATCCCATCATGGGCGATCCGCTTTACGGCGCCCCTGCGAGGGTAGAAGGCATGCCCGATTTGGGCCGTTACTTCCTGCACGCCCACCGCATTCGTTTCCATCAGCCGACTTCCGGCGAAGCAATCGAAGTCGTCTCACCGCTTGCTCCAGAGTTAACCTCCTGGATGCAGGCGCTCGGCGTGGCGGAGCTATAATCGATCCATGAAGATTTGGGGTGCACTCGCGGCTCTCTGCGTTTTGGGGATTGCCGTTTGGGCGCAGCAGCCTCCCGCCCAGAAGCTGCCGCAGCAACAGACCAAACCGCCCGTCGATCAGACCGACGAACTCACTCGCATCACTGTCGATGTCACACGCGTGGACATGCTGTTTACCGTGACTGACAAAAAAGGTAAGTTTGTCACCGGTTTGGGTAGGGACGACTTCGAAGTCTTTGAAAGCAAAAAGCCTCAAGTCATTCAGGAGTTTGCCGCCGAAAGCAACCTGCCGCTTCGCCTCGCCGTGCTGGTGGACACGAGTAACAGTATCCGCGATCGTTTCCGCTTTGAGCAGGAGGCAGCCAGCGAGTTTCTCAAAGAGGTAATTCTCCCCAATCAGGACAAGGCAATGGTCGTCAGCTTCGACACCTCACCCGAGCTGAAAGCTGACCTGATGGACGATACCGACAAGCTCGACAAAGCGATTCGTGACCTTCGCCCCGGCGGCGGGACCGCCCTGTACGACGCGATCTACTTCGCCTGCCGCGACAAGCTGCAACAGGATCAGCCCCGTCACAAATTCCGCCGCGCCATCGTGCTGTTGAGCGACGGCGAAGACAACCAGAGCCGTTATACCCGCGACCAAGCGCTCGAAATGGCGCAGAAGGCCGACGTCGTGCTCTACGCCATCTCCACCAACATCTCCCACATCGAATCCGATGGTGACAAGATCCTCAAATACTTCACGGCCGAAACGGGTGGCCGCGCCTTCTTTCCCTTCAAGGTGGAAGATATGGGGCAGGATTTCACCGACATCCACAATGAGCTGCGCCACCAGTACAACGTTTCGTACCGGCCCGAGCCGCTCCTGACGGACGGCCTGTTCCACACCATCGAAATGCGCGTGAAGGGCCACAAAGAGTACATCGTTCACGCCCGCAAAGGCTACTACGCCCGCAAGATGTAGGAGGGCGCCAGCCTCCACCGGCACCGCACGGTAATGCCCTGGCTACCGGGCCACTGGCTCTCGCTCGGGGTCATCCAGTCTGTCCAGGGAATCGCGGCGGCCGGACTGTCTTCCCAACCAAGTTTGAACCAGAGTTGGCCCTTGCCTGCCGACGCGACCGTCACTGTCCAGTCGTGCCGGTACGGCACCGTCATGCTGGTCTCGAGCACCGTCGCATCACCCTCATCATGAAACTTGGGAGCGAAGTGCCGGGGCGGAATCCACTGCGCCATCGCGATTACCACACGATCCCGGAGTCCTCGCGTCTCCATCTGCGATTTCGGAATCCGCACTTCCACGTCCAGCACTCCGACATATGCGGCGAACTTCTCTGGAGGCTTTTGGAAATACACGATGGTGCCCCAGAGGGCCATGCCCAGAATGGCCGTCGCGCTGGCAGTCTGCACCAGGCGGAGTTGGGCGGGAAGGAGGAAGTAAGTCAGCAGCGCGACCGCCGCGCACACCATCAGCCCCGCCAGGATTCCTCCGCCCAGCATCGCCAGCCCTTCACCCATACCCTTCTCAGCAAAGGTGACCTGTCCGTGGTTCTCGGACGGATGAGCCACAATCCATGCCGCAACGCCGATCCCTGCCAGCGTTCCCGTCCAAAGCCCCGCCAGGGCCGCCGTCAGAAATCGTTCCATCACATCCTCCACAAGTAAAGGCGTAATGCGACCGCGGAATCGATCACGGCTAGAAGTTCCTGGCCATTCCGGAAGCTCATTAGATGCAGGCTGTGGGGCGGCCAATCCTGGCCGCAGCCGGCTTTCAGCCGGCTCTGGACAGGTGCTTTCTCCTGTCCAGGACCCGCTTTCAGCGCGTCCTAGCCGCCTGGAAAGGCGGCTGCGGCCAGGATTGGCCGCCCCACCACACCCGGGAACTCCATTCGGCAGAAAGCCAACCGCTCGACGGCCATAATTCCGCGCTCAGTAGATTCGCTTCGCGCTGGAGCGGTTTGCCTGGAAAGCCTCCGCTACCCCGCGTAATTTGGAAGGCGGAGGGAAAATGAAGAAACTACTTGCACTCGTATTCGCGGTTGGCTGCCTGTTCGCCCAGACTGCCAAGATCGGCGGCGACTGGCAGATGACCACCCAGACCCCGCACGGTCCCATGAAGGGTCCCCTACAGATTCACCAGGAAGGCGACAAGATCAGCGGCACCTATGTTCTGGAGGCGATCGGAACGATGAACCTCACCGGCAAAGTAGAAGGGGAGAAAATCTCCTTCAGCATGGAAATCCCCGGCGCGGGAGTAACACTCGCCTTCACCGGCAAGCTCGAAGGCGAAAAGATGACCGGCAGCACCGAACATGGCAACTGGTCCGCGACGAGGAAGTAACATGCGATCCACCTGGAAACTCATCATTCTGGTCGGCGCGTTCGGCCTGCAGCATCATTGCAGTTCGCCGGCACTAAAAGCTGCCGAGCCGCCCGTACCCAAGCCAATCGCCGGCACCGTGGCCGACTTCAAGACCAGCTCCCTGCAGATCGTGGTCAAAGTGGACGACGGCCGTTCGGCCAGCTTTTCCTTTGGCCCACAAACAGAGGTAGTGCAGGTCCCGCCTGGTGAGCGGGACCTCACCAAAGCCAAGCCCGCGCACGTGACCGATCTGTCAAAGGGAGACCGGATTCTGGTCTCCTTCGTCAGTGGTCTTTCCGATGCGCGCCGTATCGTCTGGATCTCCGCCACCGATATCGCGGCCCGCAATGAAGCGGAGCGCCTCGACTGGCAGAAGCGCGGCATCTCCGGAACGGTAGTTTCGAGTGACGGCAGCGAGGTCACCATCGAGACCAGGACGCCCGTTGGATCCCACACCACAATCCTCGCCGTGAGCGATAAGACGGTGGTGCGCCGCTACTCGCCCGACTCCGTCAGCTTCGTGGACGCCCTGCCCAGCACTGCGACGAAAATCTCCAAGGGCGATCAGGTAAAAGCGCGCGGCTCCAAGGTCGACGATAAGATCGCCGCGGACGATATCGTCTTCGGCACTTTCCTCTCGAAGATCGGGACCATCAAATCGATCGATACTCAGGAAGCGCGCTTGCAGATCGAGGACGTCCAGACGCAGAAGCTCCTGACGATCAAGATCTCGCCGCAATCCCAATTCAAGATGCTGCCCGACATGAAGACGATGTTCGCGCAGATGATGAAAAGCGGCTCTTCCTCGCACGATGCCCCTCCTCCGGAAGCAAACGTCGATGTGGCGAAGATTATCGCGGCACTACCCTCAGGCAAGCTCGAAGATCTGAAGCCCGGCAGCACCGTGATCGTTACCAGCACCACGGGCAGCAGGCCCGACGTCTTTACCGCGATCCTGCTCATTGGCAATGCTGACGGCATGATTCAATTCGTCCGCTCCACGTCTGGCAAGGGCGACAAGATGAGCCCGACCGAAGCCGTTTCGAGCCTGCATGGTGGCATGCTCGGCAGCCCGACCAGTCTGAATATCCCCACCATCCTGCCCTAAGCGACCGCTCCCTCGCGACTTGCATGACCGTTACCGAGCCGCGACCGCAAGGGAGCGGACGCTTGAAAGGAACTTCCCATGAACCGGCTTTGCCTACTTCTCGCGCTAGTGGTGTGCCTGCAGGCCGAAGATCTGGCCTTGCGCGGCGTCGTTACCGATCCATCGGGCGCTGCGATACCAGGTGCGACCGTGACCGTCCGCGGTCCCGGCGGCGAACATCGCACCAAGACCAACGATGCCGGCGAATATTCGTTCGCGTCATTGAAATCGGGCAAGTATCAGCTCCGCGTGACTGCCAAGGACTTCTCCCCTGTTCAGGAGAAGTCGCTCCCGATTCCGAACGTGGTCGATGTCCGCCTGTCGATTCTGAGCGATGCGCAGGTGGTCAACGTCGAGGATGGTCTGCGCCGCGTCGGCACCGATCCCGGATCCAATGGGGGCGCCGTGATTATGCGCGAAAAACAGATTGGCCAGCTCTCTGACGATCCCGACGAGCTCGCGCTCCAGCTTCAGGCGCTCGCCGGCCCCGCACCTGGACCCGATGGCGGGCAGTTCTACGTCGATGGCTTTTCCGGAGGCAGCTTGCCGCCCAAGTCGTCGATCCGCGAGATCCGCATCAACGCAAATCCCTTCTCGCCGGAGTACGACCGGCCGGGCTTCTCCCGCGTGGATGTTTTTACCAAGCCCGGAAGCGGCCTGCTGACCGGCCAGGCGTTCGCTCTATTCGACGATGATGCGCTGAACTCGCGCAATCCCCTGCTCATCCAGAGCAGCAGACCGCCTTACAGTGCACAACTCCACGGCCTTAATCTCAGCGGACCGTTGAAGAAGAATCGCGCTTCGTTCACGCTCGACCTGGAACACCGCAACATCCACGAAAACGCTTTGGTGCTGGCCACCACGCCGGATGGCGTGATCAGCGAAGCGGTGCCCACGCCGCAGACCCGTACCACCGTCAGCCCGCGTATCGACTACACGATCAATCCGAAGAATACGCTGGTCGCCCGCTATGTAGAGCTGCGCACCAGCTTCGACAACATGGGTGTCGGCGACTTCAGTCTCCCGTCCCGTGCCTACAATCAGACCCAAAGCGAGCATACGGTCCAGATTACCGAGACGGCCGTGCCCGGCCCGCATACCGTGAACGAAACGCGCTTCCAGTTCTCGCGTTCGTCCACCGAAAACTCCATCGGCACTCCCGCGCCCGCGATTGTCGTACAAGGTGCATTCTCTGCGGGTGGTCCCACCGTCGGAGGCTCGGGGTCAAGGAACAATAGCTCGGAGCTCACCAATCTCACCAGCTACTCGAAAGGCCGCCACACGTGGAAATGGGGCGGCCGGGTGCGGCAGTTGCGCCTGAACGACACTTCGCGCAACGACTTCTCCGGCACGTTCACGTTCTACACGCTCGCCCAATACGAGGCGGGACGTCCGGCGCAGTTCACGATGGGCCAGGGCATTCCCGCGACGGACGTCCAGCGTACGGATCTCGGCCTGTTCGTGAATGACGATTGGCGCCTGCGAAAGAATCTGACCGTCAGCCTCGGCATGCGCTTCGAAAATCGCTTCGATTGGGCGCCCCGCGCCGCCATCGCCTGGGAGTTCCGCCCGCGCACCGTCCTGCGCGCGGGCATCGGCACCTTTTACGACCGTATTCCGCTCTCCGTCAAACTCAACGACGCGCGCTTCAACGGCATCACGCAACAGTCCTACGTCATCTTCAATCCCGATTTCTACCCGACGATTCCGTCGTTGGCCGCACAGCCGCAGCAGCTTCGCCCGATGGTCGCGGACATCCGCGAGCCGTTGCTGTACCAGGCGAGTCTCGGCATCGAGCAACAGCTCCGTCAGAATTCGCGGATTTCGCTATCGTGGATCGGAAGCCGCGGCGTTCATTTGCTGAACTCGCGCAATATCAATACGCCGTTGAACGGACTCTACCCCTACGGCGACTCCAGCGTCCGGCTCCTGACCGAAGATGCTGGACTCAGCCGTCAGAGCCAGCTCGTCCTGAACGCCAACGTGAACGTGCGCAAGTTGCTGCTGTTCGGCTATTACGCCCTTTCTTACGGGAGAGACAACAACGAAGGCCAGCCCGCCAATCCGTACGACCTGCGGTCGGAGTGGGGACCTTCCACCTACGGTGATGTGCGGCACCGGATGGCCACCGGGATCACGATTCCGGCGCCATGGAAGTTGAGCGTCGCGCCCTTCCTGGTGGCGAACAGCGGCTATCCCTACAACATCACCACCGGCCTCGACCCGCTCCTCACCGGGTTCCCCTCCGCGCGGCCCGCGTTTACCGAGCGGAACTCCGGCCGTGGTCCCGCCAACTGGAATATGGCGCTGCGAGTTTCGAAGACCTGGAACTTAGGACGGGAAACCTCAGCGGCCCCTCCTTCCGGCCACGACGCCTCGCCCGGAGGCCGCCACGCCTTGACGCTGACTGCCTCGACGCTCAATGCCCTCAATCACCCGAATTTCGCGCCGCCGGATGGCAATCTCTCTTCGCCCTACTACGGCCAGTCGCGCACCTTGGGCGGACTGATCGTGATGTCGCACGGCGGCGCACCGACCACTTACAATCGCAAAATCGATCTGCAGCTGCGGTACAGCTTTTAGTATTTGTGAGGCATCCGATGCCCGGTGACTACCCAGCCTAAAGCCGTTCATTCTGAGCAGACAAAAGCTGTTCGCGGCCCTTGTGGGGCGGGCGTTTCCGCCTGCCAATCGGGAACGCTCGTTCGGTCCCGGACGTTCCGAACCATGCGGCGACCTTGATTCGGTCCTCGCCACCGCATTCACGTACGCGGGTGGGAATCGATTCTAAGGACTGACCATGCTGCCTTGCCGAACGAACGCCGCGAATTGGTTCGGAACGTCCGGGACCGAACGAAAGTTCCGGATTGGCAGACGAAAACGTCCGCCCCACATTGAAAACGTCTATTCCTTACGCCGTGCCATCGGAAATTTGAAAACGGGAACAGGCGGGCGAGACCCCAGGCCACACTCGGCATGGACTGCTTTTACGGCGTTCTCCAGCCCATCGCGGCGCACCACCACCGCGATCGTCAACTCGCTAGACCCTTGCGCGATCGCGATTACGTTCACTTGGGAACGGGAGATCGCTGTGAAGATGCGGCCGGCCAGTCCCGCATGACCTTGCATGCCTTCACCGACCGCAGCGAGCAGACCGACGTTGTCATCCACCCGGATGGGATGCAAATACTGATGTGCCAATTCGAGCGATAATTCCGATTCCAGCGCGGATACCGTAGTCGCCAGTTCCTCCTGCCGCACGAGGAAGCAGAAATTTTGCCGGTAGCTGGAACTTGACACCAGTAATACTTCGACATTCGCCCTCGCCACCGCATTCAACGACCGCGCCATCACCTGCACGCCGTTCAACTCAGCGCTCGCAGGCTCCAACGACACCAGCGCCACGTTCTTCATCGACGCGACGGCCCGCGTGCCCATACCCGTGGCCATCGACGGTACAATCTTCGTCCCAGGCTTCTCCGGCGCAAAGCTGTTCTTGCTCCACACCGGAATCTTCTTATCCACCAGCGGCGCGAGAGTCCTCGGATGCAGCACTTTCGCGCCGGCATACGCCAACTCGGCCGCTTCGGCATAGGTGATCTCGGTCAAAATCTCTGCATCCGGCACCAGGCGCGGATCGGCGCTCATGATGCCGTCCACGTCCGTCCAAATCCACAACTCCGCGGCGTCCAGCGCCGATGCCAGAATCGAGGCCGAGAAGTCCGAGCCGCCGCGCCCCAGCGTCGTACAACGGCCATCCGCGGTTGCACCATTGAAGCCTGTCACGATCGGCATCGAGCCGGTAGTCAACAGCGGCATCAGGTTCGTCCGCGCCTTTTCGCGAGTCGGTTCCATCAACGGGGAAGCATTGCCGAACACCGCATCCGTCACGACGACTTCGCGCGCATTCACTGCCGTAGCCGGGGTGCCTACCGCGTTGAGGTGTTCCGAGACCAGCAACGCCGACAGCCGCTCGCCGATAGCGACCGCTTCGTCCACCGAGCGGGGCGGGCGCTCGCCCAGCATCGCCATTCCGCGCACAATCCGTTCGAACTCATCTACCAGAGCATGAATCTTGGCCGTCACCGGCGCTTGGCGATCTTCCGGCAGCAATTCGCGGCACGCCTCTTCATGCCGCGCGCGCAACTTGCTCAGATTGCCTTCCATGCCCGCGACATCCCCGCCTTCCGCATGGCGCATCGTGTCAAGCAGCAGGTCGGTGATCTTCGACATCGCCGACACTACTACGACGACGGGCCGTTTCTTTCCCTCCTCGGCGGCAAGCTGGGCAGACACATGCATGCGGGCGGCCGAGCCCACGCTCGTACCGCCGAACTTCATGACAACCAAATCCTTCAACTGAAATCCTTTCCATTCGTCGTACGGGCACGCACGACCTTCAAAATCGCTTCTTCCGTTTCATCCAGGGTAAGGGCCGTGGAATCCAGATAGATCGCGTCGGGAGCCTGCGCCAGCGGGGCATCCGACCGCGTACTGTCACGCTGATCGCGTTCCTTCATTTGCGCTGCCACCGCACCCTCGGTGATAGTTTCGCCCTTCGCCAGATTCTCGCGATACCGGCGCCTCACCCTTTCATCGAGCAGTGCGTCCAGGAAGATTTTCACGTGCGCATTGGGAAAAACCACCGTCCCGATGTCGCGGCCTTCCATGACGACACTCGTCTTCTCGCCCATCTCTCGTTGTTTCGCCACCATAGCGCGCCGAACGCCGGGAATCACTGCGATCTTGGAAGCGCCGTTCGATACGTCAGGAGTCCGAATCGCATCGCTCACATCTTCGCCGTTCAAGGAGATGCGCCCGGGTGCCAGTTCGATGTCCGCCGCAATCGCCAACTGCTCCATGCGATGCATGTCGTCCCAACTCACGCCCTGCCGTTGTGCCCAGAGCGCCGCGGCACGATACATGGCTCCAGTGTCGATGTAAGTGAAGCCCAATTTGGCGGCGACGCGCTTCGCCAGCGTGCTCTTGCCTGCGCCGGCCGGGCCATCGATCGCCACTACGATACGTCTTGGTTTGGAGTCTGCCAAGAAATAGAATAGCAACAGCATGACGCCCGGCGAATTTGACGAGCTGGTTTCGGCGGCCTATGCGCGCATCCCCGCGCGATTCCGCAAGCGCATGAAGAATATCGCGCTAGTGGTGGAAAACGAACCCAATTCGCAACAGCTGGCACGGGGCCGCGTGCCGCGCGGCGATACCCTTCTGGGGCTCTACGAAGGCCGCCCGCTGACCACGCGCAGCGTCTTCGAGCCGTTCGCCATGCCCGACCGTATCACGATCTTCCAGGGCCCGCACGAGCGAATGGCAAAGAGCCCGGAACATCTCGCCAAGCTCGTCAACGATACGGTCTGGCACGAAGTCGCCCACTACTTTGGAATGAACGAACTGCAGGTGCGCACCGCCGAACGCCGCCGCGCAAAGTTATAGCATTTCCACCGACGCGATTCCCTCCGACTGGAGCGCTACCGCCATCTTCTTCAGAGCAGTTTTGTGAATCTGGGAAACCCGGCTTTCGTTGACCCCCAACAAGTCGCCGATCTCCTTCATCGTCATATCGTTGGTGTAATAGAGGAAGACCACTTTCTGGTATCGCTCGGGCAGAGTCTCCAGGGCGCGCGCCAGAGTCATCTGTAGTTGATTCCGTTCGCACATGCGGTCTGGCTGGTAGTCGGGCGCCGCCGCAAATTCCTGCGCCCGGTCCGCGTCCTGGTCCGGTGCGGTAGTACTCGAAACCACACTAACGGTCCGCAGGTCGAGCTGCATGTGACGCCACCGCTGCATACTCACTCCCATTTCCCGCGCCACTTCCATGTCGTTCGGGCTGCGGCCGAGTTTCGTCGAGAGGTCCCTGGTCACCGTCTCGACTTGCTTCTGGCGCTTCCGCAGATCTCGCGACGCCCAGTCCATTTGCCGCAGGCTGTCGAGGATCCCACCCTTGATGCGGTGCTTGGCATATGCCTGAAACGCTACGTTCTTTCCCGAATCGTACTTATCGACGGCATCGAAAAGCCCCAGCACGCCGGCGTGGATCAGGTCATCGAGGTCCACATGCACAGGCAGATTCTCGTGAACGCGAATCGCAATCGCCTTCACAAGCGAAAGATTCTCCAGTACGATCTGATCGCGAACCTGCTGCGAAATCCTCTGCTTCCGTCCTGTAGGCACACGTTGCACCGGCATGAGTTTTTATCCTTTTTTCTGGGATCCGGAAACTGCCATCGCTTCGTTGCCGGATGCAAGTAAGGTTGCACCCGTAGTGCCACAGTAAAACGGGTATAAATATCTTATTTTCAGCCAAAACTGCCCGTGAATGCTGTTCCAAAGTGAAACACGTTTCAAATTGAAACGAGGACTGTTTCAAACGTGGGGCAGCCCGCCATGTTACGCTGAAATTTCCCTATGAGTAGCATCGAAATCACTCTGCCCGACGGCAGTAAGCAGTCGGTTGCAGCCGGTACCAGCCCTCTCGACGTCGCGAAGTCGATCAGCCATCGCCTGGCCGATGCGGCGATTGTCGCCAAGGTTGACGGAGAACTCTACGACCTGACTCGCCCGCTGGAAAAAGACGCTACGCTCGAAATTCTCACTTCGAAGAATCCCGAGGCGCTGCAAGTCTACCGTCACTCCACCGCGCACCTGCTCGCGGCCGCTGTACTCGAGTTGTATCCTGAGACACAACTCGGTATCGGTCCCCCGATCGACTCCGGCTTCTATTACGATTTCGACCGCGCCACCCCTTTCACTCCCGACGATCTCGAAAAGATCGAGAAGAAGATGTGGGAGATTCAAAAGCGCCGCCTGCCCTATGAGCGTATCTACACTCCCAAGGCAGAAGGCTTGCGTAAGTATGCCGACGCCTGGATGAAGTGCGAACTTATTGACGAGCGTGCCGGCGATGTCTTCACCGAATACACGCTGGGCCCCAAGTTCATCGACTTCTGCCGCGGGCCGCACGTTCCGGACACTTCGCGCATCAAGGCCTTTAAGCTGCTTTCCATCGCCGGCGCCTATTGGAAGGGCGACGAACACAAGAAGCAGCTGCAGCGCATCTACGGCACCGCCTTCTTCTCTCAGAAAGACCTCGACGAGCACCTCAAGCAGATCGAAGAGGCGAAGAAGCGCGATCACCGCAAGCTTGGGAAAGAGCTCGACCTCTTCAGTATTCAGGAGCTTGCCGGGCCAGGGCTGATCTTCTTCCATCCCAAAGGCGGCATCATTCGCAAAGAGATTGAAGACTGGATGCGCGATCAGTATCTGAAACGCGGCTACTCTCTCGTCTACACGCCCCATGTCGCGCGCTTCGAACTTTGGAAGACTTCCGGTCATGCGGGCTTCTATGCGGAAAATATGTTTTCGCGCATGGAAGTGGAAGGGGCCGAATATCAGCTCAAGCCGATGAACTGCCCGTTCCATATTTTGATCTATGCGGACCGGCAGCACAGTTATCGCGAACTCCCGGTACGCCTCGGCGAACTGGGTACGGTTTATCGTTACGAGCGGTCCGGTGTGCTCGCCGGCCTGTTCCGCGTTCGTGGCTTTACGCAGGATGATGCGCACATCTTCTGCACCCCGGACCAGATCGAAGAGGAAGTCGTCAGTTGCCTGCAGTTCGCGATTGATACCCTCGCCACCTATGGCTTCGAAAAGTACACCGCCGAGGTCTCGACTTGGGATGGCGGCGCAAGTGGCAAGTACGACGGCACTCCCGAACAATGGAAGCTGGGCGAAGATGCGCTGCGCACCGCCTGCGAGCGTCTCAA
>Ga0105237_10005689_pt1 | contig 14024 bp, 10 predicted proteins | sample KBSC24metaG_FD_81520 | JGI IMG/M metagenome (GOLD analysis project Ga0105237, IMG submission 81520) | Corn rhizosphere microbial communities from Kellogg Biological Station, Michigan, USA - KBS C2-4 metaG | ecosystem: Host-associated > Plants > Roots > Rhizosphere > Soil | place: Michigan, USA...
ATCCAGTACAGCCTTTACTAGAGGCTTCTTCATGCCCATGTTGCGGTGCGTGTTTTCGATCTCTACCGTGGCGTCATCCACGAGAATTCCGACTGCCAGCGCCAACCCGCCGAGCGTCATGATGTTGATCGTCCGGCCCGTAAGGCTCAGGACGATCATCGAAGTGAGAATCGACAAGGGAATCGAGATGCAGACAATCAAGGTGCTGCGCCAGCTTCCGAGGAATAGAAGAATCATTAAACCAGTCAGGCTTGCGGCAATGAGCGCCTCTCGTAGTACGCCATTGATAGAAGCCCGTACAAACAGCGATTGATGAAGAGTTGTTTGATCTCCAGCTCAGACGGCAGCCCTGCTTGAATAGTGGGCAATGCTTCTTTTATTTTTTTGATGATGTCAAGCGTGGAAGCCCGACCGTTTTTCAGGACCGCCAGCAGTGCGCCGCGGCTTCCGTTGGTGCGAACGATGTTCGTTTGTACGGCTGCGCCGGAGCGCACATGGGCACGTCGTGTATGTATACAACCGCACCATTGACTGTTTTTATTGGTAGGTCGTTCAATGCATCCACAAGCTGAGGACTACTATTCAAACGCACCAGATACTCACGTTTCCCAACTTTGATTGTGCCGGCGGGGAGAATCAAATTTTGAGCGGTGAGGGCTTGAGAGACATCAGAAGCTGAGAGCTGTTTGGCATAGAGCGCATCGGGATTCAGGTCCACCATAACCTGGGGCGATTTACCACCGTAAGGCAGGGGAAGCGATGCTCCTTCAACTGTCGCCAGTTGCGTACGCACGAAATTCTGGCCCAAGTCGTAGAGATCTGTCTCCGCCAGTGTCGTGCTGCTTAAGCCCAGCTGCAGGATCGGCACACTGGATGCGTCGTATTTGAGTATGGCCGGCGGGAAATCCCCGGCGGAAGTACGCGAAGGATCGTCTGCACAATGGATGTGATTTGCGCCAGCGCCAGCTCTATTTTCACGTTGGGTTGGAAGAAGAGTTTGGTGACGGATACGCCGTTGTAGGACTGCGACTCGATGTGTTCAATATCGTTCACGGTAGTAGTCATGGAGCGTTCCGATACCGTAACGATGCGCTTTTCCATCTCCTCCGGCGAGATACCGGTGAAGGTCCAGACCACGCTGACTACGGGGATATTGATGTAAGGGAAAATATCGGTTGGAGTTGTGAAGATGGCCACGCCGCTAAAATGGCTATTAATACAGCCATTACAACGAAAGTGTGAGGCCTTCGCAGCGCCAGCCGGACAATCCACATGAATCGCTCTTGTGCGGCGTTGGGCCGCTGAACTGTCAGACTACAGCGCGTTCAAATTGTTTCGTTTGCCGGGGTCCGGTTTGAAACGGAAATCCCTCGGAATGTCTTAGCGGAACCCTCGCGCCGATTGACAATTCACCGCTTTGATGACGGAATGGAAGTTGCGTTCAGACGATACACCGATACGAAGGTAGGAAAATGAAAAAGCTAATTCTGCTGCTGGCTGCTACGGCAACCCTGTTCGGGCAAGCCAACCAGATTCGCATCATCGCATTTGGCGCGCATCCGGATGACTGCGACATCCGGGCGGCGGGCACTGCCGCGCTCTTTGCCAAAATGGGACACGCTGTGAAGTTTGTGTCCGTCACGAATGGTGATGCCGGACATCAGACTATGAATAGCGGCGAACTGGCCCGCCGCAGGCTGGGGGAAGCGAAAGAATCGGCGCGGCGCCTTGGGATTGAATATGAGGTTCTCAACAATCATGATGGAGAGCTTCTTCCCACGCTCGAGGTCCGCCAGCAGATCATCCGGCAGATCCGCCAATGGAAAGCTGACATCGTGCTCGCGCCACGTCCGAACGACTATCATCCCGACCACCGTTACACAGGAGTCCTGGTGCAGGACGCCTCCTATATGGTGGTTGTGCCCAGGGTCACACCGGATACACCGGCGTTGCGCAAGAATCCGGTGTTTCTCTATTACGAGGATCATTTTCAGCGGCCAAATCCGTTCCGGCCCGACATCGCCGTTGCCATCGACGATGTGATCGATCAAAAGATCAACGCGCTCGACTCGCATGTCTCACAGTTTTACGAATGGCTCCCCTGGGTGGATGGCAAGTTGGACGAGGTTCCCAAAGACCCGGCGGAGCGCAAAGCGTGGCTGAAGCGCGGCAGAACGCGAGCGATCAACCCAGCCACCCGCGCGTCGCTGGTGAATTGGTACGGCGCGCAAAAAGGCAACGGGGCACAATACTACGAAGCTTTTGAAATCTGTGAGTACGGTGCGCAACCAAATGAAGCCCGAATTCGGGAGTTGTTTCCGATGCTCCACTAGTTATCTCACTCGTTCCGTCCATTATTGCAATAATGTTACAATCCCATATCAGACGCCTGTCAGTCTGAACTTTGCTCCGCTTTGACGGATTCCGTCCCCGTCCGACCCCGTAGGCTGGCGACTTTTTTGGGAGCGTTCCTGTGCAAAAACAGTACGTCGGACATCTCTCCTCCCGCGATCCTCTCCATCCCTATCTGGTGCACGACGTCCTACCGCAAATGGGCGTCCGAAACAGAGATGCAGACTTTCGTGTCTTCAGCATGAAACACAAAAAAGTCTATCTCTACGAGGAATGCCATTCCCGGACCCAGGTAGTTGGCAAGTTCTTCGTGAACGGCGGCAATGATAACGGCGAGGCCGCCCAGCGCATGTGGCAGGAGTTCGACAACCTGCAGCTCCTGCGTGGCTATGGCTTGGCTGATTATCCCCATCTCGTCGTACGGCCGCTCGGCGCCAATGCCTGGCTCAACAGTATTTTGGTGGAGGAATATTCGCACGGAGTCCCGTTAGGCTCCTTCGTCAATGACGCTATCCACCAAGGGCATGCCCAGCCGCTTTTCGAGAAATTGACCGCCCTCGCCTACTTCTTGGCCACACTGCACAATCGCACTGCCAACGGGCAGGGCGTGGATTTCAACCAGGACTGCGCCTACCTCGATCGTCTGGTCCGGAAGCTGCAAACCAAGCAGATCATCGGCCCCTGGGACGCGGACGAATTCCATTGGTTGCGCGACCGGTGGCGTGAGAAGCCGCGCATGTGGCAGGATAATCAGGTGCTCGTGCATGGCGATGCCACTCCCAGCAATCTGCTCTTCGGCCGCGGTCTCAGCGTGATAGCGATCGACTTGGAACGAATGAGGCGTGCCGACCGGGCCTTCGATCTCGGGCGCATTGCCGGAGAGTTGCAGCACTATTTTCTGCAGGCCAGCGGAAACAAGCAAGACGCCGAGCCCTTCATCGGACACTTTCTATGGGAATACGCGTGTCACTTCCCCGACCGCGACCGCGCGTTCCGTTCCGTCACCGGGCGGTTGCCTTTTCAACTCGCTCTCACGCTCCTGCGGATTGCCCGAAACTCCTGGGTGAGCGCTCCTCAACGCCGGCGGCTGGTGGAAGAAGCCAAGATCACTTTGCGGACGCCGTGAATGGAGATTCGCGCCCTGATTTTTGATGTCAACGGAACACTGATCGACATCGAAACCGACGAGAGGATGGAGGAGACCTATCGCGCCATCGCGCACTTTCTCACCTATCAGGGAATCGCGTTGCGCCGTGGCGAAGTGCGCGACTTGTACTTCCAGATCATGAAGGAGCAGTTCGCAGTCAGCGGCGAAGTCTATCCCGAGTTCGATGCCGTCGCGGTTTGGCGCGAATTACTACGCCGGTATGCCACCGATTACACACGGTCTCTCCATCCGGATAAACTTCACCAGATGCCTCTGTTCCTCGCCGAAATGCAGCGAGGGATTTCCCGCAAACGGCTGGTGCCCTATCCGCAAACACACGAGATTCTAGCCCAGTTGAAAACGCGGTATCGGCTGGCCGTAGTTTCCGACGCGCAGAGCGCCTATGGCTTACCCGAACTTCGCGCCGCTTGCCTGGCGGACTACTTCGACCCTATTGTCATCTCAGGCGACTACGGCTATCGCAAGCCCGATCCACGCCTGTTCCAAGCGGCCCTGACCAAATTACAGGTCTGCCCGGAAGAAGCAATTTTCATAGGAAACGATCGCTTCCGGGATACCTGGGGAGCACGGCAGGTTGGGATGAAGACTATCTTGTTCTGCCCGCAAGGCAACCCTGGTGGACCTCCCGAAACCGAACCGCACTACATTCTTTATCAATACGCCGACCTCCCGCGCGCGGTCGAATTCCTGGCCGCCCAACAGTAATTTATCTTCTCCTTTTATTCGCCTATACTGAAGTTGCGTGTCCAGGCCCATTAGCTACGTCGAACTGCACGCCCGCTCGGCTTTCAGCTTCCTCAACGGGGCGTGTCTCCCAGAAGATTATGCATACCGCTGCACTGAATTGGAGCAACAGGGAATGGCGCTGCTCGATATCGACGGGGTATACGGAGCGCCGCGTTTTCATCAAGCGATGAAGAAAGCAGACCACACGCCTTATCTCGGTGCGGAGGTCACTTGCACCGATGGCGCGCGCTATCCCTTATTGGTCGCCAGCCAACGCGGATATCAAAACCTCTGCCGGATGATTTCACGCATGAAATTGCGGACACCCAAGCATCCCAAACCAGGGCGGGAGGCCGCTGTCACTCGTGAAGAGTTGGCGGAATTTTCTGAAGGCCTATTGTGCATGACCGGCGTCGAAGATGGACCATTAGCGCAAGGGCTCCGCAAGAAAGAAGGCCGTGCTGCCGTGGAGCTGCTGCAACAAATTTTCGGACCAAAGAACGTTTATCTGGAATTGCAGCGCCACTTCCATCGTGACGAAGAAGCACGCAACCAGGCAGTAATTGAATTGGGGCGCAGCTTAGGCATACCTTTGGTCGCCACCAATGGCGTATGTTACGCCGAGCCTCACCATCGGGAACGGCTCGACGCCTTCACCTGCCTGCGCCACCACACGACTTTGGCTAGCGCGGGCCGACTCCTGGAACGCAATTCCGAACGGTATCCCAAGTCCACACAGGAGATGGTCCGTCTCTTCGCCGATGTGCCGGACGCCATTTCGAACACCGTAGAGGTGGCTTCCAGGCTTCAGTTCACGCTTGCCGATCTGGGGTATCAGTTCCCGCATTATCCGGTTCCTGAAGGTCAAACTGAGGCAAGCTTTCTATGGAAGCTGACGGAAGAATACGCCCGCAACCGATACGGAAATCGATACGAAATAGCCCGGCCGCAAATCGAAAAAGAACTGGCGCTCATCGAAAAACTGGGGTTTCCTGGGTACTTCCTGATCGTCTGGGATATCGTCGAATACTGCAAGAAACAGGGGATCCTGATTCAAGGACGAGGTTCGGCCGCTAACAGCGCGGTATGTTATTCGCTCGGCATCACGGCAGTTGATTCCGTAAAGATGGATTTGCTTTTCGAGCGCTTCCTGTCGGAAAACCGTGGCGAGTGGCCGGACATCGACCTCGACCTTCCCTCCGGCGATCAGCGGGAAAAGGCCATTCAACATGTCTACGAGCGCTACGGCAAGTTAGGTGCAGCCATGACGGCGAACGTCATCACCTACCGCGGACGGTCGGCCGCGCGGGAAGCCGGAAAGGTTCTGGGCTTTGACGAGCAGACGCTCGCAAAACTTTCCAAACTTGTGCCCATGTGGGGCTGGGTGGACATTTCAGACACACCAAAAAAACATTTTCGCGAAGCCGGCCTGGATCTGTCCGACAGGCGCGTGCGGAAATTCCTGGACTTGGTAACAGGGTTACAGGATCTGCCGCGTCACTTGGGCCAACACTCCGGCGGAATGGTGATTTGCCAGGGGCAACTCGATTCCGTAGTACCTCTGGAACAAGCGGCCATGCCGGGCCGCGTGGTCGTGCAGTGGGATAAAGAAGACTGCGCCGACATGGGCATCGTTAAAGTCGATCTGCTGGGATTGGGGATGATGGCGGCGCTCGAAGAAACTATCGAACTCATCGACCGGCACTATGGCGAAAAAGTCGATCTTGGAAATTTACCAGTTGATGATCAAAAAGTGTACGAGGCGCTCCAACGCGCCGATACCATCGGGCTTTTTCAGGTGGAAAGCCGCGCACAGCAAGCATCGTTGCCTCGCATGAAGCCGGAAAAATTCTACGATTTGGTAGTGCAGGTGGCAATCATCCGTCCTGGTCCGATCGAGGGCAAGATGGTGCACCCTTATCTAGCTCGACGGCAAGGAAAAGAAAAGGCCGAGCCGCTGCATCCATCGCTGGATAAAATCCTGAGGCGCACATTGGGCGTGCCGTTGTTTCAAGAACAGCTTCTGCGGATGGCCATGGCCGTTGCCGATTTTACGGGGGGCGAGGCTGAAGAATTGCGCCGCGCGTTCGGTTTCAAGCGCTCGGAAAAACGTATGCGGGAAATCGAGGTCAAACTACGCGCAGGTATGGCGAAGAACGGCATCACAGGAGAAGTACAAAACAAAATCGTGAAGTCGATCACATCCTTCGCCATGTTCGGATTCCCTGAATCGCACGCGGCCAGTTTTGCATTGCTCGCATACGCCAGCGCATATCTGAGGACGTATTATCTGGCGGCGTTCACCTGTGCCTTGCTAAACAATCAGCCGATGGGTTTCTACCATCCCGCGACGCTGATCAAAGATGCGCAGCGCCATGGCCTGCGAGTGCTGCCGGTAGACATCAACCGTTCCGGGAGCGTCTGTACCCTCGAAAATTTTCACGTTAGGCTGGGTCTAAATTATGTGCGGGGACTGCGCAAGTCGGTCGTCGAGGCGATTGTCCCACTACAGCCGTTTTCCAGTATTGAGGATCTTGCCCGGCGCGTTCCGGAATTACACAAAGAAGACCTGACGCGATTGGCGGCCATCGGTGCGCTGAATTCCATCGGCGCCGAGCATCGCAGAGATGCATTGTGGCAAGCTTCCCGCGCATCCAGGCCAGTGGGAGGGCTGCTGCGTGCGGTTCCTGAATCCGCACCGGAGGTTCCGTTGCGGCAGATGAGCACCGAAGAACGTTTGGTAGCCGACAGCAACGGCATCGGCATGACCATCGGCAAACACCCCATGGCATACCGGCGTGCCGAAATGCACAAACTGCGTGTCACTCCCGCCGCCGCACTTTCCTCCCTTGCAAATGGGCGAATAGTTCGTGTGGCAGGCAACGTGATCGTGCGCCAACGCCCTGGTACCGCCAAAGGGATCACATTCATGAGCCTGGAAGATGAAACGGGCATTTCAAATGTAGTGATTATGCCCGATCTCTTCGAAGAGCAGCGGCTTGAAATTCTCACCCATCCATGGGTGATAGTCGAAGGACAAATGCAGAACGTGGATAATGTGATCCATATTCTGGCGAAGCGCTTTTCTCCACTGGCAAATCCGCTGGAACTCGGCACTGGTTCGCATGATTTCCGTTAACGCAATCGTTAGGCGTGATTAACTCATCGGGAACTCCTTCGAAGCTTGTATCATAATAGTGAGCTTTGTGATGCACCTTCGAGTCCTTCCCGTCATGCTTGCCATTGCCACCATGCCGGTGGCCGGCGCAACCACTCATTCCCTCGACCGGCAGTTCGAGCAAACCGTGCGCCCTTTTGTCACGAAGTATTGCGCCGGATGCCATAGCGGCGAGACGCCCGCCGCGCAGTTCGATCTCAAGGCATACACCACCATGGACATGGTGACGCGGGACTATCCTCGCTGGGCGCTCGTGATGGAAAGACTCACGGCGAAAGAGATGCCGCCCAAACCGGTACCGCCCCCGCCGTCTGAAGCCAGCCAGCATGTGATCGACTGGATTCAGGCTATGCGCGCGGAAGAGTTGAAGAAGTCCGCAGGCGATCCCGGGCCGGTGCTGGCCCGCCGGTTGAGCAACGCCGAATACAACTACACCATTCGAGACCTCACTGGCCAGGATCTGCAACCCACACGGGAGTTCCCCGTCGATCCGGCCAATCCCGCAGGTTTCGACAACTCGGGCGAATCATTAACCATGTCGCCCGCGCTGCTGAATAAATACCTGCAGACCGCGCGCGGAGTGGCCGATCACATGGTTCTATCACCTGATGGAATCGACTTCGCTCCCTGGCCGATGCTGGTCTCGACTGATCGCGAGAAGTATGCGATCCAGCGCATCGTAAGCTTCTACTTCCGCCAGCCCACCGACTATGCGGATTACTTTCAGGCCGCATGGCGCTTCCGCTATCGCGCCGCGCTCGGAAAGCCAAACACGACGTTGGCCGCCATAGCAGCGGATTCGAAATTGAGCTCGAAATATCTGCCCATGGTCTGGCAGATTCTGCACGACAAGGACGCAATCGGTCCAGTCGCGAAGCTTCAGAAAATGTGGAGCGATCTGCCCCGACCGGGCGCAGATCAGCCGGATGTGCTGCGCGCGAAATGTATCGAAATGCGTGATTTCGTGGTCAGAATTCGGGCTCATACTGCCATGCAATTCGCCGCACCGGAGGTGAGAGGATTGCCTGCCGGATCGCAGCCACTGCTGAACTGGAAACTACGGGAGTTCGCTTCGCACCGCCGCGAAAGCGATCCCAACGATCTACGTAACGATACCGACCCGCCCCCGGTGGTACCAGAAATTCCCAAATATCCCGGGCTTCACCGGGAAGCCGCTCCCCGCTGGGCCGCTCTCTCGGCGAAAGCCCGCGCCGGCGACACCGACCTCATAGTCCCGGCTGCCGAGCGCCGCCGCTATGAAGCTGCGTTTGCACGCTTCGCTTCCGTTTTTCCAGACACCTTCTACGTCACTGAGCGCGGCCGCTACTTTCCGGATGACTCGGCGGACAAGGGCCGGCTCCTCAGCGCGGGCTATCACAGCGTGCTGGGCTTCTTCCGCGACGACACCCCGCTCATGGAATTGATCCTCGACGAAAAAGGCCAGAAAGAGATCAACCGCCTCTGGGACGAATTCGACTTCATCGCCAATTTCACAGCGCGCACATGGACTCAATACTTCTTCAATCAGAGCGGCGAGGTGCAAGGTAAGGGCGCTGAGTCCGGCACGGCGCGCCCGCCGGATCACGAGATCACCGATATGGCGGTCATCATGAAATTGCGGGATGCCTATCTGGCCAAGGCCGTAGCCGACCCGAAGAACGACCCCGTCGCGCCTCGGGCAATCCGCGATCACTTTGACCGCGTGAACACCACCCTTCGGAATTTGGAAAAAGAGCGGATGGACGCCAAGCCGAAGCATCTCGAAGCGCTTCTCCGATTTGCCGCACACGCCTACCGGAGGCCGCTCACCAAAGCGGAGCGCGACGATTTACTTGCGTATTACCACGCGCTTCGCACTAAAAACGAACTGTCCCATGAAGAAGCCCTGCGTAATTCCATCGTCAGCGTGCTGATGTCGCCGGATTTCCTCTACCGGTTCGACCTGGTCGACACAACCACGACTTCTTCGCGCTCCGCCATTCGCACAGCGGCATTGAAAACCTCCGCGGGGACACCCAGCCGGCCGTTAACCAGCTACGCCCTGGCTAGCAGGTTGAGTTATTTCCTGTGGTCCAGCATGCCCGACGATGAGTTGTTGCGGCATGCGGCTGCGGGCGATCTGCAAAGACCGGACGTTCTGCTGGCACAGACTCGCCGGATGCTGAAGGACAGCCGGGTGCGCGGACTGGCCACCGAATTTACCGGCAACTGGCTCGATTTCCGTCACTTCGAAACGAATAATTCGGTTGATCGCGAGCGCTTCCCCAGCTTCAATAATGAGCTGCGTGAAGCGATGTTCCAGGAACCGATCCGCTTCATTGAAGACGCAGTTCACAACGATCGCTCCGTGCTGGATCTTTTGTATGGCAACTACACGTTTGTGAATCCCGTGCTGGCCAAACATTACGGCATGCCGGAAGTGAAAGGAGACGCCGATACCTGGGTTCGAGTGGACGATGCCGGCCAATACGGGCGAGGCGGTCTGCTGCCCATGGCGGTGTTTCTGACTCAGAACTCGCCCGGATTGAGAACCAGTCCGGTGAAGCGCGGACATTGGGTCGTACAGCGGGTGCTCGGTGAGACGATTCCGCCACCGCCGCCAGTTGTCCCGGAATTGCCGAACGACGAATCGAAAATGGACCTGCCGGTGCGCGACATGCTGGCCAAACATCGGGAAAACCCGGTCTGCTCCGCCTGTCACGCGCGCTTCGATTCATTCGGCCTCGCGTTTGAAGGTTATGGACCGGTGGGTGGCGCCCGAACGAAAGATCTCGCGGGGCGGCCGGTGGACACGAACGTAACGTATCCCGGCGGAGCCCAGGGGACCGGATTTGAAGGACTGCAAGCATTCATCCGCGAGCACCGGCAAAAAGAATTCGTCGATAGTCTCAGCCGAAAATTGCTCGCCTACGCGCTGAACCGGTCACTCCAGTTCTCCGACGAATCCCTCATCGAACGCATGGAAACCCGGCTCGCGGCGAAAGAGTATCGCTTCCATTCGCTGGTGGAGACCATCGTCACAAGCCCGCAGTTTTTGAACAAACGAATTCCGGATTTGCGCGAAACGTCCGAGTTACAATCCAGAAAAGGTGAATAAAATGCCACGATTGACAAAGAACTCCGCTCCCCGTATTTCCCGCCGCACTGTACTTCGCGGCGCGGGTTGCACCATGGCCTTGCCGTGGCTTGAGTCGCTTCACGCTCTCGCGGACACGCCACCGTCCTCGGCATTCCCGAAGCGTTTCGGCGTCGTTTTCCTGGGAAATGGCATCAACGAAGATCATTGGAGCGCCGAGGGCACGGGCGCGGCCATGAAGCTCAGCAAAACGCTGGAGCCGCTGGAGCCGCTGAAACAGAAGATCAATGTGATCGATGGTCTCTACGTGAAGGCGCTGACCGGTCAGGGCATTCACCCCGGGCAAACCGGCAGTCTGCTGTCGGGCGCGCATATTTCGAAAGGAGCCATCATCCACTCGGGCATCAGCGTCGATCAGATGATCGCCAGGCATGTGGGCGAAGACACGCCGCAATCCAGTATCGTTCTGGCTTGCGAGCAGCCCATGACGGGTTACCACGAGACGAATTTCTCGATGGCCTACAGTTCGCACATCTCATGGCAGAGTCCGGATTCGCCCGTTCCGGTCGAAGTCTATCCTTCGCTCGCGTGGGACAACCTGTTTGACAATCGCGGCAGCCTGCTGAATATCAGCATTCTCGACCGCGTGAAGGACCGTGCCGAGGAGGTCTGCGGGAAGATCAGTTCGAGCGACAAGAGCAAGATGGATGAATATCTGACCAGCGTTCGCGAAGTGGAGCAACGCGTGGAGAAGATGCGCAAGGGCAAAGAGAATGCCGACGACGCGGCGAAGGCGAAAAACACAGTCGCGGCAACAATGGACCGGCCGGCCAATGGATTGCCGGAAGACCTGCGCGACCACGCGCGCCTGATGTGCGACATCATCGCCATCGCGTTTCAGACCAACAAGACTCGCGTTGCGTCGCTGATTATCTCTCGTGACCTTTCAGCGATGTATTACCCGTTCCTGGAGGTCAAGGAAGGGCACCATGCCGCATCCCACAACAACAACTCGGACGGATATGAACGCATCGCTCGTTTCCACGTCAGCCAGTATGCTTACCTGGCGTCGAAACTGGACAGCATGAAGGAAGGAGACGGCACGGTGCTCGACAACACCTGCCTGATGTTCCTTTCCAATCTCTGGATCGGCCGCAAGCATGACAACCTGAGATTGCCGCTGGTACTCGCCGGTGGACTAGGCGGCACGCTCGAAACCGGGCGTACGCTGAACTATCTGAAGGCAAGCGAGGACAACCGCAAAATGTGTAGCTTATACCTGTCGCTGATGGATCGTTTTGGAGTAAAGCTGGAGCAGTTTGGCGACTCCCAGACGCGGCTGGAACAGTTGTAGAGGCTTTCCAGGACATGTCAAAAAGACGCATTCTACCTGATTGACATCCGCTTCGGCATAGGCGAAGATAAGGCGAAGATGACCTCGCCTTCCGCCCTCCTCCGCCAGCAAATTTACGCCACCCTCGGCTCTCGCTATGAAACCGCGTTTCTCACGGAAAAGAAGGCTGTGGAAGACACTATATCCTCCGTGGTGGGGGAAATTCCACGCGGGGCAGTCACTGAAATTGCCGGTCCTGTTTCTTCCGGACGCACCTCGTTACTCTATTCCCTGCTCGCCACAGCTTCTTCGGAGCAGGAGTTTTGCACGCTCCTTGATGCAGAAGACACATTCGATCCTGAAAGCGCAGCCGCCGCCGGAGTACGGCTTTCACAAATCCTATGGGTCCGCTGCGGAGGAAATGTGGAACACGCACTCAAAGCCGCGGACATGTTGGCCCAAGCTGGAGGCTTCGGGTTGGTCGCCATCGATCTGGGAGACACGCCGAAAAAAGTTGTCCACCGTATTCCGTTAGCCGCATGGTTCCGTCTCCGTCACGCCGTGGAGAACACGAAAACAGCTTTGGTTGTAGTGGCGCAACAAATTCATACGCACTCCTGCTCGGCGCTCAAAATCGAACTCAGCCCGAGCCGGCCATCGTGGCGAGGCCAATCCCCAGGTTGCCTTCTGGATGGCATGGAAGCCGCGGCTCAATGTATCCGGAACCATCGCGTGCAAGAGCGCCGGTTCACTATCTCGCGGTAACTGTATGTTCGCGTGTCTACATGCTCCCGGCAATCTTCCGCTGTTGGTGGAATGTGCGAAGCATTTCTCTCCGCTCATTGAAGAAACTTCTCTGGATACCGTTGTGTTCGACATCCGAGGCCTCCGATGGATCTACGGTGCACCGGAGCAAATCGCCTCGGAAATCGAACGACGGGTCGGCATTACCGCCAATCTGGCGCTCGCTTCCAATCCGGACGCAGCCATCCATGCAGCTCGGGGAATCCGGGGAGTGACAATTCTTCCTCCAGGCCGTGAAGCCGCGGTTCTTGCGCCCTTGCCGCCGTATCTACTGGGTGGATCACCAGAGTTCGCTCGAACACTGGATCTCTGGGGCATCCGCACATTCGGGGAGTTTGCCAATCTGCCGCCACTGGGCGTGGCCGCGCGCCTGGGCGAGGAAGGCACTCACATTCAGCAGATGGCACGTGGAGCAGCCCATCGCCAGTTGCGTCTTCGCGTGGATCTTCAGGTGTTTCGTGAAGAGAGAGAACTCGAATACTCGCTGGATCTTTTGGAACCACTATTGTTCCTGCTGTCACAGATGTTAAGTGAGTTATGCGAGCGCTTGCGTTTTCATGGGCGATTCACCAATGAAATCCGCTTGCGGCTGAAGTTAGAGCGGGTTCCCGATCACATTATCACGCTCCGTCTGCCCGTTCCCATGCTGGAATCGAAGGTGCTGCTGAAACTGCTGCAATTGGAATTGAACGGCAAGCCCCCGCAAGCTCCCGTTGAGAAAATCCAACTCGAACTGATGCCGGTGGAGCTGCGGACCACCCAGCATGGCTTATTTCTGCCGTCATCACCGGAGCCGGAAAAACTGGAAATCACGCTGTCGCGAATTCGTGGATTGGTCGGCGCCGCGAACATAGGCGCTCCGGAGTTGATGGATACGCATCGTCCCGACGCATTTCGCATGAAACCGCTGATGGCTGCAAAAGGAGCCGCCATTTCTCCTCACCCGAGACTGGTGCTCCGTAGATTCCGTCCGCCGTATCCTGCACGGGTCTGGTGTACCGACCATGGCAAACCGGTCAGGATTTTTTCGCCTATAGGAGAGGGCAGTGTCGTGGCGTGTGCCGGGCCATGGAAGACATCCGGGGATTGGTGGACCAGCGAAGTTTGGGATCACCAGGAATGGGATGTCGAGATTCAGAGCATGGGTGTATCCCGAATTTATCGGGACCACTTACAGGGGCAGTGGTTTATTGAGGGGAATTACGACTAACAATATTTCAATTCGCTACAACTCGCTACGCGATCCGCGATGACGGCGAGGGCGATCTCACCGGGTGCTGCCGAGCGCAGTCCTCATACCAGGACGGGCCCTGGTTGCTCGGGATTCACTGCCGAACAGCCGGCCCACAGCGCGACCCGGCAGAGTCTTTGATCGGCCGGATAAGCA
>Ga0105237_10005691_pt1 | contig 14023 bp, 12 predicted proteins | sample KBSC24metaG_FD_81520 | JGI IMG/M metagenome (GOLD analysis project Ga0105237, IMG submission 81520) | Corn rhizosphere microbial communities from Kellogg Biological Station, Michigan, USA - KBS C2-4 metaG | ecosystem: Host-associated > Plants > Roots > Rhizosphere > Soil | place: Michigan, USA...
TACAGTTCGGGACAAAAGATTAAGAAATTGAGCACCCAAAAGAAACAGCCCAAAGTTGATCATTTTACCTTTTAAACGATGTGTTAAAGAACTTACTTCTGTAGTAAAGTTGAACTCGCCGGTACTTCTAAGTACAAAAAACATTATCACTACAGGAATAAAACTTAAAAAAGCAAACGCAGTAAAAAAAGTATGAATGCTTAAAAGTTTAAAAGCAAAAACTATCAGCAAAACGGTAAAGAGTAATCTTGGTGCCGTTTCTTTAAGCATGTTGGAGACAACTCCCTTCTTGAGAGCGAAACTAAAGCTCTCAAGCCACATACTTAGTAAGAATACAAAAGCAAAAGGATAAACCAGGTAACTGTATTTTACAAAAAGCGGTGAACGTCCACTAAATTTTTGTACGATTAAATCTTTTGCACTATAGCCTATAAAACACATTAGAACAAAACCAATCATGCATACCGAGAGCGTTAAAAAAGGGAGATCATTCTTTTTGGCAGGAAGATAGCTTTTATAAAAAGGAAAAAATTTGTATACGATAGGGAGACATCCAAAAGTGCATAATGTGGCAAACGCTACACCGGCTTCAGTTATAATGCGGGTAAGGCCATATTGATCCGGTGTCAATATTTTAGGCGCTATAATTATCGTATTAAATGCACCAATTACAAACCCTATCGAAATAATAAGTGTTGATTGAATACTTTGTTTTTGAATAATACCCATGCTATGATTGGCGCGTTGATTATTAAAACTTTTATCTGACAAAAACCTCAGTTGAAAGAAAACCTTTTAATGTACAATATTGTGAAATAAATATGTATTTCCCTTTAACAGGCTTGCCTTTTAAAGTAAAAACCAGGTACAGTAAAATCGATGCAGCAAACTTAAAACTGTATTCTGAAAATTTCTTAATAATACCGAACAGTCCCGCTTCCTTTTTTATTCTTATTTTCTCTTCATTACCGGTTTTCAGAAATAATTTTTTAAAGTTGCTTAACTCCAGTCTTTTATTATCAATGTAGTGATGTACATAAGCTTTGGGAACATAATAGATCTCATCAGAAATCTCTTTTACTTTATAAAAAATATATTTATCGTCACTTCTAAAAGTAAGATCATTATTAAAGCCTCCTGCTTCCGTTAATGCTTGCTTAGTATATGTCATATTGCATCCGGCGGGGTACTTCATATTATTGGAGAATTTTTTTATGAGATCTCCATGCTCAACTTTACCTATAAAGCCCGATAAATATTTACTCATCCATTCTGGTTCCTGATTATTTTCATATTTAGGAATTACCCGTCCACCTGCACCAACTGCGGCAGAATTTTTCTGAAAAAAATCAAACATTTGTGTAAGGTAGTCAGGTGAAAGAATTGCATCGTCATCTACATAGCAAAGAATTTCTGCATCAGCTTCTTGCAATCCTCTATTACGGGCGAAAGAAAGGCCTTTATTCTTTTCAAAAAAATACTTTGTGTTGAGTGATGGGTTATCTGTAATAAATTTGGAAGCTATGGCGGCTGTGTTATCAGTGCTGTTATTATCTATAATAACTGCTTCAAAAAGATTTTTATTCAGTGTTTGTTGCTTAATGCTTTGCAGTGCTTCCGGAAGATATTTATCCCTGTTATAAGTGCAAATGAGAAGAGCAATTTTATATTTAGCCATCAGTAAGATTCTTTCAGAATAAGTGCAAAAGTAATTGTGCGGGATGAATGATGACAGAAAAGAAATTAAGGCAATAGTTAAAACCTCTCTACCTGAATTATTCTGAAGAATTATTTGGTTCGGGAATAACCATAATTCAAAAAATAAATGGCTGCCTTTAGTTAAAGACAGCCATTTATTTTTTAAGTCTTTTTATTTTATTAATACCACACTACACTTGATTTTCCATTAACATCAAAATCTTCTTTCATAAGTAACTCATTTGATTTACTGTTGTAAATTTTTACCCAATCTACACTTCCAGAGCCTTTGAATGAAACAGAAATTGATTTAAGAACACCTATTTTATGACCATCATAAGATAAAGTAGCTGTTGTTGTACCTCCCCTTTGGGAAGTTAATATGTTGTCTTTGGCTTCAAGCGAAACAGTAGTCCAATCTGCAAAAACATAAAGCAAATCATTAGAATTAGTAATTTGTTTGCTATTTAAACCGAAGCTTGTAAACTGAGGACGATATCCGATATATTGCACAAGTGCTGTATCCGAACTGCCATATATCCACAATGCGGCGTCGTAATCTGCAATTGAACCTATGTCTTTGGGCGCATTTTTAAGGCTTACTTCAAATCTTATCGAATCAGCATTAATATTTCTACATTCTGGAATTGGTAATTGAAGTGAAGTGTAAAAATAATACCATGGGCTGTTTTGAAGTCGTGCCACACCATCGCTTATAAATGTAGAATCTGCAACGTTTTCAGATTGCCCATATTCAGAACCATAAGTTCCCGTCCATACGCTGGTTTCTGTGCAGGAAGGTTTTGTTGGACAATGCTCTTTCTTACAGGAAAAAAAAGAAAATGCCATTAAACAGGCGAGAAGGGTAAATTTTACTGTTTTCATAAAACCGATTTAAATTTTATTTTTTAAAAGTTGTTAGAGTCTTTTGCAAATAAAAAAGAAAATCTAATAAGTGCACAGGAAAAATGGTAGATGTGTTGTTTTCTCTAATAAGTGTGTAAAAAAGGCGGTTAGACGTGTTTTATCTTTCAGTTGCTTGCAAGTTTTTGTCTTTGCTTCCTCGGAAAATAAGTTGCATAAAAGTCAAAATCCCTTTTACGCTTACGTAAAAAGTCTTCCAAAGTTTGAGTACCGGGACATATAAAACGGTAATTGCTGCTTGCTTTTTTGAAACTTTCCAGAGTTTTTCAAGATAAAGCTTGTATTTAAAGCTATTATTTTTTTGTACCGCATTAAACACAGCGAACTTTCTATATAACAATGCCATTTGATTAACAGGAAGTTTTTGTTCAAGCCTGGGCAGTTGCCTTTCCATCATTATTTTGGCAATATCGTTTACAGCATCTCCATGGGTTGCGGTTAAGGATGATGCATGTTCACGATAGAAGTATAAATCATAACGGTTAATGTATAACACAGGGGCCTGTAAAAAGGCCCTGACAAAAAAATCATAATCCTCAATCAAAAATGCAGAAGGATTGCATCCCTTATTCAAATCATAAATTTCAGCTTTGTATAAAAAACAGGCGCTGCACCCCTGAAAGTTGGTAAAGTTTTGATTGATATCACCAAAAGTTCTTTTACCTGTTACATTACCCTCATCATCAATAATGTTATAATCGGTGTACACAAAACCAGTATTCTCATTCTTTTCCAGGATTTCAAATAAAACCTGCAGGGCGTTTGGTGTATAGTAATTGTCATCTGATGTCCATGTATGATATTTTCCTTTTGCTATATCAAAGCCGGTATTTAAGGATAAAGGAAGTTTTTTGTTCGATACATTGTGAATCACTTTTATCCTGCTGTCTCTAGCCGCATACTCTTCAATAATTGCCGCGGTATTATCTGTTGAACAATCATTGACAATAATTAATTCAAAGTCTGTAAAAGTTTGGGCAAGGCAGCTATCCAAAGAGGTTCTTATAAACTTAGATCCGTTGTAAGTGGGGAGTACTATAGAGATAAGCGGCTGATTCATTAAAGTTCTTTTAAAATAACATCCACAATTTGCTGAGCGCTGTTGCCGCTTCCATAAGGGTTAACCGCTTTCGCCATTTTTTCGTAAGCGTCACTATTCTCAAAAAGTTCTACAGATGATTGTATAATTTTTTGTTTTGAGGTACCCACCAGTATTGCTGTTCCGGCTTCAATACCTTCCGTTCTTTCCGTAACATCTCTAATGACAAGTACGGGTTTACCAAGGCTTGGGGCTTCTTCCTGTATACCGCCGGAATCCGTAATTACAAAGTAACATTTATCAAGAATCCATACAAGATGGGGATAATCCAGCGGGGATATTAAAAAAATATTACTGAATCCATTTAATTTCTCCTGCACTATTTTTTGAACATTAGGATTAAGGTGTACAGGATAAACAAACTGTACATCCTTGTAACGTTGAGCAAGTGCAGCGATAGCATCGCAAATTTCTTCAAAAGGCTTACCAAAACTTTCCCGCCGGTGCCCGGTGATAAGCACTATTTTTTTATTACTATCAATGTATTTAAAGTCGTCAGCAAAAGCTTCATTTGCCCGTACCTTATCTGCAGCTAATAAAAGAGCATCAATAACGGTATTGCCTGTGAGATAAATATGCTGATGAATATTTTCCTGTTTAAGGTTATTTACAGCTTGTGTGGTTGGCGCAAAGTGAAAATGCGTAATTACGCCTGTTAATCTCCGATTTACTTCTTCAGGAAAAGGAGAGTAATTATCAAAGCTCCTGAGCCCGGCTTCTATGTGCGCCACTTTTATTTTTTTATAAAAGGCTGCAAGTGCACCCGTAAATGCGGTGGATGTATCTCCCTGAACCAATAGGAGATCTGGTTCAAAATCATTTAAAACGTTTTGAATGCGCAACAAACAATTGGCCGTAATATCAAATAAGGTTTGATTGGGTTTCATCAACTCGAGGTCATAATCTGCCTTAAGCTGAAAGAAATCCATTACCTGGTACAGCATTTCTTTATGTTGCCCGGTGATGCAAATTTTTACATCCAGTTGCCCTTTATATTGAAGGCATTTCAGCACTAATGGTGCCATCTTAATGGCTTCGGGCCTTGTGCCAAATACAAATAATAATTTCTTCATGCCTGTTTGCCGGTTAATAAGTCCAGTAATGTTTTTCCGGGGTGAGGATCATATAGTTCCATCGCACTGTTATGTGCATTTATGCCTAAATCAAGCCACTTTTCTTTAAATTGCCATGCCTTTTCCATTGCCATTGTAAAAGATGCCACTGATGGAGTGTCGGCAACAAAGCCACTTTTTTCTTCTTCAACCCATTCTACCATACCTCCTACATCTGTAACAATACAAGGCCTTCCACAAAGCATTGCTTCAACAACTGCAAGGGGCATGCCTTCCATTAAAGAGGGCATCAAAAGTAAGTGATTCTTTTGCCAAACCGCTCTTATGTCATTTACTTTACCATGAAAAGTTACTTTAGTTGTGAGGCTATTGGTTTCACACAGTTCTTTCAGAAGATCTTCATTCGGCCCGCTACCATAAATATTCAGATGCCAGTCACGTTGCTGCCATGTAGGTTCCTTTAAAATATTCAACACAATATCCTGCCCCTTGTGAACGGTGATAAGATTACCTACCATGGCCATTTGAATAGTCTTATCAGTCGGGTAGGGGATAATGCTTTTATCCTGCATATTGACCGGGTTACGAACAACAAGTGCATTGGGGATATTAGAACCTAAATGTCGTTTGGCAATTTCTATGTTGTGATAAGTTATAAAAAGAACCTTTCGACTTCTTTCATAAGCTTGCCTGATAGTGACTTTATCTTTATCGGCTAAATTGGAAATTCTGCCATCGTTAAAATGTCCTAATAAAAAGAAATCGAATTTGTTTGAATAAAGATATTGGAGTAATTGTTTTTCTTCAGCAATAGAATAACAAGTACCGTTATACAACACAATATCTGGTTGATGGGAAAAGGCTTTTTTAAGAGGGGAACTTATTTTTTTTCTAATGAAATTTATTGTCAACTGAATAAACCTGCTGATGTTAGAACTTCCAGGCTTGATAAATCCTGGTCTTTGGTAAGAAATCAGCCCTAAAGAAATAAGTTCTTTTATTTTATGATGCATTGGCTTATGTTCAAATGACAAATGAATAACCTTATGGCCTTTTGCCAATGCTTCTTTTGCCATATCGTACCAAAGTTCCTCACTTCCTCCCCAGGAATCTCTTATCATTGAAATGACAGCAATGGTCATATTTTTTTCAGGCAAAATAAGCTGTTTTTCTTAAGGTAGGCTTATGTTGTAAAATAATTATGAAGACAGAAGGAAGAAACAAGATTCAATTGAATAATGAACTTATTTTCCTATTTTCGTTTAAACTCAAAAACTTAAAAAATGAAAAAAATTCTACTCTTTGTTACATTATCCCTAATACTCCTCTCTTCATGCAAAAAAGATTGTAAGCCTAAATCAAATTTTGATTACTTGATTGCTCATCCATGGATTTATAATAAATATTATATTGGCTATTCAGATTCTTCTAATTTGGGCGTATTAAACTATTTGCGCGGCGCAAGTGATAATAAGATGAACCTGGATAATGAAAAGGTTACTTACAACGCAAATGGTACAGTTGATGAGATAGATCAAAACGGAAATCATATATGGGGTACATGGAAATTTGGTAATAACGAACAAACGCTGATTATTGTAGAAAATTCGTATGGTGTGTTTAATACCGTTGTTGTTCAGCTAGATAGATTTAATTATAAATGGCATTACCCCGCAAGCGATAAAACAGAAAGATACGGAGAGTTTATACATTCCAATTAAAATGACAATTTCAGTTGATATTTAAAATGATTTTTATTAAAAGTAAGGCTACCTTTTGGGTAGCCTTCTTGTTGAAATCTCTAATTAATCTTTTGTGAAATGGATAATAGGATCTCTATGTAATGTCTCTACGTCTTTTTCAATAATTCTGTATCCATTTTTCTCAAGCATTTCGCAGCATCTGTCCAAACCTGTATGATACCATCTGCCAGCCCACGGTTTATCGTCTTCTTCTTTGTGAAATGTTGGTTTTTTCTTTTTAAAAATCTTGTAGATATAGTAAAGAGGTAAAAACTTTTTTTTCCTTTTAAATAGATGGATATAAATGTCTAAATCATCATCTCTTTCTCTAATAGTATTGAATTTATCATAGTCTGCAATCATCCAAAAACAATTACAGCCACTTTTTAATTTTGGAAACAGGTTCTTTGCATATTCACTAACCCCGTCGAAAGAGATATGACATAAGCACCCCAATGAAAACATGTAATTAAAATAATTTTCAGGAAGTTTATTGCAGGAAAAATCAGCCACTTGAAAATATTCAACATTGGAAGGATTGCCTGTGTATTTCCAGAAATCGTTATGCTCTGCAGATAAAGCATCCATTACATAAATCTGTCTGGCGTTTAACATACTTTTAGTCCAAGTTCCTCTTCCCGGGCCAATTTCAAGTGCAACAGTTTCTTTATTGATATAAGGCTTAATACATCGAAGATAAGTGGCATATAAAACACTCATATAGCCACAACTTCCATAACCCGAAAAGTGTAACGGTGATTGTACTGGCCCTTCAAAATATCCCCCTTTCCAGAGAGTTTGGAATGACTGCAACTCTGATTGCAGACGTTTTGAAAGTTCTTGATTCATAGTTAGCATAATAAATTTAGGATGAACTATTAAAAAAAACGATAAAGAAACCCTAAATCTAAATTTCCTATAAAAAAATATTCATCATTTCTTCACTGCCAACACCACATTATTCAAATACAAATCTTTTCTTTCCGGTAATATTTTCCCTAGCAATAAAGCCAAAAAATTTAAAGAAGTATAAGTAATAAACCTGAATACCGATCTAACAATCGGTATTTTTCTTATATATGGCGTAATGTGCTGGTGGATATACATAATCCACAATTGGAAAACAGTTTCAACCGCATTGCTTGTTTTATCCTGTTTAATTACTTCAAAACCGTTACGCTCAAAAATGTTTTTTATAGCAAAAGACGAATAACGTGCAAAGTCATTAGGGACTTCGTGTTCACAGATAGAAAATGGGCAGGTAATTAAAATATTTGCGCCCGGCTTCATTACACGATGAATTTCTTTCAATACCTCATCAAGATTAAAAACATGTTCAAATACTTCACTGCTGAACACGGCGTCAAAATGGTTGTCTTCAAAGGGAATGTGTTTCCCATCATAAAAAACATCTATCTGCTCATTGATATGTGGATGGCCGGGGTTTTCAAAATCAAGGCCTATGTATTTGTCTACAGTGAACAAAGATTTATAGGGTTTGCTGCCACAGCCAAAATCCATCAATGTTCCCTTTAGTTCCGGTGCATAGGCAGTGATGGCTTTCAACAACCTGTTCCTGGTGAGATAGGCCGGAAAAGTGATGCCCGGATTAAATTCGTACGCGATGCTGGTATTGTTCATCAGGCTTGTTTTATAGCGATTCTTCCTGTTTCATCAATCCTGTTCAATAAGATTTGTGTATTATGTTTGGCAAAATACTCATCCACTGCTTTCTTTGCACCGGCCCAGTGACCGTAATCGTCAAGTATCAACACACCGCCTGTTACCAATAAGGGATATAAATGAACCAACTCATGTAATGTTGATTCATACCAGTCTGTATCTAGCCTTAAAACTGCAATCTTGCCAGGTATGGTTGCCGGTATGGAGTCTTCTACTTTTCCTTTTACATATTTAATGTTGCCTTCAGGATAACCTGTTGTCTGCATACCTTGCTTTACTGTTTCCAAAGTGGAATAGGCCCATACCAGGTTCTTCTCCTTATTGGCATCTTTGTCTAAAAGTGTTGAAGCATTTTCACCATAAAATGTTTTGTCGTGTTCGGTTGGCTCACTCATACCTTCATATGTATCGTATAAATAGAGGTTCCTGGTAAAATTCTTATATAGCGCTAATGTTTCCGCAACAGCCATCATGCTGCCACCTTTCCATACACCGCATTCTACAATATCACCTTCAATCCTGTTTTTTTCTACATATTTTATAGCTTCAATAAGGCTGTAAATTCTTTCAGGACTCGTCATCGTATTGTTGGCTACTTTTTTATAAATAGCCTTGTGAACATCTTCAAAGTCATCCGGAATAACCAGACCCTGGTTTATTTTTATAATATCATAATTATATTTCTGCAATATTTTCCTTATAAACTGTTTCATATCAAAACATATCTTAGCAGCGCAAGATAATTATTCATAAGATAAAGCATCCAATAGCTTTGCAACTTTCCATCATTATTGTTAATTACCGATCGGCCACAGACATATGTAACTGCCTGCAAAGCGCCATGCAGTTTTCTTCTTACCAATCTTTTGAATGGATTGTGATAGATAATGATTCAAAAGACAACAGCAGGGAGATTATTCTTTCCGCTTTTCCTTTTGTTAAGTGGATTGAAATGGGATACAATGCCGGATTCGCAAGAGGCAATAATGAAGGGGTAAGGCAGGCAAGGGGAGAGGTTGTCTTGCTTTTAAATCCCGATACAATTATATTGGATGATGCGCTGGATAAATGTTTTCAAAGACTTATTGCAACAAACTATGTTGCTTGTGCGGTGCAATTATTAAACCCGGATAAGTCGCCACAGATTACTGGTAATTTTTTTATGAAAGGTGGCCTCAATCATTTATTACCACTTCCTTATATGGGGCAATTATTAAGAAGTATCGCCTTTGCCGCCAAGGTTAAAAAAACAAATGTGCAGCAATCTTCCAACGAAGAAAAAGTTGACTGGATTAACGGTGCTTTCCTAATGGTAAAAAAGTCTGTTATTGCCAAAGCCGGTTTAATGGATGAAGATTTCTTTTTGTATGCTGAAGAAATTGAATGGTGCAGTCGTTTAAAAAAGCAAGGTGAGCTTTGCGTGTTTGGAGATTTAAATGTAATCCATTTGCAAGGTGAGTCAATTAACAAAGCAACCAAATCAGCAGATAAAGGTTATTTTAATTTATACGATAAAAAAGGGTTGCAACTTATCGTATCTCAACTGGTGCGCATAAGAAAGCAGTTTGGCGTTGGTTGGTTTCTCTTTCATTTATTTATGAACACCGTTGAAGTGCCATTATTTTTTGTGTGCAGTATCATTGACAATATTTTTCACCTTCACAATCCTTTCAAAGATTGGAAGCTTATCAGTGGCTTTACAAAAAACATCGTAAAGACCTGGCGTTTGTTCTTTATCATTCTAAACAACAAGCCTCACTTTTATAAGATGTTTTAAGAGGTTTTGTTACCAGTGGCAAATTGCCTGTAAACGGGCTTGAGTTTTGAATCTTGAAATTATTTTATACCGGCTAATCTCTTTGTAGCATCGTTCCTTGCGTCGCATTTCGTTCATCAGTTGGATTAATATGGAGCTTTTCCTACCAAGTAGTTTTTTACACTGCATAATATCACAGCAACGCATAGTCGTGATTGCAAAATCTCGTAAGTACGGGGTCATGAAATACTATCGACCGTATTAAAATAAAAATCCAAAGGTTACCCAACCTTTGGATTTATTTAAGCTTTAAACAAGCTTAGCTATTTTTTTTCTTTTTCTAAATGCAAGTACTACAGAGACTAAAATAAGTATCCAGCCAATGGCGGAAGCAACCACAGCAATCTTAACACTGCTGTAGTATGATGCAGGTCTGAACTCAAATTTTATGTTATGAGTTCCTTTAGGTATTGCAAGACCTCTTAAAGCATAATCCGTATTTACAATGGGAGTTTCTTTATCATCTATGTATGCCTTCCAGCCGCGATCGTAATAAATTTCACTGAATACTGCAAACTGGTTGGTTTTTGATTGAAACTGGTAAGTGGCTATGTCATTGTCATTTTTGATAAGCTTGATAGATGCTGCAGAATCTGCTTCGGGAGAAAAGGGTATGCTGCTTTTAAATTGTTCTTCAACAACGGCTGTATCTTTTGGTGTAAAGTTGTCAATGGCCTTCATTGCTTCTCCCGGACCTTTTACATATTGCACGGTTTTTACAAGCCATGCATTACCTAATGCATCGGAATTAGTATAAACCTGTGGCTGGTTTTGAGGCCCCGGCTGTATAACATATTTTGTATTTAGCATGTTAAGCACAGACCTGTTTAATGTGCCTTTGCCGAATTGATAGGTAAGTAAATCCTGCGCAATTGCCAGCTTTACCGGGCTGTAACCACCAACTGAATTATGATGATAAGAAGTAAGCGCGTCATTAAAAACATCCTGTGTTAAATTAAGCACGCGGTAAAAAGACGTATCTCTAAGTATCTGTTGATCTGCAGCAGTAGGTTTAAAATATGTTTCATCATATTCTGCCGGTTCCTGGAAAGTATCGTTGTTTAAATATCTTCTGCCTACAGCCAGCAAATCAATTGAGCTTAGTAACAACAGCGCAATTAATGCATATTCTTTTTTCAATTTGTTTTTTACTGCGGCCCAGAGTGCAGCAAATGCAAGGGCAATGAAAATGAGTGAGCGCAATAAATCGGCACCAAACATACTTTTTCTGTCCTGCAGCAAAGCGTTGTATAATATTTTTGAAAAGTCTTTATTGCCTTGTGAAACCTGGTCATACAAGCCTTTTACCTGCGCGTCTCCAATACCAACATAATCTGATGTCAGGTAAAAAAGTATAAGAAGTGCTGCTACTACACCTGTTGCAATACCTGTAGTTTTCACAGCTTTGAAAGCGTTTGCTTTATCCTTTTCTTCAAAGAAGAATTTTTGTAAAGCGAGAATGCCTAACAGCGGGAAGAGGAATTGAGGTATTACCAATGTAAGCGTGGGTACCCTGAATTTATTGTACAATGGCACATGATTAAATATAAAACTGTTGAAAGCTTCAAAATTTTTACCCCATGATAAAAGGATAGCAAAAAGACATATTGCTGCTATCCACCATTTATCAATGGATTTCACATATATCAAACCAAAAATAAAAAGCAGGCATATTACTGCTCCAAGATATACAGGACCTGACGTGCCTTGTGTTTGTGCGCCCCAATAACTGGATGAGTAGGCTGCAATTTGGGCCGCCTGATCTTCCGGTACACCTTTTTCTTCCATAGCCTTTGCCACATGCGATGACCCATCCAGTTGCCCGGAACTCGCTGCGCCGTAAATATCAGGTACAATTAACGTAAAGGTTTCTGCTTTGCCATAGCTCCACATAAATGCATAATCAATATCAAGACCACTGGTTTGCGTTGCTTTGCCGGCAGATTCCAAAGCCAAAGTGCCTCCACGCATGGTGGCTTTAGAAAAATCAAGTGTAGTCGCCAATGTAACAATGTTTACAAGTACGCCTACTGTGCCTGCAACAACAAGTATTACCGCTGACGTAATGAGGTGTTTATAGTCTTTTTGTTTAATCCAGTGTACGGCATAAACAACGCCTGCAAATAATGCTATAAAAGCAAAATAATAAGATATTTGAAGATGGTTTTGAGCAACAAGCAAAGCACTAAATACAACTGTTAATGCGGCTCCTATCCAATATCGTTTCTGAAAGACAAGAAAGATTGCAGCCAGCATTGCCGGCATATAACCCATAGCCTGTACTTTGGTCACATGCCCCACCATTATAATGATTGGATCATAGGTGGAATAAGCATAGGCAATAGCACCAAGTATACCAAGCCATGGATTGATTCTTAGTACCTGGCTTAAGAAATAAAAAGATATACAAAGCAAAAAGAAATAACTTATCGGGGCCGGTAAAAAAAGTGTAAATACCCCATGAAGGTAAGCAAGCGAGACAGAGTTATCTGCATCCATTGCAATCTGGTACCCGGGCATACCACCAAACATGCTGTTTACCCAAAGAGGAAAATGGCCATGTGTTTCCTTATACTTAAAAGAGGATTGTGCCATGCCATGCCAATGGGCAAGGTCTTGTTGATTTACCACTTTCCCTTCCAGCGCAGGTTTACAATAAAAAGCGGCAATTACTAAAAAAATACCCACAGCGATGATGTGGGGTAAAATGGCTTTCCACGAAATTTGCTTCATGCAGTAAATTTAAACTTCGCAAACGTACAGGAAGAAAATAAAATCACAAATTTAGTTTGAAGGGTTTTGAGTGGAAATGGGTTGAATTGGTGGGTGGCTTAATTATGGAATGAAATTTTCATTTTAAAAAGAATAAGGACATAAACTGCATTATGCCCTTACAATCAGGTAGAAAAAGTTTTAGAAAAGTATTCTGTTAAACTCTTTGAATCCACAGACTTCCAGGCCTGTCTTTAAAGAAAAGTGGAGCCTGAGGCTGGAGTTGTTCTTTATACTTTTGCTGAATAAAATCTGAAAAGAATATTATCTTAAATGCATTGTTGAATAAAAGAAAATTATGAACGCTATATAATTCATTCCAGTTAAGTCTATGATGAAAGACCCAATCTTCGGGATATTCGAAGGGAAAGAATATATCATGAATGTGAACAATTACCCCTTTGTTCAAAACAGGTAATACTTCGGTCATTAAATAATTAACGTCGCTTCCTGTTTTTGAAACGTGAGAGTTGTCAATCAAAAGAATGTCGTTTTCCTCCAATTTTTTGAATGTTTCGGGCGGGGTATTTTGTACAATATCACTAACTATTGTTGTTGTTTCGTAGTCAGATTTTTTTAGGAGTCCATAAAGGCGATCCTGAGGGTTAGGATCTATAAAAGTTAGCTCAAGAGGATATTTTAAAAATTCGTCTTTTGTATCAAGTATAAGAGCGGAGGAGAAGCCGGAACCAACTTCAATCAGTTTTTTGGGTTTAAAGGTATTTAATATCGTAAATAATGTCAATCCATCAGCGTGGGCATAAGTTTTATTGTCAAAGTAATACCTGTATCGCTGAGATTGATTTACAGGAAAAGGAATCTTCTTACTACAATCAATAAGATCGTTTAATAAGCTTTCTTGTTTATTTATATTTAGATCTATTCCTTCAAGTTTTTTATCTTTTTTCCAAATACTTTCTTTCCTTGCAGCTAAATCTTCCAAATCCACAACAGGTGAGTAATAGTGCCCCGGCCTGTGTAAAGAATTTTTGCGATAGAAATAAGCATATCTCAAATACGGAATTTTACTTAAAATGCTCTTCATTTAATTCTGAATTTAAAAAGCCTGCAAAAAATAAGATGGCAAATATAATTTTTAGATGAATTACTTAATGAGAGATTAATTATTTGAATTATTATTTTCTGCTATTTTTACAAATAAACCACTAATTGCACAAAGTAATTGACTGTATTCAACACTAAAAAACCGTACAAA
>Ga0105237_10005692_pt1 | contig 14021 bp, 16 predicted proteins | sample KBSC24metaG_FD_81520 | JGI IMG/M metagenome (GOLD analysis project Ga0105237, IMG submission 81520) | Corn rhizosphere microbial communities from Kellogg Biological Station, Michigan, USA - KBS C2-4 metaG | ecosystem: Host-associated > Plants > Roots > Rhizosphere > Soil | place: Michigan, USA...
GCCGGCGGCCGCGCTGCCGGAACGGATCTGGCCGGAAGACATCCCGCACCCAGCGCCGGCGAGCGCGCCGAAGCTGCTGCGCGAGCTGAAGGTGCGGCTCGGCCGCTATCTCGACACACCGCAAGCATGGTTGCCGCGGCTGAACATCGCGAACGGTAGCGCGCGTCAGCAGCGTAGCGAGCGCCGCGTGGCGTGCGTGCAGCTGATGCGCGCGCTGGTGAAGTTCTGCGACCTCGTGACGCTGCGCGTCGCGGTGCCGGGCAAGGATGGCTGGATCGACTTCACGCTGCCGTACCTGGCCGAACAGGCGGGCCTATCGCTGCGACGCGCCGAGCGTGCGTTGCGCGATCTGATCCGCGCCCGGCTGATCAAGAGCCGCCCGCAGTGCGAAGTGCAGGAAAGCGAGCAGGGCGTGCGCTACCGCGGCTTCGCCGCCATCAAATACCTGACGCCGGCGCTGTTCGAACAGTTCGGCCTCGGTAAGTGGCTGAACCATGAACGCACGCGCGCACATCTGCGCGCGCAGCGCCGGCGCGACGCGCAACGCAAGCGCGATCGCAAGGCCAGCGTCGAGGCTGTCCAGCTAGGCGAGCAGCTGGGCGAACAACTCAAGAACATCCAGTCACGCGTCAAGCAGCGCGCGCAGGCCACCGACGTCGACCGCCAGGCCGAGCTCGAGCGCGCGATCACGCAGCGCGCAGGCCAGCTGAAGATGCAATACCCCGACTGGGACCGCGATCGCTGTTACCGGATCGCGCGACAGCAGCTGGCGCCGCCTGGCGACTAGGCAAATTCCCCCCATAAACGCCTACCTATCGCGCTAGCGAGGGGTAGGCTCGTCTGCGCACAGAATTTCGAGCGATTTCCCGTCCGCGCGCGCACGAATTTGCCGCGTCGCTCGCGGTTTTTGCCTCCGCGCGCGGCGGTGGCCACCGGAGTGTGTGGATAACTTAAATTAATTGTCGGGTCGGATCGTGTTTAATTGTCGGGACTTAATCAGAAGCCTTCTCTAACTAGAAGCAACTCCACCGACGGCTACGCCGCCGTGTCACGCGGGCTTCGCCCGCTTGCATGAACCAACAGCCTCGAACCGTCACCCACACCCTCCGGCTGGCACTAAGCCGCTGACGGCCTACGGCCGCCATCGGCCAAGTGCGCGGAAATCACGCGCGGCCGACAAGTCGGCCGCCCGCTCACCGCGCTCGCTCCGCTCGCCAATCGCCTGAACCGACGTCGAACACGAACCGCCCACTTGTCTACAGGAAGGGGGGTTGATACTGTATGGATATACAGCTATCTCATGAGGACATCATGCGCCCGACAAACGACGAAAACACGAACCATGCTTTTGCATTTCCGGGCTGGGAAACGCTGATGACGAATCTCGCGGCCGTGGCCGCGGGCCTGATTGATGAGCACCGGCAGAGCTACGCCGGGCGGCCGCTGACCTGGCGCATGCTGCACGAGCTTGAACGCCGCGCGCTCGCGCAGTTGAAGGCGTCGCGCAAACACTCACCAACGCTGTTACACCTGATCCGGAACGATCCCGGCGTGTTCGCCTATCCCATTTCCGACGCGGCGGCTAATCTCAGTTCGCACGGCGCGATGCCGGTCGTGATGGCGGAACTCTGGTCGGCCTGGCGGCGGCTGCACTGATTGCTGATCAGTCGCCGCGGCCGTAGCCTTTTTTGCCGCGATCGACACCGCGGCCTTGCTCGCGTAGCAGGCGTTCGCGCTCGTCGAGCGACTGCGCCTGGTTTTCCACGTTGGTCATGAACTCGTCGCGGCGGGCGACACGCTCGGCCGGCGTCATCGCCTGATACGGCTTGCGGCCCTCGCGCTCGAGGCCGCGCTGTTGCTCGTCGGCTATTCGCCCGTGCTGGCGCTCGTATTCGCGCTGGGCGGCCCGTTCGATGCCGACAATCATTGCATCCGCGCGTCGCTTCCCGCTCGGTAGAGTCAACGCGCGTTGCGTGTCGCGATCGCGCTCGATCGCCTGCAGCAGATGCACGTGCGAGCTGGGCCACATCGCGTCGAGCCGTCGACCGTTTTCCGTCAACTCGTTTGTCCACTTCGGCGGGCTCGCGATGCCGCTGCGCTGGATGCGCTTCAGGTCGTTCCAGCTGTCGACGTACCGGTTGACCGATAGCGAGAACTGGTCGCGCTGCGCGGGCGGCAACCTGGGCGGTCCAACTTCGACCGGTGCGGCCGGCCTCGCGATCGCTGCCTCTCGCGCCTCGGCGCGCTTCGAGATCCGCTGCGCGAATTCGCCGGCGATCGACAGCGGCCGCTCGACCGAGCGGTATCGGGCTGCCGTTTCGCGCTCGCGCCGCGCAGTGGCTGCTTCGACCAATTCACGTGCACGCATCTCGCCCGACAGCGCGACCAGTGCATCCCATGCGCGTCCGTCGTAGGACACGCCAGGCTGAACCTGATCGCGCCGGCGCAGTGCCGTCGTCAGCTGGCGAATGCGCGCCTGTTCGCTTGCGAGCGTCGGACGGTCTTTGGCGGAAACCTTCGCGAGCGTGGCGCCGAGCTCGGCGCGCAAGCCGTCGGGCGATCGATCGCGCCGGCGCTCGGCCGCCGCTTCGAATGCGATTTCTCGGCGCTTTGCAAAGGTCTGCCGATGCGTGTACTCAGGATTGTCGCGGATCACCGGCCGCACGTCGTGCGACGCACTGAACGCTTTTTCGACCGGCTTGCTTAAGCCTCGCACCAGCGATTTCGCGTCGTCGAACGCGTCCCGGCCTGACGCGACGACTAGTTCTTTCTTGTGCCGCGTCATCCCGACATACGACAGTTCGGCATTCATCGAAGGCGTCGCCAGTAGATACGCGCGATCGACTGTCACGCCCTGGCTCTTGTGGATCGTCAGCGCGTAGCCGTAATCGAGATCCGCGTATCGCCCGGTGTCGACGACGATGTGTTTGCCGCTGTCCAGGCGCACCGCTACCAGCGAGCCGGGCTCGGGAGGTGTTGCGCCGTCGTGCTGCCGCGACGCAATTCCCTCGATCACGCCGAGTGTGCCGTTGCGTACATCCAGCCCGTAGTCGTTGCGGCCGAACACGACGCGCTCGCCAACCGCGAACGGCACGACCGTCACGGACCGCTCGCCGTCGACCTCGGTCACGAGTGACACTGGCTGATCGGTGCCGAGCTCGCCGCGGGCGGAAAGCGCCGCGCGCATTGCCGTGTTCAGTCCGTCGCGCTGCGCATTCGTGTGCGTGATCAGCAGTTGGGAATCTTCCGGATGGGCGTCGCGCGCCTCGAGCGCGAACGCGACCAGACCGTCGCTCGCCGCAGCGAGTGATTCGGGCAGGAACACGGAGCCGCGCATGATGTACGCGTTCAGCGCCGTGCTCACATCGTGTCTGGACAGCGCGACCGACGCTTCGCGCTGCCAGTCGTCGTTCTGCCGAACGATTTCCGTGAGCCCGGCCAATGCCCTGGCGTTTTCCGCTTCCTTCGAGACAGCCCGGAATGCGTCACCCGCCTCGACCGCGTGCAGCTGCCACGCATCGCCGACCAGGCGCACGCGCGTGCCAGCCGATTCCGCGTGCCCCAGCAATTTTTCCAATTGGCGTGATCCGACCATCCCGGCTTCGTCGATGAACACGACCGTTTGCGGGTCGAGCGTCAAATGCCCTTTCTCGATCGCCGTCAAAAAGCTGGCGAGCGTGCGCGACGAGATGCCGGCGTCGCGTTGCATGTCCTCGGCAGTCTTGCCCTGCAATGCTGCGCCGAGCACCCGAAAACCCTCACCTTCAAACGCTTCGCGTGCTGCGCCCATCACATAACTCTTGCCGGTGCCGGCCGCGCCGTTCACCACGCCGAGTTGCCGATCGCCGACCAGAAGCTCAAACGCCGACAGCTGCGCCGGCTTCAACTTTCGCTCTTCGCGCACCCGGCCGGCTGTCGCCGCGGCGACCGGTTCGACCGCGATTCCGGCCATCCGCTCTGCTCGCGAAACCAACCGGGTTTCGACGGAGCGCAGTTCGGCCGACGTGAACCATTCGCCTTCTTTACCTTGCGCGGCCAGCGCCAGCAATTCTTTCGAATTGAGCATGCGCGCCAACACCTGTTGGTACTGCTCCGCGGAATCCGTGTTCCGGAACACAAACTGCTCGACGTCGTGTCGCGAAAAAATCGAATTGAGCGTCGACAACGCGTGCACGCCGATCGCCGGATTCAGCAGCAGTCGATCGCCGTTCCGCTTGGCGATCTCGCGGTTCTGCGCCAGCGTTTCGGCCATCGCGACGCGCTCGCCCGCGTATTTGGCGATACCGACCTTCCGGGTCGGCTCCAGTTCGATACCGAGTGTCTTGTAGCTTCGATGATCGATCCGCGCCTCGATGCCGTGGCGCGACATGAAGTGGTTCGCGGTGATCGCCCATTCCTCCCGAACCTCACGAACGAACGCCTTCGTGTTGAAATAGCGATCCTTGCCGGCACCGCCTTGTTCGGGATTGGCCGCGTTGTAGCGGCTGAAGAATTTTTCGGGATCGCGCGCGATCCCATCGTTCACGCGCTCACTGAACATCAGGTGAACGTGCGGTTGCTCCAGGCCATCGCTGGCGAGCGGTGCGTGAATCGCCCACGAATAGGCATGCCGCTCGCCAAGCACGTTCTGAACGAACTCGCGAGCTAGCTCGACGCGCTGTTCCGCATTGAGTTCACGCGGGAGCGAGAAGACGATTTCCGTATAGGTGCGGCCGTTGGCCCGCTCGTAGCGATCGGCCATGTCCCAGAATACGGTCGGATCATTGGCTGCCCATTCCGGCATGTTGCCGCTTTCGCTGAGTTCGAGATCGCCACGCTCTTCGAATCGCCCTTCGCGGGCAATGTAAGCGTAGTGCTCTTCTCGATCCTGATAGCGCTTGTGTTGCCCGGCTTGCCCCTTCTTGCCGTGCTTCACTTCCATGCGATACATGCGAGCGTGGTTTCCTTGCGCTTTTGGCTGGTCGGTGTGCCGGCGTCTAGGCGGCACGGTGTTTCGCGTCGTTTCTATGCTAGCATAGAAACGAGTAACCGCGCGTAGTGCCGAAATGGTCTTCGACCGTTTCGGCACTACGATCCTCCCTGGTAGCGCCTTTGCCTCCCGTTCCCTGCTGGCTGGCGCGCGGATTTTGGGCTGTGAGCTTGCAAGAAGGGGGTCTTCGGGGTGCCGATGTCGTCGCCATTGCCGTTGTCATCGTTGATCAGTCGTCCGCCTGTGAGGTCGTGGGATGACGTGCATCCAATGTTTGGCGATGCGTTTTTTTCGCTCGACGGCGTGCCGTTGTTCAGAGGGGAAAAACCGTCCGATGCCTTCATGCGGCGTTGTCCGGTGTTGTTCGATGACGAGAAAATCGCCTGTGGTGATCTGATACCGGAAACGTCGTGGGGAGCTAGTTTGGCGAACCTGCTCACCTCGCGATCTTGGGAAACTGTGCGTGAGTTGATCCTCGAACGAAATCATCATGTCTGTCAGTGCTGTGGGGTTCAGCGAACTTCGCTCGATGTGCACGAACTGTGGTCTTACGCATTTCCCGATCAGGATGAGATCGACGTGTGCCACGATAGCGGCTGCTACGTGATGGGCGTTCAGAGGCTCGAAAACGTGATTTCGGTCTGCTCGGCCTGCCATCTCTGCTTTCACCTCGGCTTCGCGAATTCGCGTGGTCGCGGTAAGCAAGCGCTGGCACGGCTACGAGCGCTGAACAACTGGTCGGTGGACGAAATTTCCCGGTATGAGCAACTGGTGTACGATCGATGGAACGCGGCCAATGAGATCGGTTGGCAACTGGATTTCGCGCGACTCACTCATCCGGATGGTGGTTTGGAGATTAACGACCAGTGGGAGTTGATGCCGGATTCCGATGTTTTTCTTCAGCGCACGTGTACCGGATTGAACGATTTTCCAACCGTGCTGCTCAATACGACGTGGTGCTTTCGACACGAAACCGAGTGGCGGGCACCGAATCCATTTCCCGATAATTCTCACCTTTGAGGTATCCATGCCGATCGATCAATGGCTCACTAAGCGCATCGCCTTCATCAATGCTCTGAAGGCTCCGACCGAATCACAGCGGATGTTGGTTGAACTTGCCAGCATCGCGGAACCGACAAAACAGGAATCGCGCGATCTCGATGCGTTGGTCAAACTGGAGAAGTTGAACGAGCGGGCCGAAGAGGCAAAGGTGGCGGCGCTCAAGGTGGTAGCCGAGCGGAAGGAGGCAGCGCGAAAGGCCCGCACTCGCCAGTTGATCGAACTGGGCGGGATTGTCGAAATGCTCGATTTTCCGGTGGATCGAGGCACGGTGTGCGGTGCGTTGCTGTGGGCGCTCGATCAGGCCAAGACCGACCCTTCCGCGCTTAAGCAACTCAAAACGCGTGGCGACACGTTCATTGCCGACCGCGAAACCGCGAACAAGACCGGCGGCAGCAAGAGCGATCAGGTTGCCGATGAGCGCCTTCCGGAAAATGTCGCCAGCTAACGCTATTCGGTATCGCTGGGTGAATACCCGTGCCTAGATCGTCACCACCTTTTTCGCGGATTCGACAAGCGGCATCGGCGCGCAAAAGCAAACGTTGGTGGTCCCCCATGACCCGGCGAGATGCGGACGATTTGTCGATCCGCTATCACGCGTCGCTTGCTTCTTTGCGCAATCAGCAGGGAACGCACGAACACCTGCGTACCCTGCTAGTCATGATTGTTCTGACCGGGTTCATTGGCGACGCCTATGTTTCCCCGATTCGCCCGGAAGTGCTCATTGCCGCCGAACAGGCGATCATCGCGGCAATCGATCACGGACAGAACAGCAGCGAATGGGCGCTCGATGTCGACGCGGTTGAACTGTGCGCCGCCATCCTCACGCATCACGATCGCCAGCTGCGCACCGCACCGATTGCCGCGATCAACAGCGCGAAGGAAAGATTGGATCGGCTCATAGCCGACCAAAGCTATCATTCCGTCCAACCTATTTGGCAGCAGCGGAAATGAATTTACTCAAGCGCCGAGTCGTCGCGACCGACGACAATGTCGTCAAGTATCGGTACTAAGAACGGTGTAGACGACAAACGCTTGAAAGAGCGTGTCCGTCGGATCGACGGTAAAAACCTGTCCGCTATATTGCGTCACTTCGAGCGAGCCGCTGTCGAGCTTCCTGACAGTCTTCACGCGATTCTGCGGCTGGATCGGAACGATGCGGGCGTGTGCATAGAGACGATCGGTTATCGTGCTCATTGTCGTGCTCCAAAGGTAACTCGGTGTCGTATACACGCCCGCCCTTTTCATCGGGCGGGCGTCCGCAAGAGGATTACTCGTCAGCCGTCACGTCTTCGGCTTCCGATTCTTCCTCTTCCTCATCGTCGTGACCCTGCCAGATTACCGGTTGCTCGCGATTGCGCAGCACTTCCGGCAACCAGCCGGTTTCCGATACGGCGCGTTCGGCCGCGCCTACCAGTTCGGCCTTTTTCAGCTTTTCGAGCGGCGCGGCCGCTTCCGTCGTCGTGGCTTCCTTCACCACGTCGAGGATGCGCGCCTTCGACACGTGCTGGAAATAGCTCGCACTGGTTGCCTTCCAGTACGTCCGATAATCGACGTTCAGCACGTCGGCCAAGCGGTTGACGACGTGCGGGCTGTCGCCGTGGCTCACGCCGTCCACCGTCGCCGCCACGCAGAACGCAAACAGGTCGCGCAACGTGTCGCCCGGCTGTGCCATCAGCCAGCCGAACAGGTCGCCATTGGCTTCCTTCGAAATGCGATTGCGCCAGAATTCGGCGCGCTCGTCGTAGGCGATCCATGCGGGACTACTCGCCATATCGTCAGCCAGTCTTACCAACTTCTCCGATGACGATTCGGACTGGATGCTGAGCATGCCGCGCGTGTTGCGGCCGAAGTGTCCGGGCAGCACGTCCGGAATCAGCCGGGCCAGCAGCGCTACCAACGCGATTTCCGGCCGACGGCTCAATTCAAGGCGCACGATGGCCGTGCGATGTGCTGTCAGGCGAGCGCAAAGGCTTTCGCTATGCAACGGCTTGACTTGCTCCGGCGCTTGCGCCGCCCGTTGGAGCGCACCGGGAGCCTGCGCGCCGAGTGCCTGGCCGGCCGCCTTCATGTCTGCGCGCTTCACCAAGCCGAACTCAGTGAGCAAGCCGCCGTTTTGCGCTACCGCGATATACACGCCGGACACGGCTTTCTGTTCGGCCGTCCATTCCCTGCATCGCTCATCGAACGCTTCGAGTGCTTCTTCTGCCGCCTGAACCTCGGCTTCGAGTGCGTCGCCGTCGATCGACTCGTCGTCGCTGTCGTACGCGGCTTCGAGCGCTTCGCTCGCACGGGTCACGCGGGCTTCGAGTGCGTCACGCTCTGCTTTCTCGTCGGCACTCAAGACACGCGTGCCAGCGCTCAGGCGCGTGCACGCATAAATCGTTTCGTAGTTGGCTTTCAGGTCCGCTTCTACCCATGACCACCCCTCGGCGCGCAGCTCGTCGGCCGCTTCGTCCAGCTTCGCGCGGACCAAACTGTTCAGGATATCGGGGCTTGCAAGATAGCCGCTGCCCGTATCCGAAAACAGATCGCGGCGCACTTCGCCCCCGGCTGCTTCATACGCCTCGATGCCGACGAACCGGGCCAGCGAATGTTCGCTCGACACCTCTGCACGCGTGATGATTTCGCGCAGCTTCGCCGGTGCCTGCATCCATGCCGGGCCGTCCTTCACCTCGGACCAGATGCGCTCTTGTTCGGCGGTATCAGGGCAGAGGGCCAGCGCTTGCAACTGTCCGAGTTCGATCTCGCCCTTTCGGAACGCTTCGAACAGCATCGGCGACAGGTGGGCCAGTTTCAACCGGCGTTGCACCGTCAGCACGGAGACAGAGAACACCTCCGCGATGTGTTCGAGCGTGCGCCCGTCGGCGTGCAGGTCGCGGATGCCTTCGCACACGTCAGCAAGGTGCATGTCCTCGCGCGCCGTGTTCTCCATCATCGACATAAGTCGCGCCTCGGCGTCCGTCACGATCACGACGTTGATTGGTGCGTCGGCCGACGCTTCGCCGCGCTCGACCAGCAGTCCGTAACCGGCCTTGCGGCGGCGTCCCGCGCACACGCCGTAGCTCACCTTATTGCCGCGCTTGGCCTTCACTTCGTGAACGATGAGGTTCTGCATGATGCCGCCGGCGCTCCTGATCGACTGCGCCATGCCTTCGATGTTTTGCGGCTCGCCACGCCGCACGTTGTACGGCGAATCGATCAGCGCTGAAAACGGCACGGTGGTTGCTGCGCGGCTGCCGATGATCAGGTCGACTACGGCTTGCTGTTTTTGCTTTGCACTCACTGTCGTTACTCCCGAAATCGGCCAAGCGGGATGCTCGGCCATATTTTTAGTATATGCCGTAAAGGCCAAAACATCAAGAAAATAATTTTCTCTGATGTATTGCTTGTATGGCCTTAAAGGCATATTATTGTTTTGTGGCCGAGCATCCCGCTTGGCCGAATCCGGGAGATATCTCCATGTGTCAAACCGAAGCACTGATTCAATCCTCGCTGGTCATCGAGGAACAACGGATGCGGTTCCTGCCGAAGCATTTCGGGCCGTCGTACATGCGCGGCGAAAACCTGATCTATGCGTGGGCGCGCCGGCTGTCGCCGGAATACTCAGGCGGTCACTGGCTGTACTTCGAGCTGGATAACGGCGGGTTTTATGCCGCGCCCGCGAACGAAGGTGAGCTGTTCGTTTGCTTCAATGAGAACAGCTACGAAGGGCACATGGGGGCGGAGGCCTTCGGGATCGTCGTCACGTTGTTCGTGCTGTGCCGACTGTCACACGACGATCGGACAGGGCGATTCACGAATGCCTATCACGCGCTGCGTCGATTCGCTTTGCAGCATCCTGAACAGCGCGAAATCTTCCGCGCAATCGACTAAGGGGGGGGACATGCAACAGCAACGTTTCAAAGTCGTCGTGAAGTGCCGTGAGTTTCCCGTCACGGTTGATTGTTTCGTGCCTGCCATGTCGGACACGCATGCGGGCGTGATGGCTGATGAATGCGCCACGCGTCACGGCTTGTCCGGCGTTGAGGTGATCGACGTCCAGCGCGACGACCAGCCGCGCGCCGACGTGAACTGATAACGTGTCGCTCTAACGACAAGGCACCCCGGCCGCAAGGCCGGGGTGAGCACACATGGAATTCACACTGAACGATTTAGAGTCTGCGATCAATCATTGGCGCGACCGCTACCCGTCCGACGATGGCATGACCGTCTGCCGACAGGCGCGCATTCTGGTCGAGCCGTATACGTTGATGTTTCTGGAAAAGCGCGAGCGCGTCACGGCGTCCGAATTGACGGCCGATCAGATCGACGCGGTGCGCGGTGCCTTGGCGGCGCTGCGGTAACGCCGATGGGATAATAGGGGCGGAGCCGCCCCTTGCTTCCCGCTGTGCTGCGCGCTTGCCGCGATGGTCGGCCGGACCTCCCTTCCTGCAAGCTGGGGGCATCTGGCACGAGTTCGGTTCGCGCGCGCCGCGCGCCCGGATTGAGGGGCACGGGGACCCGCGCCGGCTTTGTCCGGCGTGGGGAGAGGCCCGACCCGTAGCGAAGCGGAGGGGCAATCCGGTGGGGCGTTTGCGGACCGATGGTGGGGTCGTCAAGCCTGGTATGTGATCGCTATGCGATCGCATACCAGGCGTGATTCCTCCAGCGCGAAGCGCTGGGGGCTGGATGCTTAGTGGCATCCTTTCAGCCACGGCTAACGTACAGAGAAACCTATGAAGAACTACACCATTGAGATTCGGCGCGAATGTTTGCAGCCAGCTACATTCTGGGCCCAGCCGAAAGGAGTCGAAGTGCAGGAAGTACTTCGACGAACTGGCATGACGCCGCAGGACGCTTCGGAATACTTAGGTATTTCGGTCAACAGTAATGGGCGGACGGTGCGCAAGTGGATGTCTGAAGAGGCACCGATCCCCTACTCTGCATGGGCGTTGCTGTGTGACGCGGCTGGTTTCGAGCCGTTTTGGCGGATAGACCGAGACGAGTGATAGATGGCCGCTCGATGCGGCCCTCTATCACTTTGCGGGAACTGGGCGAAGAGAAATGAATCCGCGTCTTTTACCACTAGGCTGTGCCTGCGTGGCTTATTCGGTATCGGGAATCAAAAAGCGATCGCGATTCTTCGCACCTGCAATCCACCGCGGCGCCTTACCACGGCCACTCCAGGTCGCACCCGTTTTAGGATCGCGATACTTGGGTGCCAAGGGAGTGCGCTCCCCAGACGCTGCAGCACGTCGGCGCCCAAACAGCTGCTCGGGCGTGATGCCGTACTCAGTGATCTGTTCGCGCATCGCGGCAATGATGCCCTCCAATTCTGAGAGGCGTGCTTCTTCCGCCTGCTGTGCCAACGCATCAGCCTGCGCTTTCAGTTCGAGATAAGTCGCCATAGAAATAAAAGATTTTCGATTGAACAACGAACGTGTAGCCTAGTTGGCTAGCTCGATCGAGTCAACACGATTCCGGCACGGTCACGAATGACGTCGGTTGCTGTTCTTCCTATGCAATCTTTCGACGTGCCGCGGCCTTCAGTTCAATTGGGCTTGGCGTTTCCGCCGTAAGCCCTCGGTCGGCCAGATACAAATCAGCTCGCTTGCAACGACGGCAAATCCTTGTCGCTTCAGCCACTTTTCGCCGAGAGTCACCAGTAGTTTATGAACATCGCCCGCCATCGCGTTTTCCTATGAATACACCGGCCTGCCCGGAGTCTCGAGTAATGTTCGGACATCGTTAACGACGAGACGACACCCATACGTCTCGTGAACAAATCCCGACGCGCTGATTGTCAGATGGTGGGCTTTCCCGTCTTGGCGCAAATCCAGCACGTGTACTTCAACGTCGCGAAGGCCACGAATGGCGGCGCAGACTTCTTCCAAGCCGAGAGGCCCATACTGCTCGCCAAGGCAAGTCAATCGAAACATAGAATTTTCCTTCCCGGTTAATCGGCGTGCGTGCGCCGACCTTGAAGATCAGTATAGATCCTCGAAATACGCCATTCCGCGGAAAGCCGGCGCGATGTTGCCACTCAGGAGGAACGTCCGAGCCGAGCGTGAGTTGCACGACCTCGAGCGCGACGCCGGAGGTCTTGCATTCGTCGTGGGCGTCGCGGGCTGCCAATCTCAGCATTGCCCGGCGCGTCGCGCAAGGGCCGGTCACTGTCGTCGGCTTTCAGGGATTCACTCTCGGGAAGGCATCCGGGCAGGCGCGCGCAGAATGTTCGTTTTTCTCGGGTAGGTCAGAACAGCTGCTCGGGCTCAATCGCGCGCGCCTTACGCGGCTTCGGCGCGGGCTCTGCGTGGAGCTCGTCGGCCGGCAACAGTGTGAAAAACTGTCGCGCCTCCTCAGGATCCTTGATGTTGAACCACGCGTCGTAGTCGTGAGGCCGGATGATGACGAGCGAGCGCTTTTCCTCCGGATTGCCCTTCTTGTCGTAGTGTCGATGGAACTGGTTGAGGAGAGGGTGCTCATCGGCGTTGACCGTGATCATCGTCATGGCGTATATCAATTCGCCGTCGGCACCAGGCCACGTGCGCCACATGCCCGCGATCGCGAACGGCGCGGCGCTCGCGAGCCCGATGCGCCAGCGTTCCTGAGAACTGTCATCCGGCGTCCACTTGGGCTCGTAGAACCACGCTGCCGGAATCAACGCGCGCTGCCCGGCCAGCCAGAAGCGCTTGTAGTTCGTCTTCTGGCCGATCGTCTCAGCACGTGCGTTCATCGTTGTCATGCCCTTGACAGACGAGTGAATGAACGGACCGGGGACGAAGCTGAAGTGGGCCAGCTGGGCGCGGCGCTCGCCGTTCTCCTCAAACACGACAGGCGCGAGGTAGTCGCGATACACCTCTTTGTCCCACTCGCCCAGCCGGGCCCAGTTGATTCGCAGCTCGCTCATGCCGGCTTCTTCACCTGGCGCGCGGTAGTTGGTGCACACGGCTTAATCCTCCCTCAGGCTCATGCGGGAACTCGGGTTCAGGCGGAAACGATACCCTAATCGACATAAGAGTGACGATCATCGGAGTCGCGACATATACTGGATATCCATACAGGTTTGGCGGCGCAAATGGGGACGGTTTGGGAGTACCAGTGGGAGTACATGGATCTCGACACCATGGAGGTGAAGGTTTATCCGTTCTGGCTCACGCCGGCCGAGGCAGGCTACACGCCAGAGCTGATCCAGTTCGACGGCGGGCGCAAGCTGCTGCATACGCGTCGCGAACGCGTCGGGCCGCCGGCATGGCGAGAGGCGTACAAGATCGAGCCGGACGGCACAAAGCAGCTGCCGGAGTTCGAATCGCCGCTTCACGACGAACTCGTCGAGCTATATCGCCGCGAGCGGGACCCGGACATCCGGAGGGTGATACTCGAGGTTGTGCGCGCGCGGCGCTTGATGGGCGAGATTGATGATCTGTTCCAGGCTATTCGTGCGGAGTACAAGGACGGCTTGGTCGCAATGTACAAGCTTCGCTGTTTGCTCCAGAACGAGCGATGGCGCGTAGGCGAGTTCGGCGGTGTGGCGGACGCGAGGAAGCGAGCACGCAAGGATCTGCCCAAGGATGCCCCTAAGGCGGATCGATCGTGAAGTGGACAACGGTATATGCCGACGTCGTCATGCCGACGACTTGAGCCGTGCGTGGTACTTGGCCGCCTCGCGACGCATCCGCGCCTCTTCCGGCGAGACGTAGATCGACGTGGTGCCGAGCGACGCGTGGCCGAGGGTGCGTTGCACGACCTCGAGCGCGACGCCGGCGGCCAGCATCTGCGTGCCGACCGTGTGCCGGAACGCGTGCGGCGATGTCGACGTCAGCTTGCGGCGCTCCGCCTCGGACAGATCCGTCATCACCTCGAGCAGCTGCGCGATCGCCCACTGCGTGAGTCCGCGCGCGCCGCGCACCGAGTAGCCGCCCGGCTTCGTCGGCTTCCCTTCCCTGTCGGCATCGACCTCGACGCCGAATTTCGCGCGCGCCCGCGGCGTTGGCGGCAGGATCAGCGGCGC
>Ga0105237_10005693_pt1 | contig 14018 bp, 10 predicted proteins | sample KBSC24metaG_FD_81520 | JGI IMG/M metagenome (GOLD analysis project Ga0105237, IMG submission 81520) | Corn rhizosphere microbial communities from Kellogg Biological Station, Michigan, USA - KBS C2-4 metaG | ecosystem: Host-associated > Plants > Roots > Rhizosphere > Soil | place: Michigan, USA...
TACGAGCGAGCGGATGTGACGCTCAGCGACTTCCACGTTCGGGACCCCGATGTCAGCTTCTGTGGCCGACACCACACGATTGAGATTGGTCCGCTCGATGACATCGGGGTCGATCAATACGAACTTGCGCACGCCCAGGTGTGCCAATTGTTGCGCGATGACTGAGCCGGTACCCCCGAGCCCGACAATTCCTACACAAAGCGCACTGAGCGCGCGCTGACCTTGCTCGCCGAATGCGCGCACCTGGCGATCGAACGTCTCGTCTACAACGAACTCGGATTGCTCCGGATTGAAGATCACCGTGCGCGTGTCACCGAGCGATACGATTCGGGCGGGCGTTCCTATGCCGAGCGAACGCGCACGCGCGCCGCCTGCGCTGACAACAATCGCAGCGTGCGGGACTTCGGAATGGCGCCGCTTGAGAAACTCAGCGAGGTGCCACTCTCCGCGGTCATCGATCGCAGAAAAATGCGGTGGAAAGGACCCTGGATGGCTGTGCGCAAAGAGCAGCGACAGGCGCTCGCGGCGAGCACGTTTGGTCACGCGCGCGATAAATTGCGGGTGCAAGATTGCCTCATCGGTCTCCTGCGTTATGTAGTCGGACTTCTGCGCAAACTCAATCTCACGCACGAGTAGGCGCTGGTTGTCGTCCGACCGGGCGATCGACTGTGCATAAACCACCGCGCACTGCTCGACCTCGCCGGCCGTCAAAGTCTCCTGCAGGCTCTTCCAATCCTTCTCGCCGAAAGTGATCTCCATCATTGCGGAGTCTTCAGTCGCCTTTGGATCACCTTGAAGAACGTCGCAAGCGTACTCGTATTCGGATTCCACGCCTGCACGTGCCAAGAAAACCAAGTGGCGCTGCGGCCCGGTTTTATGTCACCCGGAATCGGATTACTGTCGTTGGTATTAGCGGGTGTGTCACCGTTCGCGAGGCGGAAGTTGGCCGGTTCCACCCAAAAGCAATCCGGCTGTGCGCCCGGATAGCCGGGAGGCGCTACAAACAATACGTCGGCGGTCGCGCGATTCCAGCCGTGGAGGGCTACACCCGGCACCGAGATAAGCTGTCCACCGTTCGGCAAAGGAGTTGCCGTCGGCGCAGGAGCATTCTCCCGCTCGCGCAAGACACGCAATTCCTGAAGCTGTTCGGCGATCATGCGCCACCGAAAGTCGCTGGCGGAACGGCGTAGAAATGCTTTGTCTCACCGTGCTCGAGATTCACTGATTCGCCATCGGAGAGCGCTCGATCCGGTTGGTCACCACGCTCTTCCAGAAAAAGCTGATACGTGGGATCGATGCTCGCGATCGCCTTGATCTGAGCGCCCGTCAATGAGACCTCGTCGGTCTCGTAACGCTTTGCGTCGACGAAGAAGTGGTACTTTCGATGGGGTTTCTCTTCATGCTCACTCATGTTCACTCACTCATAGTCCGAGTAGATGCGGAAATGAAATGTCTTTGATCACTTGCGCGCCGCCTGCAGCAGCGCCTTAAAGTCTTTCTCGTTCGCCCATTCGAGCGGCTGCGCGATGACCGAAGATTCACTGACGCGATGCAGATGCAGCTGGCGCACGTAGTAGTAGACGAGCGCTTCGCGCACCGTGACCTTCAGCGTTCCGTCGCGCATGCCGAACTCCCGTTCGGTCGCGCGACGTTGGGGAGCGGTGAGACCCTCTCTAGGCCGCAGAATGATCGTCGCGTACGAGTGCCACGCGCGGTCGGTGCTGGCATCGATGCTTACCCTTCGACGATCGTGCACATGTTGAACCCGTGCGAACACAAAATCGCGAAACTCACCGCCCGCATGGCAGTACGCGCGCACGTGCCACCGACCGCCATCAAACGCGACTGCGTGCGGAGCAACCCAGCGGCGGCTGATTTGGGACTCGCGCATCGACTGATAGGAGATTTCCAACTCCTCCTTATCGCGAATCGCCCATAAGATGCTGACGAGGATCTCGGGTGCAATCGCGCGGCTTGGGTACTGCACTACCTCGTACGGCGCGCGCCAGCCGATGAGCGACTGCTCGACTGGCAGCACTCCGCTTGAAAGGCCCAGCAATTGGTTGAGATAGGTCTGCGAGTCATCTGACGTGACCGCCGCCTTAAACTCCGGAGTTGCCCTATAGACCTTGTCGCTACGGTCATACGTGAGATTACCGGGCGCCAGATCCATGTAACGAGCCAGATCCAGAGACGCCTGCGGTATCGAGATACCGAAGAAGTCGACGAGGTCCGCGCGATTGATGCGCCCCTCCCACAAAAGCCGAAAATCGATGAATTCGAGCCGCCGCCCCTGGCCCCAGCGCAAGCCTTTACCGTCGGCGCGCGCTTCGGCAGGAACAGTCGCATGAGTGGGCATGATTAGTCTCGAATGCGTCGTCTTTCTATACGTATAGTAACACGACCCATCCAGCAGTGCCATAGGTTTGCGCATCCCTAGGGCATAGCCAAGCCGTCTTCCCGTCGGCAATCCAGACAGGTTGACTAGAGGCCCCGCGATCCTAATAATGTTCTTGACAAGTCGCCCCTCCGCGCCGAATCGGCTCCGTATGGAGTGCTTGCCTTGGAAACCCAAGGCTAGGACGGGGGATCGCAGCAAAAGCCTCGCCAACGCGGGGCTTTTGGCTTTCTGGCCCCTCGGCATTTAACCGAAGTGCCAGATGTCGCCAATACGCGGATGGATCATTTCTTTCCACCGCGTGGCCTTGTCTCGGTCACGCTCTGCCCTGGTGATGGCGCCGATACACATATCGGCCAACTGCATTAATGGATCCGACGCTGAATCGGACAGCTTCACATCCCTGACACGCTCGCCGAGTTCCCGGCGCAGGTAGGCGCCGAGAGATCGTTGAAACTCACGGCTTCCACTTCCATCAATGCGTACCCGAGCCGAATCCAAAATGCCGTTGTCATGCGCCATGAGCATTTTGACGAAAAAGTTGTACAAACTGTCGGTGCGCGAACGCAGTTGGCCGCTGTGCAGAACCGCCTTGCGAATAAGAATCGCTCGAATCGTGAAAGGACAACTTGCTACTGACTGGAAGAAAGCGTCACGTAGGTCATCACTCGACTTGCTGAACTTGAATTCAGGTTTGTGCTTCTTTTGTTGACGTAGCTTCGCTATAACCGATTCCGTGTAGAGCGCTGCATCCCTATCGGCGAAGATGACCATCCCGATTCCGAAAATCTGGTCTGATCCTCTTGTAAACTTAAATCCCGGGCAACCGCTTTCATCAATGAATACCAACACTTCTCTAACCTAGTGCTGAGCAACACGTCCAAAGACGTCCAGCCAGCCGTGGAAGTAACCGTGCGTAATTAGCGTCCTCTAAACCATACATGGTCGTCTCCACTTATATTCCTTGGTCCCTTCAGTCCGGTTATTTGAGGAAGTTTCAGAACGTCTGACACCTAGACGAATGACGTTGGATCGTCCGCTAGCACTCCATTTTGTTTCCTGAAAAATCACCGGCCGCCCCTTTGTCGTAGGCAGAACCCCAGCTAGCGAGGTTGGCCATGATGAGTTTCTTGAAATCATCTCTCATTGTGGTGATCAGCTTGTACAGGCGGCTCAGATAATAGAGATCCGGGCCATGGGGCCATTGCTGTTCATTCACTGCCCTCGCGATTTGATTTAGGTTCCGGCCGATCGCTCCGACCTCTGCGAGAGACCGCTTTAGAGCGACCAGTTCCGCGGTGGGGAGCGGCGCCACTGAGCGAAGGTGGCTCCTCACCAGAAGCGAAACGTAGGTGCTGACCGGCAGCTCCCTTGCAACCGCACGTTCTCGAAGGAGTAACAAATCCTTTGCGTACAAGCGCACCGAGATGCGCCATCCCTTGGGGAGCGGCTTCACGCGGCTCATAGATTCGTCAGCCGGACGAATCCTCGGGACCGATGCCACAACCAGGCGCCTTAGCAAAGCCGACTCAGAAAGGCCCTGAGCGCGCGCAACAGCCGAAAACTGCTCCTTCAGCTGACGGTCGACCCATGTTGTTAGATGTACACGATCCATCGTTCATTCTCTAACTTGATCCAAACTGCTGCCGCACAGCTATCCTGCCAGTCCTCGAATCTGTCCACAACTGCAAACACGCCATCAGCGACAGACTGTTGGTATGGCACAACCATGAAAGGACCGAGAAGCCGCGTGCGAATAGAAGGCTTTGGAGCTTAACGAGCGACTCTGGACCATACTGGACGCTACGTTCGCAGACTCACGCCTGGCAGATGGAGAGAGCGGCACGTCGTTGTTGCGACTTACTATACATCTCGCTGTTGTAGCAGTTTTTTAGGGTTTTTGCGGTTGAGAACTCGCCGCGGTTCCACATAGTGACGAGCAGGAATATCGCACACCGCTGAGGTCTCACGCATGGACAAGCCGCGAAATCTACAAGGCGAACTACCGCTGGGCAGTCCGGAGCCGATCGACAAGCCGAAATCCCAAAGGATCTTGCGGCTCGCCCAGGTACGGGAGGTGACGGGACTCGGGCGGTCATGTATCTATCAGTTACAGGCGCAGAAGGAATTTCCGCAGCGAATTAAGATTGGCGCCCGCGCGGTTGGATGGATCGAGTCGGAAGTGCAGCAGTGGCTTGCTGAGAGAATTTCTCAAAGCCGTGCTTCGAACGGAGACTCGCAGCCCTGATATCTTCCTCCAAAAAAGGGAAGTCGCACGGACGAGCTACGATTGCCATCGCCTGCACGGCCTCCAGTTTCACCCGCTAGTTTTGCTCCGGGGAGACGGTCAGCGGTTTCGCATGAGCAATTCCTCCTCTCCGCATCGGAGACCGGCAGCAAGTGCCTCGAGATTCGCGAGGGTAATGTTTACTGTCGCCTGCTCAACCTCGCCCACGTAGCTGTTGGCGAAGCCACATTGCCGTGCCAATTCGTGCTGCGTGTATCCGCGCATCAGCCGATACTTCTTCACGTTGTCTGCCAACCGGCAACAGATTCCCCAGCTCGGCTTCCGATGGGAGCGGTGAACGGTCTCTCCCTTCGGCGGTCTGTCGCGTGCATTCATGATCGCTCCTCTTCGCCGCGCAGACGGGCGACGGCATCGGCAAACAGGGCCACCGGCTGCATTCGCAATGCCCTGGCGAGTTGAACGATCACAAAGAAGGTGGGAGATCGCCGCCCACGCTCCAACATGCTGGGGTACGTTCGATCGAACTCGCATTCGGCGGCGACGTCCTCCTGGCTCATTCCGCGATTGATGCGGGCCGCCTTGAGCGCGAGTCCGAAGCACCGAGCGGCTCGGATACGGGGGTCACTGACCATAGGTGCCCCCCGAGCGATGAAAGACGACGAGAACGAACAAAATCGGGGAAGGCTTAAGGTTGCACTCTCCTTTGAGCGATGCGATCAACGAGGGCAGATGATGTCTGGGTACCCAGATTCCGAGACGTCTGGGCGAGCTCCAAGGGCGTTTAACGGCGGGCGCCGAGTGGGCGCGAGTAGAATGATCGGGTCGTGAACCCATGACTGCGTACTCCAAGTGTACGTGGCTGTGGTAGCCGTCCGCCGTGGTTACAGCCATGGCGGGCGGCGCTTAGACCAGCCCATTCCAAAGTGGGGTACGTGTCGGGGTATCGTCGAGGTTAGAAATCGCGGAAAACTCAACGGCGCCAGGTAGTTACATGCAGACCATGTATCCTACCGGGCCCAAATCCAACCCACCGTTCCGCATTGATTCACTCACGGAGCCGCGGATCCGGGCCGCTAAACCGGATGAGAGGCCCTACAAGCTGTTCGATCAGCGCGGCCTTTTTATGTTCGGCACGCCCGCTGGCGGACATCTCTGGCGCTTCAAATACAAACGCGGTGGAGTCGAAAACCTGCTGACTCTCGGCCAGTACCCCGAGGTCTCATTAAAGCGAGCACGCGAGAAACACAACGACGCACGGCGGAAGTTATCGGACGGTGTTGACCCAACGCTGAAGCGCCGCGCGGAAGCGGACGCTGCAAGCAACACGTTGAAGCCGTCGCCGATGAATGGCTGTTGGCAAACATGTTCAGGCAAAGGCCTTCAAATACCTGCGGCGTCGGTAGCCGCTGCATGGGAATCTGAGTATCATTCCGTAGGTCAGGCACGGATCATAATCGAAAATGAAAATATCTCCGTTGCTCCGGGGTTTTCTGCCGCTGGGCTTATTGCTCCAGATTTCCACGCCTGGATTCGCAGCTCAGTGCAAAATCCAGCGGCTGGAAACGCCTGTCATCATGGACGGCGTTCACCCAATCATCACGGCTCAGATCAACGGAAAGGATGCCCGCTTCACACTCAACAGCGGATCTTGGTGGAGCTCGATGAGTTCGACTGCGGCGCAGGCATATCAGCTCCGCCTGGACCCGAAGTTTACACAAGATCAAATCGGATCTGCCGGTCGCAGCACGATGAATGTTGCGACTGTGGATACCTTCACTGTCTTCAACACCATCTTTCGGAAGATCGACTTCCTGGTGGGGGGCGACGCCTCTGGATCGAGCACGGCCGGCAGGATCGGCCTGAACATCTTGAGAATGGCGGACGTTGAATATGACCTGGCACACGGGTCGGTCAACTTTTTGCAGACTCACAATTGCCAGAACGCGAGGCTGGTCTACTGGGCAAAGCCCGGTGACACCTACTCTCTTATGTCGATAGAGCGTGTGACTCATGACAATCCAAACACAGTGGGTACCGCTTACTTGAACGGCAAGAGACTTCGCGTGTGGTTTGATACTGGCTCAACGACATCCTGGGTGGGGCTGTCGGCCGCGGCCAGAGCGGGATTCAAACCAGGAGATCCGGGTGTTGAGGAGTTCAATGCCGGCACGAGTTCCAACCCGCGTCGAGCGTGGATAGCCACTTTCCCCAGTTTCAAAATGGGCGATGAAGAGATTCGCAACGCTCGGTTGCGTTTCACCGACCTCGGCCAGTTCGACATGGTCGTGGGAGCGGACTTTTTCCTATCCCACCATGTCCTCGTGGCCAACAGCCAGTCCAACCTCTATTTCACGTACAACGGCGGGCCGGTGTTTAATGATGCACGAGCGCTCGAAATGGAGAAAGCTCGAGGCCTCGGCGGGCCGCAGTACTAGGTAAGCGCTCTGACACTCGGGCGTAGTGCCCAAGAGGACCGAGAGGGGCCAGCCTCAGGCGATTCAGAGTTTCCAGGGCATTGATGATTTCCACCAGAGAGCGCGCGCGGCACCGCACCAACGACAGAAGTTCGCTGACTCTTATGTGCAGAGACGAGTCGGCAGGAAGGTGACCACACAACTTGTCCCATCGAGATGGATCCTCTGACCGTCCCGGAGGACTGGTCCGATGTTCAGAAAATGAGCTTGAATATCGTTCCCTTGGCTGGAGTCCCCCCAGTCCAGGTCGTGCCATAGAAATTGCCGTCTTCATCCTCGATCAAGTTGAATGGCGTAGCAGCATTCCCGTTGCCGCCGTACCCGAAATCCCATAGAACCGTCTCAACACCATCGAGTGTGACACGGAAAATCGTACCGTCGCCGTTGATCGTACCGCCTATCGCGGTGGTGCCGTAAAGGTTGCCATCCCGTCCCTGCACTACACCGCTGTTGGGAGCTGCTCCATCGTGACCGGCACCGAAATTCCACAGGACGGTCAAGAGCCCCGCAGGAGTGATTCTGAATAGCGTTCCACCGCCGAACGTGCCGCCGCCGGAGGCCGTGCCGTAAAACATGCCGTCGGTAGCTTGAATCAGACCGCTCTCCGGAAGAGTGCCGTTTGTATAGTCGAAGTTGAATAAGACAGTCTCAGTGCCGGACAGGCTGAGTTTGAAGACGATACCGCGGTCTTCCGGGCCTCCGAGGGACGTGGTGCCATAGAGATTGCCATCACGGCCTTGAACCACGCCAGCTTGTGGATAACGTCCGTCGGCATTGCCGCCGAAACTCCACAAGACCGATTCGACTCCGGACGGCGTGATCTTAAACACCGTTCCACCGCCGAAGCCGCCACCACCGGTCGTGGTGCCGTAGAAGTTGCCATCACTGCCCTGGATCAAGGCAGACCTCGAGTTCGAGCCATCGGGGCCATTTCCAAAGCTCCAGAGAACCGACTTCGTACCGGACGTGGAGACTTTGAATACGCTGCCTGCGTCGTGGCTGCCCCCGGTGTAGGTGGTTCCGTAAAGGTTGCCATCGTTCCCCTGTACCACGGCGCCTTCGGGGCCCGGCCCGGAGCTAAACGCAAAGTTGGTAATTGTGACTGCATCGCCAAGAGGCGAATATTTTTCCGAAGGCCTGGGCGTGAACTTGAACACGGTGCCGCCGATATCAGCGCCACCGTATTGCGTGGTGCCGTAGTAGCTGCCGTCGTGGGCGCGTATCAGTCCTGCCCAGGGATCTGCGCCGTCCTCTCCGTACCCAAATACCCAGACCACCGCAACGTAAGGACAATGCACTACTACGTTGATAACGGATGCACCCGCAATTGTGCCCGAAGCGTTCTCCAGGTTGCACGTCTGATAGAGAGGTTGGGTTGCTATCGTGACATTGAAGTGGCCGCCGTTCGCAATAGCGGTCGGAAATGCAAAGGTGGAATTCGTGCTGAGGCTGACTGAGTCAGTTCCATTGTTTTGCAGTACGATGGAGGCGCCCTGAGCCAAACCGCTCACAGTACCGGAGATCGTATACAGTGTTGGAGCACATACGATTTTCACCGTTTCAACATTGGCGGCGGAGATGGTGCCGTCGCCGTTGCTGACGCTACAGGTCTGTCCCTCGGGTTGTGTAGCTATTGTTATGGAGTAATCGCTTCCCGAGACAATAGATGAGGCGGAAGCGAAAGCGCCGTTTGCGTTAACGCTCGTCGGATCGGTGCCGTTGTTGTTCAAAACCACAGTCGTTCCGGGAGCAAGCCCGGAAATTGTGCCACCCACCTGGTAACGCGCAGGGGCGCAGACAATTCCGATCGTGGATACGTTGGCCGCACCGACAACGCCCTGCCCATCCTTCACAGAGCAGGTCTGTCGTGGACTTTGCGTAGCGACAGTTACACCGTATTGGCCACCGGTTGCAACGGCAGTGGGAAATGTGAAACTCGTATTCGAATTGACGGTGATTGAGTCGCCACCATTGTTTTGGAGCACGATAGAAGCTCCATCCGCAAGACCCGAAACCGTGCCGCCAATGGAATAAAGAGTTCGGCTGGAAGTATCCGTCGTGTCACCACCGCTTCCGCCGCCGCCACAACCTGTGACGCTCAAAACCGAGACGCCAACAATTGCCACGCGAGACCAACGCATCCGTCGCAACCGAACAACCGTTGATCTCAGCGCCAGCAAAGCCAGCAAGGTCGCGAGGAACCCATCGATCTTGCCACCGCCGCCACTCTTCCCACCGGTTGCCGTCGTGACCGCAGGGGATGCGGCGATCGCACCCGACACTTCCTCAGTCGACATGACTGTAGTGGACCCGTTCACGCTTGCGACTTTGAAATAATACTTCGTGCCGTACGCGAGGCCCGTTACCGAAACAGTGGTGCCCGTAACTCCCGTGACGATCGGCCCTGTTGATTCGCCGGCAGGCACGTTGCCTTGGAAGATGCTGTAACCGGATGCGCCAGCCGCCGCCGACCAGCTGAGCGTAATGGAGTCGTTTTGTACGGTCGCCTTCAGGTTTGTGGGTGCCGCCACGGGCATTGCCGAAATCTCTTCGCTGGCGGGACCATCGCCTGCTTCGTTGGTGGCAACAACCTTGAAATAGTAAATCGTTCCGTTTTGCAGTCCACTTACCGTGGCGCGCAAGTCAGTCAGGCCGATCTGGCTTGACGCGGGAGTCTCCGCGCCCGGTCCTGTTCCTTGATACACGCTGTAGTTGCTGGCGCCTTTTACCGCAACCCAGGTTAGATTCACGACGCCATCGCTGGATACTGCGGAAATGTTCGTTGCAGATAGGGATGGCGGCAATGCGAGACTGTAGATAACAGGCGGATGGGTCGTGAATGCACCGGAAGTCATCCCGTAAAATCGCCCGTCAGCGCCTTCGAGTAAACCGCCAGTAGGCGGCCCGCCCTCGGCAGCCGTAAAAGAGTGCAGTGGCGTTACTACGCCATCCGTTGTGGACCGGAAGATGGTTCCGCTGTTGGATGTGCCGCCGAAGCTCGTGACGCCGTAGAGATTGCCGTCAGTAGCGAGAGTCAGAGGTCCGTCCGGCTGGGCGCCATCGGGTGTACCGCAACTGCAGCGGAAATCATATAGATCGTTGAAGAGACCGTCGCCCGTGATGGAAAACAGGCTTCCATCGCCAGCGCCCAACTCGGCCGCACCATAGAGCACGCCGTCCGAACCTGCAGTGAGTCCGAAGACCGGACTGGCGGTGTAAAAGGGGAAATAGTGCACCAGGGCGAACGTGCCGTCCGGGTTGATTTTGAAGATGGTTCCATTGCCTGCGTGCGATGGAAACCCGCCGAGGTTGGTGGTTCCGTAAATCGTACCGTCGGGAAGCACGGCTAGCGGGCCGATAGCGCCACCACCTTCTGAATAATCCGATGGAAAGTTGTGGAGTGAGATCAGAGTACCCGACGAGCTCAGTTTGAAGACCGTTCCGACCCCGAGGCCGCCCGCGTACGTCGTTCCGTAGATGCTGCCGTCTGGCCCCAGTGACAGACGGCCGAATGGTTGTGATCCTGCCGGCGGAGCTCCGCCGAACGCGAAGAGAGTCGTCAATTGGCCGGCGGTAGTGATTCTGAAGACGGTACCACCGTAGTTGGGGCCACCCTGCGAAGTTGTCCCGTAAAGATTTCCATCGGCTCCGAAAATCAGTCCAGCACTCGGATTGGCCCCGTCGGGAGAGCTGCCGGCTGGAGTCCCGGTAGCGCCGAAGGAGTGCAGGGTTTCGAACTGGCCGGATGAAGAAAATTTGAAGATTGAGCCCTGTCCGAGCGCGCCTCCTGAGCTCATCACGCCGTAGAGCGATCCATCGGGTCCTTGAATGAGTGCACCAGCAGGACCGGTTCCTTCGGCTGCGCTGAATTCGTGTAAAACTTTGAGGGCGGTGGGCGGCGGCGTTTGTGCCACCGACAACTGAACGATGCCCAGGAACAACAGTGTCGTGAGCTTACGCAGAGTCAGACTTCCTTGTTTCAAAGGGGGTGTCCCAGAGTTGAATCGGTACTGGTCGGAATGCGGGTCCGGTCCTGAGTTATTTCTTGTTGGACCGGTGTAGGCATGGTACCTCGAGGGCGCCGCCGAAACTATTTTCGGTTGCGATGTTTACGTAATGCCGGTCCAGAACACTGAGGTGAAGAAGTCTCGAGCACGGATTGATGCCGGCCGGCAAAAACCACGACGCCCGGTGTTACGCTGAGATGTCGCACCCACTGCAACACATTGATCAACAACGGCGATGCGCTCAATTGCAGTCGGGGCGCGTCGGCGTTTGAGCTGTATCAAATATGTCTGCTACTCCACCGGAATGTCGTGGCTCGGCTAGACTGCAGGCTGCTACATAACGAAAAAGAGGCAGGGATGTCGCCCTCCCGTTCAATCGCCCTTCTGCCGCGTAATGTCCTCCTCATATCAACGTTGATCCTTTCCACGCTCATCGCAGGGTGCGGCGGCGGCGGTTCTGGAAACTCGGTCCCGGCGCCAAGCTCGACTCTGATACTGCAACCGACTTCCGCCACGATCGGCGCCGGCACGACCCAGAAATTCGCGGCGACTGGCGGGCAACAGCCTTACACCTACTCACTCATGAGTGGGACCGGGACCATCGACTCGAGCGGACTGTTCACGGCCCCCACCTCCGCAGGCACGGCGACTGTCCGCGTAACGGACGCCGCAGGGGCGAGCTCGACAGCTTCCGTGACGACGAATGCTTCGCTGGCCATGAATGCTCCATCGATCACAATGACTGCCAGCTCCGGCCAGAGTTTTCAGTTTTCAGGTACGGGGGGCGCGGGGGCTGGCTATCAGTACTCACTCGTCTCGGGTGCTGGGGCCATCACTGCGAACGGCGTCTATACCGTAGGAAATACCCCCGGTAAGGAGACCGTTCAAGTGCGTGATGCTCAGGGGACGACCGCATCGAGCACTATCCAGGTTTTGAGAGTTCGCACCAATGGCGTGGTCAACTCCATGGCCGCCAGCGGATCCGTGCTTTACCTGGCAGGTTCATTTTCGGCCGTCAATCCGTATCTGACATCCCGGATGGCGGTGCTGGATGCGTCCTCGGGTAAGCCGCAGCTGCAATGTGACTTGAATACGGGTTTCGATGCTCCGGTTTTCGAGATCCTGCTGTTCAACAATGCGTTGTATGTGGGAGGTCAGTTCACATCCTACAAAGGTCTGCCTGCGCACGGGCTGGCAAAGCTCGATGCAACAACCTGCGCGCTCGACACCACATTTACCCAGTCGACGGGGTTTGCAGGGACGTCATCCATTGATCCGTTTCAGTTCGTGCTCCCCACCTACGTGGCCGCAGTCGCAGCCAGTGGGTCGTCCCTGTATGTCATAGGCAACTTCACGAGTTATCGGGGCCTCCCCGCCAATTACCTTGCGAAGATCGATCTCCATACCGGCGCGTTGGATCAGAACTTCACCGGCGCAACTGGGGCGGATGCGCCCCTGCGCAATCTCACGCTGTCCGTCGACTCGGTGTATGTGGCGGGGCTTCTCTCGAACTATCGCGGAACCCCCGTCGCTCGCTCGGCGCCCGTGAAGATTGACATCAATTCGGGTGCTCTCGACCCGGCGTTCCGGGTCACCAGCTTGTTGAGTGACGTGACCGCGCTGCTGTATTCCGGCACTTCGCTGTATGTCGCAGCCCCGGTCCAACAAGCTGGGGCGCTCGGGGGTACAGTGATCAAGGTCGACCCATTCACCGGCGCGCAGGACAGCACATTTGCAGCTCCATTCGCGCAGTTTGGGGAGCCGGTCTATGGGATGGCGGCGTCCGGCCATTCACTGTACGTGAGCGGAGTTTTCACTCCAAACGCCGGCACAGGCCCCCAGGCCAACCTGATCAAGCTGGATGCGGCCACCGGTCAGCCGGACAGCGCATTCAACCAAGCGCCCTCCCTGGACCCGGTAACGAATTCATTTGCGATCTCGGGCTCGAGTATTTATGTGGTCGGCGGATTCCGTAGCCCCGGCTCACAGAAGACTGCCGGCATCCTGAAATTGGATGCGACGACCGGCAGTCCCGATACGACATTCGGATTGAATCCCGGATTTGGCGGCACACCGCTTACCGTGGCTGTTGGTCCGAACGCGGTGTATGTCGGCGGTACAATATCCGGGTACGCCGGAACGGCCGCATCCAACATCGCAAAGATCGACGTCACCAGCGGGACGCCGGACGCTGCCTTTGATATGGCAGACGGACCGCAAGGACCAGTTTATAAAATCCTGATTTCCGGGTCGTCACTATATATCGGCGGCTGGTTCTACCAGTATGGAGGCGTGCAATGCGGTTTAATCGCGAAGGCCGACGCCAACACCGGCTCACCGGATCCCACATTCATGCACGGTGGTGGCTTTGAGCTCAATCCGTATCTGATGTCCGGATACGGCCCGAGTGTCAATGCACTGGCCATCAGTGGCACATCGCTCTATGTTGGGGGACACTTTACAGGCTACCGTGGTCAGGTCGCAGGGGAGCTGGCGAAGCTCGATGTCAACTCAGGCGAGCTCGATACAACTTTCGTGCAGGGACAAGGGTTTCTCCCACCCGCATCCCCAGGGGGCTACCCGCCCGACTCGCGCGTGTTTGCTCTCACGGTCACCCAGAATGGCTTGTATGTCGGCGGAAACTTCCAGCAATACCGTGGTACGGCGGTAGGCAATCTGCTGAAGCTGGACCCCACCACTGGCAACCCGGACTTGGGGTTCATGTCGCCCTTCAGCACCCCTTCCTCCTTTTTGACGAACATGACGTTGCTCGCTTCCGGAAGCAACTTGTATGTCGGCAGCTCGAACGCACTCTCAGGTAGCTCGTTCAGGACCGGTGTGTCCAAGTTGGATGCGCAGACTGGTGCTGTTGATGCAACCTTTGCCACGGA